>OIXH01001508.1_pt1 | contig 25909 bp, 18 predicted proteins | sample 1587741 | NCBI WGS metagenome assembly OIXH01 (sample SAMEA3888916, study PRJEB22519) | human gut metagenome | biome: human gut; feature: human-associated habitat; material: faeces | place: Denmark | collected 2011 | reverse complement strand
TTTTTTATAAAAATGAAGAAGAATTGAACCTGGCACTTAATGGAACTTATAATTCATTGCGTTTGACAACTGATTATAAGATACCTCTTATGGTTGCGATGGATAATGGAGCGACGGATATCGGTGTGTCCAGGGGTGTTTGTTCTGCTATGATGAATCAGGGACAAGGAACACAAAGTTCGACTAACGGAGGTTTTCTCACAATTTACTCGGACCATTATAAAGGTATTGCCCGAGCAAATGCATTGTTGGAAAATATGGTACGATCCAAGGATGTCGTGTCTGAAACCATATATAAGCAGATTGAAGCGCAGGCTTTGTTTATAAGGGCGTTTCATTATATGTATCTCACTGAGCTTTTTGGTGATGTCCCATTTTTGAATAAAGTAATAAAAGTTCCGACAGAAGGACTGATTCCACGTGAATCGAAAAAGGTTATAATTGATCAAATCCTCGCAGATTTGAAAAAAGCGGCAGAAGTGCTTCCTTATTCATGGAAAGGTGAGCCGGAACGTATTACAAAGGGAGCTGCTCTAGGGTTACATGCCCGTATCTCGTTGTATAATGGATATTATGCAGAGGCTGCGGCATCGACTAAAGAGATTATGGATAATGAACAGGCTTTTGGGTATAGCCTTCATGCAAATTACGGAGAATTGTTCCAATTAGCCGGACAAGCATCTGCAGAGATTATGTTTATCATGCCGTTTAAATATGAATATTATATTACGCAGTTTTCTGTAACTCAGGGATCACGTAATAAAGGGGCTGTCAGTGTAATGGTACCTACTCAGTCTATGGTCGATTCTTACGAATGTATTGATGGTGAAACAATCGACAAGTCGAAAGTGTATAGTCCGAAACGCCCCTTTGAGAACAGGGATCCTCGTTTAAAAGCCTCTATAATTACTCCGCAAAGTGAATGGGCTGGTATGATTTTTGAAAGCCATCCGGACAGTACGACTTATCGTTTGGTAAATGGGGCAATCGGCGGATCTAACAGTGATTGTCGTACAGTTTCCTGGCCGGCAGCTTTCTGTGGCTATTTGTGGAAGAAAAATACGATAGAAGAAACGCAGGTAAAAATTCAATCCTGGGATGATCATAACTTTATCCTGATGAGATATGCCGAGATTTTATTGACCTACGCGGAAGCAAAAATCATGCAAGGAGAGGTTGATGAGTCAGTGTTGACTGCCATAAATAGAGTTCGTGCCCGTGCTTATGGAGTAGATGTTTCTGCAACAGCTGATTATCCGGCTATTACGACTATGGATGTGGCAAAGTTGAAAACGATTATCCAGCGTGAAAGAAAAGTAGAGTTAGCAGATGAAGGTTTCCGTTTGTTTGATATCCGACGGTGGAAGATCGCAGAGAAAGTAATGCCGGTTACTATTTACGGTCGAATATTGGATACTGAAACAGCTACTGGCATACCTCAAATTGATGAAGACGGTTTCGTTTCCTATAGCGGAATAGCAAGCCAATATGATTTGAATACTGATGCTCGTTTCCCGAATGCAGTTCGTGTATTCAATTCTTCACGGGATTATTTGTGCCCGATTCCTCAGCAGGAAATAGATACCTATGCCCGTTTTGGCATAACACTCGGTCAGAATCCGGGTTATTGATAATAGGTTTTGATTCAAGGAACACAGAAAATTGCAGATTAATGCTCAATTTTCTGTGTTCACTTAAATATTTTATTTGATAACATTTAATATAACAGAATGGGATATTTCTATAAATTCATTTTTCTCTCCGGTTTTCTGCTTTTTATAAATATTGCTATGCAGTCTCAAAATTTGGAAAGTTCATATCTGAGAGGAGATGCTAATGTTCAATTTCGATGGAGATTCGGTTACAGTGAATATCCGATTAACAGGTCTTCCCGTACAGATCTGGAAGATGTCACAAAAGGAAGATACGCCTGGTATGATGGTCTTTTGTGGTCTGGAGCTTATAAAGACTGGCAAGACAGGACGATTCATGGAGTGAGTCTCTTGTTTAGAGGAGGATCACCTTATGCCCGGACTATACGTTGTATAAGCGATTTAGTACCATTCAGCCATTCCGGTTATGCAAAGACATTTGTCATACCATTGAGTTATGGGATTGGTTCTGAAGAACGTCTGTCTTTTTCTTTAACTGTGACGGGACAGGAAAGCGAGACAATCGTAATGAATTTGTACCCTAAAAAGGTCGTGGAGGCGACCAGTGGTAATTTGAAAGTCTCGTTTAAGGCATTACGGATTGATACTTCTCCGAATGAACGTCCTGTGACAAAGGTCATGGGGTTATTGTATGTCAGGGTTTATCCGACTTTATTGAAATATGGGAATCGTATGGTTTTTGAGTTTAATTCGTTGACACATCATATGGATATTGAGTCAAGTATGTGCATCGGATCTTTATGGGAGGATTTGAGTAAGACAGATGCTGATAATGCATGGAAAGAATCCGGTTTAACGGAAACGAAGTTGGAAGAGGGATACAGGCAGCATATAGAGAACCTGGAAAAGTGGGATGAAAAGGTTAAGCGCGTATCTGCCGGTTTGGATAAAGAGGGAACGATAGAAGTATCCTGTAATGCGAAAGTTTTTTCATGGGATCGGGGAGAAAGGCGTGTACAGGCTTATTCCGGAAATCCGGTTAAAGACTACCAATATGGTGAAGTTACAGACAAAATTGAAAAAATGGCCTTGTCTGTGACGGGGCAAATGAAGGGTAATTTCTCCCTTTTTCGGTATCAACACCATCAGTTGCCCTGGAAAGAGGACAATCCGGCTTTACTTGACAGTGCTGATATTGTTTATATGGACCAATGGCTGAAAGTTGCGGCTTTGACTGCGGATGAAGTGGTGTTGGATATGCAGATATCTCCTGTTACAAAGGCATATAAAGTAGCATCTAAAATGGGGACGATCCCATTGCCGGAAGAAGGTATTCCCGGGTATTCCTGGGAGGATTTAACATTAGGGTATCAAACTGCGATAGCTCACGCAAAAAAAGTCTGTCCGCAACTAAAAATTGTGCAGATGCCTTATGAATATGATAATATTAGTGGCAGTGAATGCCATATGGATGCACATTATAGTATTTTTAAATGCTTGTACAAAGCAGTAAATAATGTTAACAAAGGATTGGAAAAGAAGGAACAGGTGGAAGTCGCAGGGTTGGGTTCCAATACTCCTTATCATTGGGATTTTATCGATGGTTTTCTGAAACGTTATCGGGCGGATACAAGTCCGGATAAACGATTGGACTACATTACCTGGCATAATTATTTGTTTCCGGGGACAGCTCCCAATATAGCACAAGGTTTCAAATCAAAAATCAATGAAATATTAGCGAAATATGATATTTTGCCTGATTTGAAAATTCTTGTGGATGAATCCGGGCTTGCGGAACCTTCTACGATCGAAGACCTGTCGGATATGGAGGGAGCTTGCAGAAAGGAAGCGGCGATGGCTTGCTTTGCTTCTACTGTACACTATTGGTACTTAAAAGAAGAGGGGAACTTTTTACCGATAACAGGAGGAGGATTCCACTTTGGATTACTTACTTATGGAAATCAGAATGTGATTTCTCCTTATGCAAAGGGGATGATTCTTCGCAACTCCTTATTCGATAAGATGATACCATCTGTTTCATATCCTTGTGATAAAGATGGATATGGGTTGTATAGTCAGGCGACAGCAGATAAAAATGAATATCGCATCCTGGTTTGGACTGCTTCACCTTCTATCTTTTATGAGAAGGCTGTTCCTTTGGCTTTTCCGGATGCAAAGATCGTGTTGAAAGATGTTCTGGAAATGTTTGAAGGAAAAAATGTCCTTGTGGAAATAGAATCGATTGATCCGGAGGAAAAAAAGTCGCTGGAAATTTTACGGCAGGAGAAATGTCAGACTTTGCCATTAACCCGGGGAGCTGATCGTTATTATATAGATTTCACGGATGAAGAAGCTAAAATATTAAATTCGATTCCGGTAGAAAAAAGAATGTTGACAGTAAATGGGAAAAAGCTTGTTGTTCCATTGGATATCAGGCCATACAGTATGTATCTTTTAAAAATTAAATTAGATGAATAGAATAACATATATTTTATTAGTGGCATTATTTGCTTTTATTCCGGAATACATTTATTCGGCGGATTTGTGGGTCGAGGCTGAAGGATTCGATAATAAAGGTGGTTGGGTTGTTGACCAGCAGTTTATGGATCAGATGGGATCCAGTTATTTGATGGCTCATGGTATGGGACAACCGGTTGAAGATGCGGAGACTGAAATTAATTTTGATAAGACAGGAGTCTATCATGTATATGTACGCACATATAATTGGACATCGCCCTGGTATAATGGTGAGGGCCCGGGCAAATTTGGGTTGAAATTGAACGGAGAAACCTTTTCTGCCGTATTAGGAGTTACGGGTGACCGATGGATGTGGCAGAAAGCCGGCATTGTAGAAGTAAAACAGAAGAAGAATAGACTAGCCTTGCACGATTTGAGTGGTTTCAATGGACGTTGTGATGCCATCTATTTTACAATGGATGAGAATGATATTCCGGCGACAGATGTAAAAACTTTATCTGAAATGCGGTATCGGAAATTGAATTTGACAAAGAAAACACCTTCTGCGGAAAAGTTTGATTTTGTGGTTGTAGGAGGAGGAATTGCAGGTATGAGCGCAGCCATTTCTGCTGCTCGCTTAGGATGTAAGGTCGCTTTGGTCCATGATCGCCCGGTTTTGGGGGGAAATAATAGTTCGGAAGTCAGAGTTCATCTGGGAGGTCGTATAGAGGCGGGTCCTTATACGGCTTTAGGTAGTTTGCAAAAAGAGTTTGGCCCTTTGAAAGGAGGTAATGCCCAACCTGGGAATTATTATGAAGATGAAAAAAAAATGAATGCGATTAAGCAGGAAAAGAATATAACTTTGTATGCTTCTTGCAGGGCATTTGATGTGGAGACGAAAGATAGCCGGATTACCAAAGTTTTCATACGTAATATTGAAACGAATCAGGAAATGGTTCTTACTGCTCCGCTATTTGCAGATTGTACGGGAGATGCCAACCTCGGATTTATGGCTTCTGCAGAATATCGTTCCGGTCGGGAGGCTAGGTCTGAATATAATGAACCGACCGCTCCTGTGCAGGCTGATAAAATGACGATGGGGGCATCGGTACAATGGTATTCAGAAGAAGATTCACAGAGTTCGATTTTCCCTGATTTTAATTATGGTGTGGAATTTAATGAAAAGAGTGCCGAAAAGGTGATGATGGGAGAATGGACCTGGGAAACCGGAATGAATAAGGATCAGGTAAATGACGCGGAATATATTCGCGATTATGGGTTATTGGTTGTATACTCAAACTGGTCTTTCCTTAAAAATTCCTATTCATTAAAGGAAAAGTATACTAACCGTTCATTGAAATGGGTTGCTTATATTGCCGGAAAAAGAGAGTCACGTCGTTTGATCGGTGATCATATTTTAACGGAGAATGATTTGGTTGATTTTGTGAAATATCCGGACGCAACAGGATCTACTACCTGGACGATTGATTTGCATTATCCGGATCCGGATAATACAGCCCATTTTCCGGGAAAGGAGTTTAAATCTATTTGTGAAATGAAAAAGATACACCCTTATCCGGTTCCCTATCGTTGTCTTTATTCGAGGAATATTGATAATTTGTTTATGGCGGGGCGTAACATCAGTGTTACTCATGTCGCGCTGGGAACGGTTCGGGTGATGAGAACTACCGGTATATTAGGGGAAGTGATCGGAATGGCGGCCTCTTTATGTAAACAGAATGGGGTTTCTCCTCGTGCTATCTATCCGTCGTATTTTGACAAGTTGAAGGTGCTGATGGAAAAAGGTATTTCTAAATCGAAGCTTCCTAATAATCAAATGTACAATCAAGGGGAAACATTGGGTCCGAAAAAATAGAATAAGATGAAGACATTATGGGTGATCCTTTTATGTTTGTTTTCTTTTTCCGTCGTAGCAGGAGAAAAGTTGTATGAAGTCTCGACTCAGAGATATACATATTACTCCGGAGCGTTGGGTAGATTTGATCTGGAAATTGATCTGCCCCGGTGCGATAAAAAGCAAAGTCCATATATGATTTATATACATGGTGGCGGATGGCAGCATGGAGATATGGGGGTTTTTAAAAAGCATTCCATTTATATGGCGGAAAGAGGCATTGCAGGTGTTCGGATCTCTTATCCTTTGATGGATCAGGGCGGTACACTAGGACGTGTAATGGATTTGATTGAAAAGTCTGTATTATTTATCAGAAAGCATGAGGAAGAATGGAAGTTGGACTCATCTTGCTACGGTTTTTGCGGCGCTTCGGCCGGTGCGCATTTAGCGGCATTGGCAGCCATGAAAATACCTGGATGCAGACTTTGGGTAGGTATGGCCGGGACTTATAATTTGTTGGAAACGAGAGAGGGTGATTTTCCTGTACCTGTAGTACAAAAAAGGTTTATTCAGGCGATAGACTCGCTGGACTTGCGTCAGGCTTCTGCTATGTTTAATATTCCGGATAGGAATATTCCTGCTAGTCTCTTGATGCATGGGACGAAAGATAATGTTATTGATTATAATCAATCGGTAAATTTTGCGACAGCGTTGGAAAGTAAAGGCGGGATAGTGGAAACTAAATTATATGAGAATGTCGATCATGGAATAAATTCCCGGACAAACGAAACATTGTTTAATCGTGTTTCTGACGATATGTACACTTTTTGTAAGGATATATTTTCCCGTAAGCGGATTGCTTGTGTGGGGAATAGCATCACATACGGGTATTTAACAAATTCGGTTGAAGAAACATATCCTTATAAATTGCAGAAAATGCTGGGAGATAGTGTTGAGGTACGCAACTTCGGAGTACCGGGTGCAGCTGTGCAGTTTGATAAATTTACTACTTATTTGAAGACGGAGGCATACAAAGATTTGAAATTATTCAGACCGGAAGTAATCATTGTGAAATTGGGAACTAATGATTCGAGACCGGATGAATGGGTAAATGAAGATTTTTTTTATGCAGATTATCTCAGGTTGGTCCGGAGAATGAAAAGTATTTCAGATCAAGTATATCTTTGTTATCCGATATTGCCGTATGGATTTAAATGGCAACAGCGTGATGACATTTTGCGCAATAAAGTAATGAAGCTGATTAAGCGGGTTTCAGAAGAGGAACAATTGCCGGTGATTAATTTGTATCGGGAGGAGATGAGAGATAGCGTTAATTATTACCCGGACGGTATTCATCCGACTTCAAACGGGTATGATATAATAGCAAAGATTATTTATGACAATTTATAGTACATAGGATATGTTTTTACAAAGTAAAGTTTGGATTCGTGTTTTGGGAGTATTGATGTTCGCTTTGATAAACATTGGACATATGAAGGGGGGGGAGTATTCCCTTTTGTCTCCGGATGGAAAGTTGGGAGTCCGGTTTGTTCGGACGGATAAGGGAACTTTTGAATATAAGTTTTCGATGGGGAATAAGTTGGTTATAGACTCTTCTCCAATCGGATATTACATGACAAATGGAAACAAAATACCTGGAAATGACTGGATAATAGCAAATCATAGCAAAAGAATGTCTAAATCTGTCTGGAAACCAGTATGGGGAAAAAGAGAGGTGGTGCCGGATGTTTTTAATGAATTGTCATTAGAATTGGCGCCACAGTCGGGGAGCGAAAAAACTAAACTATCGTTTGTCGTTCGGTTATATAATGACGGACTTGCTTTCCGTTATGAATTTCCGGAAAAACAAGTAGATATCCAGTCTGAATTGACAGGGTTTTGTTTTGCAGCTGATTATACAGCCTGGTCCTATAATGGGGAAAATGCCAATATTGGTCCGGAAAAACTCTCGGATATTGATGGTATAAGACGTCCGGTTGTGCTTTTGGAAGTTGATCCGAAATGCTATGTGGCTATTCATGAAGCTGATTTACGGGCGGGAAATCCTTTGCGGTTAATCTCCGGAAAAGGGGATCAGAGTTTTATGATAGAATCGTCTCCTGTGACTTTGTCCGAGGAAAATTGTTCTCCCTGGCGTGTTGTAATGGCTGGTGATAAATTGGGTACTTTAGTCGATTCGCACATTATTGAATTGTTAAATCCTGAACCTCAGATGGACTTCTCATGGGTCAAACCGGGTGTTTATGTTTGGGATTGGCGTATTGATGGTGCGATTGTTGAAGATTTTACTTATTCGATGACATATCCTTCCTGGGTACGTATGGTTGATTTTGCTTCGAAGCAAGGTTTTAAAGGGTTGGTATTGGATGCGAACTGGTATGGGCCGGAGCATGAGATTGAATCAGATCCGGTGAAAGGGGGCCAGGTGCAGGATGTCCGAAAAATTATTCAGTATGCGAAAAGTAGAGGTGTAGGTGTCCCGGAAGGTATATCCCTTCTCGGTGAGGTACTCTACGGCTTTGTCCACATAGGTGCCAGTACCGATCAGCTGGGTTTTCAGCTGCTTCAGGTGGTTGTAGTCTTCCACGGCAATGATCTCATTGGTGATCCTGTACTGTGCAAGAGAGACCATGTCGCCGCGCCAGGGTGCATAGCCGCCGGAGTGGTATACAATACGGCTCATTTCATAACCGGCCGTGCCGCCATACATGGGGGTGCCTACGCCGCTTTCGATGGCCTTGGCTTCTGCCACGGCCAGCAGGGCATAGCGCTGGGAAACATTCTCCGCAGTAGTGGTGGCCGCCTGGAAGGCTTCATAGAATTCGCCCAGGTTGGCCATGTAGATGTCCTCGTCGTTGTCATACACGGCGAAGGGCTTCTCCTCTGCGGGAGCATCGGTGGTTTCGGGGGTAGTTTCGTCGGGAGTGGTCTTGTTGGCTTCGGTGGTGGTCTGCTTGTCGTTGTCAGCCTTTACCGTAGGTTCAGCGCCCTTGGTGCAGGCTGCGGTTCCGAGAATCATTATCACGGCCAGAAGCAGTGCAGCAATTCTCTTGGTCCATCTTTCCTTCATACTTGTTCCCCTTTCTTTGTGTTACTTGAACGGCTTACGAGCCGTACGAACCAAATCATCATTCCATGAGGGACTTGCCTTTGGTGACCCCGATGCGTCCGGTTCCTCCCTCCGGGCGCTCGCTTGCTCTGTGTATATTTGCTTATATAAAAAAATCCGGGGCAATCGCTGCCATAGTATCGGCGTGTCAGCACATGCCGCTGCTATTGTTGAGGCGGTTACCCCGGCTCTTTATGCCGTAGGAACAGCTGTTCCCGTCTAAGTGCATACTCTGCTTCAGGCCGCAGAAGGGCATACAGATACCGGAAATGTAAGGGATCCATATCCGTTGTCTTTTCATGCCGTAGCCTCCTGCTTTGGATGGGAGCCGCCAGAGCCGCCCGTACCTGTGGAAAAGGTCTTGCCGAGAATGCGTTTATCATAGAACAATAATGCCGCCGGCTGTGAGTCAGCCGAACGGACTGTATACTTTTGCGAAATAAGATGTAAAAGATGGTATTTCCTGTATGAATACCCTTCTTTTGTATACCCTCACTCCGTATACCTGAGATTTATATTATACCGTAGGCGGGTATTTGTCAACAAGAATCGACGTTTTTGTGAAAAAAATGTAGAGGGTTCTTACAAAGAATTAGTTTTCGGCGGTTTTTGCTTTTCGTCCATAAATCCTACCAAAATGGTATGCTTTTAAGGAAAAGGCTCTGACTGTCACGGTAAAAAAGTGGCAAAATTATGTTATTTCTAATTTTGCATGGGTTTTTCCGGGCAACCGTGTTTGTCTATACCGGTCTTGTATAAAGATTCAGTGATAGGGCCATTGTTTCTGCACATACCATTGCTCAGACCGATAAAACCGTGCAGCGATGGCTGAGGGGTACCTCAAAGCCGAGCCGCCTGCCTGCGGAGATATAAAAAATCCGAAGTCATTCGGCTTCGGATTCTGGCTCCCCAGGTAGGACTCGAACCTACAACAACCCGGTTAACAGCCGGGTGCTCTGCCATTGAGCTACTGAGGATCACTTGCTGCATAGAGTATTATAGCTACATGGAAGCCAAAATGCAATAGGCAATTTAAAAAATATCCAACTTTTTTTGCGCTGTTTTTTCGGATCGCAAAAACAGCCGCCCTGCTGCAGAGCGGCTGTCTGATCTGTGCTGTTTTAATCAAAGATATGGTATCCCATCAAAAAGTGGGTCTTCCAGTATGTGCTGGTCAGGATATTGGAACTGGTGATACGCACCTGCCCTGCGCCGGAACTGGCATCCACCATCTTCCCGCCGCCCAGATAGATACCTACATGACCGGTAGACATGCTGCTGCCCTTGAACACCAGCACATCTCCCTTCTGGGCCTGGCTCATGCTGTCAAAGCGAGTGTATTTGGTGCAGCTGCGCCAGGTGATGGAGGTCATGTACCCCTGCTTCACACCTGCCTGATTCAGGCACCAGTATACAAAGCCGGAGCAGTCGAACTTATTGGGTCCCTTGGCGCCCCGGACATAGGGGCTGCCCACCTTGGACTTTGCGATCTGTATGAATTTATCCAGCTTGGAAGTGCTGGCAGAGGTCGGTTTGGGCGTTTTGGTGGGCTTGGGCGTCTTGGTACCAGGCTTGGGCGTTGCCGTAGCCTTGCCGGGCTTTGCCGTAGCCTTTTTGGTGGGCTTGGGCGTTGCCGTAGCTTTGGGCTTCTTGGCCGAATCGCTCTCCAGGACCTTCAGGGTCTTGGCCCCCACCGTTCCGTCTGCGGTAAGCCCGTTGCGCTTCTGGAAAGCCTCCACGGCGTCTTCCGTTTCAGCGCTGAAATACCCTGTGATCTGGGAAGAATGCTTCAGATACCCCAGCTTGTACAGCCGTTTCTGCACATCCTTTACATCGGAACCCTTCATGCCCAGGCTCAGAGAATAGGCCACGGCATTCTTGGAATCCAGCAGTTCCATGGTCACAACACCCAGACAACCGTCGGCAATGATGCCGTTTACATTCTGAAAGCTCTTGAGAGCCGCTACGGTCTCATTATCCATCTTCCCTTTTGGGGAATAGGTGGAAGAAAGATACCCCAGCTTGACCAGTTTCTGCTGATATGTCTTGATGGAGTCATTCACATCGCCCTTGCGATAGAAATTGCCCACCACGTCTTCATCATACAGCTTCTCCAGAGTCTTGACCCCGGCCTTGCCATCGCCCTTGAGACCGTTGCTGCTCTGAAAATCCTTCAGCGCTTCCAGAGTCTTATCCCCAAAGGTGCCCGTAATACAGTTTTTAGCCAGATAGCCCAGCTCATACAGCCGCTGCTGCACGTCCCGGACATCGTCGCCCTCGTCTCCGTCCTGCATGACGTATTCCTTGGCTGTCTCGCTCATGAGCGCCAGATAGGTGGCTTCCCGCAGCACTCCGTCTGCAGGCAGATCGTTATGCTTCTGGAAGGATGTCAGGGCTTCTTCCGTAATGGAACCGAAATGCTCCGTAGGTTCATCGCTGTCCATATACCCCAGCTCCATAAGCCGAAGCTGCACATCGGCGATGATCGCTCCGTCATCTCCCTTTTTATACGTCTCAGAGAAGGCAGCGGGGGTATCCTGCACGGTGCCTGCAACTGCCGCCTGCACCACCGGCTCCTGGCTGGGCAGTGCAGTGGTCTCCGGCACGGGGGTGGGAGAAGGAGACCCCTGAACCTCTATGGGCAGATCGGTCTGGGCAGTCTTCTGACTTCCGCCTGAAAGAGCGGCAGACAGCACCAGCCCCACCACCAACAACAAGGAAGCGGCACTGATCCCCAGCCGCAAGGGTTTGCCCAGAGTTTTGAATCTGGCGTTCAAGGCTTTGCAACCCCGCCCCATAGCGGCAAAAAATCGAACTATGGCGTTGCATACCGGAGCAGCCTTGGTGCCCTGTATCTTTTCATGGAGCCTGCGGCCCCCGGCGCACAGGCCGTCTCCCAGCTTTTTCCAAAAGGGAACGGTCCTTTTTGCCAGTTGCCCCAGCTTCTTTCCGCAGAAAACGACGCCCATTCCAAGAGCTCCCAAAAATTTGCGGCTCTTCTTCTTAAAACGGCGGCGTACCTTTTTCCAGTTGATGGATCCGGATGTATGCTTGCTTTTATCGTCGGAACGATTGGTTTCTGCCATGCTCTCCTTTGTCGCTTTCCCGCAGCATGTGCGTATTGATTTCTTATATTTTACTGAATCCCCCCCTTTTTTTCAAGGCGACAAGGCGCCGTGTATGCAAAATCTTCATGACCTAAGTGTTAATATTCTCCGCTTATGCGGGAATTTATGGCAGAATATGGGGAAAGAGGCAGAGGCACTCCCGTCTTTCTCTATAAAAAACAGGTATTTCTTCTCAAATGAAGAAACACCTGTTGCATGCTGTATACCCCTGCTCTCAGCGCTTGTTGGAACGGCGCCAGATCCGCTGGGCTTCCGCATTGCGGATAAGCTCCTCCCGGAAATCCGGATGGGCCAGTTCCACCATGCTTTCCGCCCGCTCCCAGGTGGTTCTGCCCACCAGATTGGCAATGCCGTACTCCGTAACGATATAATAGGCCTGGCTCCGGGGCGTAGTAACGATGTCCCCCCCCAGATGCGGTACGATCCGGGAACGCAGATTCCCCTGCCGGTCCGTATAGGTGGCAGTCATGGCGATAAAGCCCTTACCGCCTTTGCTCCGGGCTGCTCCATCCATAAAGTCCAGCTGGCCGCCTGTGCCGCTGATATGCCGGGTACCGGAGCTTTCCGAAGATACCTGGCCATACAGATCCACGCAGATGCAGTTGTTGATGGCCACCACGTTATCGATACTGCCGATGATGGCCGGATCGTTTACATATTGCAGCGGGCAGGCCATAAGGCCGGGATTGTGATCCAGCCAGTCATACAGCCGTTTACTGCCGAAGGCCATGCCGAACATACCCTTGTCCCTGTGCAGAGTATTGCATCGATTGGTGAGCTTCCCTGCCTCAAACAGATCCAGATAGGCGTCAGAGCACAGCTCCGTATGCATGCTCAGGTCTTTTATGCCGCTTTCGCAGAGCATGGTGCCTACGGAATTGGGCAAGCCGCCGATCCCCAGCTGCAGGCAGGCCCCGTCCTGGATGTAAGGCACGATACTGGCGGCGATCTTTTTCTCCACTTCCGTGGGCTTGGGGATGGGCAGTTCATAAATGGGCGGGTGTTCCCCTTCCACAATATAGTCTGCATCGGAGATATGGATCACCTCGTCAAACCCGCCGCAGACCCAGGGCAGATGCTCGTTTACCTCCAGGATCACAATATCCGCCTTGCGCAGGATCCCCCGTGCCACCCCGGTGGCGCAGGAAAGATTGAAATATCCGTTCTTATCCATGGGCGTAACGCTGACCATAGCCACGTTCACTGTTAGAAAATGGGTATAGTAAGGCACTACGTTGCGAAACACCATGGGGATAAAGTTGCACATATCCTTATCACACAGGGAGCGCTCATAAGCGGAGCAATGCCAGGAGTTATAGATAAAATGCTCCCGGGCAGGGTCGCACTCCACGATCTCCAGCCGCTGAAACATCAGGTTTCCCCGAACCTTTACGTCCCGCAGCTCGTCCCTGCGGCCTGCCAGAGCCTTATCCAGCAGATAGGGGAAGCCCAGCTGACTGGTATAGTCTACCCAATCCCCGCTTTTTACGCACCGGACGGCTTCCTCCGGGGTGCGCAGTTTGCTCTTGTAAAGTGCAGAATATTCCATACTTTCCCTCCTGTTTTTGTGTGTTTCCAGTATACCATCCCCCCTGCCGCCTTGACAATTCCTCCTGCTATATATATTAAATGCCCTGCCTGTTCATACATGCTCCACAAAAACAGTCCTCCTTTCAGAGCTCCTGTTCGGAATATGAACGCATGCCACAATAAAGAGCGGCAGACATTCATACAGGATTCTTGCAGGGCCAAAGGAGCCTCTATTGCAAAAATCAGATGAACGCCTGCCGGTTTATGCACTTTTCTTTTCTATCCTTGCTGCATGGTATTCCCCAGTTGCAGCATCTGCCCCCCGAAGAACACAGCCTCCGCAGGATCATGGGTAATGAGCAAAAGCGTCCTTGCCCGGCAGCAACGCTGTACCAATGCCATGACCCGCTCCCGTGTTTCAGTGTCCAACCCTTTAAATGGTTCATCCATAAGCACCAGTTCTGCCGGATGCAGCAGCGCCCGGGCAATGGCCACGCGCCGCCCCATGCCGCCGCTGAGCTCTTTTACGGGCTTATGGGCCCAGTCTCCCAGTCCCAGAGACCTCAGCAGGGAAAGGATATCTTCCTCTCCCACCCGGTTTCCGGTGACCAGCCGAATATTGGTCAGAGCGGAAAATTCCGGCAGGAGCCGGTTTTCCTGAAATACGGCGCTTATATTTTCGGGCACACCGGATATGCTCCCTGCGGTTGGCCTTTCCAGCCCCATGAGCAGGCGGAAAAGCGTGGTCTTGCCGCAGCCGGACGGGCCCAGAAGCACCGTTGTCTCTTCGGCCGGAAAGCGGGCTGTTACCGGCGGCAGAGCCGTTATGTCTCCATAGCGCTTAGTCAGAGCTTTCAAACGGATATCTTCCATTATCTTCCCTCCAGCAGGGCATAAGCCCCTTTCAACAGGCGCAGAAACAGCTTTTCAAAGGTTACGCTTATAAGCACGATAAGCACTGTCCAGGCCAGCAGATCCGCCGTCATAAAGTATACCTTGGCATCATAAAGATGTCCTCCGATGGAATCTGCCGTAACGGCAATAACTTCTGCCGCCACGCCCGCCTTCCAGCACAGCCCCAGCGCCGTGCTGCACCCGGAAAGCACAAAGGGCTTTAAGTGAGGCAGATGGATATACAGCAGCCGCCGTCCGTAGGGCACTCTGTATACCCGCGCCATCTCCAGCAGGGCTTTGTCTGTAGACTTTACTCCCTGAAGCACATTGGAATAAAGTACCGGCAGCACCATAAGGAACGAAATGAATACGGAAAGCTGCCGGGCTTTTAGAAATACCAGGCTCAATATTATAAAGGAAGCTACGGGCACCGTTTTGATGGTGAGCATATATGGCCACAAAAAGAGTTCTGCTCCTTTCCATCGCCCGGCCAGCAGACCCAGCCCTGTACCCAGCACAAAGGCCAGCAAGAATCCCAGCACAATCCGAGAAAAGGTGAACCATACGGCACTCCAGAAGCCGGGTTCCCGCCACAGGGTGGTCAGCCGTACCAGCACTTCCCAGGGAGATGCCAGCAGCAGACCGGAATCAAGTGCCGTAGCCCCGGCCTGCCAAAGGAGCAGCGCCAGGGCTACGGATATAGCTTTATAAATTTTTTGTTTTTTTTCAGGGAGCATAATAGAAATCATCTCCGGGCAGTGCACCGCCTATGGCCTGCGGCTTCTGCGACAGCAGGATGGAAAGATACGCTTCTGCCGTCTGCCGCATCTCCTCGCCGGTGATGCATACCACATGGCAATAGGGCAGCGCCTTTTGGGCGACGAGGGCCTTGACATTGATGTACTTTTCTACCAGTACGGCGGCTTTTTCCACATTGGCGTTCACATACTCTACGGAAGCTGCCAGCTCCCGCAAAAAGGTCGCTACAGCCTCGGGATTTGCCTGTGCAAAGGCCTTGCGCACAAACACGCCGGAGGTGATCAGCCGGGTACCTTTGCCCAGCTTATCCCACTGCTCCGTAAGATCCAGCGCAATATGCAGATCCTCTATCTTGCTCATGGCCACGGTCACGTAAGGCTGAGGAAGCATGCACATGGCGTTTTCCATAGAAGCAAGCTGCGCCACAATCTCTGCAGGTTCGCTTTTCCATTCCACCTGCACATCCTGCTCCATGTTCAGACCGTTCTCTGCCAGCAGGTAGGAAAGCACATACTCCGGAGTGGAGCCCTTGCCGGTGGCATAGATCGTCTTGCCCCGAAGGCTGGCCATATCCGTTACGGTTTCGCCGCCTTTTTCCAAAATATACAGCACACCCAGGGTATTTACGCAGAGCATTTCCACATCCCCCTCCATTTTGCTGTAAAGCACGGATCCCAGGTTGACCGGCACGGAGAGAATATCCAGCTCGCCCTTAACAAACAGCGGCGTCAGTTCATCGGCAGAACCGGCCAGGGTGAACGCATAGTCGTTCTCTGTTTCTCCGGCTTCGTTATCCTCCAGCAGCTTGACCATGCCCATGGTGGTTGGTCCCGTAAGGCCGCCCAGGCGAACGGTGGTTTTAGATTCAGGTGCAGACGTTTCTGCCGGCTCTTCCGCGGGAGCAGTGGTAGGCACTTCCGTCGGTACAGCGGTGGCTTGCGCCTCTTGGGATGCCGGTGGCGTGCAGGCTGTCAGACTCAAAGTCAGAAGCAGGCACAAAAGCAGGGTGATGGTTTTCTTCATAACGCTATAACACAGACCTTTCTTGTATTCTTTTCCCGGTCTCATTATAGATCATTCTTTCTTTCATTTTTGTTGCCATGGCAACGCCGGCTACTTGCAAAAAAGAGAGACAGAGGATCCTTACGCTTTTCTTTTTGCGTTGACCTCTGCTGCTTTTCCGCAGGTTGCCGCTTCCGCTCGCTCCTGTTTTTACGAGGAAGCGGTGTGGGGGGCGCTGGGCGGCGGAACGCCGCCGCCCGTCCGCGCAGCGGCCGGGCCTTTGGCGCCTGCGGCGCCAAAGCCAGCGCCCCGCCTTCCGTATACGCACTGCCTCCGTATCACGGCGGCCCATACCTGTGTACAGACCAAGTCCCTTTTGCGCAGAAAAGAGGCTCATCACAGCCTCTTTCCTTCACGCTTGTACCTTGTCAAAGAAACACACCACCCGGGACTGCCCGCCCTTGGTGCAGGTATACAGCACCATGGCATGGCCGCTGCTGCTCACGTCCTCTTCGGATACCGGGTCGTTGGGATCCAGTATGCGGATCTCTGCCAGCACAAACTCCATCCGGTTCCCCGCCATATCCGTAAAGCTGGCCGCTGCGCCCGGCTCCAGTTCCTTCAAATGCCCAAAATGCCGGTCATAATTATGGGCGGCAATGACCAGATCCTCCGTATACAGGCTGCCGAACTGCCTGCACGGGGCAATGCGCAGCTTTTCATAGTCCCAGTCACTGAGCACCGGCAGCTCCAGCTCCAAAGACGGGATGCGCACATAGCCAATATAGGCATAGCCATCCACCATCACCTCGGGCATGTTTTCCGGCAGTGCCGTGGGAGCCGGGGTGGAGCCATCTTCCGCAGGCAGCGTTTCCGGGGCCGGGGTGCGGGCCGCTTCTGCCTGACGAATAGCCTCCTGCACCTGCGCAAGACCTTCTTCCGAGGCCTCTCCGGCCGCCTGATCCTCCCTCTGGTTATAGAAAAGCAGGAGCAGTGCCGCACCCAGCAGCGCCGCTCCCACCAATACCAGCAAGATGCCGGCTTTACGCTTTTTCATGCTCGTTCTTCCGCTTCAGCAGCAGCACAACGCCCACTGCCAGGATGCACAGGCCCAGACCGCCGCTCACATACACGGGCCAGTTCAGCTGACCGGTCTGGATCAGCGCCCTGCGGGTGTTGGTTACGGTCACGGTGTTTCCATCCACCTGATACTTGGTCTTGTAGCGGGCCAGCGCCTTTTCCTTGATCTCATACTTATAGACCTTATTGGCGGCTTCGTCCTCATAGGGCAGGTCGGTGAACTCATGCTGCCAGTTGTTGGCGGCGGAAAGCTCCACGGTCTCATAGACTTCGCCGTCCCGGTACAGGGTGATGGTCACGCTGTGGGGGCGATCCTTCTCATAGCCCTTGTCGTTCCAGACCTTCTTGACCAGAATGGTTCTGGGATCCATCTTCCCTTCCAGCGTGAAGAGCCAGTCCACTTCTCCGGCCCGGTCTGCATACTCGTTGCCCAGATCAATGGGCATCTCGATGGTCACCCGCAGCTCCCCAACTTCACCCTTGCGGTAGGAGCCCAGCTTCACGTTTTCGGTGAGACCGTCGGTTTCGGCTGCGTGACCGTCAAAGATGCGGGTCTGTGCCCCGTCCTTCACGTTATCCACGGTCATGTGCAGGTGGCTGAGGAACTCATTCATCTCTGCCACGCTGGGTTCTACAGAAGTCACATCCTCCTGCACGGGGTGGTTGCTCTGCTCATCGTGGAGAATGGCCCGCATATACACATCCACATAATCATACTCGGTAAGGGTGTTGGCGGCCTGAATGACCACCTCCCGCTTGTCCCCGGGCATAAGGTTGCGGAAGTTCATGCTCTCGCTCTGGGTAAACAGATCCATCTTCTCCGGCAGGGAGCAGCCCAGCAGGGCAGTTCCCAGGAGGAGCAGCAGGGCCGCCAGGGCCAGCTTGGAAAGTCTTTTCTTCATCTTCTTGCCCCTCCTTATTTAGTTACCTGGAATATCAGCACTGGCACCCGGCGCCGTAAGAAGATTGATTGTATAATCCCTCCCTGGCACCTGCACCGTTTGAACTGTTGCCCCCCAGGCCTCCGTTACCGCATTTGTGGGCATGGCTTGGACAGCCGATGCCAGAATTTCTATGTACGTATCCGCGCCAGTTCCATTGATCTCTATGTGCGCGGAGTAAATCTTTTCTCTGAACAGCTTATAGGTTTCTCCGTTCGGCGGCACCGGCAGCCTGTAATACCAGTAGCCATCTGTACCCTCCTGCCAAGATCCGTCATCATTAATCCTACGTTCCAAATCTGCCATATAGTTTTTGAATTTTTCGGTCTCATAGGCATCGTAGAGAATGTTGCCTTCCTTATCTCTGATCGTTACCACATAAGTAGCCCGGATATAGGCATCAGTATTGCCGGTGTTCTTCACCTTCACTTCAGACTTGACATTATTCTCGAACGTTTCCTCTACATTGCAGGAGACTTTGGCATACTCAAAGGTATTGGTCAGATCTTTGGTTTTATCCGTCAGCCAGGCCAGGGTGGTGCCCACAATGCCCAGCACCAGCACCAGCAGAGCGGCCAGCACCACAAAGGAGCGGTTCCAACGGATCACTTTTTTAGAGGGCTTGAGGCCCCTGTTCTCTTTAGCCATAATTCATGCCCCCCTTTCTTACACCTTCTCGCCCGGGCGAAGTATATTACGCTTATACGCATCCCCGCCCAGCCACTTGCCTTTGCTGCGTTTGTTGGTGAAGGTCACGGTGTTGGGTTCGGTTGCCGACAGCGTGATCGTCTTTCTATTTTCCTGCGGCGTATACCGCCAGCTCCAGCCGATATCTTCGGTAACGGTGTATTCACCGATCTTCAGACCCTTGATGGTAACGGAGTCGTTGCCCTGAATGACCACCTTGGCACTGAAGTTATTGGGGCCGGTGACGGTGAAGATAAAGGACTGGTTCTCGTCAATATCCTCTGCGCCGGACTTGGTGATGGTCAGGTCGGCCACGTCGTACTTAAACTTGGCGTAGTAGGTGGCGGCCTCGTAGCCCATGACATTGTTGCCCAGATCTTTGGTCTTCTGCGGGGTCAACTTGTTGGCTGCATCGCCCCAGCTTCCGTCCACAGGCTGCGTGCAGGCTTCGTCCTTATACCAGCCGACAAACTTGAATCCGTCCGCGGCGGTAGGCGTGGAACCCTTCACCTCACCGGTCGTGACCTTGAGCTGGCTTTCCTGATAGTTATCCAGCGTGCCGCAGCCTGTCGGGCCGACGACCTCGTACTTGATGTTCACCACCTGCTCGGTGTAGTAGAAGGTCTTTACGTTCTTGCTGGCAACATTGGCGGGATCCTCAATGGCGATATTGATAGCCTGATTCTCCGCACTCACCAGCGTGTAGCCGGGGATGTCCTTTGCTTTCTGCGTCACCTGCGCCTGATAGCGGGCACTTCCGGTAACGGCATCTGCCAGTTCCTTATCCGTGCCCTGTTCAAGGAACTTGAACGCATAGGGATACTCGATGCGGTCATAGTACAGGTTCAGCACCAGACCTGCTGCGGTCAGCTCACCGGAGGCGTTGCTCTTGGTTCCGTTGTAGGTGAAGCCCGCGATGGTCAGCGGCGTTTCGGAATATTCCGTTCCGATCACGCCGTTCAGGTTCGTGCTGCTCTGGTACTCGGTGTAGCCGTCGCCCTCTATGTTCTGCGTCCAGTGGATGATCTGCACGGGGGCATGCGCATCGTCCTTTACATACCAGAAGATGATCTCGTTCCCCTCGGCGGCCAGCACCAGCTGCTTCTGGTAAGCGTCCGGGGCGTAGCCCGTGATCTGCTTGAAGGTCTCCGTCACAACCGCAGCGCCGGTTGTTACGGTCTTTGGCTCGGCAAGCTGGGTGTTCGTGCCCTTTTCCAGATACCTGACGGTGTACTCCACCTTCTCCTTTGCCACATAGATGAAGGTGAATTCGTTTCCGCCCTCAATGTTTATGGTGAGGGAGTGGCTGCTGACCTCGGGGAAATAGCCGGACTGATAGCCCTCGTTCAGCTCCGTACCCGTCTTGGCATTGAAGGTTTTGGTAGTCCCTGCCAACGCACTGCCGGTGGTGGGAGGAGCGATCTTCGTGCCGTCTTCCAGTTCGTACCGGATGGTGTATTCCATTAGCGTGTTGGAGCTCCACTTGGCGTAGAGGTTCAGATCGCGGTTGACGGGCATGGAGAAATCAAACGCCTTTTCCGTGCCGGTATCGCTGATGTAGAACCAGCCGACAAAGGTGTACTGACCATTCACGGGGTCTGCCGGTGGATTTGTAACTGCTGTACCGTGAGAAACTGCCGTCCAAGTGTTGGTCGGCGCTTTGCCTTCATCCATCTCAACTTTGGTCAGGTAAGTCTTGACGGTGTGGGTCTTGGGAACCCATTTGGCGTAGAGGATCACATCGGAGGCAGGCATGGTCATGGTGCCCAGATCCGCCTTGGAACCCTCATAGCAGCCAGCCGTGGTGTACCAGCCGTCGAACACATAGGCGTTCTTTTCCAGATTGGCAGGATATTCCGGCTCAAAATAGTAGCTGCTCAGCGGTGCTTCATACTGCACGCTGCCGCCCTTGCCATCTACATACGCATTGTAGTTGTAGAATTTCAGGTTGTAGCTGTTGCGGGTGTAGCAGAGGTAATTTTGTTCGTTAATATAATAGTAACTGTCTCCAAACAATCCGCCATAATGATAACCTGCATAAGCGACACCGCCCTGCTCCATTTTGTCAAACTTAGGATCAGACCACCACTGAGTAAAACCAGTAATATTGTGAAATTCCTCTGAATATGTTAATTGACATTCTTTTTCCAGCGTAATCTGCTTGTAAAGCTTAAAGCTCTTTCCGTCATGCGTGTAGGTTCCTGTCTCGCCTTGTAGTGTTTCGATGTAGTAGTAAAGCACCGCACCAGATTGCGCACTTGATTTTTCAAATACGATGTTTTCACCTGGCATTGTATCTATACTGCCAAGCATCGTGTCGTCCTTGAACGACTCACACCCATCAGGGACATCCCACCAAATGGTGTCGTTTCCGTCCTTTATTGGGAAATTGCCATGAATATCTGCCTGATACTTTGCGGTGATGATCAAGTCTGAATTTTTGTAGCAGCTACTGCTGTGAGTATGCTCATAACCAACCGGGCATTTCTTCGAATTGCAGTTTAAATGAAAACCGGTTTTTGTGCAGCATTGCTCATGGCTATGTTCATGTTCAACTTTGCCACAGACAATTTTGATGTTTCCGTCCTTAAACGTCAGCGTATACGTATTTCTCGTATAGTACACATTCAGCACGGTGGAGCCGTCGCCATTGACGGTGACCGTCTCGGCCTTGCCTGCGTTGTAGGTGAAATGTTTGGTATCCCTGCCTGTGAAATCCTGATTCTTATAATCGTCGCTCTTTTTCTCCGTGCCGGGCTTCACGTTGGCTGGCTTGTACGTTCCGGCTACGCTGTAGCCGTTGTCATTGGCGTTCTCGTACCAGAACACAACGGTAAAGCCGGATTCACCGATTTTCCAGTTTGCCTTAAAGGTGGTGTTTTCCGCAGGCATGGTCTTGGGGATTTCCTGATCCCAGCTGTTGAAAGTGTAGCCGGGCTTGGTGGGGTCAACCACGTTGATAGCTGCGCCGTAGCGGGCGTAGATGGGTTCTACGCCGTAGCCGCCGTCCAGATCAAAGTTCATCAGGTAGTATTTCCGGTCATAGTTGATCTCCACCACAGTGCTGCCATCGGCGGCGATCTTGGTGGTGGTGTCATACAGCAGGGCGGTGAAGCCCTTATAGTCGTCCTTGGCCAGATTGTCACCTACCGCAGATTCTGTAAAGCCATTTTTGGTTTCCGTATCTACCAGCGTGTATTCATCGTTGGAAACGTTCTGCTGGTAGTGCTTAACGGTGAACTCCACCTCTGCGGGCTGATAGGTGACGGTGTAGGTCTTGGCCTCGGAAGTGTTCACTTGTACCACCGCTTTGCTGGGCGTATAGCCCACTACCACAGGACTTTCAATGTCTTGCGCATAGGTGCTGCCGGTGGCTACAGTAGCGCTCCAGGAGGGGGCGGCCTGTTTGCCGTCTGCAAAGATGTAGTTGATGAGAATGGTATAGGTGCTGGGCGCCTCGCTGGGGGCGGGGGATTCGTCTGTCTGCCCTTCCTCGGCGGGGGCTACGGGGTTTTCGTCCCCTTCGGCGGGGTCGTTGGCAGGGGCTTCCTCCGCTTTGGGGGCGGCCTTAGCGGCGGGCTCTACGATCCGGGGCTCGCCTACGGGCTGGGCTTTCTTCAGCACTTCCGGAGCCTTGGGGGCGGGGGCCTTGGCGGGCTGCCCCTCTACCAGAGTTACGGTAACGGTGTCGGAGGGGGTCTTATCCATCAGGCAGCGGAATTCTGCGCTGCTGCCCCGGCCGGAGACCATGCCGGAATGGACGGTGAGGGCCTTGCCGGTTTCCCCGGAGATGTTGGCCCACAGATCGCCCTCAATATGGATCTGCCACTGGTAGGCGGCAGCTTCGGCCTTCACCGTCAGGGTGAGGGTCTTGCCGGTATTCTTTTCAAGCTGCCGGGCGGTGACGGCTTCGTTCCCGTTGTAAACGGAAAGATCCTCCCCCTCCGCCAGAGCGGCGGGGACGAGGCTGAGCGCCATAACCAGGCACAGGAGCAGGGAAATTACTTTTGTTTTCATGCTTTACCTCCCTTATGCGCCGGGGTTGAGGGGCACGATGGTGGGTTCAGGCGGGGCGAAGGAGGGCCAGCCCGTGGCCTGCAGGGGATCCTCCCCGTTGTTGGCGGACTGCACAGCGCCTGCGTGCACGTTTACATAGGTGGTGCCCTCCTGATAGGCATCGCCCATGAATACGTCAAAGCTGACGGTGGTGAACAGGGGCTCGGTGGTCTCGCCGGGATTCAGGATGCGGTTGTAGTAGTAGTACCCCTCGTGATAGATCCAGTCCGTCTGGTTGAAATCCAGCTTGACGGGGGCGGAATCCAGTGCATTCCCTTCGGCGGAGTAAACGTCTACCACCACCTGCACGCGGATAAAGGCGGGGGCGGTGCCGATGTTCTTTACCTCGGCGATCTTGGTGACCTCCATGCCGGGCATGATGCCGGTGAGGTTTTCGAAGGGCTGGGTGCGGTCAGCGTCGGCCCACTCCAGCAGGCGGATGTCTACCTTGCCGGTGGTGATGACGTTGTGCACCTGCTTCTGGGCGGTAAAGTAGGCCCAGGTGCCGGTAGCGGCCAGCCCCAGGCACAGGGCCAGCACAGCCAGAACGGTGAGTTTCTTCTTCATATTCCTTCTCCTTTTCGATGGATGTAGGGAAAACTTTGCTTATTTTATCTTGGCCCAGGCATCGGTGGCGGTGTTAATACCGTCCTTCTGCACTGCGTAGGCCGTGAAGGTGAGCGTGGGCTGCGTGGCGGCGACGCTGTTGACCTCCGCCTTGGTCAGTTCTTCGCTGACGGTAACTACACCGTTGGGATAAGTCGCATCACCTGCGAGAACATAGAAGTCCGTATCGGCGGTAACAGCATCAACTTTGCGGTAGTAGACACCGGGATGATTTGTGGCATCCAGAACCTTCCAGCCGTCTGCGATGGAATAAGTTACCTTATCGGTAACAAACGTACCTTCTTCTGCGACCTTCACGAACAGCCAGCAGGCTTCGGAGTCGGCCTTAACGGTGACCTTGGGATCCTTGGAGATGTTTACCCCGGGGATGATCTTGTACGCATTGCCTGTGGTTTCGGTAAGTTGGATCTTGATCTTCCCGTAGGTGAAGGTGTTCACCACAGGTTCCGTTGTGGCTGTCAGCCAGGCAATGGTGCCCCCTACGGCACAGCCCACCACCAGCACCAATGCCAGCAGGGACAGGAATACCTTGGTGCTTACGCCCTTCTTTTTCCGCTTGCTCATGTTGAATCCTCCTTGTTTCCTTTCCGCTCCGGTTCTATGAATAGAGACACCTTCCCACCTATGGAGACAGTATCCCTTGTATACATGCATAGAGTACCGCAACGGCGGGGAAAAGTCAATAAGTTAAAGTTGGAAATCATATGATTTTCATAAATAAACCCAAATTTCGCACATATGAGCCGGAGTAACGGCCTATCGGTAACGGGGCGAAAAAAAGTCCCGGAACCGGGCGGTATCCGGGGCGTTGAGCGCGGGTGAATCAGGGCTTGAGCAGCGCTTCCAGACGGCGGGCGGCCTCCCGGGCCTCCTCCGGGCGGGCAAAGCAGGAAAGGCGCATATACCCCTCCCCGCAGGGGCCGAAGCCTACGCCGGGCGTGGCGGCGATGCGGGCGTGCTCCAGCAGATACTCAAAGAAAGTCCAGCTGTCCATCCCCTGCGGGCAGCGCAGGAAGATGTAAGGGGCGTTTTCCCCGCCGCAGTACCACAGGCCGCAGCGATCCAGCGCCTCCATAAGTACCCTGGCGTTCTGCTTGTATACGGCAATGGCCGCCCGGGTCTGGGCTATGCCTTCGGGCGTAAAGGCGGCGGCGGCTCCCTTTTGCAGAATGTAGGAAACGCCGTTGGTCTTGGTAGCCCGGTTGCGCACCCACATGGCATGGAGGGACATGCCCTCCCGTTCCAGCACCTTGGGCACAACGGTGTAGCCGCAGCGGGTGCCGGTAAACCCGGCGGTTTTGGACAGGGAGCTGATCTCTATGGCGCAGGTACGGCTGCCGGGGATCTCGTAAATGCTCCGTGGCAGGGCCGAATCCCCCACAAAGGCTTCATAGGCGGCATCGAAGATCAGCACGGCCTGCCGGGCATTGGCGTAATCCACCCAGGCCTGTAGCTTTTCCCGGGTATACACGGCCCCGGTGGGATTGTTGGGAGAACACAGATACAGTATATCCGCCTGTACGGAAGGATCCGGCCAGGGGGCAAACCCGCATTCCTGCCCGGCAGGCAGGCGAATGACCTTGTGCCCGGCCATCAGATTGGTATCCACATAGGCAGGGTAGGCGGGTTCCGGCACCAGCGCCGTGTTTTCCGGGCCGAACAGATCCAGCACATCCCCCAGCTCATCTCCAGCGCCGCAGGAAGCAAAGATCTCCCCGGCATCCAGCTCTATCCCTCGAAGAAGATAATAGCCACGAACGGCCTCCCGGTAAAAACGGCTTCCGTTTTCCGCCACGTAGCCGTGAAAGGTTTCTCCGTGCGCCTGCTCCTCCACAGCCCGATGCAGGGCTTCTATAACGGCGGGGCACAGGGGCTGCGTTACATCCCCCACACCCAGACGCAGAATGGATTCCCCTTCATAAAGGCCCGGGTGCGCTCACCCAACTGGGTAAAGAAGTAGGAATCCGGCAGATCCCCGTAGTGATGATTCATGCGGCTCATAGCTCAATCTCTCCTTTATATACGGTTACGGCGGGTCCGGTCATGACGACCTCTCCGGAGGGATACACCCGGATTTGCAGTTCTCCCCCATCCAGCCGGGCGGTTATCTCTTCTTCCGCCGGGCAGTATCCCGCCGCCGCCGCCGCCGC
>OIXH01001506.1_pt1 | contig 25930 bp, 22 predicted proteins | sample 1587741 | NCBI WGS metagenome assembly OIXH01 (sample SAMEA3888916, study PRJEB22519) | human gut metagenome | biome: human gut; feature: human-associated habitat; material: faeces | place: Denmark | collected 2011 | reverse complement strand
CGCACTTCTTGGCGACCTCTGCGATCAGTTCCGTTTTATTCATGATAGCTCCTCTTTTCGTATAAATGATGGTTGATCTTATGCTTTTGAATGTTCCGCCTGCTTTTGAAGCGCCCAAAGGGCGAGAAGCTCGTCCCGCGTCAGCTCGGAAAGGGACCTTCCGGCATCCGCCGCGGCCTGCTCCATGGCGCCGAAGCGCCGGATGAATTTTTCGCACGCCCGGTGCAGCGCCTGCTCCGGGTCGGCGTTCAGCCGGATCGCAGCGCTGACCGCCGCGAACAGCACGTCGCCAAGCTCCTCCTCCGCGTCCTGCCCTGTTTCCACGGCACGGCGCAGCTCCGCCGTCTCTTCGTCTAGTTTATCCAGACTTTCTTCAACGGATTCCCATGAAAAGCCGGTCTTTGCCGCTTTTTTCTGGAGCTTTTCGCTGCGCCAGAGGGCGGGCAGCGAACGCGCCACGCCGTCGAGCGTCTCTGTCACGGTCGTCTGGCCCTTTTCGTGCTGCTTCAGCTCCTCCCAGCTTTCGCCGGTTGCCTCGCCGAAGAGGAACGGGTGCCGGAATACGAGCTTTTTGCACACGCCGTCGCAAACGGCATCAAAATCGAAGCCACCGCTTTCCTGCTCCATGCGGCTGTGGAAAACGACCTGCAGCAGCAGATCGCCCAGTTCCTCCTTCAGCGCATCGGCAGAGCCGCTGTCGATAGCGTCGGCGACCTCATACGCCTCCTCGATAACATTGGCACGTATGGAGTCATGGGTCTGTTCCCTGTCCCACGGGCAACCGCCGTCGGAACGCAGGATAGCCATGATCTCTATCAGGTCACTTATATCATAATTCGGTTTTTCAGTAAAGTCAATCATATTTGTCCTAATTAAGCCAATATAATAATTTTTATGAGTAAAATATGGGTGAAATGCACATACATTTTTCCAACAATTGAGTTATATCATAGACATTTTACTCTATCCAACCGATTTTTTCAAGTATTTTCGCAATTTTTTGTCCTTTCGGCAGCATCAGCACATCATTTCTGCCGAGAACCTTCAAAAATCCGATTGCCAATACATACACAACGACCGCCGCAACCACCGCCGAAAGGGTTGTCAGACTGCCTGTTCCGCGCAGATGTGACATCAGGCGGTAAACCCCGTAAGCCGAGGCGGCGCATAGTCCGCCGGCAATCAAGGGCTTGATTATCGTGCTGACTATATTGAGTCCGACCTTGGCGTGCTTCGCCAGTGCGATGAGGTTTGCAATCAGTATGAATCCGTAGCAAACAGCGGTGCCGACCGGTGCACCGACCACGTTAATCGACGGAATGCCTACCAGCGCATAATTGATGCCTACCTTTAATATCACGCCTATCAGCATATTGTAAACCGGTATATTCTGCTTGCCGATTGCCTGAAGCATACTTGTGACCGGCACGTTTATCGACATAAATATCGAGGCAAGGCCAAGTATTTGCAGCACCGGAGCGGCAACCGTAACTTCCTCAAGCTGGGTCGGGTAAAGCAGCGACAGTATCGGCTGTGCCAGTGCAAACAGTCCCAGTCCGGCCGGAAACGCAATGATCGACGACAGGCGTATCGACAGCTCCATATTCTCCTTCACGCCAGTCCTATCGTGCGCGCTCCACGCCGTTGCAAGCACGGGTATTGCGCTGACGCCGATAACGGTAGTGACCGTCGGCGCAAGATTAGACAGCGAATAGGCGTAGTTGCGGTAACAGCCGTACAAAAAGTTCGGCAAGTCGCCGTCGGTGTAGTTGCCGAGAATGTTGCCGTAGCTCTCGCGTACAAGCTGCGAGCCGGACGCAACAACCGATTTGAGCTGTGCTTTAACGATCACAAGGTCGACCAGCGACGCCACCTGAGACACCATCGAGCCGAGAACTATCGGCACCGCGATAGTGACCAGCGCCTTGAGCATGACCCTGTTCGAACGCGGCTCTGGCGATAACGCCAGCTCTACCTCGGTGAACTTGTCGCCGACGCGCTTATGGCGAATTACGAGAAACAGCGCTCCGAACGCCGAGCCGAGAGTGATTCCGAGTATGGCGGCGGCGGCAACGTATGGCATCATTGCCTTTTCAGCCACCTTTTCGAGCGTGGCAGCGCTGCCGTCCGGCTGTATCAGCTTGCCCATTATGGTGCCGTTTGACGCAAATTCGGACGCAAGCGCGACCTTTACGGCCAAGGCAATCGCCAAGCCGATAAGCAGTTTGCCAAGCGCCTCAATGACCTGCGAAATGCCGGTCGGGAACATATTGCGAAGCCCCTCGTAGTATCCGCGGTAGGTCGACATTATACAGCAAAAGATTATTGACGGCGATATGACCAGCATGGGCAGCATATCGCCCGAATCGCCGACCTTATTAACATACAGCGGCACGGCGATCATCATTATCGCAAAGCAGACGACGCCGGTAACAGCGAACACCTTTTTAGCGAGCTTTAACAGATTACGCGCGTCCTTAAATCGGTTTTCCGACACGCTCTCGGCTACCATACGCGAGACAGCCACAGGCAGTCCTGACATTGCCAGCGTATATATCGGCAGATACACGTCGTAGGCAACGCTGAAGTAGCCGCTGCCGACGCCGCCCAGTATCCAGCCGAGCGGTATTTTGTAAACGGCACCGATTATCTTTACCAACAGGGTGGCTACGCCGAGTATCATCGAGCCCTGTATCAGATTTTGGTGCCGTCTTTGCTTAACTTCTTCCATCACGGACGCTCCTTAAAAGAGTTTGCTGTCGCGCAGCATCGCCCTTAATCCGTCGAAAACAATGTCGACGAGGGTCGATTCGGCGCGGTCATTCATATCGGTATAGGACTCGGTCGCGCTCTCGCCGGCGTCATCCGACACGCGGCGCACAGCCGTAAACGGCACGCCCGCCGAATGGCAGACCGACGCTATCGCCGCCGATTCCATGTCGCAGCTCACAGCACCGAAGTGCTCGATAAGCTGTGCTTTCAGCGTGCTGTCGCTGACAAAACGGTCGCCTGTGACCATCGTGCCGATTTTTGCGTGCGGACAGATGTCCGCAAACACCGCCGTCAGGTCGCGGTCGGCATCATATATGTAGTCTTGCAGCGGCTTTTCCGCAAAATCATAGCCGAGCACCGTCAGGTCAAAGTCATATTCCAGCAGGCGGTCCGGCAGGGTTATCATTCCGCGGCCGACGTGACTTATGCCGCCCGAAAGTCCGGTATTGACAACGTAATCGACGCCGTCAGCAATCACCGTTGCGGTCGCGGCGGCGGCGTTGACCTTGCCGACACCGCAGTAAACGGTCAGCACATGAAGCTCACGGTCGTTTTCACGCAACACGAATCGGTCGCAGCGGCGGCCGAGCAGGCTGCCCTGCTCGGCGCCGTACCGCTGTGAAAGCTCGATGACCGGCGCGTATTCCATATCGTCGGCGATGATAACGCCGACCCTTTTAATATCCATATTTATTATCCGATCCCGTTATGTGATTTTTTCTATCGGAAAACAGGCTTTTTACAGCTTTTTTCCGCAGCGTCTGCAATAGTATGAGTCGTCGGGGTTCTGAGTACCGCAGTCGGGGCAGATGTTGCCGCCCTTTGCGTCGGCAATCTTGCTCTCGATCTCCGCCAGCTCCTCGTACTTGCCGTCGATATCCGCGACGACAGCCTTTATCGCATCGGAGTTGTCGGTCTCCTTTTTAAGTCCGTCGTAGTACATACGTCCGACGCTCTCGAAATCCTTTGCAATGCTGTTTCTGACGGTGGACGCGTTGATTTTCAGCTTCTGGAGGTCGATAAATTCGCCGGTCTTTTTACCCGCGATATCGAGATATTCCTTTGCCTTTGCTACAGTGTCTTCAAATTTTGCCATGATGTTTTCCTCCTTAATTTAATAGGTTATCGGGTGATTTAAATAAAACTTTTCTATGCCGTCCTTACGGTTTATCATTTCCTCAAAGCGGCTGATATACTCGTAAGGATATTTGTAATTGAATATACGCTCGATATAGCCGTCGGATGCTCGCAGCTTTGTCACCGCAGAAGCGCCGCAGGCGAGTATCGAATGAGTCTCATCCATTATATATATGTTATACAGTCCCTCGCAGCCGCGCTTTGCGTAGCCTGTGTTTTCGAGGTTGCCGACGGTGCGCGACTGTCGGTAAAGGTAATACGGCCGCAGTCCCGAGCTTTCGAGCGACGAGCGGGCGCGGCGAAGCATTTCGTCGGCAAGTCTGCCGACCTCGGCGGCGGGCAAATCGCCGCCGCAGGTCATTCGCGACGACCGCTTCATCGAAAGGGTATGCACGGTCACGCTCTCGGGATCGAGAGCAGCAATGCGGTCGAGGGTAGCACAAAAGGTCTCGTATGTATCGCCGGGCAGTCCGGCGATCAGATCCATGTTGATGTTATCAAATCCGTGGCGACGGGCGGCGTAAAACGCCTGCTCCGTCTGCTCGGCGGTATGGCAGCGTCCGATATTCTCCAGCACGGCGTCGCACATTGTCTGCGGATTTATGCTGATGCGTGTCGCGCCGTTTTCCTTTATCGCGGTAAGCTTTGTGTCGGTCACTGTGTCGGGTCGTCCCGCCTCAACGGTAAACTCGCGGCAGGATGACATATCAAACGACCGATTGATCGCCGTCATGATGTCTGTGATCTGCTCCGCCGATATTGAAGTGGGCGTGCCGCCACCTATGTACACGGTCTCCAGATGCAGTCCGAGCCGCCGCGCAATGTCGCCGGTGTAGGCGATCTCCCTGCACACAAGCTCGACATACGGGGCTATCAGCTTGCCGGCCTGCTCGATCGAGTGGGAGACAAATGAGCAATAGCTGCACCGTGTCGGGCAAAAAGGCACCGAGACATACAGGCTGAAGCTGTCGGGTCGGGAAAGAGCGATTATCTCCTGCTCGCTTTCGGAAGCGGCAAGGCAGAGGTCGATCTTTTCATCGCTGACCAGCAGTTTTTCCGAAAAATGGCGTCGGGCGTATTCCTCGCCGCGGCTATCGGCGATACGCCGCATCAGCTTGCCGGGGCGAACGCCGGTAAGTATGCCCCACTTGGGCTTTATTCCCGTTATATCGGACATCATTTCGTACATCATGACGGCAAAAAGGCGCTCGCACTCGTCGTCAAAGCCGCATTTGCCCGCGCCGTCGCCGTCAGGGGCTATATCGGCTCCGCTCACCGTCCGAACGGCCGTGCGGCGGTTTCCGCAAACGTTCACGGTAACGCAAAGGCGCGCGGCACCGTCCGTCCGCTCGCGCACCGTCGATATAAAATCGCCGTCCGGCTCTGTCTCGCCGTCATTATCGTCGCGCACCTCTATCTTTTCAAACGGAAAGAAAAGTCGGCATATATTTTCAAGCTCATATCTGAATGAGTGTCCCGAAATCAACAATATCATAGCTTCAGTGTTCCATATGTGAATTAAAATGTCGTTCGTTGTTCAGCGTGGTTGTACCGCCGTGACCGGGGTAGAGCAGATAATCACGCTCAATACCTCTGAGGCGGCGAAGCGACGCACGCATATCACGCGGACTGCCCGACTCCAAATCGGTGCGTCCGATAGCGCCGTCAAACAGCGTATCGCCGCTGAACATCACGTCACCCACGATGTAACACACGCTGCCGGCGGTGTGACCGGGCGTTTGCATGACCGTTATGGTCAGACTGCCGAGGGTTATCGTATCCCCCTCATGCAGCAGAATATCCGGCTCAACCGGCGTCTGCTCATGCGGCAGCATATATGCAAACTCGTCGTAAAGGCTCGCCTTTGTCGAACGCAGTCCGTCGGCGTCCTCCTCGCATATTGCAATCTTGGCTCCCGTCTGCTTCTTCACGCCCCAAACGCCGAGAACGTGGTCAAAGTGACGGTGAGTGAGCAGAATGTACTTCACCCGATCCTTTATCGGCTCGATTGCCGTTTTCAGCTCATCAACGTAGTACGCCGGATCGATAACGGCGATATCGCCGCTGACCTCGTCGGTCAGAATATAGCAGTTTCCCGCATTCTCTCCCAGCTTTAAGGTTTCTATTTTCATTACAGTGTCTCCGTATCAATTATTATCGTGACCGGTCCGTCGTTTATCAGCTTGACCTGCATATCGGCGCCGAAAACGCCGTGCTCCACCCGTTCAACGCCCTCATCGATCAGCAGTTCGCAAAAGCGTTCATACAGAGGTGCGGCGCCGTCCGGTCTCATAGCTGCCGTAAAAGAGGGGCGGTTGCCGTGACGGCAGTCGGCGCAAAGGGTAAACTGGCTGACGACCAGCACACCTCCGCCGATATCGCGTACCGACAAATTCATTTTGCCCTGTTCGTCCTCAAAAACGCGCATTGCCGCCGTTTTTTTCGCAAGCTTTGCGGCGTCCTGCTCGGTATCACCCTCGCAAACGCCGAGCAGCAGCATATATCCCCTGCCGACGCTGCCGACAACCTCGCCGCCGACCGAGACCGACGCGCGGCTCACGCGCTGAATAACACATTTCATTGTACTTTACTTATCCTTTCTGTCGGTCGACAGAGATGACCCCTTCGATCTTTGACAGCTTTTGAATTATAGACTTTATCTGCTCCTGGCTCTCGATCCTTACCTCCAGCTCAATGGAGTAGTTGCCGTTTTTCATCGCCCGTGAATTGATACGGTTGATAAGCACTCGCATATTTGCGATAGCGGTGGTGATATCGGCGATAAGGCCGAAGCGGTCAAAAGCAAAAATGTACAATCCGGCAACAAAGTCCTTTGCCGACTGCTCGCCCCAGTGAGCGGGAATCCAGCGCTCCGGCTCCTCGCATTTGTCAAGGTCGCGCGGAACATTCGGGCACTCGCGCTTGTGTATTGAAACGCCGTGACCGCGCGTGATAAAGCCGATTATCGAATCGCCCGGTATCGGATTGCAGCAGCGCGACAGCTTGATCAGGCAGTTGTCCACACCCTCGATGACTATGCCGTCGTGCGTGTTGCTGTTTTGGCGGCGGTTGATAACCGCGCCGGAAATATCGGTCGGCTTGTCGACGCGCACCATACGCATGTACTCGTCCCGTATGCGCGGCATTATGCGCGACGTGATTATGCCGCCGTAGCCGATCTTGTTATAAAAGTCGTCGACCGACGTGCAGTGCTGACGCTCGGCAATGTCGGCAAGGAATTTATCCATTTCCTTATCGGGCAGATTGATACCGTTGCGGCGAAATTCGCGCTCGATCTCCAGTTTGCCTTCCTCGACGTTCTCGGCATAGCGCTCCTTTTTAAACCATGCGCGTATCTTGGAGCGCGCCTCGCTGGTCTTTACAATCTTCAGCCAGTCGCGGCTGGGGCCGTGCCCCTGCTGATTGGTGGTAATGATCTCGACGACGTCGCCGGTGTTGATAACGTAATCTATCGGCACGATCCTGCCGTTTGCCTTTGCGCCGATCATGCGGTTGCCGACCGCCGAATGTATCGCGTAGGCAAAGTCAATTACGGTCGAGCCGGCAGGCAGACTGATCAGGTCGCCGCCCGGCGTTACACCAAACACATCCTCCGGTGCAAGGTCGGTCTTTATCGTGCGGACTATTTCCTCTATATCGTCCGACTCGCTCTGGTTTTCCAGCATACGGCGTATCCACGCCAGTCGCTCCTCAAACCGTTCGTCGGAGCCGCGTATACCCTCCTTGTACTTCCAGTGGGCGGCGATACCGTACTCGGCGGTGTAGTGCATATCCCATGTGCGTATCTGCACCTCAAACGGGGCGCCCTGCTTGCCGATTACTGTGGTGTGAAGTGACTGATACATATTCGACTTCGGCGTCGAAATGTAGTCCTTGAAGCGACCCGGAATGGGCTGGAACATCTCGTGCACCATGCCCAGTACATTGTAGCAATCGGTGACGGTATTGACTATCACGCGCACGGCATAGATGTCGTAAATCTCCTCAAACTGCTTGCCCTGAATATACATTTTGCGGTAAATTCCGTGTACCGACTTTACTCTGCCTTCTATTGCAAGATTTGGTATGCTGTCACCCAGCTTTTCGCTCAGCAGCTTCTTTATGCTCTCGATGTATTGGAGTCGGTATTCCCTGTTTTTTTCAAGCGCCGACTCAATCTCGTCATAAGCAACCGGATCGAGATGCTTTATCGCCAGATCCTCCAGCTCCTCCTTGACCGCCCGTATACCGAGGCGATGAGCTATCGGAGCGTATATCTCCAGCGTTTCCTTGGATTTTTCAAGCTGCTTTTGCGGCGACTGTGCGTCAATGGTACGCATATTATGCAGTCGGTCGCACAGCTTGATGATGATAACTCGGATATCCTCCGACATGGCAATGAGCATTTTGCGGACGTTTTCCGCCTGCAGTTCTTCCTTTGAAACATAGTTTATCTTTCCGAGCTTGGTAACGCCGCCGACCAGCATGGCTATGGTCGCACCGAACTCGCGCCTGACGTCGTCGAGGGTCAGATCGGTGTCCTCAACTGCGTCGTGCAGCAGTGCCGCCGCGACCGATTCGCAGTCCATGCCGAGCTTTGCCGTGATACATGCGGTCGAAAAAGGATGAATGAAAAACGGTTCGCCCGACAGCCGCTTTTGATTGGCATGCTTTTCCTTTGCAATGTCGTATGCACGACGAACGAGAGCCCAGTCGTCCGAGCCCTCCTGCACCTTCAGCAGATCGGCAAGCGTTTCAAATCTGCCGTCGTAGTTAACTGTCATTTATCCCTCACTCCTCCGCGTTGGCTTTTCTGTACACCGACGAGCGGCTAAGCTCCAGCTTGCCGTCGACGGGGCACATCGTGACGGCACAGCCGTCCTTAAAATATCTGCATTTTATTAATCCCAGCTCGCTCAAAATATCGAGCACCAGTCTTACCGTGATATACGAACCGATGCCGCTCGCGCACATCAGTGCCTCAAACATACCGGAAAATCCGTTTGACCGTGCTATAGTGCGCCAGACGGCGGCGGCATCGTCCCGCGTGACGGCGCAGTCGGCTTTTTTCTCCTCCGTCAGCTCCTCGCCGCGGACAAACCGCTCGTACAGGCGTATGTCGCTGAGCAGCTTTTCCTCGTCGACCGAGGATGCCCTGACTGCCTTTGCCGACAGCGTGACCGAGCGCGTACCCATATACACATTGACCTCCGCCGTAACCGCTATGTCAAGCAGCGCGCCCGCAGAAAAGCCGAATTCCTTTTCGCCGACTGTAAAGAACATGACGGTCGCCGACGCGCCGTTTTTGGAAACGGTCAGACGCATATGCTTGCCGCCGCCGACAGGCGTTGCCTTGTCCAGCCGAACTCCCATGAGTCCGAATACCGGCGTCTGGTTCGCAGTGCCGCACGGCTCGAAAATGTCGAGCGAATCGACCATATCGACCGAAAACGCCGACGGCGACAGACGGCAGTCTATGTTCAGCTCCGAAAAGGGCATTTCATCGAATTTTTCAGCCGCAAAGCGGTTGATAGCAGTACGAAACTCATCCACACGGTCGGATGCGACCGACATACCGGCGGCACGGTCGTGTCCACCGTAGCGCAGCAGTACGCTGTCACAGGCACACAGAGCGTCAAACACCGAAAAGTTGCCGACACTGCGTGCCGAGCCGTTTGCTTCGCCGCCGTCGACCGACAGGACGAACGCCGGCTTGCCGTAACGCTCACATATTCTGGATGCAACTATGCCGATAACGCCGCCGTGCCAACCCTCGCCGCACACGACGATCACTCGGTCGTTACCGTAGCCTCTGCTTTCGATTATATCCACGGCGGCATCGAATATTTCCCGTTCGGTCTGCTGACGCCGCACGTTGTCCTCATTTATTTCCTTGGCAAGTCGAGCCGATTCCTTCGCGTCGTCGCTGAGCAGTAATTTTACAGCACGCTCGCACGAGCCCATGCGTCCGGCGGCATTAAGGCGCGGTCCGATGCCGAATGACACGCTCGACGCGGTCAACTCCCGTTCGCTCAGTCCGGCGGCGTTAATTATCGCCTCAAAGCCCTCGCGCTCTCCGCCGATATGCGGCAGTCCGGCTCTGACGATCAGGCGGTTTTCGCCGACGAGCGGCATCACATCGGCAATAGTACCGACGGCGGCAAGATCGCCCCATTTTTCTGCCATTTCCTCGCCGGAAGCATCCTCCAGCGCACATATCACCTTGAAAGCGACGCCTGCACCTGCGTAGTCCTTGAACTGGCTCGGGCAGTCGGCGCGGTGCGGATCAACAACGGCTGACGCGTCGGGCAGTGTGCCCATCGGCAGGTGATGATCGGTCACCACAACATCAATTCCCTTGGTCGCCGCGTACGCTATCTCGGCGACGGCGTTTATCCCGTTGTCCACGGTGACGATCAGCTTCACTCCCGCCTCATGCAAACGGTCGACGGCGGCGTTGCTCATGCCGTAGCCATCCTCGCGCTCGGGCACCGAATAAATAACATCGGCTCCCTTTTCGGCAAGGTAGCCGTACATCATCGCCGTCGATGTAACTCCGTCAACGTCGTAGTCGCCGTAAACGGCAATGCGTTCACCCTTTGAAACGGCAGTTCGAATACGCTCGACCGCACGATCCATATTGGCAAGCTCGAACGGATCGCTCATCTGCTGATCCTCGGACAAAAACTCCTCTATTTCAAACGGGTCGCAGTAGCCGCGCGCTGTCAGAATGAGCGCGACAAGCTGGTCAATGCCGCATTCCTCCGCAAGCTGACGCGCCAACTGCTTATCGTTTTTTGCAATGATCCACTTTTTGCGGTTCACCTTTTCCGCCCGCCTCCAAACAAATGCTGTTCACCGCCGAACGCCCGATGAAATGTCAGTCATCGGCACAGTCGGCAGCCGTATAATTTCGTTTAATTATTATATTATACCATTTCATTACACGGTAAACAAGTACAAAAAACGCGCCGATATATCCGTATCGGCGCAAATGTCGGTATTTTCGTGTTACGGACGGCATTATTCGGCGGTCATCAGAAGGCAGGTCGACAGTTCGGCAGGTCATCAGAACGGCAAGTCGGCAGGTCATCCACAAAATGCGCCGCTTACGCTATACGCACCAGCATGGCGGAATAGGCAGCAAAAAACATCGGCAGTACGAAAAACACCGGCAGTACCGCCGCGCAGACCGCAAAAAGCGGCAAAAACGAAATCGCAAGCATTGCCGCATAACCGAAATTGCCGCTTTGCAGTCCCGTCACGGCAGCCGATCGCGCGATCATATCGCTGCATTTCGCCCTTTCGTCGCACATAAATATATAGTCGGCGGCAGAATATGTGATCGCCTTTATCGCCAGCAGGCAGACCGATGCTCCGAGCATCAAATAGCGCATAAAACCGCATATAACCGACACCGCCGACGGCAGTTTCAAATAAATGTCCGCAACTCCGAGCGCCGCCGCAGGCAGTGCGAGCGTTCCCCACCACGCAGTCAGCCGCGCAAAGACGGCGACTTTGAGCATTATCACCTTTGCAAGCCGACTGCCCGTATAACACCAAAATATGTCGGCAGCATCGGCGGTCTGACCGCACGCAAGCAGCCATATCACACGCTTGAACCCGACCGCGAGCGGAAAAAACAGCACCGCCGCCGCGACTGCCGACATCACATTCATCAGCACGCTCAGCCACTCGATCAGCGCCGACTGCGGTTCTTCCCCGTCAACGGCGACAAGCGCTCCCACGGCGTACTGAGACACCTGTGACATGAGCATTACAAACAAATACGCCGAAAGAGCGGCGGCAAGCGAAGTCAATACCAACAGCCATCTGCCCTTCAGCGTACGCGTTGCGTCCGCGAACGCTCCCTTCAGCGAAAAGGTCACGATAACAACACCTCTTTTTCGCTATTATCTGAGCGCCGGGACGGTTTTATCCTTTTTTTATTGTTGTCTGTAAAAAATGCAGGGCTTATCCCTTACTATTTGCCGACTTGGCCGAAACAGATTTTTTGGGAGTATACTTGAAGCTCCTGATACTGTATGACACAAGCGAGCAAAGGCAAACTGCCGCAGGAACGGCTATCACGGCAACTATCGGAGCGGCAGTTAGTACGCCCACGGCGTCAACGCCGCCCATTTCGTCGGCAACCGCAAACGCCGATGTGAGCAGATACCACAGTGCAACCGCGACGCCGCCGACATACAGCAGTGTCATCACATAAAGTGTTATGCGGCGTCCCTTGTGCTCGGTATCGAGCAATGTGCAGGCAATGGCAAACACCTGCGACAGCGCATACGCGCAGGCAATCGGCAGCACGACCGACTCCTCGCACCGTTCGGATATCAGTATCGCGGCGCCCACCGCCGCCAAAGCCGCCGCCGACAGCACGATGAACGCCGCCGCAGGGCTTATTTTGTCCCGTTTGAGCATTGCCGCCGCCGACAGCGCCGTCAGCAGAAAATACGCCGAGATCATCACCGTGAACGCATATCGCATGGCAAGATAATTCGCCGGCACTCCGTACTCTCCGAGCAATTCGGCGCTTTCATTGTATCCGGCAATAACACCCTCGATCAGCAAATATGACAGCGACAGCAACAGCATCGGTGCCAGCGCACCGAAAACAGTCCGCAGCGCATGGCCCTTTTCGGCGCGGCGCGCGGTAACACCCGCGAAAAGTATAAGCACAGTGGAAAAAGTAAGCAGTAATGTGTTAACTATCTGCATAATAATATCTCCGTATGTATAAAAATCAATCGGCAGCAAAGCCTGTATCTCACCGCCCATATTTTATTTATTATATCACGCCGCGTCCGCCATGACAACAGTTGATTGACAGCGACGGCGCTTTATTGTATTATTATAGTTAGAGTTAATTAGAGGTCAATTAAGGAGTTGAGACCGATTATGCAATACAATGACGGCTTTTCGGGCAGCTTTTATCAGCCGCCGAACACGCCGCAGTTTGAGCATCGGGTGCCTTCACCCGACGATATTGAGAAAACGGAGATCCAACGCTCGTCAAACCGTATCGGAGCAACATTTTTGATTTCGTTCAGCGCGGTACAAATACTCGGTCTCATATTTTCTGTCGTACTTATAGCGATATACGGCATGAACGAAGCCGCTCAAATGATAAATTCGCCGTTAATCCAGGTAATGCTGCAGCTCGTGCTTTCTGTGCTGATGTTTGTTCCGCCGTTTTATATCATGGCGCGTATCAGCCGCTTTCGCATAAGCGACCTGCTGGTACACAAGCGTATTCCTGCCGACGACATGCTTTGGTTTATAAGTTTCGGCATGATGGTGTCGATGGCCGCTAACATTGTCGTAAACATTATTGCCGCATTTATCGATTCACTGGGATTAAACATCAATTACACCTCACTGGAGATGCCCGAAACCATAGGCGGCTGTATGCTGTGGGCGGTCACGATGTCGGTCATTCCGGCATTTGTTGAGGAGTTTGCCCTGCGTGCCGTAGTGTTAGGCACTCTGCGCCGTTTCGGTGACACCTTTGCCATAATCGCGTCGGCGGCGCTGTTCGGACTGATGCACGGCAACATCGTGCAAATTCCGTTCGCGTTTATACTCGGACTGGTATTTGCCTACATCACCATCGTCACCGGCTCGATCATCCCCGCAATGCTGATACACTTTATCAACAATTTCTATTCGTGCGTGTTGGAGATAGTAAACAAATTCGGCTCGCAGACTGCACAAGTCGCGGTTAATTTCGGACTGTTCGCACTGTTCATTCTGATGGGCATCATCGGGAGCGTCAAGCTCTCCAAAAAGGGGTATTTCGCTGTTCACCTGTACAAAAGCGGCACAGGCCTTTCAAATACAAGTAAGTTAGGTGCGTTTTTGTGTACCCCGTGCATGATTATCTGCGTACTGGTATATCTTGTTGAAATGGTGATACAGCTTATTCCGGGCGGTGTGATATGACTGAAACTGATGAAATGTATATGAGGGAGGCTCTCGCGCTTGCCGCCGAAGCTGCAATCGACGGCGAAGCTCCCATCGGAGCAGTCATCGTGCGCGACGATCGTATCGTCGGGCGCGGACGAAACCGCCGCGAAAAGGACAAAAACGCACTCGCGCACGCCGAGATCGAGGCGATAAACGAAGCCTGCGCCGCCCTCGGCGGCTGGCGGCTGATCGGCTGTACAATGTATGTGACACTGGAACCGTGCCCGATGTGCGCCGGTGCGATAATCAACTCACGCATCGAACGCGTCGTGTTCGGTGCGTCCGACGCAAAAGCCGGCTCCTGCGGCTCGGTCACCGACCTGTTCGCGCTGCCGTACAATCACAGACCGCAGCTCGTGAGCGGGGTTCTGGCGGACGAATGTGCCGCCGTGCTGACCGAGTTTTTTCGAGGACTGCGAAAATCAAAAGCCAACTGAGCTGTAAAAGAAACGGAGTACATCAAAATGACAAGAAAGCGTTCCCGTATGATTTGCGCGGTTCTTGCGTTCGGCATTTGCATGTCGGCGGTGATGCCGGTATACGCCGATCAGAAAACAGCCGCCGTAAACAAGGAAATCGTATTTGTCGACGGCAATATGGACGCCGCATACGCCGATTCCGGAAAAATCACCGTTGACACCATCGTAAAGCAAAACGGCGACAGCAATACCACCGGCGATATATACATACTTTACGACAACACAAACATATACATTTACGGAGATATCAAGGACAGCTCGCGCACCATTACCCAGCCCGAGCAGGCATGGACGACCGACAGCGTCGAGATTCAGCTTGATCTCGACTGCTACGACACTTCTCACGCCATAGGCAGCGGATACACCGGTCTTTTCCGAGTAGTGCGATACACCGGCTCGGTCGAGATCGCTGAAAAAAGCACTTCTCCCGCCTTTCTCGCCGTCGCATCCGGCATACAGTGCGCCGTAGTTGACAAAAGTGAGGACGGATACACCTTTGAGGCGGCGATTTCTCACGGGAACAACTTCCGCGGCGCAAAACTCGGCGTTTCCTGCCTGATAAACGACGCCGCAGATAACGTTAAAGGCCTGAAAGCCATGATCTTTATGAACTCGACCAACAAAGGCGGCTACTTCGGTACAGGAGATCTGTACAAATTCACTCTCAATAACTTCTCAAATGCAAGAGCGAGCGACGCTTCCGCCTACATTACCGACTCCTCTTCGTCAAATGTTTCATCGACAGCTTCCGGCGACGCCACATCCGAAAACACTTCAACGGTCGATACGAGCAGTCAGGCCTCAACAGGCGGCAGCTCCGATATAACCATTCCGAAGGATAATAACGGCGGCGGTCTCAACCCGATATTCTTATACGCCGGTATCGGCACCGCAGCAGTGGCGGTAATACTCGTAATAATCATTGTTTCGGTCAAAAAGAATCGTAAGAAAAAGTCACAATCCGCCGAAAGCAAAGACAAAAATAGAGACGAAAATCAATAAAACAGCGGCGATTTTGTAAAAAACCGTCGCAAAAAGCAAAAATAATCGTAAAAAGCGCTTGAAACGGAGCAACTGACATACTATAATTATTTCATTATATTTTTCTGCGCATTAAAAAACTGAATAATCGCCATACGAGGCAGACGGGAAACGGCTTGTATTTTCGCCACCGAAGGAATAACACTCTCAGGTCGCCGCTCAACGCAAATTACCGAGCGGCAAACGACCGTCGGCTGATGGCTATCTGGAGAAGTCCGCGATTACAGGCACGAGTTGAGGCGCGTGCGCGTATATCGGCGGATGCCGAAGGTGCAAAGCGTTTGGATACTATCCGAGCGTCAAATCTCTCAGGCAAAAGGACAGAGTCGGTATTTCACTTTCAGGGAACGCTTTCCCTGTCATTTGTCATTTTTGCGGAGTCGGTTTTGCACCGGCTCCTTTTTCGTTTTCAATATGCACCAAACGCATAAAACATACACATAATCAAAGGGAGGAAAACAAATTGGAAAGTTTCTTTAATTCCATAGCAGAAATTAACGATGTCATCAACAATTTCGTTTGGGTAAAGCTCGGACTCGTTCTGCTCATCGGTACCGGCATACTGATGACCCTGCTGACAAAGGTCTTTCAGGTGTCGCACTTCGGTCACTGGATGAAGTGCACTATCGGTAAAATGTTTACAAAAAGCAGTCATAAAAAGGAAAAAGGCTCCATCACCCAGTTTCAGGCGCTTTGCACCGCGCTTGCCGCCACCGTCGGCGTCGGCAACATCGCCGGTGTCGCCGACGCGATAATCGTCGGCGGTCCGGGAGCCGTATTCTGGATGTGGTTCGCCGCATTTTTCGGCATGATGACCAACTACTCCGAAAACGTGCTGGGCATCTTCTACCGCCGCAAGAACTCAAAAAATGAATGGTGCGGCGGCGCAATGTACTATTTGCAGGACGGTCTCGGCGGCAAAAAGGGCTTCAAGACCATCGGCAAGGTACTTGCCGTTCTGTTCTCGATATTCTGCCTGCTCGCATCCTTCGGCATCGGCAACATGGGTCAGGTAAACAAGATCGTCGCAAACATCGAGTCTGCGTTCGGAAGCACCACGCTGTCCGAAAAGGTCATTTACTCCACTGCCGACGGCTCGGTAACACTTTACTCGGTTATAATCGGCGTCGTGCTGATGATCATTGCCGCGCTGATTATCCTCGGCGGACTTAACCGCATAGCCGCCTTTGCAGAAAGGGTCGTTCCGTTCATGGTCGTAGCTTTCGTTGCGGGAAGTTTGATCATCATCGGCGCGAATTACGGACACATCATCCCCGCTTTCAAGGCGATTTTTGTTTCCGCTTTCGCACCAAAGGCTATTTTCGGCGCTTCCACCGGTATCGTTGTCAAGGCCGCCATCACAGCCGGCTTCAAGCGCGGCGTATTCTCCAATGAGGCAGGCCTCGGCTCATCGGTAATGGTACACTCCAATTCCAACGTCAGAGAGCCTGTTCAGCAGGGTATGTGGGGTATCTTTGAGGTATTTGCCGACACAATGGTCGTCTGCACTATGACCGCACTGGTCGTCCTCACCTCCGGCGTTGTCGACCTCAACACCGGCAAGCTCGTTGATGGCATGGGCGGCGGCGCAACGCTGGTCGGCGAGGCTTTCAACACCGTGTTTACCATCGGCGGCGTTAAATTCGGCGGCATGTTCATCGCCATTGCCATACTGCTCTTTGCGTTCACAACCGTACTCGGCTGGTCACATTACGGCTCAAAGGCGTTTGAATACCTCTTTGGCACCAAGGCGACTATCGGTTACAAGATTTTCTTCGTCATTATGATAATGTCTGGCGCTCTGATGACCTCGTCGCTCGCGTGGGACATCTCCGACACATTCAACGGCCTGATGATGCTGCCGAACCTTATCGGCGTTCTTGCATTGTCAGGACTGGTTATGAAAATCACCAAAAACTATGTTGACCGCAAGTTCCGCAAGCTGGATGTAAAGCCGATGCTCTCCTTTGACCCTGATACCCAGGCAGAGGCAGAAGCCGCTCTTTACGCTGACGAGGAAGACTGATCGGTCAGACGGAAACGCTTGATACGAAACAGATAACATAACTAACACAACGACCCCCGTCGGGAGAATGATCTCCTGACGGGGGTCTGCATTTTTATTGTTAGTCTTGTTCGTCGTATTGCTTCTGTGCAGCGACAGACTCAACGGTGGTATCCTTAGCGGAATATCGGCGGACTGTCACATGAATGTTGCCAAAAAACAATGGATGGCAATCGTCGCAATGCGCTTAATATGTTTGATACGGATACCGCGCTCGATACGGACAGCGCGCTTGATAAGACACTACGCTTGATAAGGCACCGCGCTTGATACGGGCACCACGCTTGACATTGGTACAGCACTCGATACGGAAGCGTGTCCGGTCAAAGCCCCCCTATACCGCTGTCCTGTTCACAGTTTTTCACTGCCTGCGCCGCTGAAATCGCAGCGAATGAGCGTTCCGTCGGCGAAATAACAGTACAGCCAATCCTCGCTGACATACAGCTCGCGCGGATCGCCGCCTTTGATTGCGAGCTTGACGGGTTTTGCTTCCTCATCGGACAGGTCGCGCGAATAAACGGCGCCGTCGCTGATATAAAACAGCGTATTGTCGTAAACCGTGAAAGCGTCCGCCGCGCCGTAGCGCAGTACACTGGCGGTGTTTCGGTTGGCGGTCGACCAAATTTCGCCGTCGTGCATGAAGTAAACAAAGCTGGCGTAGAACATAAAGCTGTCCGCCGTTCTGCCAAGGAACGGCTTCACTCCGCTGCCGTCGGTGCGCGCCGTGTACAAATAGCTTTTTTCACCGATGAAAAGAACGGTGTTTCCGCGCACGGCAAACTGACCGTGAACATCAATGCCGAGGTCAAACTGCTTTCCGTCGTTCACCCTCTGCTTTTTAAGACGGCTTTGGTCCTGCTCGGTGTAGTATATCCAGTTGCCGCTGAGCACGAAATTGCCCACGTTTTTCAGCACAACTCGCTTGTTCGCGCCGCCGAAGTCGGCGTACATTACGTTGCCGTCGCGGCGGTATACAATGCCGTTTTCGTACGCCTGTATCATATCTCCGCCGTCGTCGATTTTAATATCGGCGGCATTTCCTTTTCCGCGAATTGAACCGTTCGAGGAAACAAAGTAGGTTATACTGCCGTCGACGCAGACCTTGCCGCCGTTGGCGGTATTCTGATACTCCTCATCGGCGGCGGTGTGCAGCCTGTCAAGCGGCATTATAAGCTCGGTCACGATTACCGCCGCCGACAGTACCAACGCCAGTATGAACGGTATAAAGGCGGCTTTTTTCCTGCTTATGGTCATTTTTCGCGGCACATCCTTGTCGTAAACTTAGTATATATTTATGATAATCACCGCCGGCAACTATGTCAACCGCTCAAATGTAAACGATTTTTATGTCAATTGTGTTTATTTTTTGCGGTCGTTGTGTTAAAATGGCTGTATATGATAAAAGGGAGGAATTTTTTCTATGAAATATGTAGTATTGCTTTGCGACGGCATGGCAGACCTGCCGATAGAGTCGCTTGGGAACAAAACACCTATGGAAGCCGCCAATAAACCGAACATGGACGCGCTTGCCGCTCACTCCACCGTAGGACTGGTCAAAACGGTCGCCGACGGCTTAAAGCCGGGCAGCGACGTCGCCAACCTGTCGGTAATGGGCTTTGATCCCGCCGAAGTATATACCGGACGCTCTCCGCTGGAGGCGGCGTCGATAGGCATCGATCTTGCCGACGACGACGTTGCCATTCGCTGCAATCTGGTCACGCTGTCGGACGAGGATAACTACGAGGACAAAACCATGATCGACTACTGCGCCGGCGACATCTCCACCGAGGAGGCCGACGCCATCATGCGGACCATTCAGCAGGAGCTGGGCGGCGGTGAATTTGACTTTTACACCGGTGTCTCCTACCGCCACTGTGCCATTTGGCACAAGGGTCGCGCAAAGGGCTATACCCTCACGCCGCCGCACGACATTTCCGGCCGCATCATAGGCGAGCATCTCGGTGACCACATTGCCAACCCCGAGCTGTACGAACTGATGAAAAAAAGCGTGGGCATACTGCGCGACCATCCCGTAAACCGCGAGCGTATCGCAAAGGGACTTCGTCCCGCAAACTCCATTTGGCTGTGGGGCCAGGGCACAAAGACCGTTCTGCCGCGCTTTGAGGACAAAAACGGCATCAAGGGCGCCGTCATCTCCGCAGTCGATCTGCTTAAAGGCATTGCAAAAAGCGCCGATATGCAGGTCATCGAAGTGCCGGGAGCTACCGGGTACATCGACACCGACTTTGACGGCAAAGCTGCCGCCGCCGTTGCCGCGCTGAAGGACAACGACTATGTGTATATCCACATCGAAGCGCCCGACGAATGCGGTCACCGCCGTGAGACGGAGAACAAGGTCCGCTCAATCGAGTTAATCGACGAAAAGGTGCTGTCGGTAGTTCTCAAGGCACTTGAAGGCACCGACTTCCGCATTATGATACTGCCCGACCATCCGACACCCATTTCGACCGCCACACATTCGTCCGCTCCGGTCCCCTTTATGATCTATAATTCGGAGAAACCGGTTGACGGTGTTGAAAAGTTCTGCGAAAAATCGGCGGCTGAGACCGGCGTATTCGTTCCGCACGGTCCGTCGCTTATCAATCGACTGATAAAGTAACTGCCGACAAACACGGTACATATTAAAACCCAAACAGAACCTGCAATACTGCTTTTTTTCGTCAGATCACCGTATCTGAGATAAACGGCGAAGGGAATTGATCACTATATGAACAAAATGTGGAATGAAGCCGCGGAATCCATGCCGCGCGAACAGCTTTTACGCCTGCAAAGCGAACGACTCTGCCGTCAAGTGGAGCGTATGTACGAGCGAGTGGAGTGCTTTCGCCGCCGCATGGATGAAAAAGGACTGACTCCAGCCGATATTCACGGTGTAGAGGATCTGCACCTGCTGCCTTTTTCATACAAAAAGGACTTGCGTGACTGGTATCCGTACGGCCTTTTTGCCGAGCCGATGAGCAACATCGTCCGTCTGCACGCATCCAGCGGCACCACGGGCAAACGTATCGTCGTCGGCTACACCGCAAACGATCTTGAAATGTGGGAGGACTGCTTTGCGCGTATGTTCTCCGCCGTAGGTGTCGGCCGCAACGATATCGTTCAGGTATCCTTCGGATACGGCCTGTTCACGGGCGGTTTCGGTGCTCACGGCGCCGCACAGCGCATCGGTGCGACCGTCATCCCGATGTCGTCAGGCAATACGCCGCTGCAGATTCAGACCATGATCGACTTCGGCGCGACGGTGCTGTGCTGTACGCCGTCCTACGCGATGTATCTCGCCGAGGAGGCCGAACGCATGGGCGTGCGCGATCAACTTAAACTGCGTGTCGGCATATTCGGCGCCGAGCCGTGGAGCGAGAATATGCGCCGAGAGATCGAGCAAAAGCTCGGCATTAAGGCGTACGATGTTTACGGCCTGTCGGAAATACTCGGCCCAGGCGTCTCATACGAATGTGAGTGCCAGTCGGGTATGCACATCTGCGAGGACAACTTCATTGTCGAGATCATCGACCCCGACACGGGCGAGGTTCTGCCCGACGGCGCAGTCGGCGAGCTGGTCTTTACCGCCGTCACCAAGGAGGCGTTTCCCGTCATCCGCTACCGCACGCGCGACATATGCTCGCTCAACCGCGAGCCGTGCGCCTGCGGACGCACCCATGTACGCATGAACAAGCCGAGCGGACGCAGTGACGATATGCTCATCATTCGCGGTGTCAACGTGTTTCCGTCACAGATCGAGGAGGTACTGCTCAACGTGAGTGACGGCAAGATCACACCGAATTATCTTATCACCGTCGACCGCGTGAATAACAACGACACCTTCGACCTTGACGTTGAAATGAGCGACGAACTTTTCGCCGACGACGTCAAGACCATACGCAATGTCGAGAAAAAGATAACCGAACAGCTCCGTTCGGCGCTCGGACTGGGCGTAAAGGTGCATCTCGTAAACCCGAAATCGATCGCGCGCAGCGAGGGCAAGGCAAAGCGCGTCATCGACAAGCGAAAAATATAACTGACGGAGGTCGAGCAAAATGATCGTAAAACAGGTTTCGGTATTTATCGAAAATAAGCCCGGTCGCCTGAACGATGTGGCGGATATACTCGGCGCAAACGGCATCGACATCAGTGCGCTGTCGCTCGCCGACACCGACGAATACGGTGTTGTCCGCATGATACTCAGCGACCCCGAATGCGCAAAAGAGGTGCTGTGCGAGGGCGGTCTGGTTGCGAAAGTGACCGAGACGCTTGCAATCGCCATAGACGATGTTCCGGGCGGCTTTTCGCGCGCACTGCACAATCTGACCGACGGCGGCATTGAAATAAAGTATATGTACGCCTGTATCAGTCGCATCGACGGCAAAGCGCTGATGATAATCAGCGTCGACGATCTCTCCGCCGCGGAAAAACGGCTTGAATCGGGAAGCTGCGGCAGCATCTCACCGTCGGAAATATACAGGATCTGAGCGGATAAACGCGCTGCGACACAGCACTGTTTTGTCTCAGCGTGTTTTATCTCAGCGTAAAATTTACTAAACGTAAAATCCGTTTACTTAACACTAAAAACGGATTTTACACGACGGTTTGCATGTATTTTGCCGCAAAGGAGGCTGAACGTATTTGTCCGAAAGCATACTCGTAGTCGACGATGAGCGCGAGATTGCCGATCTGGTCGAGCTATACCTAAAAAACGAGGGATACGCGGTCACAAAGGCACACACCGCCGCCGATGCGCTTGTCTGCGTCGATAAGGAAAGCATCAGCCTTGCTCTGCTGGACGTAATGCTGCCCGACGGGAGCGGATTTGACCTGTGCCGCCGCATACGCGAAAAGCATATGTTTCCCATAATAATGCTGACCGCAAAGGTCGAAGACATGGACAAGATAACCGGTCTTACGCTCGGAGCCGACGACTATATAACTAAACCGTTTAATCCGCTGGAACTGGTCGCACGAGTCAAAACTCAGCTTCGCCGCTACACGCGGTACAACTCCGCCGCGGCGGATCCCCGTGCCTTTGATTTCGCGGGATTGTACATCTGCCGCGACAACCGCAAATGCACTCTCTATGATCGCGAGCTGACACTGACAAAGATAGAATTCGACATACTGTGGTATCTGTGCGAACACCGCGGCAAGGTAGTTCCGTCGGAGGAGCTTTTTGAGGCAGTCTGGGGCGAAAAATATTTCGACAGCAACAATACTGTTATGACTCATATCGCACGTCTGCGTGAAAAAATGAATGAGACGAGCCGCAAGCCGAAGTTTATAAAGACCGTCTGGGGGGTAGGATACACCATTGAGTAAGAAAAAACGCTCCGGCGCAAACCGTTCCCTACGCCCGCTTGTACGGCGGTATCTGCTGACCCTTATACTGTTCATACCGTCGCTCATATTGCTGGCGGTGATAGCCGATGTACTGGCAAGAACGCTTGCTTCACTTTTCACTTGGCAATCGTCGCCGCTTTACAATGCGCTGGTACACATACATGATATTTATCCCTTGCTTGTCGTCATCGCGGTCATTATCGGCGTCGTAGTCATCTCATGCATATACATCACAAAACCGCTGCGCTGGCTGGAGGAAACGGTCGACGCCGCCGAGCGGCTGACAAAGCCCGACGAAAATGCATCACACTATCGGAGCCGCTATCCGACGTTGAGGACAAGCTGAACCTTGCACGCGAAACGGCTCTGCGCAGCGCACTCATTGCCCGCGAGGCGGAGCAGCGCAAAAACGACCTGATCGTCTACCTTGCCCACGACCTGAAAACGCCGCTGACAAGCGTGATCGGTTACATGACGCTGCTGCGCGACGAGCCGCAGCTATCTGCCGAAATGCGTGCGCGTTATACCGGCATCGCGCTGGACAAGGCGGAGCGGTTGGAGGAGCTGATAAACGAGTTCTTCGACATTACCCGCTTCAACCTGACGCAGATGACACTTGAAAAGGAAACTATCAATCTGACCCGCCTGATCGAACAGACGGTATCCGAATTTGAGCCGCTGTTTGCCGAAAAAAGGCTGACCTGCTCACCGTCGCTCGACCCGGATGTGAAGCTGTGCTGTGACGCCGATAAAATCGCCCGCGTATTTGATAACCTGATGCGAAACGCGGTAAATTACAGCTATCCCGATACTGCCGTCGCTCTGTCGCTGTGGGTCAGTGACGGTCGGATATCCGTACGCATCAGCAACCGCGGAAAAACCATTCCGCCTGACAAGCTCGCCCGAATATTCGAGCAGTTTTTTCGCCTTGATCCGTCACGTTCGGGTTCGACAGGCGGCGCAGGTCTGGGGCTTGCCATTGCAAAGGAAATAGTGGAGCTGCACGGCGGTACTCTGACCGCCGACAGTGCCGACGAATGTATTATTTTTACGGTAACATTGCCTGCGTAAAAACACTATCGGTACAAATTGTATGAAAATCGTAAGAAATTAGAATAAAAAATCACAGACATTACCACATGCGCCGCTGTATCATTTATTTACCGCGGCGCCGATTTTTTTAGCCGCAGCACAATTTTCAACACGGTCTGTGAGGGAATACAAAGCATGGTAAACTATGAAAAGCGAAGCGTAAATCACACAGAACACCGGGAGCCTTACGCGGCTCGGCGGTACAGCAATGCACAGCCGAAAAAAACGCGCCGTCGCGTAATTGCGCTGCTGTGCGCCGCGGTAATAATATTTGCGGCTGTGATATACCTCGGACATGAACAGACACCTGTCTCCGACAGACCTTTTTCCACCGAAATAAGCGCGGACGGATTCACACGTCCGAACGAGAAAAACAATCTGGATCTGGTCGTGTGGGCAAAGCAGGCACGCGACGGCGGCTGGGGCTACGTCTGGGGTACATACGGCCTTATAATGGGCAAAAAGCTGTACAAGCAAAAGCTGGAGCAATACCCGCAAAGCGTGGGCGATTACGCCGAGTTTATCAGCGAAAACTGGGTCGGGCGGCGCACGGCTGACTGCGTCGGGCTGATAAAAGGCTATGAGTGGCTGGACGCCGACACACTGGACATCAATTACTGCTCCAACGGATTCAGCGACATAGGTGCCGACGCAATGTTTGAAAGCGCCGAGCAAAAGGGCGAGATAGATTCAATCCCCGAGACAGCAGGGCTTGCAGTTTGGAAAGAGGGACATATCGGCATTTATATCGGCGGCGGCAAGGTCATTCAGGCGGCAGGAACGCTCGAAGGCGTTATTGAGACAAAACTCCGCGACACCGAGTGGACACACTGGCTGAAAATACCGTCGCTCGCCTATTACGACGAATGACAAGCCGCTCCGCTCTTTATCGGGCAGGGCGGCTGTCATTGTTTCGTAATGTCGTGCTGAATGTTCGTGTGTTTCGTGTAACATTTCCGTGTGAGTTTCGTGTGAATTCTTATGCGCGACGTGTGAATTTTTGCTGTTTTTTTGGCGCAGTTTACATCAAATAAAACGCTCAAGCCTTGATATACAAAGAAAAGCCCGCAAAAAAAGCAGACTTTTTCGTATAACTGTGCGACGAAATTGCACATACATATATTGCACATACATATTATATTTACTGATATCAGTTGCCAAGCAGGTAACAAGGTAAACAATAAATCCACACGGTATGAATTGTGGTGAATATTGAAAAAAGCACTTGCTTTAAGCAAGTGCTTTTTTCGTGGCGCGCTTGAAGGGACTCGAACCCCTGACCTACTGGTTCGTAGCCAGTCACTCTATCCAGCTGAGCTACAAGCGCATTTTTATTCGTGCCAAAGTATAATAGCACAACTGATTAATAAATGCAAGTCCCTTTTTGCAAAAAAATAAAATTTCCTTTTATTTTTGCCTTTGCCGCTGCGTTTGGCGTATTGTGATATTTTGCGATATGTGTTAAAATAAAGCCAGTTTATGCAAAAGGACGTTTCACAATGGTAATTTTGACCGCTGATAAGATAGCCAAAAGTTTTTCCGGCGAGGATCTGTTCGCCGATGCGACATTTGAGATACAGGAGTCGGACAAAATCGGGCTGATCGGCCCGAACGGTGCCGGCAAAACCACCCTTTTCCGTATGCTGACCGGCGGCTGCGAGCCGGACAGAGGCGGTATCGTGCGTTCAAAGGGACTGCGCGTCGGATATATGCGCCAGATGGTGCAGGCAAAGGGCGAGCGGACCGGCTACGAGGAAGCGCTGGACGTTTTTGCCGACCTCATTGACGCGGAGCGGCGGCTCACCGCCATGACCGCCCTGCTGGAGCACGACCACAGCGACGACGCCATCAACGAACACCACGATCTTCAGGAGCGCTTTCAGCGTGACGGCGGACTGACCTACAAAAGCCGTACACGCGCGGCGCTGATCGGTCTGGGACTGAGCGAGGAACAGATGAACCTACCGCTCTCCTCACTTTCAGGCGGCCAGCTTTCCAAAATATCGCTTGCAAA
>OIXH01001492.1_pt1 | contig 26093 bp, 23 predicted proteins | sample 1587741 | NCBI WGS metagenome assembly OIXH01 (sample SAMEA3888916, study PRJEB22519) | human gut metagenome | biome: human gut; feature: human-associated habitat; material: faeces | place: Denmark | collected 2011 | reverse complement strand
CCAGAGCCGCGCTTTTCAGGTGGCGGATGACGCGGTCGCGCATTTCAGCGGCCGCGGCGTTGGTAAAAGTGACGGCCAGGATGTCGCCCCAGCCGCACTGGCGGCCCTCCGGCGCCAGTGCGCAGGCCGGAGAGGCCGCCACACCCGAGGCATGCCCGCACTCCATCAGGCGCAACAGAAAACAGCGGGTCAGCTCATAGGTTTTGCCGGAACCGGCCGAGGCCTTGACCTGGCAGAGACGAGACATGTGGAGAGCGGCTCTATTCGGGCGGTAGCATGCCCTTGAGCATGCCTTGGCCCGTGGATTCCAGCACCGCGCGCCAGAGATCGGAATAAATGTTCAGCTTGCGGCGCGTTTGGGTGACCAGTTGCAGAGGCAGATGCACATAGCGGTCCTGCAGTTTGGCCACCACCATGTCCGTACGCCCGGCCATGGCCGCATGCACCGCGTACTGGCCCAGAAAGCCGCAGTAAACCTTGTCGTTGGCGTTGGCCGGTACGGAGCGGATGATGTAGCTGGGGTCGATGTATTTGATGGAATGCTCCATCTGGCGGGCGTTGAGATAGGTATTGATTTCCTTGCGCAAAAGGTCGGCCACTTCGCCCAGCACGGGATTGCCCGAGGCGTCGGTGCCCGCGCTGTGCTTCAGCAGATGCTGACCCGCGCCCTCGGCCGCCACAATGACCGCATGCCCTCTGGACCGCAGGCGTTCTTCCAGGGCGGGCAGCAGGCCGCCTTCCCCCTCCAGGGTGAAAGGCGCTTCCGGAATCAGCACGAAGTTCACTTCCTTGAGGGCCAGCGTGGCCCGCGCGGCGATGAAGCCGGACTCCCGGCCCATGAGTTTGACCAGACCGATGCCGTTGGGCGTGCCGCAGGCTTCGGTATGGGCGCACTCAATAGCCTCGGTTGCCTTGAATACGGCGGTTTCAAAACCAAACGACTGGGGGATGAAATTAATGTCGTTGTCAATGGTTTTGGGAATGCCGATCACCGCGATCTTCAGGCCCCGGTTCTGCACTTCCCGGCTGATGGAAAGCGCCGCCTTCATGGTGCCGTCGCCGCCGATGACGAAAAGGGCGTTGACGTTGCAGCGCTCAAGGGTGTCCACGATTTCCTCGGGCGACTGCGGCCCGCGCGACGAGCCCAGAATGGTGCCGCCGAAGCGATGGATGTCGGCCACCACGTCCGGGGTCAGCTCCCGCAGGGCGTGCCGGTACTTGGGGATGAAACCTTCCAGGCCGTAGGGAATGCCCACAATGGAAGGCACATTGTAGGCGTGGTAGGCCTCCATGACGATGGCGCGGATCACGTCGTTGATGCCGGGGCACAGGCCGCCGCAGGTGACGATGGCGCACTTGGCGCGGGAAGAGTCGAAATAGAGCTTTTTGCGTGGTCCTGCCGCCTCGAAACAGACGCAGCAGGCCTCTCCGTTGTGTTCGCTCAGTTCCTCGTCCACAAAAATCTGAATACGTTTGTCGTCGGCCCAGGTGCGGTAGGGCAGATGCGATTCCAGCTTGCAGGGCCCCAGGGTGCGGATGCTTGTATCCAGCGCGCATTCTTCCATGATCTGCCTCATAAAAAAGTAAAAACGCTATTTGCTCAGGCCCAGTTCCGCGGCCTTGCCGTGCATGGCTTCAATGGACAGAGCCAGAAAATCGTCCAATTCCAGCCCGGCGTCGGCGCACTGGCGGATATTGTCGCGGTTCACGCTGGCGGCAAAGGCTTTGTCCTTCATCTTTTTCTTGATGCTTTTGGGCTCCATGCCCTCCAGGCCGGTGGGGCGCATGCGCGCCGCCGCGCCAATGAGTCCCGTGACCGTCTCGCCGCAACGCAGGGCGTAATCAAAGCGGCATTGCGGAGCAGTGCCGTTCATTTCGCCGTTATGAGCGCGGATAGCGGCCAGAGCCTCTTCCGGCAGCTTGCCGGTCAGCATGGTCGCGCTTTCCAGGCCATGTCGTTCAGGCGCTTCAGCGGTGGTGGGATAGTCCAGGTCGTGCAGCAGACCGGTCAGGCCCCAAAGATCCTCATCCTCGCCTAAACGGCGCGCCAGAGACCGCATAATGGCCTCCGCGGCCAAAGCGTGCTGCAGCAACGATACCGGCGTGCCCTGGTCCGCCAGCAGCTTCAGGGCTTCGTCTCGTTCAATCATCATCAGGCCCCCTTTATGCTCTAAATGTAAAACAGGGGCGCAACGATGGCAAGGCGAGACGGCAAGATTGAGAAAGGCCGGGGTCTCAAAAGATATGGGGATGCCGAGACCGTGTCCGCGCGTTTGCCTGCCGCCTTCTCCTCCGCGCGGGGCAGCGACAGATGACCGGATAAGCTTAAACGAAGCGCACCGCGACCCGCCGCTGTTGACAGCAGGGGCAATATGGCCGAAAAGCAATGTCTTAGACACATTCTTCTGACGTTTTACCGCAGTGATGCTTATGCCCATATTTGGTATTAAATTTCGTGAGCTCGGGCAGACGAGCTACTATTCCGGCCCGCCGGAGCTCAAGCGCGGCGACCATGTTCTGATTGAGGCCGATCAGGGCCTGACCCTGGCCGAGGTTGTTTCCGGTCCGCTTGAGGGCCTGCCCGGCATGGAAGAGCAGGACCTGCCCGATATTCTGCGCCAGGCGGGCTCCACGGATCTGGAAACCGGCAGGGAAAACGATGCACTGGCCCGAGAGGCCACGGCCTATTGCCGCCAGTGCATCCGCGACCGCCGTCTGGACATGAAGCTGGTGGACGTGGAGGTCTTTTTTGATCGCAGCAAGCTGATCTTTTACTTCACGGCGCCCGCGCGCATTGACTTCCGCGATCTGGTGAAGGATCTGGTGCGAGAATACCGCGCCCGCATTGAGCTGCGCCAGATCGGCGTCCGTCATGAAACCCAGATGGTGGGCGCGGTGGGCAATTGCGGCATGGTCTGCTGTTGCCGTCGCTATTTGCGCAAGTTCGCCCCGGTGACCATCCGTATGGCCAAGGAGCAGAACCTTTTTCTCAATCCGGCCAAAATTTCCGGCATCTGCGGTCGGCTGCTCTGCTGCCTTTCCTATGAGCAGGAAAATTACGACCATTTCCACCGCCATTGCCCGCGCCTGGGCAAGAAATACCAGACCGACCGGGGAGGCATGAAGGTGCTGCGGGCCAATATGTTCCGCAATTCCCTGTCCGTGATCACGGAAAATAACGAGGAGCTGGAACTGAGCCTGGACGAATGGCAGGCTCTCGCTCCCCACCGGCCCGAGCCCCAGCAGCAGGGCGGCCAACCCAAGCCGACCGCCAAGCCTCGGCAGGGGGACGGTTTGCTGGTGGTTTCCGTGACGCCCGACACGGTGGAAGACCCTGGTCTGTTTGATGACCTGCTGCCTCCGGACGAAAGCCGGGCCCATGAGGACGGGCAGGCTGCTGAGCGGCCGGATACGGCGAATTTTGCGGAAAACCGGGAAGAGAAGGGCGGCGCGCCCGCCGGACCAGTCGGGCCATCGGGAGCCGGCGAAGCGGGCAAAGGCCGCCGCAAGCGTCGGCGCAAGCCTGCGCAACGCCCGGAAAACGAATAGCGTATTTGGGTTCAAGTCAACAGCACGGAGCCTTGTGTGAAAAGTTTTTTCATCACCACGCCCATTTACTATGTCAATGCCAATCCCCATCTGGGACACGCTTACACCACCATTGTGGCGGATTCCCTGGCCCGCTTCCATAAACTGCTGGGCGAGGACACGCTCTTCCTGACCGGCACGGACGAGCACGGCGACAAGATCGTGCAGGCCGCCGAAAAACAGGGACAGACTCCCAAGGAATTCGTGGACGATATCAGCGGCCGTTTCCGGGCGCTCTGGCCGCAACTGGGCATTGCCAATGACCGTTTCGTGCGCACCACGGACGAGGCGCACAAGCGCACGGTGCAGGACTTTCTGCAAAAAGTGTATGACGCCGGCGACATCTATTTCGGCGAGTTCGGCGGCCATTACTGTTACGGCTGTGAACGCTTCTACACGGAAAAGGAGCTGGAAAACGGCCTCTGCCCCCAGCATCTGACCAAGCCGGAATTCATCAGCGAAAAGAATTACTTCTTCCGCATGTCCAAATATCTGCCCTGGCTGCGGGAGTATATCAGCCAGCATCCGGATTTTATCCGGCCCGAGCGCTACCGCTCGGAAGTGCTGGCCATGCTGGAATCGGGCGCGCTGGAGGATCTGTGCATCTCCCGCCCGAAAACGCGTCTGACCTGGGGCATTGAGTTGCCGTTTGACAAGAATTACGTCTGCTACGTCTGGTTCGACGCCCTGATCAACTACATCAGCGCTCTGGGCTGGCCTGACGGGGCCGAATACGTCCGTTACTGGCCCGGCGAACATCTGGTGGCGAAAGACATCCTCAAGCCGCACGCCGTATTCTGGCCCACCATGCTCAAGGCCGCCGGCCTGCCGTTGTACAAGCACCTCAATGTGCACGGCTACTGGCTCTCGCGGGATACCAAGATGTCCAAATCTCTGGGGAATGTGGTGGACCCCCTGGAGACGGGCCGACGTTTCGGGCTGGACGCCTTCCGCTACTTCCTGTTGCGCGAGATGCACTTCGGCTCGGACGCCAGTTTCAGCGAAGAATCCCTGATCGGCAGGATCAACGCTGACTTGGCCAACGACTTGGGCAATCTTTTCAGCCGGGTGCTCTCCATGACAGCCAAATACTTCGGCAGTTGCGTGCCCCAGCCCAAACAGCGCGAGCCGGAAGACGAGGCCATGGTGGAGCTGTGCGCCACGGCCATGCGCAATTTCTCCCAGTTGTTCGGCAACGTGCAGTTCGCCCAAGCTCTGGAGTCGCTCTGGGAGCTGGTGCGGGCCCTGAACAAATATGTGGACAGCCAGGCCCCCTGGGCCCTGCACAAGCAGGGCAATATGGAGCGGCTGGCCACGGTCATGTACATTCTGCTGGCGGCCATGCGCAAAGTTGCGCTCTGCCTCTGGCCGGTCATGCCCGCCGCGTCCCGCCGGATGCTGGAACAATTGGGCCAGCCCGTGGAAGAGGGGTTGCCCCCGGTGCCCAGCCTGGATGACGAAATCATTTGCTTCGGCGGGCTGTCAGCTGGCACGCAGGTGTCGGCAACGTCCAATCTTTTCCCGCGCATCGACGTGAAGAAAAATACCGACGCGGACGGGGACAAGGCGCCCGCGCCGAAGGTTAAAGAAAAACATAAAGAAAAGAAAGCGGACAAGCCCGCCGAGGCCAAAGCCGCGGCTCTCGCGCCCGCCGCAACAGCGGGGCGGCCCGAGGTGGACTTTGATCACTTCAAGGCTCTGGACCTGCGGGTGGGCACGGTACGCGTGGCGGAACGGCATCCCAACGCGGACCGTATCCTCCGTCTGGAAATCGATTTCGGGGAAGGGCAGTTGCGCCAGATCCTTTCAGGACTGGCGGAATATTACGCCCCCGATGATCTGGTGGGCAAACAGGTCTGCGCCGTGCTGAATCTGGCGCCGCGCAAGATCCGGGGCCTGATGTCCCACGGCATGGTGCTTACCGCCCAAGGCGGGGACGAGCTCAGCCTGCTGGCTGTTGCCAAGGCCGTTCCCGACGGCAGCGAAATCGCCTAGAACCTTTTTGACACTACGTTCTTTTGCCCGCTGGCTTTGTTGAACTTCGCCTTTTATTCCGGTCGAGTACCATAAGAAGTACACTCCCCGCATAAAAGGCTCGTTCTCCTTGCCAGCGAACAAAATCCCAGTAGTGTCAGGAGGCCCTAGCAAAGAAAAAAAGCGGATCTTAGTCGCGTTTCTGCTCCTTGCGGAAAAGAAACTCCAGAGCTTCCGCGTCCACAGGCGTAAGGTTGAAACGCATGCCCGCTTCGTCCAGCAGGCTGGACAGGCTTTTGTGGGGGTCGCGTTTGTGTTCCTCATTCAGATAGGCAATAGCTTTGCGCACAAGTTCGCTCTGGGGCATGATGGTCGGCATCGGGGTATCCTCACTTTTTCTGTTAGATAGCCACGACGCGGCTTTTTGGCAATGCCGCGTTGTAAACGACTGTGCCACGGCCGGATCGAAAAGCAGCGGACTGCCGCGCAGCGCGGCGGGCCGCCCGGAGACCCAATATGGATAATCTGCTCACCGCCCTTATTCTGAGCATCGTGGAAGGCCTGACTGAATTTCTGCCGGTCTCCTCCTCGGGGCATCTGATTCTTGTGGGCGATCTGCTTAATTTTGTAGGAGAGCGGGCCGCCACCTTTGAGGTTGTGATTCAACTCGGGGCCATTATGGCCGTGGTGGTGCTGTACTGGAAACGCTTCTGGGGCCTGGTCCAGCCGCAGCCCTACGTGCGCTTCGCGGGCATGCGCGGCATCTGGCTGCTGGTCCTCACCTCGCTGCCCGCCTGCGTGATGGGCCTCTTGTTCCACTCCCTGATCAAGGAATATCTGTTCCGGCCTTCCACCGTGCTTATCGCCTTGGTGGTGGGGGCCGTGTGCATGATTCTTGTGGAACGGCGCAAGCATAAGCCCACCTGCATCAGCCTGGACGACATGACGCCGCGTCTGGCCCTGGGCATCGGCTGTTTCCAGTGCCTGGCCCTCTGGCCCGGTTTTTCGCGCTCGGCGGCCACTATCATGGGCGGCATGCTGCTGGGGGCCAAGCGGCCGCTGGCGGCGGAATATTCCTTTATCGCGGCGGTGCCCATCATGGTGGCCGCCACGGGCTTTGACATGCTGAAGAATCTCAGCCTGTTCACCTCGGCGGACATTCCCTTTTTCGCGGTGGGCATAGTGGGCTCCTTTATTTCCGCCCTGTTGGCGGTCAAAGTTTTCGTGGCCCTGGTGGGGCGGATGACCCTGGTGCCCTTTGCCGTCTATCGTTTGCTGCTCGCGCCCTTTGTCTATTATTTTATGGTTAATTGACGGATGGTACAAAAAGCGCTTGCCAAGCCCAGGCAAATTGTATAAAGAATTCGACGCGCCACTATGGGGGCGCAATACGGCAAGGTAGCTCAGTTGGTCAGAGCATGCGGTTCATACCCGCAGTGTCGGGGGTTCAAATCCCTCCCTTGCTACCAAATTTCGTCCTGAACAGGATAGAAAAAACCCTGAACAGCATAATTGTTCAGGGTTTTTTCTTTTCTGTTGCCGACCACCGGGAAAAACTCCGCAATCCTCCCGGCGATAAACGTGTATGGTCTGTGGGCCTATCCTCGTGACCGGAGGGCAGGGCAACTTCCATGGAAAACCCTCGCCCCAAGGGTCTTGCGCCGCTATAACACAGGGCCCCTGGCGTTTCCGCGCCGAACTTCCCTCGCGCTCAGAAAGCCTTTGACAGCTGGATAAAAGTGGTGTTGTTAGGGGGGATTAACATAAAAAGTATCCGCCGGGCGGCCGCGAGAACGGACGCCATATCCGCCCGCGCGTCAGCCGTATCGGCGCGGCTTGCCTGAACCGCTTGTGGACAGCGTCCGCACAATTCCCGCACAGGAAGATGCCATGCTTTCCCGCGCCCGCTATATTTTGCTCAATGCCTACCATATCCTGATTGACGGGCTTTTTGACGCGGTTCCCATTCTGCTCGCTTTTATGGTCATTTCCTTTGGCGAAGGCGAAAAAGCGGTGGGTCTGATCGTCTCCGTGGGCACCGCCGCGGGTACGGCAGCCGGTCTGGGCACGTTGCTTCTATCCCGGAAACTGGGCTTCATGCAGACCATCACCCTGGTGACAGCCGTGTGCGGGGCCGGATTTTGCGCGGCCACCTTCTCCGGCAACATCGTGGTCGCCGGCCTGTGCTTTATCCTGGTCGTGGCGGGCTACAACGTCTTTCATAATATTGCCTTTTCCTACCTTACGCTGCACACCGAAAGACGCCGCCTGGGCAGAGTCATGAGCGATTTCACCGCCATCGGCGATGTGGGCAGAATCCCCCTGGTTTCCCTGGCGGCCTTTGCCGCCGCATATTCATTCGGGGGCTTTCCGGGCTGGAGGGTCGTCTGCATCACATACGGGGCGGCGGCGCTCGCTGCCGCGCTCTGGCTCTTTTTTTCCTGCCGGGGCGAACGCCCCGAAACAAGGGAGGAAGCCTCCGGAGGCAGAAGTTTTCCCGCGTTCGGTATCTTCAAGGACAGGGAAATATTCCTGGCCATGCTTGCCAGCATTCTGAACGCGTTCAGCAACGATCGAATATTCACGTTTCTGCCCTTGCTGCTGATCGGCAAGGGGGTGGACCCTAAAATCATCGGTTCCTTCGCCCTGGGGTTTTCGGTGGGCTCTTTTCTCGGCAAGATGGCCTGCGGCCGCTTTGTGGACAGTTTCGGACCGCGAAAGGTTTTCGTAGCCGCCGAACTGCTGCTGACGGTCCTGCTCTGTGCCCTGATCATGGCGGACCAGCTTGTCCTCATCGTTAGCATCGCCTTGCTGCTCGGCATTGTGACCAAGGGCACCGTTCCGGTCATCCAGGCCATCATCACCGAACCCGTACGGGATGCCGCCTCCTACGGCGACGTGTTCTCCATCAACTCCTTTCTGCGCGGCATAACCAACATGCTGACCCCGCTTCTTTTCGGCTTCCTGGCCTCCGCCTGGAGCATGAATGCCATCTATGCGATCATGGCGGTGGTGGCGGCGGTGGCCGCCGTGCCGGTTCTATTGATGCGCAGGTTCGATTCCGCCCGTTGAGCAGCGTCGCTCATGGTGAGGTTGTAAAAAAATATTTCAAGTTTTCCATAAAGAAAAATTTGCCGCAAAACGGGATGTGTGCTTGTGTCGCTGAAAAATCCGGATAGCCTGCTGCGATCTCTTCCGCCCGACTGCTGGTCAAAAATTATGCATGTGTAAAATTTTCATTCAGTTTCTAGAAAAAATTCCGTCCCCTTATGCCCCGGAAACCATATGGCGGGCCGCAATCCGCACGCCGCGCGGCCTGGGTCTTCATTGTCATCCGTAAAAGGATAGGCTATGATTACCAACTTAACAAAATGCCCAGTTTGGAGGAGCAGGAAATATGACTGAGGAAAAAATAGAAAGCCCCGCGCAGGAAGAAGCCACTGAAGATTTCGCCGCCATGCTGGCGGCGCACAGCGCTTCTTCCGGCCGTTTGCAGCCGGGCCAGAAGGTCAGCGGCACCGTCATTGCCATCACCGGCGACAGCGTCTTTGTGGATATGGGCATCAAGGTGGACGGCATCATGGAGCGCAAGGACATTCTGGATGCCGAGGGCAAGGAAAGCGCGGGACCTGGCGACAGCGTGGAAGCCTGGGTCATTGCTGTCTCCCCGCAGGAAATCCGCCTGTCCCGCTCCATGAGCGGCAGCGGGGTGGCCGCGCTGGAAGAGGCCCGCGACGCCGCCCTGCCGGTGGACGGCAGGGTGACCGCCGTTTGTAAGGGCGGTTACACGGTGGAAGTGCTGGGCAAGACGGCTTTCTGTCCCGGCAGCCAGATGGACGCTTCCTCGGGCGACGCCGACTCCCTGGTGGGGCGCGGCATGCAGTTCCTGATCATCCGGGTTGAAAACCGGGGCCGGAACGTCGTGGTTTCGCGGCGTGCGCTGCTGGAACGCGAGCGCCAGGAAAATCTGGACAAACTGCTGGAAACCCTCAAGGAAGGCGACACCGTGGAAGGGCGGATCACCCGCTTGGCTCCCTTCGGCGCGTTCATGGAGCTGGCTCCGGCGGTGGAAGGCATGATCCATCTTTCCGAGCTGTCCTGGTCCCGCGTGGGCGCGGCGGACGAAGCGGTGTCCCCCGGCGACCTTGTCCGGGTCAAGGTGCTCGGCATCAGCAAAAACGACAAGGGCCAGATCCGAATTTCTCTTTCGCGCAAGCAGGCCGAGGGCGATCCCTGGCTGGATGCCCCGGAACGCTTGAGCGCGGGCGCCGTGGTGCAGGGCAAGGTGGTGCGCCTGGCTCCCTTTGGCGCTTTCGTCGAGCTGCTGCCAGGCGTGGAAGGCCTGATTCATGTTTCCGAAATGTCCTGGGCCAAGCGGGTTAACAAGCCCGAGGAAGTGCTCAGCGCGGGCGAGACCGTCTCCGTCAAGATCAAGGACGTCAACACCGAGACGCGGCGCATTGCCTTGAGCCTGCGCGACGCCGAGGGCGACCCCTGGCAGGACGCGGCCCAGCGCTTTGCCGTGGGCTCCACGGTGACCGGCACGGTGGAAAGCCGCACCCAGTATGGCCTGTTTGTGACCCTGGCCCCCGGTATTACCGGTCTGCTGCCCGCAGGCGTGATCAAGAACGCCAAAAACGCCGCTCAGTTCAGCAAGCTGGATAAGGACGACAACGTGACCCTGATTGTTCAAAATCTGGACAGTGCCGCTCGCCGCATCAGCTTGGCCCCGGAAGGCTCCGAAGCCGCCGCGTCCGCCGAGGACAAAGCCTGGAAGCAGCATGCCTCCGCCGGGTCGTCCTCTTCCGGCAACGGAATGGGCATTATGGCACAGGCTTTGCAAAAGGCCATGCAAAAAAAGTAACGAGGAGTGGTTCCATGATTGTAAAAAAATACCTCGCCGCACTGCTTACCGTGGCCTTCCTGGCCTCGGCACAGCTTTCGCAGGCGGCGGATCTGCCCGACTTCAGCGAGCTGGCGGCGAAAAGTGGCCCGGCTGTGGTCAATATAGGCACGGAACGCAAGGCCTCCGGGGGCGGCCCTGAAGATTTCTTCGGTGAAATGTTCCGCAATATGCCCCCCGGCTTTGAAAAGTTTTTTGACCAGTTCGGCGGCAAAGGGCGCGGCGGCAAGCGGCCCCAGCAGAAGCAGAAATCGCTGGGTTCCGGTTTTCTCGTGTCCGCTGACGGCTACATTGTGACCAACAACCACGTGGTGGCCGACGCCGACGTGATCCACGTCACTCTGGATGAAGACAACGGCAAAAGCGAAACCCTCAAGGCCACGCTGATCGGTTCCGATGAGGAAACCGACCTGGCCCTGCTGAAAGTGGACGCCAAAAAGCCCCTGCCGTTCCTGACCTTCGGCGATTCCGACGCGCTCAAGGTGGGTGAGTGGCTGCTGGCCATCGGCAATCCCTTCGGCTTGGACCACACTGTGACCGCGGGTATCCTTTCGGCCAAGGGCCGCAATATCCGTTCCGGGCCGTTTGACAACTTCCTCCAGACCGACGCCTCCATCAACCCCGGCAACAGCGGTGGTCCGCTGCTGAATATGGCCGGTCAGGTGGTGGGCATCAACACGGCCATCATCGCCAGCGGCCAGGGTATCGGCTTTGCCATTCCCAGCAATATGGCCGCCAAGATTATCAATCAGATCAAGAGCGGCAAAAAGATCAGCCGCGGCTGGATCGGCGTGAGCATCCAGGACATGGATGAAAACACCGCCAAGGCTCTGGGCATGAAAGAGCCCTCGGGTGCCCTGGTGGGCAGCGTCATGGAAAATGAGCCCGCCGCCAAGGGCGGCGTGCAGGACGGCGACGTGATCATCGCCGTGGACAAGAAGGATGTCGAAGACGCTGCGGCCCTGCTGCGCGCCATTGCCGACAAGGCCCCGGGCAGCACCGCTGTGCTGACCGTGTGGCGCGACGGCAAGAACTTCGACCTCAAGGTGACGCTGGGCGAACGCAAGAGCGGCCAGAACGACGGTCGTCCCGGCATGGGCCAGAAGCAGCAGGACGAAGGCCTTCTGGGCCTCTCGGTGCGCCCCCTCAAGGAGGAGGAACGCCGCGAGATGAAGCTCAGCAAGGATGAAGGCCTACTGATTGTGGACGTCGATCCCGACAAGCCCGCCGCCGAAGCGGATCTGCGTCCCGGCGACGTGATCCTCAAGGCCAACCTGAAGCCCGTGAACAGCGGGGAAGCCCTTTCCAAGATCGTCAAAGAAGTGGGCGTGAAGCGCGGGGCCATTATGCTGCAGATTGAACGGCGCGGAGATGTGTACTTCCGCACCATCCCCCTCGGCAAGTAAGCGCCCTTCCAATGACAACCAGGGCTGTCTCCCAGTGAGACAGCCCTTTTTTTATCCATGCGTAAAAAAATGCGGGGAAAGGCAAAGGTCCGTTTGAGCGCTCGCCCAAGGATTGCAGCGCGCTTCGTTCCGGCGTAGAGATAACGTATCTATGCCGGAGGTTCTTTATGGCTGTTGTCCATTGCGACGCGGGGCATTTGCCCGCTCCTGAAAAGCTGGAACGCATCCCCGCGCTGATGAGCGCCTATTACACCGAATTTCCCAATCCCAAGATCCCGGCTCAGCGCGTGTCGTTCGGCACTTCCGGGCATCGCGGCTCATCGGTGCTGCATACCTTCAACGAAGAGCATATTTACGCCATCACTCAGGCCGTCTGCGACTACCGCAAAGCCAAGGGCGTTGACGGCCCGCTTTTTCTGGGCGGGGATACGCATGCCCTGTCCGAGGCTGCCTTCCGCTCGGCCCTGGAAGTGCTGGTGGCCAACGGCGTGAGTGTGCGCATCGCCAGAAACGGCGAGTTTACCGCAACCCCAGCCGTCTCGCACGCCATCTTGCGCTGGAACGCCGGACGGAGCAGCGGTCTGGCCGACGGCATTATTATCACCCCATCTCATAACCCGCCGCGCGACGGCGGCTTCAAATACAATCCTCCGCACGGCGGGCCGGCCGAAACCGAAGTCACGGCCTGGATTGAAAAAAGCGCCAACGCCTATCTGGACAGCGGCAACCGCAACGTCCAGCTCGTGCATTTGCGCGCGGCGCAGAGATCCTCCCTGGTGGAGGAGTACGACTTTACCCGCGCCTATGTGGAAGATCTGCCCAAGGTGTTGGACATGAAGGCCATTGCCGCTTCCGGCCTCAAGCTGGGCGTGGACCCTTTGGGCGGGGCCAGCCTGCCGCTTTGGGAACCCATTGCCGAGACCTATGGCCTGGACCTGACCGTGGTCAACAAGGAGGTGGACCCCACCTTCCGTTTTGTGCCCTGCGACAAAGACGGCTTAATCCGCATGGATTGTTCCTCGCCCTATGCCATGAGTCGCCTGCTGGAGATACGCGACGACTTTGATCTGGCCTTTGCCTGCGATCCGGATTCCGACCGCCACGGCATTGTGACCCGCCAGGAACTAATGAACCCCAATCACTATTTGACTGTGGCGGCTTGGCATCTTTTCCGTACCCGTACGGGCTGGCCAAAGGATTGCGGCATCGGCAAAACGCTGGTGACCAGCGCCATGCTGGACAGAGTGGGGAAGGAGCTGGGGCGGCCCGTTGTGGAAGTGCCCGTGGGCTTCAAGTGGTTTGTGCCCTATCTGCTCAACGGGCGGTGCGGCCTGGGCTGCGAGGAGAGCGCCGGGGCTTCCTTCCTCTGTTTTGACGGCTCCCCCTGGAGCACGGACAAGGACGGCCCCTTGATGTGCCTTCTGGCCGCTGAGATCATGGCCAAGGAACAGGCATCTCCCAGTGAAATCTACCAAAAGCTGACCGAAAAGCTCGGCGCACCGGTCTATCAGCGTCTGGACGCGCCCGCCGACGACCGCACCCGCGCGCTGCTCAAGGCTTTGACGCCGGAGAGCGTGCATCTGAAAACCTTGGGCGGCTCGCCGGTGACCAGTGTGCTGACCCGCGCGCCCGGCAATGACGCGCCCATCGGCGGGGTCAAGGTCTGCAGTGAAGACGGCTGGTTTGCCGTGCGCCCTTCAGGCACGGAAGCCATCTGCAAGGTCTACACCGAAAGCTTCAAGGGCGAAGCCCAGCTCTGCGCTCTGCAAAAGGACGCCATCGACTTTTTGGAACGCCAGCTGAAAAAAGAAGGGTAGGGCATGGTGAAAAGCGGGGACGGGCAGGCCTGCCACAGCAACTTTCGTGTCGGCATGTTTCCGCGCGTTTTGTGGGCCGCTGTCTGCGCTTTTTTCTGCATCATGGACCTGAATGAAATCCGGAATGCATTCCACGATCCGCAATACCAGTGGCTGTTCGGCAGTGAGGCTGTCAGCGGTCTGCCGTGGTATCATTCGCGTGCGGCCTATGTGAGCTGCATGGCCGGAGAGGTTCTCTGGTATCTCGTGGGGATGGGGCTGAGCCTCAGCGCCAAGAGGCCACGCCTTTTCCATATCCATCTGGTCCTCTCGGCGCTTTGGGTCATCGGCATTGCGCAATACTCCCAGCAATAGGGCAGTTGACGCATTGCATGCGCGAACTGCCCTGCAAGGATTTGCAGACAAAATCCTTGCCGCGCGAAATGCGAGTAGGCGGGCTTTGCTTGCCGTAAACGAGCATTTCAAATATTAAATTGCCCTGGAGCAGGGCGTTACACTTGGGACGGCAAGCCGACGCTTTGCCTGAGACCGGCCACTTCTCCGGGGGCCAATGCCCTGGCAGCGCCCGGCTTAAGGCTGCCCAAAGCCAACGGCCCCTGAGCCACGCGGCGCAGGCACAGAATAGTCAGGCCCAGATCCCGGCACATGCGCCGTATCTGGCGGTTGACGCCCTGGCGCAATACCATGCGCAACAGGGTATTGCCGTTCTCAGCCGTTTTTGCTTCCACATCCACCGGCAGCAAGGCTTGGCCTTCGTCCAGGCGCATGCCCCGGCGCATGACCGCCAGAGCCGTTTCCGGCACAGACCCGCGAATCAGCACCTCATAGGTCTTGGGCTGGTGATGCCGGGGATGAGTAAGCCGTTGGGCCAGTTCGCCGTCATTGGTCAGCAGCAGTAGGCCTTCTGAAAAATAATCCAGACGTCCCACGGGATAGAGCCGCAGATGACGCACCTCGGGCGGCAGATATGCCATGACCGTGGGCCGCCCCTCGGGATCATTCACCGTGCAGACCGTCTGCACGGGTTTGTGCAGCAACAGATAATAATATTCCTGAGCGGCGGCGAGCTCCCGGTCATTGACCGCGATGCGATCACCGGGCAGTACACGCCGGGCCGGATTTTCCTCCAGAGTGCCGTTGATCCGTACCTGACCCGCAAGAATAAGCTCGTCGGCCTTGCGCCGTGAGCACAGACCGGCGGCGGCAATGGCCTTGTTCAGGCGCACGCCGTTTGTCACGTTGTCCCTGGTTGCACTTTCCGGCGGCGCGCTTGCGGCGCGGCGAACATCAGCCCGGTCGGCGGCATGCGTGCGCGGCGCCTGTGACGGGCGTCGTGTGGAGACGGTGTGAGGCCTTGATTTTCCGGACATGAAGGGCTCCTGGCTGGCTTGTGAGGGCATCGTGCTGGAAGAGGGGGACCGCGTCAAGCGCGATTCCCTGATTCGCCGCTTGGGAATCAAAAGTTTACATAATTATCATTATGGGGCATTTATCTCAATTTACGTCGACCCAGGGAAGGGCTCGTCTCCACCTCTGAAGACGTAGATCGCCCGCACCCGCATCTTCGGGATGAACTGCCGGGATGGTCGGGGCCGGGGCTTGCCGACAAGGCGGCTCTGACGTACAACACAAACCGGTCTTGTGTTCCAATCCCAAGGAGTTTTCATGGGCTTTGCCAACAGCACCTGCAGTTTTACCCGGTTCCGTATTCTGGACCCCGTGTCCTCCGAGCTCTGGCAGCAGATTCCAGATAAGCTCAAGCAATTCGCCTTTCGCGACATTGACGATATCCCTGAAATGCAGGCTCAGGGCTGGGTCAGCTTTGAGGATATGCTGGATTCGGAATGGGCCGCCGCACCGCCTCAGAAAGGAGCTTATATCGTCTTTTCCCTGCGCCTGGACATGCGGCGCATTCCGGCGGGCGTGGTGAAAAAGCATCTGGCCCTGGCCCTGCGCCAGGAAAAAGAGCGTATGCGCGAACAGAACAAGACCTTTATCTCCCGTGAACGCAAAAAGGAACTCAAGGAGCAGGTCATGCTGCGCCTGCGTCAGCGTTTCCTGCCGGTGCCGGGCGAATTCAACGTGCTTTGGGCCACGGACAAAAATGAAGTCTGGTTCGCCTCCACCCAGAACAAGATGATCGACCTCTTCATGGAGGAATTCCTGAAAACCTTTGAGTTGCATCTGGAGCAACTGACGCCGTATAATCTGGCGGCCGCCATGCTGGACGAGGAAAGCCTCATCCGTCTGGACCAGCTTGAAGCAACCCAATTCGCGCTGCTCACCTAGTGTCTGATTGCAAAATTTCGAGCATGATTATGCTCTCAATTTTAGCAGGATCGTCCGCGAAAAACCCTGGTTTTTCGTGGACTCACGGCGGCTTTACCGTGTCTAATTTTTCAAATTGGACACTAGCAGGGAGAACTCTATAAAATGAATATGCCCATTTCCGGCGAATCCACCGACAGTATTCTGGGGCAGGAATTTCTGACCTGGCTCTGGTACCAGAGCGATACCGCGCCCGGCGCTTTCACGGACAGCGAAGGCTCGCCTTTTGCCGTTTCCATGGAACAGCGCATCGTGGTTCAGGGCGGTGAAGGCGACGCCAAGGAAACCGCCTCGGTTTCCGGCTCGCTTTCACCCCTGCGCGAGGCGCGCTTCGGCCTGGGCACGGGCAAGAAGGTCAGCCGGGCCCTGATCCGCCTGGAAAAAGAAGAACTGGCTTTTCAGCTCACGCTCAAGGCCGAGGACTTCGGCTTGGGCAGCCTCAAAACGCCCAAACTGGACAAGGGCGACAGCGATGACGATCCCGACGCCCTGCTGCTGGAAAAATTTTATCTGATGGAGGTCTGCGTCGGCCTGCTGGACTCTCTGTACGCCCGCTTTCTCAAGCTGCGCCTTTCGCCGGAGTGGCAAAAGGAAGTGGCGGATATGCGCCAGTGGCTGACGCGGACGGAGTAAGCCGCCCTTCCCTCTATGAGTCAGTCCCCTTCCCCTGTCCGCGGCCGTCGGGGCCGCATCGCGGCCATTGCCCTGAGAGCCGCCAGAAAAACCCTCTGGATGTTACTGGTGCTCTGGGGCATCACCCTGATCTCCTTCTGGGTCATCCATCTGGCCCCCGGCTCACCGACGGACATGGAAACCACCCTGAACCCCCTGGCGGGCGAAGCGGCACGCCAGCGGCTGGAAGCGCTCTACGGCCTGGATCGCCCCCTCTATATTCAGTACGGGGACTGGCTGCTGCGCCTGCTGCATTTTGATTTCGGCAATTCCATGTCCGCGGACGCGCGGCCCGTGCTGGACAAAATTCTGGAGCGCTTGCCCCTGACCGTGTCCATGAATGTGATTTCCCTGGTGCTGACCCTGATCATCGCCATTCCCGTGGGCATACTCTCGGCCTGCAAGCGTAACTCCTTGCTGGACCGCAGCGTGACCGTGCTGGTCTTTCTGGGTTTCGCCATGCCCTCCTTCTGGCTGGCCCTGCTGTTGATGATGTTCTTCGGCATCGATCTTCAGTGGCTGCCTATTTCCGGCCTGACGTCCATGGATTACGCCAGCCTGAGCCCTTGGGGGAAACTCTGTGATCTGGCCCGGCATCTGGCGCTGCCCATTCTGGTCTACACCATCGGCGGTCTGGCCGGCATGTCGCGCTATATGCGCGCCTGCATGCTGGAAGTGCTGCGCCAGGATTACATCCTCACGGCCAAAGCCAAAGGTTTGCCGCCGAGCCTGATCATCCGGCGACACGCCCTGCGCAACGCCCTGCTGCCGGTCATCACCCTGCTGGGCCTTTCCGTGCCGGGGCTCATCGGCGGCAGCGTGATCATTGAATCCATTTTCGCCCTGCCCGGCCTGGGGCAGCTCTTTTACTCGGCGGTCATGGCCCGCGACTACACTATGATCATGGGCAATCTGGTGCTGGGCGCGGTGCTCACCCTGGCGGGCAATCTGCTGGCCGATGTCTGTTACGGCTTGGCCGACCCGCGAATCCGCGCCTCCGGGGAGCAGAACTGATGCTGCCCGCCGCCGTAAAGCGCTTGCTCGGGCGCAACCTCATGCTTACCCTGGGCCTGGGCATTGTGCTGTTCATGTCTCTGGCGGCCCTCTGCGCCCCGCTGATCGCGCCCTATCCGCCCACGGCCCAGCATCTGGACAACATTCTGGAACCGCCCTCCTCCCGTTTCTGGCTGGGCACCGACCGTCTGGGGCGGGATGTCTTTTCCCGCCTGCTCTACGGGGGGCGCGTGTCTCTCTGGGTGGGCTTCGTGGCCGTGGGCATCTCCATCAGCATCGGTACGGTGCTGGGCCTGATCAGCGGCTACTTCCGGCGCTGGGTGGATGAAGCCATTATGCGCATGGTGGACATCATGCTCTGCTTCCCCTCCTTTTTCCTGATCCTGGCGGTCATTGCCTTTCTGGAGCCCGACCTTACCAATATCATGGTTGTCATAGGCCTGACCTCCTGGATGGGCGTAACCCGTCTGGTGCGCGCCGAGGCCCTCAGCCTGCGCGAACGCGAATTCGTGGCCGCCGCACGCTTGGCGGGCAGCCCCACCCGGCGGATTTTATTCCGCCATATTCTGCCCAATGCCCTCGCGCCGGTGCTGATCACCGCCACTCTCGGCGTGGCCGGAGCCATTCTGGTGGAGTCGAGCCTGAGTTTTCTGGGACTGGGCGTACAGCCACCCACGGCCAGCTGGGGCAATATGCTCATGGAAGGCAAAACCGTCATCGAAAACGCGCCCTGGCTCTCGGTTTATCCGGGCCTGGCTATTCTGATCACTGTACTCGGTTATAATCTTCTGGGTGAAAGCCTGCGCGATCTGCTGGACCCGCGTCTCAAGCAATAGCCCTTTTGCCTTGGGCAACCTGTTTTGTTAGTATGAATGCGGCGGCATAGGCCTGTGCGGCCTGAAAAGCGGCACATATTTAATCTATCGCTTGAAGTTGTAAACAACCATGCTGGAATATCTGCGCATCCGTAATCTGGCCCTGATCGAAGATATGGAGCTGGACTTTTCGCCGGGCATGAATGTGCTTACCGGCGAAACCGGCGCGGGTAAAAGTTTTATCCTCAAGGCTCTGGGCTTTCTGCTGGGCGACAGGCTGAGCGCCGAAATGGTGCGCCCCGGCGCGCAACGGGCCCAGGTGGAGGCGCTGTTCACCCTTGACGATCAGGATCTGGTGTTGCGGCGCGAACTGCTGGCCGAGAGCGGCCGCAGCCGCTTATACATCAACGACGCCCTGAGTTCACAGGAAAGCCTGCGTGATCTGCGCGCGCGTCTGGTGACGCACACCAGCCAGCACGGCCAGCAGCAACTTTTGCAGCCCGCTTTTCAGGCCAAACTGATGGAGAGTGCCTTTCCCCGGCCCGAGCTGCTGGAAGAGCGCGACGCCCTGCTCGGCCAACTACAGGAAGTTTCATCCCGGCGTAAGGCCCTGTCGGCAAAGCAGGCCAGCCTGGCCGACAGGCGCGACCTGCTGGAAATGCAGCAGCAGGAGATAGATAAAGTATCGCCTGAAGAAGGCGAGGAAGAGCATCTGGAAGAATTGCGCGCCCAGGTCCGCTCGCAGGAGCATCTGCGGGAGAATTATGAGAACGCCCTGACGCTGCTGCACGGCGAGGACGGGCCGGGCCTGCTTGATATGCTTGGGCGCTTTGAACGCCTCATCCATACCATGAGCCGGGACGACGCGGTTCTGGCTCCGGAGGCCGAGGCTGTTGCCGCTCTGCGTCAGCAACTGGTGCACCTTGGCAATCATTTGCGCCGCCCTCCCCTGCCCGATGAGGAAATGGACATGGACAAGGTGGAGGAACGCCTCTTTGCTTTGGCCCAGCTTAAGCGCAAGCTGCGGCGCAGCCTGCCGGAAATCCTTGCCCTGCGCGGAGAAATCGAAGAGAACCTCTCTTTTCTGGACGTCTGTGCGCTGGACCTCTCGCGCCTTGCCAAAGAAGAAGCCGCGCTGGCGGAAAAACTGGCGGCCGTGGTGGAACGTATCCGGCCTGTACGCCGGGAAGCCGCAAGCTCTTTTGCCCATAGCCTGGAAGACCAGTTGCGCGATCTGGGCTTTTCCGAACAGGTGCGGGTGATTCCCGATTTTGTGCCGCAGGAACTCTGGCCGGGCGTCGCGGATGAACGGGTACGCATTCTCTGGGCCCCCAATCCGGGCCAGCCTCCACAGCCCTTGGACCGCATCGCTTCGGGCGGCGAACTGTCACGCTTTTTGCTGGCCCTCACCAGCGTGCGCCGGGACGCGGAAAGCGCCACATATATCTTTGATGAGGTGGACGCCGGTGTGGGCGGCCTGACCTTGAACAAGCTGGCGGAAAAGCTCAATGCCCTGGCCGAACAGCGCCAGATGTTGCTGATCACCCACTGGCCCCAACTGGCCGCGCGGGCGCGCAAACATTTTCAGATCAGTAAAGTGGTCCGCGAGGATGCCACCTTTACGCTTTGCTCGCCGCTTGACGGCCCGGCCCGGCATGAGGAATTGGCCCGAATGGCAGGCGGCGGCCCTCAGGGTGAAGCCCTGGCGCGCAGTTTGGAAGCCTGATTCCGCTGCTCCACTGCTTTTCTTTTTCGCTCCCTTCCCCACACACAGCCACTGGCAAATTTTGCCGCACTGCCGGTCTTCCGTCGTTTTCGGACTGAAATCTCCCGTGGAAAAGTCGTCAAAAACGCGCCGTCGGAACCGGGAACGCATACGGCATAGCCCTGCTTTTCCCATAGGCTGGGCCGCCTCTCTTAAATTTCTCTAGACTTTTAAGGGCGATGGAAAGCTCAAGCCGTGCTGGCACCTATTTTGCTTAAGTGCGGGGTAAGCAGACGCAAGGGAAAAAATAGCCGTGGATGTTCGTGCAAACAGCCGGGGACATCCAAGAGCATTGTATGCCGGAGAAATCACTCCACTGGAGGAGTTCGTGAATACCGACAGTCAGAACCACCTCACCAGCATGGTCCATATGCAGTCCGGCGTTTCCGCCTCGGTTGCGGCGGCTGTGGAGTCCGATTCCGGCGATGTTGCGCCGCTGTCGCTGGGGGGCAGAGCATCCCACGCCCTGCAAAGCCTGAGCCGGGATGGCCGTGAACTTTCGCAAGCCCTGGAGGCGCATTTGGACAGCCTGCAGGAATCATTCATGGCCCTGTTGCACGGGCAACTGGACGCCGGGAAGCTGGAGCTGGAAGAACGCCTGCATCTTTACCTCTCGCCGGAGGGCCGCTTGGTGGTTGAAGGCAGCGACAACGATGCGGAAAAAGTCTGTGAACTCATTTCCCGCAAGCCCGCCTTGCAACGCCGCTTTCAGGAACTGGCCCGGCTGGCCCTGCTCTCGCATGGCGTGGAAGTGGCCTGTCAGGCCCACACCGCCTTGCGGGAACCGGAACAGGAGGCCGACAACCCCTTGTTCAGCCGCTATCATATGTGTCTCAAGGGCCCGCTTTCGCATTTTTATGTCCGCTGAGCTTGCCAAGCGAGCGCAAGCGGCTTATTCTATTTACCTACCCGAATATGGGGGCGCACTGGTTTCGACGTGGATGTAGAAGCCGGAGGGGCAGGCCGAGGCGCCGCTGGCCTCGTAAAAAAGCGGCAACACAGTAATTGCCAACAACGATTACGACTACGCTTACGCTGCCTAGTCAGCGAGGCAACTGACCGCATAGCCGGTCGCGCTGCTCGGGACCACGCCTGATAATCCCGAGCGGCGACATTTATCAGGCTGGCGGAAACCGGCGCTCGCCGGGGTTTTCCGTGAGACTGTCACCGGCGGGCTTGCCGCGTTGCGCTTGGTCAGGGGCCACCAGCGCGGCGAGATTTAATCCTGGCCTAAGCCTGTAGATGCTTCGCGTGGAGTATTCGCGGACGGGGGTTCGATTCCCCCCGCCTCCACCATCAGTTTATCCGGTTAAGTCCGGTAGAATCCCGAAAGTCAAGCTATTAGCGGACTTTCGGGATTTCTCTTTTCAGCGTTGTCTTACCAAATACGAGGAAGTCCGCAAACTTTTGGTACCTTTTTCCCGAAGAAGGTGCCATATACTGGAAGAAGGTACCATTTTAAGGTACCATCTTGCGGGAGTTTGAAAATGGCAACAAAATCACAGAGTTTAGAGCTTACCATCAGGAACGCTAAAGCCGTGAAAGGCGAAATTCTGGTCACTCGTTGCGGGGCCGGGTTGGAAATGTGGGTTTCCATCAATCAGTCGGGCAAGACACTGAAAAAATGGGTTCTGCTCTATACTGATGCAGCGGGCAAGCGGCAGAAAGTCCGCATAGGCTCATATCCTGAAATGACCTTGGCAAAAGCCCAGGCCGCAGCCGAAGACCTCAAGGAAAAAGCCAAGACCGGCAACAACCTTGCCAAAGAAAAGGCCAGGGAAAAGCGCACTCCGAAAATTCCGCGAACCTGGCGTTGCCACGGCGTGGCTCAACAAAAAACGCCAGAATGGGACGATGCCCACGCCAAGCGCCAGAAGGAAAGGCTTGTCGGCAATATCTTCCCCGCCTTTGGGGACATGGACATTAACGCCGTCACGCTGGAGCACGTAGACAACGCCCTGGCCGTGGTCATTGAGCGCGGAGCGCGGGAAACAGCGCAACGCATCTGCTCTATCATTATCAATGTCTTTGAGTATGCCGACCTCATGGGCTTCATGGAAAACCCCGTCATTATCAACAGATTGACGCGCTACCGCAAGGAAATGCCCAAGCCGACCACAAAACGGCATTTATACAAAGATATGTCCGAGGGCGAAATAGGCGCACTTCTCCTGGCCCTGGACGAGTTCAAGAGAAGATGGACGCTGCAAACCAGCGTTGCCCTCCGGCTGGCTCCGTATGTGATGCTGCGCCCTATCGAAATATGCGAGGCTGAATGGGAAGAAACCAATATAAACGCCGCCGAGTGGTGCATACCCACCGCGAGAATGAAAATGTCCCGTGACCATATTGTGCCGCTTCCCCGGCAAGCGGTTGAACTGCTTTTGGAAATCCGGCCTTTCTCCGGCGCGAACAAGTATGTATTCCCTTCCCCGCGCAAGCATAACGCCCCTATTTCCACAGCTTCCCTGCTCCAAGCCATCCGGCTATCGGCTACGCTTCCACCAAGGAAGAAGGCAACAGCTTTTGCACCCACGGCTTCCGGGGCATGGCCTCTACCACGCTTAACCAGCATCCGCGCTTCCAACACCTGAAACACGATTGGATAGAGTTTCAGCTTGCCCACGCCCAGAGAGACAAAATCAGGGCCGCATACAATGAGGACTATCGCGCTGACAAAGGCCCGGAAAATTTTCCGGGCCGCTTTCCAATCTATTCTTCCGGTTGTTCCCTAAAGTCTGCTATCAATGAGCAAAGCCTGTCCAACATATCTAAAGTCGGTTCCATGATGTTTTCCGCTATCTGATTAAGAAAAAAACCATCCACTTCTTCCGATTCATCAAAGTGCTGCATGAGGGTTGCCAAAGTGCGGAGTTGGCAACGGGTTTGGTGAAACATTTCCTGCCAGTCCTGCGCTCCTGTCAGTTCAAGCATTTCTTTTTCGACATCTACGATGAACCAGGGCAAGCGGTAGGTACGGAATTCAGAAGGCTTCTTTAAAGGTTCTTCCACTTCGACCTGTTCATTTTCGTTATCTGGCAAAGGTTGAGTAGCTTGGCTAAAAGCCATGAGAGTTTGAGCCGTCTCCTGCAACTTCTCAGCAAGATTGGTTAGGTCGGGAAAATGTAGCGGACTTGGCGAAGGATGATTGATGCTTTGAGAGGTGGTAGTGGTAGACATGAGGCAACTCCAGTGTTTTTCTTATTGGAGCTTGCCAAATGGCAAACTCCGGGTGCTAAGAACCGTCACTGGAACGGCGGGCTATTTCCCGTTGCCGGTATTTTATTTCACCCACACCCGGAGATTATGACATTAGAAACGCCGAACAGAAGGCGCAAAAAAGGCCATAGCTATCGGGACGGCGGGCCGCCAGTGAATAAAGGTGTTCTTAAGCACCTTCGAAAATTTAATCACAGAGAATAGAAGTAGTCAAGGTGTGGTTATCGCCATAAAAAAAGGCGAATACTTTTTGAGCACTCGCCAAATTACAAAGTTTTGCATTTCATTAGTCTTTCAATCCCATATACCCCAAAAAAGCTACCTCTTTTTTATCCTTTGATTTGAATTTACAATCAAAAATTTTTTCTACATCCTCTTCTTTCTTTTCAGCAGCACGAATTGATTGTGGTGCAATAAGTTTAGCGTTTACATTCAATGAACTAGCCGCAAGCTGCACCGCAGCTTCATTTTTTACTCTTTCATGTGAAACAAAACCTTTTTGTGGTTTAACAGCCTTTACAATATGGACTTCATCTATTTTTTCTTTTTTTATTACGTCCTTAATGTAGTTCAGAGTATCAAACAAATCCTTCGAAGTATCAGTTTTGGTATTAGTTTTATATACCTCTTTATCGAGTTTTTTTACCTTTGGGGAATCCTGAGTTCCTTCAACGATTGATAGTGTTATATCATCAGTTCCTGGCTTAACAGCCAATATTCTCTTCATGGTGAACCTACAGGGCTAATGGTTAAATATTGGAAAGCTCATCCAAATCTTTTTGAGTTTTTTCTAGGATTTTACCAAAACAATCATTGCAGACACGTTTCCGATTTGAAAATCCACTACCCACTTGCGGTATATCAATACATTCTTGGCCGTTAAGAATTTCTTTCTTGCACCTTTTGCAGGTAGATTTTCTTTGAGCCGTCACTCGTTCAGGCTTTCCATTCGAGCTACCAATAAGGGATGGAACCGGCCCTCTAGGAGCTGCTGCCTTCGTAGTCTGACTTTGCTTTGTAGAGTCGTCTTGAGAGTTTTTGGAGGATGTCATCTAGGTTCTCCTGTAAAAGTTTGAAGTCCTCAGTAGTTGCATCATTGCGAGGTTTCCCCAGTCTTTTATTAAACTCAGCATTAACCATCATCAAAGCAGATACATAGTTATTACGACCGCGTATGTTGAGCGAAGTGTACTTTCTTGGAATTTCTACACCTACCATCTCCAATCCTACATGGTTAAGCAATAACTTTGCAAGTCTTTGGGCTTGTTCATATACTCTTTTCCGCGCCTCTTCCCACTCTCTTTGAGGTTGCACAAGAAACGGTTCAGCGGCGGCCACTTTTTTTATTGCGGGCTGCTGTCCTTTGCGAAAAAGTTCTTCAGCCTGATTCTCATCTAGCCCTAAAAGTCTGAGTTTTTCTTTAAGCTCCTCAATAACGTGCTGGTCTTCTGCTGTGGTGAAGTCTTCTTCCCATATCGATTCAATGATTTCATCATGTACCACAACCCGCTCACCAGCACGGAGTCTTTCTGAACCACTTTTGACACTGGGAGGGACATCCGGCTCTTCACCGCCAATAATTTTTTCCCAGAACGCCTTATCATCGTTTTCAAAGAGCTTGAATTCCTTAAGTCGTTGATCCAAGTTCATGCCGAGGTGAGTTACAATATGCCCCATATTATCAGGGTGGGCAGGGTCATTTTGGACAATGACCCGCATAATACGACCGACAAATTGAATATAAGGGGCAAGACTTCGAAATGGTCTAAATATGGCTGCAACGCTCAGCTTAGGATGGTCAAAACCTTCACCAAGCATTTGTACTTGGATTATACAATCGAGTGTACCGTTTCGTAAGGACGCCAAAATAGCTTCTTGCTCTTCCTCTTTTTGGTTACTATGGATTACCTCGGCGCTGAATCCTCGCTCAACATAAAGAGAACGTATCTCTTTTGCATGGTTGATTGAGCAAGCTACGGCTATAAGTTGATGTTGAGTTCCACTCATCCTCAATTCTTCCAACTTTGCAAGGCTGTTATCCACTATTCCTTTATTGCAAAGCCTTGAAAGAGCAACTCCCCGGCTAAACCACACTTCTTCTTTGAGTTTTAACACTTCATCCAAAGAGTATATTTTGCCACCCGAATCAGAAAATCCCAATTCAATTTGGGAAGGAGCAACATAGCTTGACTTGAGGCGTTTGACATATCCTTTTAAAGATGCACTTCGGAACGGATAACGGTAGATAAGTTCTCCATCTAGCTCTTGCTTATCGCTTCTAAACGGCGTGGCAGTCATTAATATGACTTTTGCATTACAGAATCTGTCTATTACTTTTTGCCAACTTGAAGCAGCACTATGGTGGGCTTCATCTACAATAATTAAGTCGAAAAAATCTTCCGGAAATTGCGTAAGCCACTTATCTGCATTTGTTGCAAGTTGCTGGACGTTTGTAATCACAATATGGGATTTTGTGGCAGTTGAGATATTGCCACTATCAAGTGTGCATGCAAAAGGGCCAGCGAGCATCTGTTCAGGAGCTAAGACGCCGGATTTTCGCCAAAAACATTTCTGACGATTTGTTATATCCAT
>OIXH01001491.1_pt1 | contig 26100 bp, 27 predicted proteins | sample 1587741 | NCBI WGS metagenome assembly OIXH01 (sample SAMEA3888916, study PRJEB22519) | human gut metagenome | biome: human gut; feature: human-associated habitat; material: faeces | place: Denmark | collected 2011 | reverse complement strand
GTCGGCGGCTGGACGCTTGAGATGTTCGGCGGCTTCCCGCAGGAGGGCGACAGCTTCACGTACAGGAATCTGACGGTCACGGTGCTGTCGATGGACGGCCGCCGTGTTGAGCGTGTGTTGGTAAAGCTCGCGCCGACAGATGACGATAAAGATTAAAACCCGGTAAAATGTTTGAAGCGAAGCGGATCATAGATCCGCTTCGCTCTGAATTTGCCGCGAGACGAAAATAAGTGTTGACATCGCGGGATGTGTGTGTTATCATATATAAGCTAAATAAATATCGCGGGGTAGAGCAGCTGGTAGCTCGTCGGGCTCATAACCCGGAGGTCGTTGGTTCAAATCCTTCCCCCGCAACCACAAAAGTGCGTAACCGTTGATACAAATGGTTACGCACTTTTATTTTTTTCCTATTGAAAAAGCCTTGAAAAGCAAAGGGTTTTGGCAACAGGGGGTTCAAATTGTCCTCCCCGCTGCCAGAACCTTTTTGCGTTCCGGGGAAAATCATATATTTTTATGATTTTCAGATGAACCCCCTTGCGAGGAATAATTTGATTGTACAAGGAAAAATTTGAGAGTACAGAGGAATAATTTGAGAGTTCCATACTACTGACCTGCTTGATTGACTGATACTTACATTTCTTTTTATCTACGAGCTAACAGAGCGCATATTTTTGTGGAGGCACTAAGGGGCATTGGAGAGCCGAAATATATCTGCTTTTTAATCGATGAGAACGGTGAACGACTCGTACTTGCACCATATCCGAAAAAGGACTTTCACTCACACCGTGTGCCACACAGTGTATATGATGGTAGTAGGGGTATGGAGGTGTGCAGCATGAAACTCTGTCGTATTCTTGCGGCAAGATATAAGTGGAATCTCAATCGATCATACCGTGTACCAGGGTGGATTATCCCCAAGCAACAGATAGTCGTGTTCGATTTGAATAGAGCTGAAGTCATCGAGCGGGATGATAATTGGGTACATTTTAGGAACACAATATGAAAAAACCAACGATAGAATCTGATTGCCCCATAGGCCAAGAGCATTGGGAATATCTCAAGCCAACAAAAGTCGGCCGATACAGCAATACGCAAATGATTTTTGCAACGCATTCTGAGTATGTAATTAAGTCTGCTTTGCAAGATCAGGACAATGTACTTGTTATCGTTCTAAATAACGATAATGGCACCATTGTTCCTACAAAGATTACGGCACCAACAGTCTTACCGACAATTTCTAACGCAGAAGTAAACTATAATGCATTTGGCATACTTTCTACCGATTATCATATTCAGCTTTATGGATATATGCAAACAAAGTTCAGTTTGAACACTATAAAGGATAGTGACAATTATATCGTAAATAGTCCTTTGTATAATGTAGTTATTCATTCAAAACCTTCATTACATCCAAATGGTAATACGACCTATCAAACGTTGCCAACATACATAAGGAATGCCATAGATCATCCGAATCCCTCGGCAGTATTCAGTGAAGAAGAATTGAAAACATCAATTGAACTGTTGATTCAATTATGTAGGTGATTAAGACTGTTGTGGATATAGGCAACGAGTTGTGGTATGTTCACAACCTCCACAACCGGCACTAGATGAATGCAATGCTCCGGATTAACAAGATGCGGTGTCATAAAAAATTTACAATTGGCCGTTGCGTTTATGACAAAAAAGGGGTATACTAATTAGCAAAAGGGAGGAGTGTCTTATGGTAAATATGCAGAAGATTGGAGAAACCATAAAGGCTCTACGTGAAGGTGCTGGCTATAATCAGCAAAGTATAGCAACTTTTCTCAAGGTGGATCAGAGCCTTATAAGCAAAATTGAAAAGGGTGAACGAAACATCGCTTCAGATATGCTTGAGAAACTTGCTTCTCTGTTTGGCGTGCCTGAGGATTCAATTATCAACTCCAGTACAACTGTTAGGCCACTTTCATGCGCCTTCAGATGTAGTGATTTAACGGTTGATGAAATGGAGGCAATCTGTGCTATCAACAAAATTGCACTTAATTCGGAGTTTATGCATAAAGTGTTGGAGGCAAGCAAAGCGTGATTGATAGAGCAGATTTGATGACAAAAGCTATTCAACTTAGAAAGCGCCTTGGAGAGGATAGTAGTTCACCAATCGATATCTTTTCCGTTGCCAGAAGCATTGGAAACTTGACATTAGTTTTTTATCCTATGGGTGAGAACTTAAGCGGCATGTGTGTCAAAGGCGAAAGTGGCAATTGTATTATTGCTATCAACTCTGCCATGTCTCTGGGAAGGCAAAGATATTCACTGGCGCATGAGTTTTATCATATGTATTATGACGATACTATGGTTTCGTTGTGCGCAAAAAAAATCGGGAGTGGCAAAGATGTCGAGAGAAAGGCCGATCTCTTTGCCTCCTTCTTTCTGATGCCTGCTGACGAACTTGAGAAGCGATCTAGCGATCTGGCAAGTAAAAATGGCGATAATAAGTTAACCATATATGATATTATCCGGATTGAACAGTACTTTGGGGTTAGTCATCAAGCTGCAGTCATCCGACTAAAAGATAGCCCATACCTCAGCCAACGACTTGTTGATGAGTACCTAAATTCCAGTGTTAGGTACAAAGCTGAAATGATGGGATATGATTCCGAATTGTATTTCCCACTACCGGAGGAAAAACAATACAAGACTTATGGCTTGTATATAGATCAGGCTAATCGGCTCTTTCAGAATGAGCTGATTTCCGATGGGAAGTATGAGGAACTGCTTTTGGATGCTTTCCGAACTGACCTGGTATATGGTGGTGAAGAAGGCGGTGATGTGATTGACTGAGCCGCTTTTCTTTGATACAGATTGCCTGTCCGCATTTCTTTGGGTAGACAATGAAAGCATTCTTGCCAAACTATATCCAGGAAGGGTCATTATACCGAAACAGGTATATGATGAATTGTCTCATAAGGGATTAAATCATATTAAAGGGTTGAAATCCCAGGTTGACACTATGGTCAGTAACGGTGAGGCAAAAATTGAAACCATAGTTGTCGGAACTGAAATCTATACTCTTTATTCCAAGATGACTACAACACCAGAAGCAGGACACAAAATTATTGGCGCTGGAGAGGCCGCGGCTCTAGCTATGGCGAAAGAGTGTAATGGTATTGTCGCAAGTAATAATTTAAGAGACATCGCTGACTATGTTTCAGAGTGCGGCCTCAAGCATATGACCACCGGAGCAATCATGAAGGAAGCATTAGAAGCTGGATATATTGATGAGGCACAGGGCAACAAAATATGGGGCGACATGCTGCTTAGAAAAAGGAAACTAGGATACTCAAGCTTTACCGAATATTTGGAAGCAAATAAATAAAAGGCAGATTAATTTGACACCAATTTTGATGCCAACGCCTATATTAGAAACACCCTCGGCACCGGTGCAACATCGGCGACCGAGGGCTTTTTTGTTTTATAAATACCATATAAAAACAGCTTGCTATGATACACTATAATTGACTAATTTTGACACAGTATAATTGACAAACTTTATTTACCCCCCTGGAGTGATTTTTACCCCCTAACGCTCGTTTTTACCCCCTTAAAAACTTTCTATCAAAATTTTCGCCCTTCTCCAAATGAATTGGTGTAGAAATCTGAACTTTTATTTTTGGAAAGTCAGATTCTACACCAGTTTTTAATTGTAAAAGCAACGTTTTCTGGCTGATTTTACAAATTCACCCAATTGGACAAATTTTGTATTAAATCTTAAAAATAGATAAGAATCTATGAAAGGACAAGAGATTTGAACCTGCAACCTTCAAGCAAATTTTTGTGATAGAAATAATCTTCGTGTTGATGTTTTTGACCCGAATGCAGATTTATAGTTGTAAGTCTTTATGCACGGAGCAGGCTTGTGCCTGCTCCGTTTCTTGTTCTGCGAAAGAATCAGCCTTGCGGAACTCCTTAGGGAACAGCTCTTTCGATCTCCTCCACCAATGCCGCAAGGACGCGCTGAATGACGGGGAACATATCCGTCTTGCGACCGTCGGGAGTCATATACAGACGGCGGTTTACCTCAATCATAATGGAGCTAACATTTGTGTCACTGTACAGATGCTCCATCGGCACCATCGTCCCTGAAAACGGGCGATTAATTCCGACCTTGAAGCCGCAGCCCTTCAGAAGCTGCGAGCAGGTATGCAGCAGCGCATGGGGCGTGTGGAAGGAGTCGGTGCCGAGGCAGAAATCGGGGCGCTCACTGCAAGCCTCATAGGGCAGAGGAACCGCGGGAAAAGAGTGGGCATCGATGATGACACAGCTTCCGCAGCTGCGGATTTTCTCATTCACCATATCCGTCAGCACCTCGTGGTGCCTGTCATAGTACTTTGCCGCTATGGCAGCGCGCTTCTGCGGTGACATGCTCCGCAATGGCGTACCGTCTGAGCATTTGGTGTAGGCAAGCCCCATGCCCTTTTCGGACATGGGCTCGTCAGCGTCGTCGCGAAAACGCTCGACATCGCACACAAGACGGCTCACGGGAAATACCAGCATATCCCTGCCGCAGTCGAACAGCTCGTCAGTGTAGAGGTCTGTCATTTTCAGAAGTTCGTCTGTGAGGTCATCGGGAATGAAAAACCTCTTTTCATTCGGCGGAATGCAGGTCGATGCGTGGGGAACATGGATTAAAACGGGACTTTTTTGCATAATAAAAGGCCTCCTTATAAATTGCTATAAAGAGGCACTCGGAAATCCTATAGGTCAAGCATTGGCACCTTACCGTAAATCCCTTTGCGGCAGGTTGTCGTGCGGTCAACGGGCTTGTCCCTCGCGCACTCTTTATAGGTGTGTTATTCGGTTGTGATTGGTTGAATGACAGAATGAAGGTAATATAAACTAACACTCAATCATTCAAAACCGTTATGTGGCTCATTACAGAGCCGGTTATGTATCATAAAGCCCTCGAAGAAGGCACCATTTTTTGCCCTTCAAAAGTGACCTTCACTTTGGCAATCTACGTCGGTTGTGATTGCATTATATCACGTTTATTGTCCAATATTAAGTACTTAAAACGCAAATAATGTATTTTGCCGGCATCCGCTTATCAGATCGTTGAGGGTATATATAATTCTGTCATTACCAGTGATATTACCAAAAGACACAATATAAAAGATTTTGATTTATTCAATAGAGTTGTTAAGTTTATTATTGATAACGTCGGCAAAACATTCTCTGCCAATTCAATCGTAAAATTTCTCAAAAGTGAAGGCCGCTCATTATCTGTAGAGACAATATATAACTACCTTGTAAATTCCCGAACTGTTAGGAAAACGCAGGCGATACACACCACTCATAGTGTTACATTAATATGAGCCAACGCACTTCAGATTATAATCCATCAGCGTTTCATTGAGCTCGAATAAATCATATTTTCCGTTCTCAATGAAGTACTCGACAATAACGTCGAACTTTCTGTTCCTGCTGAGGTAATACCCCGCCGCTGCATACATCTCAAGTGCCTCGTCAATTGGCAGCTCAAGAGCAAAGATAAAACCCGTGACGGTTTCCTTTTTGGGCATGTAGTCGGGCTTGAGGCGTATGTCCGAAAACACGCTTCTTGTGGTCAGCGCCTTTCTGTAGCACTCGGCATTACTCATTCCCTTTTCAGATATCTTTCGCAGCAGCATGTCCGCAAAGCTTTCGGAATCCCTTTTAAGCAGCTCGTCCAGCTTCATGCACTGATACAGCGACACACCCGCAACCTTCAGCTTCTTGTCGCCTGCGGCATTATCAACGGGCGTTGTGACCTCGCTGAACAGATGGGATGCCAGATTATAGGTGCTTTTTCTGTAGGTCGCAAGGATGATATCCATGCTGCAGTGTTCAAGAAATTTGTTCGCAGTTTCGACTGCAATCTGCAGGTTGTCGTTGGGCAGAAAGCCGTACTCCTTGCCGGAAACGATGGTCATCGCGAGGCTTGCGCAGCCGTGGTCTCTTGCAAGCTCAAATGCTTTTTTGTAGCAGGAGGCAAGCAGCCTCTTTTCGCCGTGTCTGCCGTCGATATATTGGGGCGGGGCAATATGTATTACATATTTGCACAGGTCGAAGCCTTCGGTAATGACTGCGCCGCCGACATCACAGTGACCGATTTCGGCGCAGGCTTCCGCCAGCCGCGGACCTGCGGCCCTTCTTATTGCTCTGTCAACTCCCGTGACTCCCGACAGCTTTTCGTCGCTTGCATCGATTACGGTATCGCAGCTGACTTTGCAAATATTGCAGTTTCTGATATAAAGCGGCACGGTAAAGCCCCCTTTCTGATATCAGTATATTTCCCCGCAAAAATTTTTTCAAGAAAAATGTAAATGTCGTGCGCCAGACGACAAATCTGGGTGAAGAACGTCGTATTATAATCATGCAAGGTCGCTTTGGCCTGCGGAAAGAACCTTGAAAACTTAACATCTGAACCATGCTTGCGGCCAACTCGGTGAACAAAGCGCTGTCAGCGCTCCGAGGCTCGGGGTATTTTCAGCCCAAACGGTAGGGATACCTTCCGCGGAAGACTGCCGCCTGTCAGTGATGGCAGACGGGAAGCGGTAAAGGTCGGGAGATCCGGCTGCGTCAACAAAAACCCGCGTCGCAGAGCATGTCCGCTTCAAAACGTGCGGAACTTCCGGACGCAACAATTGACGCCCTCGGTGAGGGAATAAGCCTGCTTTGCATCGGGGTGTGGAGCCCTCGATGCCCGCAAACAAGGATTTGCGCGCGTAGGTAAACTCCGTAATGCGTTCTGCCTTGAACCGAAGAAATTCGGGTATAACGGAAGTAGCCGGCAAAAGTAGCCGTAGGGCAGCAGACAGTAGAAAATATTATTTGCTGAATGACCGGTGAAATCTGGAGGTAATCAATCCTCCGCGGGCCTCGTGCTTAATGCTGGGGCAGGAAGTCAGGGGTCGCTCCCCGAAACTCAGCCCTGCCTCCCCGGTGACGGAACATTGAAGAAGGACATGCGGTGTACGGCGAAGGCCGGGCCGTCAGTGTGGTTGAGGTATTAAGTGCCCTGCTTTTCGGATAGGCAAATTCGTATAATGCTAATATAAGCCATGCATCTCCCCGCGTTATATGCAGGGAGTTTTGCTTTTGCGAAGACCAATGATTATGTAATAAATTTTAGGAGGAAGATAAATGAACAGTAAAAGAGAGCAAAATATACTGCACTATTAGAACTCTATGAAATTCCGAAAAATATTAAATACTATTTTATAAAAGCTGATTCTATGGTTGGCATGTGCTCTAAAAGATCGATTGGTGAGTATAATTACAACACAATCAATAGGGAGAATACGAATATCTATTATAAAAGGAGAATGTGAAATGAACATAACCGGGGCTTGACTTGTCCTTGTTCCCGGTGTATACTATATTTGTCAGTTCAACTGACAGATACATGGGAGGGAGCATTACTTGCCGCACGAGGAACAACGGGAGAAAAACATCCGGCTGGTTACGGAAAAGGCCCTGGACTGTTTTCTTGAAATCGGAATCGAGAAAACAAAGATTGCAGACATTGCACGGCAGTGCGGGCTTACCGAGCGGTCGGTGTTCCGGTATTTTGAAACCAAGGCGGATCTGGTTTTGTCTGCTTCCCTGCTGTACTGGAACCGGGTGTTGGAACGCATTGACCAGATGTTTCAGGAGGACAGTCCCGAAAGCAGCACAACCGGTTTGGAGGATGCGGCAAAGATTCTTGTCTGCTATTCCAGGCTCTACCGGCTGGACCCCAAAGGGATGCGCTTTACCCTTGATGCAGAGCTTACCCTGCACAGTGCGGGAAAGCTCCACGAGATCAAGAACCAGCCGCCCGAGTCCTTTGAAACCTCCAACGGCCCCATGGCCAAGGCCATCCGAAAGGGGCTTGCAGACGGCTCCATCAGTCCAGATGTGGATGTGCGGGAGATTTACTACAACTCCTATGACGCGATTCTGGGAATCATGCAGCGCCTTTCTATCGGCGGCACCCCCAGCGCCAGAGAGTTGGACTACGACAGCCGGATGCTCCATTTAAGCCAGTTGTTCGTAAGGGCTCTGAGCGGCAAATAACTTTATACACTTCAAATCCCGATTCATCGGGATTTGCGTTTTCCCTCTTATGTCAGCTTAACTGACATAAGAGGAGGAGAAAAAATAACACATAGAAAGAAGGGCGGCAATGAAAGAACTGAAGCATCTGATCTACTTCGAGAATCTTCTGGAAGACGCAAACAACGAGTTAGTGAGGAAAGCGGAGGCGGAGGGGGACCTGGCCATCGGATACACCTGTTTCCATGCGCCGGAGGTGCTGCTGAACCTGGGGAACTGTTTCTCGGTCCGGCTCCGTGCCCCACATACCAACTCTATGGAGCTGGCCACCTATTACATGGCCAACAACAGCTGTGAGTTCTCCCGGGCGCTGCTGGAGCGCGCACTTGAGGGCAGCTACACTTTTCTCCACGCCATGATAGGCGTTGACGTCTGCGAGGCGAATAACCGCGCCATCGAGAACATGGAGATCTTGCACACGCAGGGCGAAGACAAGGACAAGTTCTTCTACTGCAATCTGGACATTCCCTATTCCGACGACGAGGACTGCGTCGAGCACATCCGCGAGCAGGTCTCCAGAAAGATTTTGAAGCCCCTGCACGAAAACTACGGCATCGACACCTCGGACGACGCCATCCGCGCCGCCGTGAGCGAGCACAATGAGGTCTGCCGCATCCTCACCGAGATAGGCGAGCTGCGCAAGCTGGATATCCCGCCCATCACCGGCTATGAGTACGCCGTTTTGGTTCTGGTCAGCTACACCTGCCCCAAGAGACTCATCCTCCCATATCTGCGCGAGACGCTTGAGGAGATAAAAAGCCGCAAGACCGACGCCGAGAAGGACTACCGTGTCCGCGTTGTCGTTGTCGGCTCGGAGATCGACGATCCCCAGCTCATCAAGCTCATCGAGGGCTGCGGCGCACTGGTGGTCGCCGACCGCTACTGCTACGGCTCCTTCCCCGGCAGACAGGAGATAGAGCTCTCCGATACCGAGGACGCACTCACGCAGGTCTGCCGCTGGTACCTGCAAAACACTGAGTGCCCCCGTCAGAGCGCTCTGCACAGGGTCAAATACCGCAATGACCATGTGGCTCAGCTCGTCAGGGATTTCAGGGCGGACGGCGCCATTTATGAGCAGATGAAGTTCTGCACCTACTGGTCGTATGAGCGCGTCATCGCAAGTCAGGTAATGCCCCGCGACTACGGCATCCAGATGCTCTCCATCGACCGCCCCTACATTTCCGGTCAGAGCGGACAGCTTCGCACGAGAGTGCAGGCATTTGTGGAGAGCCTTGAAATCAAAAAGCTCAGGACAGCTCAGAAGGAGGAAAACTGACATGGCATACAACCCCAAAACCGGCAAGGGATTGGGCCGGTTCTACGACGCCAATCACCGTGCTTTCCGCGCCCGCGAATGGCGCGGCTTCCGGGACACCTTTTACGACTTTTTCCGCTGGCTCTATCTCTACGGCTTCATGGCCGTAAAGCTGGGCTGTCACCCCATCCTCATGGTAAAAGCCATGATGCGCTACCGTTGGATGGTGTCCTATCTCACCGCCGCACACATGGTGGACCGGCACACCATGGGTCTGCGCGGCAAGGAGCTGCGCTATGCCCACAACCAGTTCTTCTCGGTTCTGCACAACTCGGTTCTCGGCGTGCGCGACATCATCGTCAGAGACGAGAACCTGCGCCCCAACAGCAAGCGGGCCGCAAAGCTGCGGGAGAACACCGTGATGTTCGACGAGATGACCCCCCACCTGATCATGATGGGCTTTCCAACGGTCAAGTGGATTGACATTGCCATGTTTGCCATCGGTCTGCCCTCGGAGGTGGATCAGAACGCCAGTATGTACTACATCGACGCCATGGAGCATCTGGGTCTGCCCGCCGATGTCTGCCCGGAACCGGCTGCAGAAAGCGGCTGCGCCGTTGTGGACGACTATCCCCGCGTAGGCAAGTGCTACTTCACCAGCTCCATGCCCTGCGACGGCGCCATTTCCCAGACCAATATCATGACACGCCACTTCAAAGACCTGCCCTCCTTCCAGATCACCCCGCCACAGCGGGTGAATGAGCCGGAAGTGCAGACCTATGCGGTGAAGAATCTAAAAAAAGGCATCGCCTTTCTGGAGCAGCAGTTCAATGTCAAGTGGGACTGGGACGCTTTCTGGAAAAACGCCGAAATGTACAACGAGAGCTCCCGCTATATGATTGAAAAGTGGGATGTGAACTGCACCGACTATCCCCAGGTCTGCGGCGCCGCCCTTGCTCTTCAGCGGGAATATGAGTTCATGGCCGCCGCCTGTATGGATGAGTTCATGCTCAAGACCGACCGCAAGGTCACAAAGATGATGCTGAAGGGCTATGAGCAGGACAAGGCGGCAGATGCCAACAAGCCCAAATACCGCTGCATTGTCTGGGCCTGCCCCGCCCATTATTACACCAATTTCACCTATTGGACACAGCACTGCTGGGGTGTCACCTGTGTCAACGACATGGAGGCCATGCTCAGCTATCTGCCCATCACCATTGGTGACAAGGAACAGGCCCTTGCGGATCTGGTTCGCTGCTACGAAAAAATGATGATGCGTTCCCACACCAATGGCGGCTATGTGAATCTGCTGGATGAGTGCTGGAAGATGTGCGAAAAGTTCAATGTGAACATCGTCATCATGTACGACCATGTATCCTGCAAGAACGTGGGCGGTCTGCACGGCCTGTTTGAGGATCAGGCGCGGGAGCGGGGCATTCACCTCATCTGGATTCCCCACGATGTTATGGATCCCCGTACCGTTTCCCGCCGCGAGATGCGGGAAGCCTTCAACCAATACATGATCACTGTCTTGCAGGAAGAGCCGCTGGATCCAACGCTGTTGGATTACGAAGACGCACTAAGCTGGTAAAGGAGGATAAAAAATGGCCTGGTACTGGATTGTTCTGATTGTGGGTGCAGCCCTTTTCGGTCTGCTGTTTCTTGCCTATATGACCAATGCGGACATGAAACTCATTGAGAAGCTCTACGACACTCTCATCAAATACCACGACAGCAAAACCGTGGAAGAAAAAATCTGATATGAGTCAAAGGCGTTGTCTCAAAACAGCAGAAAGGCTGTTGAGAGGCAGCGCCTTCAATGATATCCGTTCCACTCGGAAAGGATGATTTATCATTCTCTGTGGGAACGGGTACCGTGTTGCTATGATCAATCCTCTTCAAACAGCCGCCATTCGAAAATCCGCTATCCGTAAGACAAAGACGGATAAAGTGGATGCTTTTGTGATTGCCAAGTCTCTAATGATGGAAGGCTATGGGATATGACCTTGCGATGACCTCTCCGGCAAAGAGCGAGTGAGACAACGCTGCGGTGAAACTCCGGGGCAGGGATAGAAAAACGACATTCGGGTACAGCGGCAAACCTTACAAAAACTTCAGGAAACAGTTCCGTTTTACACCCGTGTTTTCTCCTATTTGTGAGGAAGCCGTTTGACGGTTAAGACCGTAATTTTTCGCAGATTTCTTTTTGTGGGAGCGCCAAACGGCTTTTTCCGCATCGTCTGCGGCGTTTCCGTTAGAAAATCCGTGAATTCTGCCGGTCTTGAACGGAACTTTTCCGGCAAAAATAGGCCTTTTACAAATGCGATCCGAAATGAGGTGAAATTCAAAATGATTACAGGAATCAAGAAGAAAAACAAGCTGACCGAGATATGGTTTGATGAAACCGGCAGCGCTGTCACCATCCGTACTTACAACACAGACCTGAAAAACCGTCTGACGGCATATGCGGCAAAATATCCTGCCCATTGCCGCCTGACGGACGATGACGAGTGCGGCTGCCTGACCTTTGAGATAGACCGCCGACGATTCTCCGTCCGACTGACCGCTCCCTATTCCGAGGACAGGCGAAGCAAAGCCAAGGAGACGATGACCGCCGTTAATCAGCGGAGACAGAAGGACAATTTCAAGAAGCCGCTATGACCGAGAGGTGCTGTCCGCAGGAATAGCGAGCATCGGATTGTGGCTCCCACAATCCGGATCCGCAGCCTTGCGGCGTGCGGACATCTCAGGGCGTGCCGCCCTAAAACCCTGCTTGGAAATCAAATATCTACTAAAGGAGATGACAAAATGAAGGAAGAAAAAGTGCGTATCAAGGTACGCCTGACCGAAGAAGAAAAAGAAAAATTAGAAAGAAACAGCGCTCTATGCGGACTGACCCAAAGCGAATATGTCCGTCAGCTTTGCCGTGGCGTCCACCCGAAGTCAAAACCCCCGGATGTAATTTGGCAGCTGATGGAGGAGCTATGACAAAACAACCGGATAAAATCACAGCCCTGTATTGCCGCCTGTCCCGTGACGATGAGCAGGACGGCCTGTCAGGGTCTATCAAGAATCAAAAGGATATGCTTTTGCGGTATGCACGGGAGCACCATTTCCCGAATCCTACATTTTTTGTGGATGATGGCGTGAGCGGCGTGACCTATGACCGCCCCGGTTTTCAAGCGATGCTTGCGGAAATTGAAGCGGAACGAGTGGCTGTCTGTATCACCAAAGACCTATCCCGCCTGGGTAGAAATTCCGCTCTGACAGGACTTTACACCAATTTCACCTTTCCACAGTACGGTGTCCGCTATATTGCCATCAATGACAATTTCGACACCATTGATCCCAACAGCACCGATAACGATTTTGCGGGTATCAAAAACTGGTGCAACGAGTTTTATGCGCGAGATACCAGCCGCAAAATCCGCGCTGTCAATAAGGCAAAGGCTGAACGCGGCGTTCCTTTGACAACCAATGTTCCCTACGGCTATTTGAAAGGCCCGGACAATCCCCGACGCTGGGAGATCGACCCTGTTGCCGCCGATGTGGTGCGGCGTATTTTCTCCATGTGCATGGAGGGCAGAGGCCCAAAGCAGATTGCAAACCAACTGAAAGCGGACAAGGTTTTAACTCCTGCCAGTTATAAGGCATTGCAAGGCATCAAAAGCCCGAGCAAAAAGCCGGAAGATCCTTATGATTGGAAAAGCAGTACCGTTGTGGCAATTATGGAACGCCGGGAGTACACAGGCTGCACGGTGAACTTCAAGACTTACACCAATTCTATCTGGGATAAGAAACAAAGGGATAATCCTGTTGAAAAGCAGGCAATTTTCCCCAATGCCCACGAGCGCATTTTTGACGATGATGTGTTTGAAAAGGTGCAGGAGATCCGCCAGCAGCGTCACCGAATGATCCGCACGGGAAGAAGCAGCATTTTCTCCGGACTTGTTTACTGTGCGGACTGTGGCTCCAAAATGCTGTACGGTTCATCCAACAACGGCGATCTCGATCAGGACTTTTTTGACTGCTCCCTGCACCGCAAAAGCAAAGAAAAGTGTAATTGACATTTCATCCGTGTCAAGGTATTGGAACGGCTGGTTCTCAAGCACATTCAGGCAGTTATGGGGTATATCCTGCGGCACGAGGATTATTTCCGCACGATCATGGAGGAACAGCTCCGCGTGGAAAGCTGTGAACAAATCCGCATCCGCAGAAAGCGTCTGGAAAGCAACGAACGGCGCATTGCCGAACTGAAAAGGCTGTTCATCAAGATTTACGAGGACAACGCCAGCGGGCGGTTAACAGATGAACGCTATGATATGCTGAGCCAGACCTATGAAGCGGAGCAGAAGCAGTTGGAAGCGGAAGCGATCACCTTGCAGCAGGAGATTGAAGTACAGGAACGACAGAACGAAAACATTGAGAAGTTCATTCAGAAAGCTAACAAGTATGTCGGCATTGAAGAACTGGACGGCTATGCGCTGCGCGAGCTGGTGTCTGCCGTCTATGTGGATGCACCGGACAAGTCCAGCGGCAAGCGGGTACAGCACATCCATATCAAATATGACGGGCTGGGCTTTATTCCTCTGAATGAGCTGATGAAAAAGAAAACGGCGTGACCAAAGTCACGCCGCCCCTTGAAAACACAAGGTTTTCACCATTTTTTGATTTTACTGTTTTACGACCACCCGGTATTCGCAGGCCTTTCTCTTTTTTCAGAGAAATTCTATACCTTTACGCCGATTTAGTCAAGCCTTGCGAAAGACGCGAAAGCGTGTTATATTTAGACAAACGAAAAAATTCATGGAGAGCTGTGCATATGAGAATAATGGCAATAGATCTCGGCGACGCGCGAACCGGGCTTGCGGTGTCGGACGCGATGGGTATACTCTGCGGCGAGGCGTGGACCATGGAGGAATGGGACATGGAGCGCGCGGCAAAGCGCATCGCGGAGGCCGCGAAGGAGCGCGGAGTTGAGCGACTGGTGCTCGGCCTGCCGAAAAATATGGACGGCAGCGAGGGACCGCGTGCGGAGAAGAGCCGGGAGTTTAAGGCTATGCTCGATGCAGAGTCTGGCTTGCCGGTCGTTTTGTGGGATGAGCGGCGCAGCAGCATAGAGGCGCACGCGATTTTGCACGCCAGCGGCAAAAAAGAGAAAAAGCACCGCAAAACCGTGGACGCTGTGGCGGCAAGCCTTATACTCGAGGGCTATCTCGGGAGCATATAAATATAAATTCCGGGGGAAAATACAATGGAAGATATTCTTGATGTAAACGCGATAAGCAAGGAGCTGTCAAAAATTTCTATCGGCTCGCTCGCGCTGGATAAGCTTCTCTCCGGCGTGTTTGCGCTGGTGGTCTGCCTTTTATGCATATGGCTTTTGATGAAGCTCACGGACAAGGCGCTTGCAAACTCCAAGCGGCTTGACGGCGCTCTGCGCGGCTTCATCCGCTCCGTGGTCAAGGCGGCGATGTGGATAATCACGGGCATAATCGTCGCGGACAGTCTCGGAATCCCGACGACGTCGCTTGTCGCGCTGGTCAGCGTGGCGGGTCTTGCGCTGTCGCTGTCGATACAGAATATAATGTCAAACCTCTTTTCCGGCGTGACGCTCTTGATGGCAAAGCCCTTCACCGCGGGAGATTTTGTGGACATCGGCGGCAAAGCCGGCACGATAAAAATTGTCGGGATGTTTTATACCGTCATGGACACCGGGGACAACTCCGTCATCAGTATACCGAACGGGGATGTGACCTCGTCCTCGGTCATAAACTACAGCAAGGAGCCGATGCGCCGCGTGGATATGCGCTTTGAGGCAAGCTATGACGCGCCGACTGCGGAGGTCAAGGCCGCGATTATGGACGCTATAGCCGCCGACGAGAGAATAAGCGCGGAGCCTGCGCCATTTATCGCTCTCAGCGCGTACAAAAGCAGCAGCATTGAGTATCTTGTGCGTATCTGGTGCCAGAACTCGGATTACTGGTCGGTGCATTACGGCATGAATGAGCGTGTCCGCGAGTGCTTTGCCGCGCATGGCGTTGAGATGAGCTATGAGCACATGAACGTGCATATTTTGGAAAAATAAGCGCTGACAAAAACTTCTCCGATTAGCACTCATCCCCGCCTTTATTCTGCGCGCTTCGGCACATACTTATCCTTGCAGCAAAAAACAGGAGGAGGGATAAGATGGGCTTGAAGAAAATTTTTCTGGTTCTGACGCTCTGCCCCGCATTCGCAGCGTTGCTCGGCACGGCCGCGTTCGCGCAGGAGCTGGTGCTCGGCGGGCAGGCGATCGGGATACAGATAAGCACGCGCGGCGTTCTTGTGGCGGGGCTTACAGACGTTGAGACCACGGACGGCGAGCGCTGTCCTGCGGGCGACGCGGGCATATGCACAGGCGACCTGATAGTCGGCGTCGGCGAAAGTGAGCTTGACTGCGCGCAGGATTTTGTGAACGCGGTGGGTGAGCTGAACGGGCAGCCAGTGACGGTGGTCGTTGAGCGCGAGGGCAGCACATGCAGCTACACCGTGCAGCCGGTGCAGTCGAGCGAGGGGCAATGGATGCTTGGGATGTGGCTCCGTGACGGCATATCCGGCATCGGTACGTTGACCTTTATCGACCCCGAAAGCGGCATGTACGGCGCGCTTGGGCACAGCATAAGCGACAGCGGGACTGAGCTTCTTGTGCCGCTGCGCGAGGGCAGCATAACGGACGCGGAGATAGTCAGCGTCGTGCCCGGCAGCAGCGGTACGCCCGGCGAGCTGAACGGCTGCGCCGACACGGCCAAGACGCTTGGCAACGTCGAGCAGAACACCGAGCTTGGCATTTACGGCCGCATTTTCACGCGGACTGGCAACATTGTAGTCGAAACCGGCGATATGCACACCGGCCCCGCGACGATAATCAGTACTGTGAACGGCCACGAGGCGAAGGAGTATGACGCGGAGATAAACCGCATCTACAACGAGACGGGCGGCCAGCGCATGATGCTGACCGTGACGGATCCTGAGCTGTGCTCGATTACCGGCGGCATCGTGCAGGGCATGAGCGGCAGCCCCGTGATGCAGGACGGGAAGCTTATCGGCGCGGTCACGCATGTTTTTGTCTCTGACCCGTGCAAGGGCTTCGGGATAAGCATTTACGACATGCTGGAGACGGCGGGCATACGCGAGCAGGCGGCATAAGGGCAAAAAACAGGCAAGGCGCAGAGCCTTGCCTGTTTGATATTGATTTTTGCTTATGCGCCGTAGATAAGATCCGGAACGATCGTTATCAGGATCGGGCAGAAGGTCAGCAGCAGCAGGACTGCCAGCAGACACAGGATAAACGGCCAGACCTCCTTGAGGAATTCGCTGATGGGGCACTTGGTAATGCCGCAGGTGGTGAACATCATGGAGCCGAACGGAGGAGTAATTCCGCCGATCATGATGTTGACTATCATGACAAGACCGAAGTGGATGGTATCGACGCCGAGCTTCTGCACAACGGGCAGGAGCAGCGGGGTCGTGATCATCAGGGCAGCGCCGCCCTCAAGGAACATACCGAGGATGAGAAGCACGACGTTGCAGAGCATGAGGAACACATACTTATTGCTGGTAAGTGCAAGTATGCCGTTTGCAACGAGCTTCGGGATGTTGACCCAGCTCAGGTACTGACCGAAAACGCTGGCGCTGACCATGATGAGGACAACGCTGGAAGTACCGGCGATGGTATCGAGCAGGATGGGAATAAAGTGCTTTTTGAAGCTAAGTCTGCGGTAGATAAGACCGCCGACGATGAAGCAGTAGATAACCGCAACAGCACCGCCCTCAGAGGGAGTGAACATACCGAGGCGCATACCGATGATGATACCGAAGGGGAAGAACAGACCCCAGAAGGATATGAACGCCTGCTTGAGTATCTCGCTGGCCTTCGGAAACTTGTCTCTGGTGGTGGGGTAGTTACGCTTCTTTGCGATGATGGCGACAACTATCATCATGGACATGGACATCAGTATGCCAGGGACATAACCTGCGGCAAAGACCTTGCCCAGAGAAACCTGCGCGAGCAGGCAGTAGATGATGAGGTTGACTCCGGGAGGAATGACGGGGGTCGCAGCAGACGAGGCGGCGGTGATGGCCGCGGAGAACGCCTTGGAATAACCACGTCTCTCCATCTCAGGAACGAGCATCTTAGACTGCATTGCGCAGTCGGCGTTTGCGGAACCGGAGCAGCCGCCCATCAGCATGGACAGCAGCACGTTGACCTGTGCAAGGCCGCCGCGCATATGACCAGTAACACACTCACAGAAGTCCATTAGCTTTTCACTTATGCCACCGAAGTTCATGACGGAGCCCGCCATGATGAAGAAGGGTATCGCCAGCAGCGAGAAGGACTGAGTCGAGTTCATGACCTTCTGGAGAATAAGCCAGGGCTTGGAGGTGGTATCAATAACAAGGAAATAGAAGAACGTTGCGCCGAACAGAGAGTAAACGATCGGCATACCCATGAAGTAGAGAATGAACACGAGGAATACAGGGATAAGATCTACGAATGTCAATGCCATTAGAAATTACCCTCCTCTACCTTGTAATCGTCATCGTCATCGCTGGGTTTGACCTTTATGATATGCAGTCTGTCAGTCAGCAGGAACCAGATGGAGTAGATGACGGAGAGGGCGAAGCCGATAGGCACGGCGATGCCGATCCACCATCTGGGGAAACGCAGAATGTCAGACACATAGGGCTTATACACGCCGCGGACGTATATAAGGTTATGTACGTACTGAATACTGATAACCGTCAGCATGATGAGAACTGCAAGCTCGAGCACGCTGATGATATCCTGAACTACCGCTCTAGTCTTGGGCTTGAGCGCGTTGGTGACGATATCAACACCAAGATGGGCATGTTTACGGTAAGCATACGCACTGCCTATGAACACCGTCCAGACGAAGAGACCGGTGACGACCTCGTCGTTCCACTGGAGCGGATGATTGAAGAAGTAGCGCATGATAACGTTGAGGTTTGCAATCACAACGCAAGCCGTAAGGGTAGCGCCGGTGATGATAGCGTCAAGATTTCTCAGAATTTTTTTGAAAGTGATTTTTTTCTTCATACGCAGTAAAAATATCCTTATCCAAATCTAATCTTAACGCATTTTAAACATCGCTATAACCGGACACGGACTGCCCGATGTTTTCAGGCAGTCCTGTCGGTTAAAAACGGTCAGTAAGACTTAGGGCTGAAATCAGCCGTTGTTTGCACGGTACTCAGCAACGAGTCTGGTCAGCTCGTCGTAAGCTTCGTAGGTGGAGCCGTACTCGTCAACGATCCAGTCGATAACGGGCTTGCAGGCTTCCTGGAAAGCGGCGAGGTCAACGTCGTTCCAAGTAACGCCATTTTCCTTGAGCATCTCGATCTGAGTTGCTTCGTCATCCTGGCAGGAGGTCTGCTCCCACATGCCGCACTCGTAAGCGCAGTCCTCGATGATCTTCTGGTACTTCTCAGGGATGGTCTGCCATACGTCCTCAGGCATGAACAGCCAACGGGTGGCGATCAGGTGGTTGGTGGAAGCCACCTTCTTAACGAGCTCGTAGGGCTCGCCGGCGCCGGCCAGAGTGGAGACGGAGCCTTCGAAGCCTTCAACAACACCCTGCTGGATAGCTGCAAGGCAGTCAGTGAAGCCCATGACGACGGGAGTCGCGCCAAGGCACTCAAGGGTCTTTGCGAACAGTGCGGAAGAGGTAGCGCGGAACTGGTGGCCGTGCAGATCCTCAGGAGTGTAAACGTCGAGGTTGGAGCAGACGGAACGGAAGCCGAAGGAGTAGTGGGTGTCAAGGATGTGGATATTGCTCTCCTTGAGCTCCTCGATCAGGTTCGCGACGAACTCGGAATCCATAACGTAGTTGTACTCTTCGTTGGTAGCGTAGAGCATCGGAGCGATAACCATTGCGGCGTCGCCAACGTAGTCAGCGAACAGGGAGGGCTCTTCAAGACCCATCCAGTTTGCGCCGTTAACGGCCTGAGTAACGGAGTCGGCGTAGCAGTCGAGCTCGTTGGTGCCGTAGTAGGTAACGGTGATGTGGCCGTCGGTCTGCTCGGTGATCATCTCAGCGAGCTTTTCGGAAGCCTTGTAGTTCCATTCTTTGGGGTTGAAGACGTTGGAGAACTTTATCTCGAGATAAAAGTCGTCTGCGCCGTCATCGGCAGCGGTGTCGTCTGCCTTTGCGGCATCGTCAGCCTTGGGGGCCTCGGTCTGAGCGTCGTTTGCGGGAGCAGCAGTCTGTCCGCAGGCACAGAGAGCGAATACCATAACCAGTGCGAGAAGCAGGGCAATGATTTTCTTCATTTTGTTTTCTCCTTCATAAAATTTGTTTTCCGGCACTCCGTAATATGTAATCTTAACAGCCTTTAAAAAACTTTAAAATATATGTTAACGGAGTGTTAACGCTTCGTTATAGTATATCTTAATTCCCGGTTTGTCAACCAAATCGGAGCTTCCTTGAAATTTTTCGGAGAAGTGCACTAAAATAGCCTTCGCTTTTTGGTGTAGATATTTTTTTAACGCTGCTGCAAATGCGAAAACCGGGATATTTCAAGATTTGTTTGCCAATTTCAATGCAATGTGCTATTATCATTCCTGAGCCATTTATTTGTATTCAGGAGAAGCTATGACCTATTATGAAGTAACTATGCAGCACAGCGCGGACAGTCTTCTCGCGCTGTCGCGTATGCAGTATGACCTGTTCTGTACCCGCAACCGCATCGTCCGCACCATCCTCAGCGCCGTGCTCGTCATTATCGGTGTGCTGAACTACTCCGCATGGTGGGGTATTCTGCTGCTGGCATACGGCTGCTATCTGACCACCAGCACCTATGTTTCCCCGGATCGCACGGCGCACAAGCTCACCGCGCAGATAAAGCAGTCCGGCAAGCCCTTCCCCTGCTCCCGCTACTGCTTTGAGAACGGCGGGCTGCACATCTTTGCCATGCCGGAAAACACCGAGCTTGATCCTCTGCCCTACTCAGAGGTAGAGCGCGTTGGAGAAAACGCGAACTACTTTTTCATCTTCCGCGACCAGTTCGGCGGCTACATGGTGTCGAAGGAGGCGCTGGGCGATAAAGTCGACGCGTTCCGGACGTTCATCGAGGAAAAGACCGGAAAGCCCGTGGCGCTCAAGGCATCGCCCTTCCGTCGTATGCTCGCGCGCATGAAGCGCCGCGAGGATGAGCCGTATCATCTGTAAGTCGGGGCGGTACTTATATAACTCCCTGCGGATTTATATTGCGCAGCTATGAGCGGTTATAATTTATAATAGTAGAAACACGCCGGTTTTGCCCCGGCGTGTCTTATTTTATCAACAAAAAACAGAGAGTCTCCGGTGAGACCCTCTGTGAAGCAATATGCTCGATCAGCGCTTGCTGAACTGGGGAGCGCGACGGGCGGCCTTGAGGCCGTATTTCTTACGCTCTTTCATTCTCGGATCGCGGGTCAGGAAACCTGCGGCCTTGAGGGCGGAACGGTAATTCTCATCAACAACGATCAGCGCGCGGGCGATGCCGTGGCGGATAGCGCCGGCCTGACCGGAAACGCCGCCGCCGGAAACGGTAGCCTCGATGTCAACCTTGCCGACGGTGCCGGTGGTGACGAGGGGCTGACGGACGATGAGCTTGAGGGTATCGAGACCGAAGTAATCGTCGATATCACGGCCGTTGATGGTGATAGCGCCGGTGCCGTTGGGGATGAGGTGAACGCGTGCGACGGAGGACTTTCTGCGTCCGGTGCCGTACATATAGGGCTTCTTGCACTTATAGGTTGCCATATTTCTTTACCTCCTCTTAGCGATCCCAAACTTCGGGCTTCTGAGCTGCATGGGTGTGCTCCGCGCCGGCGAAGACTCTCAGGCGCTTGAGCTGCCACTGAGCGATGGTGTTCTTCTGAAGCATACCGCGGACTGCAAGACGCATTGCGAGTTCGGGCTTCTTGGCCATAAGGGTCTTATACTGGGTCTCCTTCAGGCCGCCGGGATAACCGGAGTGGGTACGGTAGTACTTCTGCTCCAGCTTCTTGCCGGTGAGGACTGCGTCCTTGGCGTTGATGATGATGACGTAATCGCCGCAGTCAACGTTGGGGGTGTAATCGGTCTTGAGCTTGCCGCGGAGAAGGTCTGCGGCGAGGGCAGCGGTTTTGCCCATGGGCTTGCCGGCTGCATCAAGGACGTACCACTTGCGGGTAACGGTCTCCTTGGTTACCATGGTAGTAGACATGTTCTGTGCCTCCATATAGATTAAATGTTTTGACATTTTTCATGCGCGATAGTATTATTTCTCTAAACGCGCTTTATCTTTATATCACAAGCATTTCCGCTTGTCAACAGCTATTTTAATTCTGATTTTTAAATCTCTCTAATACTCGCAAATTCTCTCGAATTCGCGTATAATCTCAAAATCATTTTTCAAATTTCAAGGAAACTTTTTTATGGACAAAGCACTCAATGATTTCACCGGGCTGATCCGCCGCGCCGTGGAGGACTACGGCATGATACAGGACAGCGACCGCGTGGCCGTCGGCGTGTCCGGCGGGAAGGACAGTCTTGTGCTCCTGCTCGCGCTCGACCGGCTGCGCAAATACTATCCCAAGCAATTCGAGCTTGAAGCCGTGACGATAGAGCTGGGCTTCGACGGCATGGATTTCTCCCCCGTGGCCGAGCTTTGCGCGCGGCTCGATGTGCCGTACACCTGCGTCAAAACCGACATCAAGCAGATCGTGTTCGACGTGCGGAAGGAGGACAACCCTTGCTCGCTCTGCGCGAAAATGCGCCGCGGCGCGCTCAGCAATCTTCTGCGCGAGCGCGGGATAAACAAGCTCGCGCTGGGGCATCATTTTGACGACGCGGTCGAGACCTTTATGATGTCGCTGCTGTTTGAGGGGCAGCTGAGCTGCTTTCAGCCCGTGACATATCTCGACCGCACCGGCGTGACGCAGATACGCCCGCTGATATACACGGGCGAGCAGCGCATAGCGAATCTCGCCTGGCAGCTGGAGCTGCCCATAGTCGAGAATCCCTGTCCGCAGGACAAGGGCAGCAAGCGCTACGAGATAAAGCAGCTTCTGAAAACGCTCGGCAAAGACTACCCGGACATGCGCTCAAAGATATTCGGCGCGATGCAGCGGCTCCCGCTCGACGGCTGGGCGCCGGAAAGGTGACAACACATTCCCACGGAGTCTTCACATGAAATTCAAACGACTCACTTCCGCCGCAGACGCGGCCTTCAAACCCGCCTTTGATCTTTACGGCGTCAGTTTCCCCATCCACGAGCAGCGCCTCATCGAGTCGCAGTGCGGTATAATGACCCACCCCGAATACCACTTCGACCTGATATACGACGACAGCGGGGAGTGGTGCGGCAATATGCTGTACTGGGAAACGGCGGATTTTATATATGTAGAACACTTCTGCATTCTGCCTGAGCGGCGCGGACAGCGCTGCGGCCAGCGCGCGCTGGCGCTTCTCGGCGAGAAGGGCAAGACCGTGATACTCGAAATCGACCCGCCGGCAAACGAAATCTCCGTGCGGCGCAAGGGCTTCTACGAGCGCTGCGGGTATCATGCAAACCCGTTTGCGCACGTCCATCCGCCGTACCGCGCCGGATTCGTGGGGCATAGGCTCGTCATCATGTCGTACCCGCGCGAGCTGTCGCAGGACAAGTACGACCGGTTCAACGAGCACCTGAAAAGCGTAGTGATGCGGCAGGCCGCGGACACGTCCTTTGAGGGCATAGCGCAGGAGATCAAGACGCGTATCGACCGGTTTCTCGCCGCGCAGCCGCGGGTCATCGTCGCGATCGACGGCCGCTGCGGCGCGGGCAAGAGCACATTGGCCGCTCGGCTCGCGGAGTTGTGCGACGGGAACATTTTTCACATGGACGATTTCTTCCTCCGCCCGGAGCAGCGCAGGCCTGAGCGCTTCGCCGAACCCGGCGGCAATGTCGACCGCGAGCGCTTCGCCGTCGAAGTTCTCGCCCCGCTGAAGGACGGATGCCGCTTCAGCTATTGTCCATTTGTCTGCCGCGATATGGCTCTGGGCGATGCCGTCGAGGTCGAGCCGAAGGCGGTCAGTATCATCGAGGGCGCATACAGTATGCACCCGGAGCTTGCGGGAGCCTACGATCTTTCGGTGTTCCTCACGGTGTCCCCGGAGCTTCAGCGCAAGCGGATCATACGCCGCAATGGCGGGCGCAGCCGCAATTTCTTTGAGCGCTGGATCCCGTTCGAGGAAAAATATATCAGCGAAATGGACGTTCCGGCGCGCTGCAGACTCATATTTGAGGCAGGAAACGAATAAAACGCCGCGCCGTGCAGAAATCTGTTGACTTATCCGCCGTTTGATGCTATTATACTCCAGTATGCGCCCGCGCTCTCAGCCATGGGGTCATGCCGCCGATGCGGTAGCCTTTCCGCCCTCGGCTTAGACGCAGGGTATAGAATTTCAAGAAAGGGGTAATCATCACTATGATCACCAAAGAAGTCAAGACCAGCGTTATCGCCGCGAACGCCACCCACGAGGGCGACACCGGCTCCCCCGAAGTTCAGATCGCTATCCTCACTCAGCGCATCCGCGAGCTGACCGAGCATCTGAAGAATCACCCCAACGACGACCACAGCCGTCTGGGCATGTACAAAATGGTCGGTAAGCGCCGCCGCCTCCTTGACTACCTCGCCAAGAAGGACATCGAGCGTTACCGTGCTATCATCGCAAAGCTGAACATCCGTAAGTAATTTTCCCGTTCAGCTCTTTCTGAAGGTTATGAAGGTATTTTGCATGGGGATAATTGAATAATTATCCCCATGTTTTTTTGAGTGTTTTAACGTAAACAAGCGTTTCCCGCAGGGCTTAGTATTTGAAAAAGCGTTTTGGCTTAAAAGCGTTTCTTCAAGTGCTAAGACAGCGGGACGCGCAAATATACAAAGGAGATACACACATGATAATCACCCAGAAGCAGTTCCCCAACTACAAAAAGTATGAAATCATGTACGAAGGCCGCCCCCTGTCCATGGAAGTCGGCAAGCTGGCGGAGCTTTGCAACGCCGCCGTTCTCGTAAAGTACGGCGAGACCACCGTTCTCGTCACCTGCACCGCATCCGCCCGTCCCAAGGACGGCATCGATTATTTCCCGCTCTCCGTTGACTTCAACGAGAAGCTCTACGCCGTCGGCCGCATCCCCGGCAGCTTCATGCGCCGCGAGGGTAAGCCCAGCCTGCCCGCAGTGCTGGCCTCCCGCCTGATCGACCGCCCCATGCGTCCCCTCTTCCCGACCGACCTGCGCAACGACGTTGTCATCGCCTGCGAGGTTCTGTCCGTTGACCGCGACTGCTCCCCTGAGATTACCGCGATGATTGGCGCATCCGCCGCAGTCTCCATCTCCGACGTGCCCTTCAACGGCCCAATCGCCGGCATTGTCCTCGGCTGGGACGGTGAGAAGTACCTCTTCAACCCCACCAAGGCCGAGCGCGAGCACAACCGCATGACCACCACCATCGCCGCCACTCACAAGAAGATCGTTATGATCGAGTCCGAGGCCGATCAGGTTCCCGAAAACGTCATGTACGAGGGCATTGTTCAGGCGCATGAGCACCTTCAGCCCGTTCTCGACCTCATTGACAAGATGGTCGCCGAGATAGGCAAGCCCAAGTTCGAGTACGAGCACGCCGCCTTCGATCAGGAGCTGTTCGACGAGCTGGTTGAGAAAGAGTTCGAGTCCATGGAGCACTGCATGGACACCGACGACAAGAACGTCCGCGAGGCTCGCGTCAACGAGTGGATCACCATGGTTCAGGAGAAGTACGGCGAAGAGCACCCCGACATGATGCAGTACATGGACGAAATCCTCTACAAGCTGCAGAAGAAGGTCGTCAAAAAATGGCTGCTCGCCGGCAAGCGTGTTGACGGACGCCAGATGAACGAGATCCGCCCCCTCGCAGCCGAGGTCGGCGTTATCCCCGTGGTGCACGGCTCCGGCCTGTTCACCCGCGGCCAGACTCAGGTTCTCTCCATCGCTACTCTCGCCACTCTCAGCGAGTCCCAGAAGCTCGACACCATCTGGGAAGAGGAAGAGAAGCGCTTCATGCATCACTACAACATGCCTTCCTACTCCACCGGCGAGGCTCGTGCCAGCCGTAGCACCGGCCGCCGCGAATACGGCCACGGCGCACTGGTCGAGAAGGCTCTTGAAGCCGTCATCCCCGACGTTGAGGACTTCCCCTACGCCATCCGCGTAGTCTCCGAGGTTCTCTCCTCCAACGGCTCCACCTCTCAGGGCTCCATCTGCGGCACTACGCTCGCTCTCATGGATGCAGGTGTGCCCATCAAGGCTCCCGTTGCCGGTATCTCCTGCGGTCTTATTCAGGACGGCGACGACTTCACCACCTTCATCGACATTCAGGGCGTTGAGGACTTCCACGGCGAGATGGACTTCAAGGTCGCAGGCACCAAGCAGGGCATCACCGCCATCCAGATGGACCTCAAGAACGACGGTCTGAAGCACGAGATCGTCAAGGAAGCCTTCGAGATCACCAAGGAAGCCCGATTCCAGATCCTCGACGCGATCATGCTCAAGGCCATCGCCGAGCCGCGCAAGGAGTTGGCCAAGTCCGCGCCCAAGATGATCCAGATGAAGATCAACCCCGACAAGATCCGCGAGGTCATCGGCTCCGGCGGCAAGGTCATCCAGAAGATCACCGC
>OIXH01001486.1_pt1 | contig 26123 bp, 20 predicted proteins | sample 1587741 | NCBI WGS metagenome assembly OIXH01 (sample SAMEA3888916, study PRJEB22519) | human gut metagenome | biome: human gut; feature: human-associated habitat; material: faeces | place: Denmark | collected 2011 | reverse complement strand
TATACAATATTTATATTTATATTTTATTATCATATTTATCAAAACGACTATTTTTGTCTCAAAATAACTACAATTAGTTCTTAAAAGCTAAATTGTAGTATCAAAAAGAATACTCTTATGAGATTCACAAAAATGCAGGGTGCAGGTAATGATTATATTTATCTGAATGGTTTCGAGAAATTACCGGCAGATTTAAGTGCATTATCTCGACGAATGAGTGACAGGCACTTCGGCATTGGAGCCGATGGGATAGTCGTTATTATGCCCTCAGATCATTGTGATTTTCGAATGAGAATGTTCAATGCAGATGGTACAGAAGCAGAAATGTGTGGAAACGCCTCTCGGTGTATAGGAAAATATGTCTATGACAAAGGACTGACTTCCAAAACCCTATTGACTCTTGAAACGCTGGCTGGAATTAAGCACCTGATTTTAGATGTAAAAAATGGAACCGTAAATAGGGTTTCTGTCGATATGGGAAATCCTATCCTATCTGCCCCGAAAATTCCTGTAAATACATCTTTGAGTGAAATTATATCTTATCCGTTAGAGATAGAGAATAATACATTCAATATAACTTGTGTTTCGATGGGAAACCCTCACACCGTCATTTTTCTCAATGAGATGGAGCGATACGACTTACATCATATAGGAGCGCTCATAGAACACCATGAACTGTTTCCTAAAAGAACCAATGTCGAGTTTGTAGAAATTTTATCTCCCGACCATTTAAAAATGAGAGTTTGGGAGCGTGGAACGGGCGAAACCCTCGCTTGTGGAACCGGAGCTTGTGCTTCGTTAGTCGCTGCTGTCCTAAATGGAAAGGCTAATAGAAAAGCTGTATTACACTTGTTAGGTGGAAATCTGGATATTGAGTGGAATGAAAAGAATGATAGAGTTTATATGACAGGAGAGGCCGTTACGGTTTTTGAAGGAGAATGGAACAATAATATATAGGAAAAATGGCATTAATCAATGAAAATTTCTTAAAGTTGCCCGAAAGCTATCTCTTCTCCGATATAAAAAAGAAGGTCGAAGCATTCAAGCATCTTCACCCCGACGCTAATATTATCAGTTTGGGCATAGGCGATGTAACGCGCCCGATTGCACCGGTTGTAATAGAAGCCCTGCATGCTGCCGTTGATGAAATGGGCGATTCGAAAACATTCAGGGGGTACGGACCGGAACAAGGGTACGACTTCTTACAGAAAAAAATTATTGAAAACGATTATATACATCGGGGAGTCGACTTAGCCCCCGACGAAATTTTTATTAGCGACGGAGCCAAAAGCGATATCGGAAACATCGGGGACATTCTGAGTATGCAAAATAGGGTGGCCGTAACCGATCCCGTTTATCCGGTATATATAGATACCAACGTGATGGGAGGTCGAGCCGGAAATATAGCGAAAGACGGACAGCACTGGGATAATATCATTTATATACCTTGCACATCTGAGAACAATTTTATTCCTGAACCTCCTTCGGTACGTCCCGACATTATATATCTGTGTTATCCCAATAATCCAACAGGAACCACGCTGTCAAAAAACGAATTGGAAAAATGGGTAAACTATGCTCTTGAAAATGAAACACTCATATTATTTGACTCTGCTTATGAAGCTTATATTCATGACGAGGGCATACCGCACAGCATCTATGAAGTAAAAGATGCCAAACGAGTGGCCATAGAATTTCGCAGCTTCTCAAAAACGGCCGGATTCACAGGCCTACGATGTGGATATACAGTTGTCCCGAAAGAATTAAAATTGTACGACACTTCTAAAAAGAAAGTAAATATCAACCGTTTATGGAATAGACGCCAAACTACGAAATTCAATGGGACATCGTATATCGTACAGCGGGCTGCCGAAGCGACTTACAGTCCGGTCGGTAAAATACAAATACAAGAATCTATCGACTATTATATGCGTAATGCCGGCCTTTTGAAAGATTGTCTTCAAAAGGCCGGATTACAGATTTATGGTGGAGATAATGCCCCATATATTTGGGTAAAGACTCCTAATGAATTATCTTCGTGGAAATTTTTCGATCGATTGCTTTATGAATGTCATATAGTAGGCACTCCCGGAGTGGGATTCGGCCCGTCGGGGGAGGGATATTTCCGATTAACGGCTTTTGGCAGATATGAAGATACGATAGAATCGATTTCACGAATTCAAAATTGGAAGTTGTAACGAAAAGAAAAATATCAAACCAATCTAATAAGTTCAATTATGTCAATGCTAAGATTTAAGGTAGCAAAGGAAGCATTCAGCCGGAAAGCAGTTCCCGTTAATGAACCCAAAGAACGGCCTTCTGAATATTTCGGGAAATATGTCTTCAACCGGGAAAAGATGTTTAAATACTTACCTAAAAAGACGTATGAAGCAGTTATAGAAGCGATAGACAACAGTACCCCATTGAGTAGAGAGGTGGCAGATAGTGTCGCTGCCGGTATGAGGAAATGGGCTCTTGAAATGGGGGCTACCCACTATACACATTGGTTTCACCCGCTTACAGATGGTACGGCTGAAAAGCACGACTCCTTTATTGAGCATGACGGGAAAGGCGGAGTAGTCGAGGAGTTCTCGGGAAAATTGTTAATTCAACAAGAACCCGATGCTTCGAGTTTTCCGAATGGCGGTATTCGCAATACTTTCGAAGCTCGGGGATATTCGGCATGGGATATATCTTCTCCTGCATTCATTCTCGATAAAACATTGTGTATTCCTACCATATTTATATCCTATACGGGGGAATCTCTCGATTATAAAACACCGCTATTAAAAGCATTGAATAGCGTAAACAAAGCGGCAACGGCCGTATGTGGATATTTCGATAAAAATGTAAAGCACGTCTATTCCTATTTGGGTTGGGAACAGGAATATTTTTTGGTAGATGAAAGTTTGTATGCGGCTCGTCCCGATTTGGTACTTACCGGCCGAACTCTCATGGGACACGAAAGTGCCAAAAATCAACAATTGGAAGATCACTATTTCGGGGCTATACCTTCACGAGTAGAAGCTTTCATGCAAGACCTCGAAATCGAGTGTCACATGTTGGGTATCCCGGTTAAAACCTGTCATAATGAAGTTGCGCCCAATCAATTTGAAGTTGCCCCTATTTTTGAAGAGACCAATTTGGCCAACGATCACAATTTGTTATTGATGTCGGTAATGAGAGAGGTTGCCCGTCGGCACAATTTCAGAGTCCTTCTCCACGAAAAACCATTCAAAGGAGTTAACGGATCGGGGAAACATAATAACTGGTCGTTGGGGACAGATACCGGCGTATTACTTTTTGCTCCGGGGAAAACCCAGAAAGAGAATTTACAATTTATCACATTTATAGTTAATGTGATGGCTGCCGTTTATAAATATAACGGATTATTGAAAGCAAGTATATCGTCTGCGACTAATGGACATCGTTTAGGGGCCAATGAAGCGCCACCGGCTATTATTTCCATTTTCATGGGAAAACAGATCAGCGAGGTTTTAGAAAAGTTGGCAGAAAGTACATCAGATGACGTTTTGAACATGAGCGGTAAGTTGGGATTAAAATTAGATGTCGCTCAAATACCTGAAATTCTAATGGATAACACCGACCGTAACAGAACTTCGCCCTTTGCTTTCACAGGCAATCGTTTTGAATTCCGAGCCGTCGGCTCTTCGGCGAATTGCGCTTCGGCAATGATCGCATTAAATGCGGCGGTAGCCTATCAATTGCAAGACTTTAAGAAAAAAGTTGATGCTCTTATTGCCAACGGTAAAGAGAAAACCCAAGCCATACTTTCGGTTGTAAAAGATTTAATAACAGAAAGTAAAGATATTTGTTTCGATGGAAACGGATATAGCGAAGAGTGGAAGGAGGAAGCCAAGCGCCGAGGTTTGGATTGCGAGACCAGTGTCCCTTTAATTTTCGACAGCTATTTGAAAGACGATGTGGTGAAAATGTTTGAACAAACACATGTCTTTACGCAAGTCGAGCTACAAGCACGCAATGAAGTAAAATGGGAAATATATACAAAGAAAATACAGATAGAAGCCCGTGTATTAGGCGATTTGGCTATCAATCATATTGTTCCGGTGGCAACTCGTTACCAATCTCTTTTACTGGATAATGTATTCAAAATAAAGAGTCTCTTCCCGGCTGAAAAAAGCGAATTGATAGCCACTCAGGATATGGAGGTCATCGAGAAAATAGCATTCCATTTGCTGACTATAAAGGAAAAAGTACATGCGATGGTCGAGGCTCGTAAGGTTGCGAATAAAATTGAAAACGAACGAGAGAAAGCCATTGCCTATCACGATACGGTTGCCCCGCAACTCGATGACATTCGTTATCATATAGATAAACTCGAATTGATGGTCGACAATGAAATGTGGCCGTTACCGAAGTATAGAGAACTACTTTTCATTCGTTGATTTTCGGGACAGTAAAATTTGAATATTATAAAATGAGCTATAACAGAAAAATAAAAATATCGGGTTATGGCTCATTTTTGTTTCTTGATTATTGATAGAACATTATATGGCAGAAATTATTAAGCATGAGTGTGGTATAGCAATGGTGCGATTGTTAAAACCGCTCTCTTATTATCAAAAAAAGTACGGTTCATATTTATATGGGTTGAACAAGTTGTATCTTTTGATGGAAAAACAGCATAATCGGGGACAGGTTTAGCGTGCGTAAAGTTACATGCTCGCCCAGCCGAGGAGTTTATTTACCGTGAACGTGCCATCGGAACAAGTGCAATTCAAGAAATTTTCGCAAATATAAAGGACCAAATCAAGAACACTCCTCACAATACGACAGATGCCGACTGGGCAGCCCTACATTTACCGTTTGCCGGTGAGGTTTATATGGGGCATTTACGTTATAGTACGACAGGACGTTCAGGCTTATCTTACGTGCACCCTTTTTTGAGAAGAGGAAATTGGCGATCGAGAAATTTGTTACTGTGCGGTAACTTTAATATGACTAATGTAGATGAGATTTTTAATAGTATTGTCGCACAGGGGCAACACCCGCGTAGCTACGCCGATACCTTTGTCTTGCTGGAACAAGTCGGACATGCTCTCGACATGGAGAATCAAAAGCTCTATGACCGATATAAGAAAGAAGGGTTGGACGACATCGCAATAACAAAATCGATCGAGGAAAATCTTAATATTGCCGATATTCTCAAAAAGCCGGCTCGAATTTGGGATGGGGGATACGTGATTTGTGGAATGACGGGCAGTGGCGATATGTTTTCATTCCGCGACCCGCACGGCATACGACCGGCGTTTTATTATGCCGATGACGAGATTGTCGTCGTCGCATCTGAACGTCCGGTGATACAAACTACAATGAATCTATCCGCGGAGCAAGTCAAAGAGTTACAGCCGGGAGAATGTTTGGTGGTAAATCGCCGGGGAAACATACACACAGAACAAATCCTGCCACCTCGAAATTACAGTGCCTGCTCATTCGAACGTATCTATTTTTCAAGAGGGAGCGATGTCGATATTTATAAAGAACGGAAAGAATTAGGTCGATATTTGACTTCTCAAATATTGGAAAGTATTGATTATGATTTGGAGCATACTGTATTCTCATTTATTCCGAATACGGCCGAGGTCGCTTTTTATGGTATGCTCGAAGGTCTGAATAATTATTTGAGCGAGCAAAAATTCTATATGTTGCGCAGTGCTACTACTCCATTAAACAACAGTGAGTTAAAACATATACTTTCACTCAAAGTGCGTTCTGAGAAAGTCGCCATCAAGGATATAAAACTACGGACTTTCATCGCCGAGGGAGATACAAGAGACGATTTGGCTGCACATGTATACGATATTACTTATGGAACAGTACAAGCGGACATCGATAATTTGGTTATTATAGATGACAGTATTGTTCGCGGCACGACATTAAAACAAAGTATTATAAAAATATTGGACCGATTGCATCCCAAAAAGATAATAATCGTGTCGTCTTCTCCCCAAGTTAGATTTCCAGATTGTTACGGCATCGATATGTCCCGAATGGGAGAATTTATCGCTTTCAAAGCGGCAATTGAATTACTGAACGACAGGGGAATGCAGCATATCATCGAAGATGTATACAACAAATCCAAAGCACAGCAAAATTCCCCCAAAGAACAGATAACCAACTATGTAAAAGAAATTTATGCACCTTTTACCCAAAAGGAAATATCGAAGAAAATAGCACGAATGTTAACTTCGGAAGATATTACTTCACAAGTGGAAATCATCTATCAAACATTAGAAGGGTTGCATCAAGCTATTCCTAACCACCCAGGTGACTGGTATTTTTCAGGAAACTATCCTACTCCCGGAGGAAACAGATTAGTCAATAATGCTTTTATAAATTTCGTTGAGGGAGTAGACAACAAACGACAGTTATAAATAGATTCAGACAAACGGAAATAAAGCAGGATAAAATAGAAAATTATCCTGCTTTATTTCATAGTATGCAAAAATATGTTATTATTTATACGGATTATAAATAATATACACAGAAAATAGAATAGAAATCGGAACAAATTACGAAATTTGCAATCGAAATTAACACGATAAAATTTTTAGTATGCGATTGTCCGATTTGCAAACAGGAGATAAGGCTGTTGTTGTTAAGGTATTAGGCTATGGAGCATTTCGAAAACGAATTATCGAGATGGGGTTCGTTCGGGGACAAACGGTGCTTGTCGAATTGAATGCTCCATTGAAAGATCCTATTAAATATAAAATAATGGACTATGAAATCTCTCTAAGACGCAGTGAGGCTTCATTAGTCGAAGTTATTACTCCCGAAGAAGCGAATCAACTCGAAAATCGACAGGGAGAAAAAAACAAACTAAATGTAGAAAGTTGGAAAACCGAGGAAGACGACTGTATAGAAAGAGCGCTTACCCAAAGTAGTAAAACTATAAATATAGCTTTGGTCGGAAATCCCAACTGTGGAAAAACATCTTTATTCAACGTTGCCTCCGGTGCACATGAGCATGTTGGCAATTATAGCGGCGTTACGGTCGATGCTAAAAGGGGTTTTTTCGAATATAAAGGTTATCACTTCAATATATGCGATTTACCGGGTACATACTCTCTTTCGGCCTATTCTCCGGAAGAGCTATATGTTCGCCGTTATTTAAAAAATGAAATTCCCGATGTTATTGTCAATGTAGTCGTAGCCTCCAATTTGGAAAGGAATCTATATTTGACCACAGAATTAATTGATATGGATTACCGTATGGTGATTGCTCTGAATATGTTTGATGAATTGGAGCAAAGCGGTGGAAAAATCGACTATAAGCATTTGGGAAATATGATTGGAGTTCCTATTGTGCCCACCGTATCACGCTCTGGAAAAGGTGTAAATCAACTATTCGATACCATTATCGAGGTATATGAAGGCCGTGATGAGTCGGTTCGTCATGTTCATGTCGGTTTAGGGAAAGTAATCGAAAACAGTATTACCCCTCTAAAAGACTTATTAAAAAAAGACCCTACTTGTAACCGGGAGTTCTCACCTCGATATTTAGCGATTAAGATACTCGAAGGAGATACGGAAGTCAAGCGAATGCTGGAAGGCTCCGAGTCCTATCCCGAATTGATGAATATCCGCAATGCAGAAGTCGAGAAAATAGAGACAACGCTTAATGAAGACATAGAGTCGGCTATTGCCAATGAAAAGTATGGATTCATATCGGGAGCTTTGGCGGAAACATATAGACCGGGAGATAAAGAGGAAGCGAAAACGACTCGTATTATAGACTCTTTCGTCACAAATAAACTATTCGGATTTCCTATATTTATTTTCTTGATGTGGCTGATGTTCGAGGCGACCTTTTCCATCGGGGCATATCCTATGGAGTGGATCGAAAATGGAGTCGCATGGTTATCTGAAATTATAGGTAATTATATGCCTTCTGGACCATTGAAAGATCTATTGATCGATGGTATTCTCGGAGGAGTAGGAGGGGTAATAGTTTTTCTACCTAACATTTTAATACTCTATCTGTTTATTTCGTTCATGGAAGACTCTGGATATATGGCTCGGGCTGCTTTTATCATGGATAAAATCATGCACAAAATAGGGTTGCACGGAAAATCTTTTATTCCTCTTGTTATGGGATTCGGGTGTAATGTGCCAGCCATTATGGCGACCCGGACTATCGAGAGTCGCAGCAGTCGATTGATAACCATTCTTATAAACCCATTTATCTCGTGCAGTGCCAGAATACCTATTTACATTTTGTTGGTAGGTACTTTCTTTCCTCAATACGCTAGTTTGGTATTTATAGGACTGTATTTATTCGGAATTATTGTTGCGGTTATTACGGCCAAATTGATGCGTCGGTTCTTCTTTAAAGTAGATGAAACGCCCTTTGTCATGGAATTACCACCATATCGTATGCCGACAGCGAAAGCTACTTTTCGCCACATGTGGAATAAAGCCGAACAATATCTACGCAAAATGGGTGGGGTTATATTAGTTGCCTCTGTCATCGTGTGGTTTTTAAGTTACTATCCACGCCCCAAAGCCTCTTATGAAAGAGAACTTACTCCTCATGAGCAAATGGAACAACAAAGCAATTCTTATTTAGGGAAAATAGGCCAAGCTGTTACCCCACTTGTGGAACCACTGGGCTTTAATTGGAAAGTAACGACATCTTTACTTTCTGGGACAGCAGCCAAAGAATTGGTGGTAAGCACACTCGGTGTATTATACTCCGAAAGCGATGCCGACGAAACCATATCTTTGTCTCAAAAAATATCACAGCCGAATCCTGTTACGGGGGTTCCCGATTTCACACCGTTAGTAGCGCTTTCCTTTATGGTATTTGTATTACTGTATTTCCCGTGTATCGCCTCTGTCATTGCGGTAGCCAAAGAAGCGGGAAGTTGGAAATGGGGGGCATTTACGGTGTTATACAATACAGGAGTAGCTTGGATCGTTTCATTCTTAGTCTATCAAATAGGACTACTAATTATTTAATATGGATAAACAAACATTTTTGTCGTCTTATGAAAAAGACGGATATCAGATCATTGATTCATTTATATATGACGATATAAAAACATTTTTAGAGAGAAACAAACCTCGTAAAAATCATATAATTTGGATCGTTTTCATAAGCGGGTTCTTCATACTGTTTTTTATAGGATTCGCTATGGGAAAACTATGGTCCGATTCGTTATCTTTCTCACAATTCGGGATACAGATATTGAAATGTGTCGTATTTTCTATTCTGGGTTGTGCTCTGATAATTCCGGTACATGAATTTATTCATTGGATTGCATACAAAAAAGAGGGTGCTAATGATGTACGTTTTGGAGCCATCTGGAAGTCATTTGTGTTTTATGCAGCCGCACATAATTTTGTGGCCGATTATAAAACTTTTCGACGAATAGCTCTCGCACCCTTTTATATCCTATCGGTATTATTGATACTATTACTTTTGTCACCAGTACCTTTATGGGGAAAAATCTCGATCGCCGCAATATTATTGTTTCACATCGTTTCTTGTTCTGGAGATTTATCTATGTTATCTTATATGAAGCGATACAAACGCCGTAATGTTATTACCGTCGATGATATCGATAACCGTTTTACTTATTTTATGGAAAAATAAATTATGAATTCAACGGTTCAATCTTTAATAGTAGGTGTTATCCTCTTAATAGTTGTATTTTATGTTATACATAAGATATTCAAGATGGTACGAAATCGTAAGTCGCCAACATCTGCTTGTTGCGGGTGTAACAAGCCTTGCAAGGTCGAAAAAATAGATAAGAAAAGATAGAAAAAAATAAGCTCGAATATTGGAAAATAGAAAAATATAATATACCTTTGCACTCGCAATCACTCAAAAGAACAAGGGTTCCTTGGCCGAGTGGTTAGGCACCGGTCTGCAAAACCGTTTACGGCAGTTCGATTCTGCCAGGAACCTCTAAAAAAAGCTCACTTGCTGTGAGCTTTTTTATTTTTTAATCAATCCCAAAAACGCCAAGCGAATCGTTTCATATCTACATATCCCTTTGGTGTAAACGATATTCCTTCTCGGGATAATAGTTCTTTCTGCTCAATCCAGTCGGGGACAAGTCGTCCTTGACAATTAACGACCCGATGACAAGGGATATTCAGGTTTTTAGGAACAAGTTTTAATGCTCGTCCTACCAAACGGGCATGCTGGGGATACCCCATTAAAACAGCGATACTTTTATATGTTATCACTGTTCCTGATGGAACTTGACTAACTATGTTATATACTTGTTCGTAAAAATCGTCGGGAACACAAGACATAAGCGTGGTTATAAATCCTTATACAAAGGAATATCGGGTAAAAATGTATAACTATTGGTAGTATAATTTATATGGCAACAATAATGTTTCATACCATTAGAAACAAACAAATAGCTCACTTGCAATACAAGATTATATCGAACGATCTGATCGAAAGTTTTTTGTGTAATCTCGACATGAGGCGCTTTATATTCCGCTATACACAATGGATTCCCGTTTCGATCATAAACAATCGTATCACATCGGCGATTACATTTGTTGAGAGTCAAAGAAATTTCATTCCCGATTAACCCGCGAGGAAATTCTTTTTGATTAACAAGGTAAGCAACAAAATGTTGCCTGACCCATTCTTCGGGAGTCAAGGTTACATATCGCCTTCTCAATTCGTCGAAAATAAGAATCTTATCTTTTTCTTGTTTTACTTTATAGGGATACGGCGGTAAATTTAACTCGATCATCTCATATTTGATATTTGTTCTTTCTAATTATTTCTGTAAATTTACTCCAAAATTACATATTTATGAAGACAAAGCAAGAAATTGTCGAGAATTGGCTACCCCGATATACCCAAAGACCCGTTAAAGATTTTACGAAGTATATATTATTGACAAATTTCTCTAAATATGTCGAAATATTCGCTACCCATTTTCATGTTCCTATTTTAGGTGAGGACAGTAATATGCCTAGTGCATCGGCCGATGGGGTGACGATTATTAATTTCGGAATGGGTAGTGCCAATGCCGCTACGGTTATGGACTTATTGAGTGCCGTAAAACCAGAAGCCGTATTGTTTTTAGGTAAGTGCGGCGGTATAAAAAAGGTAAACAAATTGGGCGATTATATTTTACCGATAGCGGCCATTCGTGGGGAAGGAACATCGAACGACTATTTTCCACCAGAGGTCCCGGCATTGCCGGCTTTCATGTTGCAACGGGCAGTTTCCACAGCCGTCAGGAATCACCATCGAGACTACTGGACCGGAACGGTTTACACGACTAACCGTCGGGTATGGGAGTTTGACGATAATTTCAAAGACTATTTACGTCGCATACGTTGTATGGCCGTCGATATGGAAACAGCCACATTGTTCTCGGTTGGATTCGCAAATCAGATTCCGGTAGGAGCATTGTTGTTGGTTTCAGACCAGCCGATGATTTCAACGGGAGTTAAAACAGAAGAAAGTGACAAAAAAATCACGCGAGATTTCGTAGAAGAACATGTATTGATAGGAGTGGAGGCTCTAAAATTGATCATAGATAAACGGACGACGGTAAAACATTTGAGATTCGACGAGGAGTAATTATGGCTAAAAAAGATACCAATCAGCACCTTGCCATTTTGCAAGACATTCGCAACAAAGTATTTAAGCCCGTTTATTTACTCATGGGCGAAGAATCGTATTATATCGACTTAATCTGTGAGACAATCATCGAAAATGCCTTGAAAGACTCGGAAAGGGATTTTAACCAAACCATTTTATACGGAGCCGATATCGACGATTTCGCCATAGTGGTCAATGCAGCAAAGCGGTTTCCCATGATGGCTGAACGACAATTGATTGTTGTTAAGGAAGCCCAGAATATCAAAGGGGTAGATAATCTTCTATATTATTTACAAAAACCGTTGATGAGCACAATCTTGGTCATTTGTCATAAAAATGGCTCGCTTAAAAACAAGAAGGTTGTCGCCGGCATTGAAAAAATAGGAGTAGTATATGAATCGAAAAAATTATATGACAATCAGTTACCGGCATTCATAAACAACTACGTAGTAGCGAAGAAACTGTCGATCGACCCCAAATCAGCTTCTATGATGGCCGATTTTGTCGGGAATGACCTAAGTCGGCTTAGTAGCGAACTCGACAAATTATCGATTTCACTTCCGGAAGGGAGTCTTCGCATTACCCCCGAAATCGTAGAACGTAATGTTGGTATCAGTAAAGATTTTAATAATTATGAATTGCTGAATGCAATCATCACCCGGAATATATTAAAAGCGACTCAAATCATACAATATTTCGAACAAAATCCCAAGAATAATCCGCTGGTTGTCACGATAAGTGTATTATTCAATTTTTTTTCGAATCTAATGCTATGCTATTTTTCGACAGACAAGTCGGAGAATGGAATTATGAACGAACTGAATCTAAGGTCTTCTTTCCAATCCAGAGATTATTTGACAGCCATGCGAGCTTACAACGCATTTAAATGTATCGACATTATCGCATTGATACGCCAGTATGATGCTCGCTCTAAGGGTATCGGCTCAGGAGCTTCGAGTAATGACGGAGATCTGCTTAAAGAATTGGTTTTTAAAATAATGCACTGATTAAAAGTGATATAAATATCCCAGTGATACCGTTATTATTTGGCTGTGGGAAGCCGCGAATACATCTTTCTTCCTGTTTTTGAATATATCTCCCAATCCATAATAGTATCGGCCTTCCAATACGATACCATGTGTTTTCTTTATACGAAACTCAATACCTGCTCCTGCGGTAATACCATAATCAAATCGATGGGCTATATCCATCGTATATATTTCTTTTACCTTACTTTTTTGGCTGAACTCAGGCAAATTATAAATGTCAAAATTGCTTTTATAACTATCCCCCAATAAAAGTCCGATTTGAGGTCCCGCATTGACAAATCCACGCACGATACGATTGCCAAAGAAAAAATGAGTCAGAAATGGAATTGTCACATAATTCAACGTATGAGTATAGGTATAGGGATCTTCTTCAAAAGTTTCGTTCCAACCGCACTGAGTAAAATTGATCTCAGCAATTAACCCGAAAAATTTTTCTTCGATGTAACGAACCGATACCCCGCCGGTGTAACCCAAAAGTAGCGATTGTGTTACAGTAGGAGTAAACGAAACTCTCGAAAGGGTCGTTCCACCCTTTACTCCCACTGTAAATTCAGGTTGATAATCACTTCTCTGTGCCAATCCTGATTGCAGAGACACAACTGCTATAACAAATAGTATGTATCGCAAAAGTTTCATCGTTTATTCTCTAATTTTCCTGATTGTGAAATTAGGTGTAAAATTGATGAAATAAAAAGATTTATTGATAAAGCCACTCCAATTGTTTACACGCTGAAATGAAAAATCGGTTTGTATGCGATCGATCGAAGGCCGAATATCCTGCGACGCAAAATTCTTCCCATGTTCCCGTATAGCCGAAAGGAAATATATTCCTGTATCGAATCCTAATAAAGCATATTGAGGGCTGGCATTTATCATATCCTTATTATACCAATAAAGGAATCGTTTGTGAAACGTCTTCGTATCTTCCTCGAACGGATTGGCATAGAACCGGGAATATAAATAAGTATTTAGTTTATAAAATTCGTTCAGATATTCGGGAACCTGTGTCAGCCATTCCGGATATCCGAAAAGTGCAATATCCAAATCTGCTCTTTTTTCTTTCAATGATTCAATAGGAGCTACAATTAAAGAAAGAACCTTCTTTTTGGCCGAGGTAGGTACAAATACAATCCCGCTTGCATCTGCCAATATAGAATCCTGATCTAATAGGTTCAACTCATTACCGAACTTTATTTCGTGATAAGCGATATGAGCTCGATTCAATTCTTCTTTCAGACCGCCGATAAAATCTCTTTTGTCGGGTTCTTCCGGTGTATGAGATAAAAATACGACTTTCCGATTTCCCAAATAACGGATAAATCTGTCAGCAGCTTCTGCATATAAATAGGAATGAGGAATATTGGTTTGGAATACTTTTGCATTGTGCGAAACCTCCTCGTTTTTAAGCGAAAAAGTATTAACGACATTTATATCGTTAGCCAGTCCGAAATCAGTGATTAACTTTATATGACTGTCATTTTCAGGAGCGATAATCAAATCCATTTCTTTTAATATCGGATCTGAAAGAATACGACGAACCGTTGATTCGGACTCTTCGGAATCGTACGCATATACATTGATAGAGGCCCCTTGACGTTTAAGGCTGTCTACTGCCATTAAAAAACCCTGATAATACTCGGTATATAAACAGGCTTTCGTATCGGGAGACGACTGTCGCAACATGAACGGTAGTATAACCGCGACATTGATTACCCCCTTCTTGTCGCTTTTATATAACTTATTGTATATATTATTGATTTCTGCATTCGTGATAGGATTTTCAGCAGTAACTGTATTGTACTCTATTCCTGCGGGAATATTTATTATATCGTCTTGCTTTATTTGTTTTATGTTCGGATTGCATTTCTTTATCTCTTCAACAGTCGTTCCAAACTTTTTTGAGATACTATATAAAGTCTCCTTTTTCCTTACTTTATATTCCGTATACAACTGTTTGGGCTCTATCGTAACATTTAATTCTTTCGTATCGGGAGTTATGCGTATCACGGAACCCTTCTTCATATGAGTAGGGGAAATACCGGGATTAAGTTTCAAAATAGTCTCTATGTCAACATCATATCTTTTTGATATAGAGAATAAAGTTTCTCCGTCGGCAATCGTATGATAGACATATTCATTCGAGGTCCCGTTCGAAGAATCCTCTACAACTTCACTATCGGCGGTATTCATTGCTGTTTGAGTGTCCTTTTGTACAAGAGGAATAGATTGTTTCTCAGGTTTTTGATAACGTTGTGGAATCTTTAAAGTCGCACCGGCTTTTATTCCACGTTCAGAACCCGGATTAAGTGCAATAATGCTTCTAATAGGAACTTTATAAGTCTTTGAAATAGAATACAGGGATTCTCCCCGTACGATTGTATGTTCAAATGTGCTTTCGATTTCCGGTTCAGAATCTTGTTTATTCACGCCCTTATTTGTCGGAATCATGAGCAGCTGTCCTTTTTTTAAGCCATTTTTAGCGGCAGGATTATAGCGAATAATTTCCTCCTGAGAAATACCGAATTTATGAGATAATATATAAAATCCCTCCGACGGTTTAACCTTATAAATATAAAATTCTTTCCCGTCTATAACCTTTGTTTGTAAATTCTCCGTCTGAGCAGACAACAAAAAAGTAAAGGCAAAACAAAATAATAGAGCTATGGTTATTCGATTATATTTCATATTTTCAAATCGTTATCTTTTATATACAAACTTGATATACAAGAAACAAAAGTATATAAAAATATCGTTAGTTGCAAACCCAATCGAGATTATGGAAATCATATCATCATTTCTCTCTCGGAAACGAGATTATTGGGAAATTTTAAATTCAAGATACAAACACGATTACTTGAAAAATTGTAACTTTGTCATTCATTATTATTTGGATAAATATGCGTAGATACCTGCTATTTTTCGCGTGCATCATTACAATCGGTGAGTTATATGCTCAACAAATTACCGTATCGGGAGGGGGAAGACCTGCCTATAACCATACGCCAGAGATTAGTACCGGTTTAACAGGTGGTGTTTTTGTGATATATTCGCTAAATAACGCAACGATCGAATTTTCGGGGGAAGATGATTCTCCCATTTCTTGGCGCCTATTCAGGGAAAACGGTGCAGCATCGTCTACCCCGATAAGTGGAGCTATACAAAACGGGAACATTTCTACATTGAATATTTCGGAAGCCGATTGTGGATATATAATTGAACAAAATGGAGAGAGTTATTATTTATGGATAATCGATTATTCCCAATCTCCTTTGATTCTTAATGCTGTTTCTACATCAAATGAAGAAGGTCAGTGCGATATGACCACATTAATGCTAGATGGGGAAGGGAAAAAGCTCAATTACTACTCGATCAATGGAGCCCCTAAATCGCTACGCCGTGAGCTCACGGTTAGTTATATGAGTTTGACATGGGATAAAGAGTCTCTGTCATATACCCAAACATTCCAGACAGAAACGGTGTATGACTTTTCTTCTTCTATCCAAGTACCGTCACCTCTCTGTAATACCGATTTTACAGTAACAGGAGATCAAATATTGAATTATTGGGGGCTGTCACAGACGGCATCGACCGAGGAATATATAACATCGGCGATAGGGGTGACAGCGACGGCAGAACAGACATATCGGGAAGATGCCACGAATGAAGACGATAGACACCCCACCGATTATTTGGGAGGGTCTGCGCCGGCCGAGATCGAATTCAAAGCTTATGTAACGGATGCTGTTACTCATATCGAATGGGAATTCTCGGACAAGGAGGACTTTTCAAATACAATTGCCCGGTATAACGATGAAACCTTATGGTACACTTTCAGAGACGAGGGTGTCACTTATGTTCGCTTAGTAGCCAGCAATAGTACCGCTACATGTCAGGCATACAGCGAGACATTCACCATAAATATCGGAGAACCTCGTTTGGAAGCACCAAACGTTTTTTCACCGGGAACAAGCCCCGGAGTTAACGACGAATGGAAAGTAGCTTATAAATCGATCGTTAGTTTTAAATGTTGGATATTCAATAAATGGGGAGTTCAAATGTTTTACTTCGATAGCCCCGATCAAGGTTGGGACGGAAAGTATCGTGGCAAATATGTAGACCCGGGAGTATACTATTATGTAATAGAAGCAAAGGGGGCAAACAATAAAAAGATGAAATTAAAGGGACACATCAATATATTACGTCCTAAAAATTAATGGATATAAGTAAATGACGCCAAAGAGGTATTTTTTTATTGTACTGTTATTTTTGTATACACCGCTGTTCATTAAAGGGTATGCAAATACGACAAAAGAATTTTCCGATGTAATCGTTCCCGAATTTCCACTACAAGTGAAATTCGCAAATGAGCTTGTAGATCTGGATCGTCTGGATATGTATGAACGATTCGACAGGGAACTCACCACGCTATGTTATATGCACTCGTCTACATCATTAGCCATAAAACGAGCCAACCGATATTTTCCCATATTGGAACCTATATTGAAAGAAGAGAAAGTCCCGACCGATTTTTTATATTTGGCCGTTATTGAAAGTACCTTGAATCCAAGAGCCGTTTCACCGGCAAAAGCCGTTGGTATCTGGCAAATTATGCCTCGTACGGGAAGAGAATATGGACTAGAAGTAAATAACGATATAGACGAACGCTATCATATAGAAAAGTCCACTCGCGCAGCCTGCAAATATTTGAAAGATGCTTATGAAAAATACGGTAGTTGGACGACTGTCGCAGCATCTTATAATGCCGGTATGGGACGTATATCGACCGAATTGGAAAAACAGCTGGCCGATCGATCGTTCGATTTATGGTTAAACGAAGAAACATCTCGTTATGTATTTCGCATTTTAGCCATGAAAGAAATATTTTCTTCTCCGGCAAAATATGGATACAAACTAAAAGCCAAACAACTCTATCAACCAATCAGATATTCGGAAATAAAAGTAGATACCACGATTAACGACCTAGCCGTATTCGCTCAATCTAAGGGCGTTTCTTATGCCCAATTAAAAGAAGCCAACCCGTGGCTTCGTTCCCGTTTCTTACCGGATAAGTCCAGAAAAGTTTACTATATAAAAATACCGATGAAAGACGATTTGTATTATACGAAACGTAAATTTACTACTTATAAAAAAGAGTGGGTGATCGACAAAAAATGAAAGCAGAAGAACAAATTGAAGTATATGGGGCTCGTGTCCATAATCTTAAAAATATAGATGTCAATATTCCTCGGAACAGTCTCACCGTTATTACAGGATTAAGCGGCAGCGGCAAATCGTCATTGGCATTCGATACTATTTTTGCCGAAGGGCAAAGGCGTTACATTGAGACTTTTACAGCATACGCACGGAATATGCTCGGAGGTATGGAGCGCCCAGATGTAGATAAAATAACCGGATTGAGTCCTGTTATTTCCATAGAACAAAAAACGACGAATAAAAACCCTCGTTCGACCGTAGGGACAACAACGGAGATATTCGATTTCTTTCGGTTGCTGTTTGCGAGGGCAGGGGAAGCATACTCTTATTTATCGGGGGAAAAAATGGTTCGTTATACCGAGGAGAAAATCATTTCTCTGATAATGGACCTATACCAGAATAAGAAAACTTATATCCTCGCTCCATTGGTTCGTAACCGTAAGGGTCATTATAAAGATTTGTTCGAGCAAGTTCGGAGAAAAGGTTATTTGACGGTCAGAATCGACGGAGAGCTACGGGAAATAACGCATGGAATGAAACTCGACCGTTATAAAAACCACAGCATCGAACTGGTAATCGATAAACTGATCGTGGATAAAGACGATGAACGGCGTTTGCAGGAAAGTATCAAGACTGCGATGAAACAAGGAGATGGCCAACTGATTGTTCTCGATGCAGAGACACAAGAAATAAGACATTACAGCCGAACATTGATGGACCCGCAAACCGGGTTGTCTTATAGTGAACCTGCTCCTCATAGCTTTTCATTCAATTCCCCACAAGGTGCTTGCCCGAAATGTAAGGGGCTGGGATATGTCAATATAATTGACAAAAACAAAATTATCCCGAATGACGAAAAATCCATCTATGAAGGAGGAATCGTTCCGCTTGGCAAATATAAAAATTCGTTGATATTTTGGCAAATCGCCGCAATTTGTGAAAAATACGACAGTAGTTTGAAAACCCCTATCAAAAATCTTCCGGAAGAAGCGTTGGACGATATACTGAACGGAACAGACGAGCGTTTGCAAATTAAAAATGAATCGCTGGGAACCTCGAACTATTTTTTATCGTTCGACGGTCTGATAAAATATATAGAAATTCAACAGCAAAGCGATGCTTCATCGCAAGCTCAAAAATGGGCCGGACAATTCGTCACGACAGCTACATGCCCGCTATGCGAAGGGCATCGCTTGAACAAGGAGGCTTTACATTACAGAGTCGCAGGAAAAAATATTGCCGATCTAGCCGATATGGATATTTCGGAATTATACGAGTGGGTAAATCATGTAGAGGAATATTTATCTCCTCAGCAACGTAAAATTGCGGCCGAGATTCTCAAAGAAATACGTAACAGACTGCATTTCCTCGTCGATGTGGGCTTGGATTACTTATCCCTGAACAGAGCTTCTGCCACATTGTCGGGTGGAGAAAGCCAACGGATAAGATTAGCGACTCAAATAGGGTCTCAATTGGTTAATGTCCTTTATATTCTCGATGAACCCAGTATAGGACTTCATCAACGGGATAACACTCGGTTGATTCAATCTTTAAAAGAATTAAGGGATATGGGGAATTCGATTATTGTAGTGGAGCACGATAAGGAAATGATGCTCGAAGCCGATTATATTGTAGACTTGGGACCTCGGGCTGGACGGCTGGGAGGAAATATCGTTTTCGCCGGAACTCCGAAAGAAATGTTGAAAACCGACACTCTTACGGCTCGATACCTTACCGGTAAAGAAGAAATCGAATTTGCCCCCCAAAGGAGAACTGGAAACGGAAAAAAGATAATATTATCAGGAGCTACCGGAAATAATCTAAAAAATGTGACCGTCGAATTTCCTCTGGGAAAATTCATTTGTATCACAGGAGTTTCGGGGAGTGGTAAATCAAGTTTGATTAATGGGACTTTGCAACCTATCATCAGTCAAAAATTTTATCGTTCTTTGCAAAATCCGTTACCCTATGAGAAAATAGAAGGATTAGAAAACATCGATAAAATCGTAACGGTCGACCAATCGCCGCTGGGTCGAACACCTCGGTCGAATCCGGCCACTTATACCGGTGTTTTTGCCGATATACGCAACGTGTTCGTCGAATTGCCGGAAGCCAAAATTCGAGGTTATAAACCGGGTAGATTCTCGTTCAATATTCCGGGAGGACGTTGCGAGGTATGCGGAGGAAATGGATATAAGACTATCGAAATGAATTTCCTGCCCGATGTACTCGTGCCTTGTGAAGCCTGTCATGGGAAACGATACAATAGAGAAACCCTTGAAGTAAGATTTAAAGGAAAATCTATTGCCGATGTTTTGGACATGACCATCAATCAAGCCGTGGAATTTTTTGAAAATATACCCTCTATTATTTCTAAAATTAAAGTTTTACAGGACGTTGGTCTCGGATACATTAAACTGGGGCAGCCGTCTACGACATTATCAGGAGGAGAGAGTCAACGGGTAAAACTGGCTGCGGAACTTTCAAAAAGAGATACAGGTAAAACTCTCTATATACTGGACGAACCTACCACAGGATTACATTTCGAAGATATTCGAGTATTGCTCTCTGTGTTGAACCGATTGGTAGATAAAGGAAATACCGTGATAGTCATTGAGCACAATCTGGATATAATCAAATGTGCCGACCACATTATCGATATGGGACCGGAAGGCGGTAAAAATGGAGGGTATGTTTTAACAACGGGTACTCCGGAAGAAGTTTGTGTACAGAATACTTTTACGGCTCGTTATTTAAAGGCGGAATTAAAGGTATAAGAAAAACGACATATTACGATTTTGAAAGATAGAAAAGGGTTCAAAGTATAAAATTTGAATCCTTTTTTATGCTATTTACAGTTGTAATATGTTTTGAATCAATAATATAAATCTATTTTGAATAGGATTTAAGGGGCGTATAATTCTCATATTTTTGAACAAGTTTACATCTGTACTTGGAAAATAAAATCTCGTGAAGTTGAGTTATAAACCAGTTTATTGTTTACATTTGTAACTTACAATCACTATTTACAAATGTGACACACAAAACGCAATTACACAAAATAAAAATCTGTAACTCATAAAGGGTAGGGGTATTACATTTGCATATCCACCAAATACAGAGGTACATAAACAATTATTATATCCACGATATATATAATATAAATAATTAAAAACCAATGTTTTAATACGTTTAATATAAAGTATATTCGAGGCATAATTTCGAATTTCGAACAACATACGCTGACGGTATTGTATATATTACAAAATAAAATATTGATTTCTAAATAATTATATATATAAATATAAAATAATACTTTTAATAAATACTCTTGTTAGTAAACAAATAAAGGCTATTTGCGAAGTATACATCATGTTATTTTGTTTGCATTTGCAAACTGTACAATTCACAAAACAAACTTGCATTTTTTATTTGTTCTTATTACATTTGTAAACTATAATTTTACTATTACGAATCTATTTACACCCCTAAAAATGGAAGAAAATGAAGCTCTAATTGTTGCCGAAAGAATGAAAAGTTTTATCGAGTATAAGGGTATATCTGTTACGCAATTTGCCGATGCAACTAAGATACAGAGATCTTCAATGTCTCAAATTTTGGGTGGACGAAATCAGAAGATCAGTATCAATACCATTGGGAAGATACATTCTGCCTATCCCGACTTATCTATCTATTGGCTGTTATATGGAACAGGCCCTATGATTTTGACGGCAACAATACCTCCGGCCGAAAACATTACCTCACCCTCCAAAGAATTTTCAACATCTTTATTTCCCGAGGAGAATGAAATAAAACCGGACGAACTTACAGTTCCTTCAAAATATTCGAGGGAAAATGGCTCTAATATTCATCAAAAGCAGGACCATAAACTTGAAAATGAAGAAGTAACGAACTTAAAAGCACCATTTTTCGAGCCATCGGAACAGGTCGTAAAAAATAAAAAAGTAACTAAAATCATGATTTTTTACTCCGATAATACGTTCGAGACATTTTCCCCGGACAATGAATAACTCGTCTTTATCTTTTAAACGAGAAATAAAACGATTGCATAATCCGATAAACTTTTGTTTCGCTTTTGGGTTTATACTATCTTTGTTCAGCTAAAATAATTTTATGAAAAAATATATTCTTGACTTTCGGGTTGTTGAAAACACAAAACAGCACGATAATTATGCTCTTTTGAAATTGAAACCCGATAATAATGAACCGTTGCCCGATATGTTACCCGGGCAGTTTGTCGAGGTTCGTGTAGACCGATCTCCTGGTACATTTTTAAGGCGTCCGATTTCTATCAATTTTGTCGATTCCTCTCGCAATGAACTATGGCTATTGATAAGAAAAGCCGGTGAAGGGACTCGAACTTTATGCGATTTGAAACAAGGAGATAGTATTAATTTGGTTTTACCATTGGGTAATACATTCAGTTTACCCGATGAAACAGACTCGAATATATTGCTTATCGGAGGAGGCGTTGGAATAGCCCCGATGCTGTATTGGGGCAAATACTTGAAAGAACGGAATTATACCCCCAAATTTTTGTTAGGATTCCGTTCAGACAAGGATATACTGCAATATGAAATGTTTCGGCAGTTTGGAGATGTATATATTTCCACCGAAGACGGCTCTTTGGGCGAAAAAGGATTCGTGACTCAGCACTCCTTGTTAAATAGTAAACTCGATAAGCTGTATGTTTGCGGCCCGAAACCCATGATGGTAGCCGTCGCCCGATTTGCTCATGAACGAAACATATCCTGTGAAGTATCTCTCGAAAATATAATGGCCTGTGGCGTAGGTGCATGTCTCTGTTGCGTAGAAGATACGATCGAAGGCAATACTTGTGTATGTAAGGAAGGTCCTATCTTTAATATAGAAAAACTAAAATGGCAGATTTGAAAGTAAATATAGGTGGATTGCTTTTGAAGAATCCCGTAATGACGGCATCGGGAACATTCGGCTACGGCGAAGAATTTGCCGATTTCGTCGATTTATCTCGGCTGGGAGGAGTCATTGTAAAAGGAACGACGCTGCATCATAGAGAAGGCAACCCGTATCCACGTATGGCCGAAACGCCTTCGGGAATGCTCAACGCAGTAGGATTACAAAACAAAGGTGTCAATTACTTCATCGAAAATATATATCCTCGCATAAAAGATATCGATACCCATTTCTTGGTAAATGTATCGGGATCCTCAATAGAAGACTACGCCGTCACGGCAGAGAAAATCGCTGCATTGGACAAGATTCCGGGAATTGAGTTAAACATCTCTTGCCCGAATGTGAAAGAGGGCGGAATGGCTTTCGGGACAAGCTGCCAAAGTGCTGCCGCTGTGGTAAAAGCTGTGCGTGCAATTTATCCTAAAACTCTGATTGTCAAACTTTCGCCAAACGTTACCGATATTACCGAGATAGCCCGAGCAGTCGAGGCCGAAGGCGCCGATGCCGTATCCCTGATCAATACTCTGTTGGGTATGGCTATTGATTCAAATCGTCGCAGACCGGTACTCTCTACAATTACAGGGGGATTATCCGGTGCATGTGTTAAGCCCATCGCATTGCGTATGGTTTGGCAAACTTACCATGCCGTAAAAATCCCTATTGTAGGGTTGGGAGGAATCACGAACGCCACCGATGCCATTGAATTTATATTGGCCGGTGCATCTGCCATAGAGGTCGGAACAGCTAACTTCATAGATCCTCAAATAACTGAAAAAATAGCGAACGGAATAGACGAATATCTCGATAGGAACAACATTGCATCCGTAAAAGAGCTTATCGGTGGTTTGATTTGTAATTAATTTATTATCAATAGTATAAAATAGCGAATGTGGATTGTGCTATCTAATACAATCCACATTCGCTATTAAAGTATCAGTTTAATATTATATTTGCGAGCAGATATTAAAGCGTTACTTTATATCTGTATAGCTTGTTAGAGCATTTCAACCGACCGTTTGATAAATTTACTCAGAGCCTCTCCCTTCAACATATTATTGGAAAGCAGAGCCAAGTCGACCAACTGACGAACCAAAGGTGTCTGATCGGCATAAGTCTTCAATATATCCGATTCCTTTGCTCTCAATTCTTTTGCCTTTTCCTCAGCATGCTTCAAAGCCTCCTTATCTGCTACGGGAATTTCATCGTCCTTTTTATCTTTTTTTGCCTCTTGTAACCGTTCGATTTCTTCATTGACAGTTTTCAGCTCGTCCAATATAGGAGTTAATTCACTCTTACAAGCACTTTCGGTATCAGCAATAACCTTTTGCGAAAGAGGGTGATCTGTGTTCACTATGAGGTTATAGCTATCGGGAAGCTCCCCATAGAAAGCCATTCCTGATTGTATAGCAGCCATATCTTTCATACGACGCATAAATTCATTTTGCGTAATAACGATAGGTTGAGCAGTCGCACCTACGGGCTCGAACATAACCAAGAAATCGCTTTTCTCCATAGCAGGGATCTGCGATTTGAAAACAGAAGTCATCATATCGCGCTGTTGCTCATCGAGAGCTGTATTTGAAGTTGTATCCGATTTCTTGATTAGTTTATCGATCAGATCGCTATCCACGCGCACAAAACGGCTTTTCTCTAATTTCTGCTCCAACATACCGATGAAATGAGGATCCAGCTGTCCGTTCATCAATAGTACATCGTAACCTCTTGATACAGCCGTATCGATATAACTGTATTGTGCTTCCTTATCAGTGGCATACAGATAAACGAGTTGTCCGTCTTTATCGGTTTGGTTGCCCTCTATCAGTTTTTTATATTCATCGAGCGTATAATATTTATCCTCGGTATCTTTCAATAATACGAATTTCTGAGCACGCTCGTAGAATTTCTCATCAGACAGCATACCATATTCGATGAAGATTTTCAAATCGTCCCATTTCTCCTCGAACTGTTTGCGATCGCTGTTGAATATCTCTTGCAGACGCTCTGAAACCTTTTTAGTGATATACCCCGATATTTTCTTTACATTAGAATCGCTTTGCAGATATGAACGCGAAACATTCAACGGAATATCGGGTGAATCAATCACACCCTGTAAAAGCATTAGGAAATCAGGAACGATACCCTCTACCGAATCGGTAACGAATACTTGGTTGCAATATAATTGTATCTTGTATCGATTGATATCGATATTGTTTTTGATTTTCGGGAAATAAAGAATCCCCGTCAACTTAAACGGATAGTCGATATTCAAATGAATCCAAAACAGAGGTTCATCTATTCCCGGATAAAGATCGGCATAGAATTTCCTGTAATCTTCATCGGTCAAATCTGTCGGCTTCCGAGTCCATGCAGGCTCCATATCATTAATGACCCTATCCTTGTCTGTATCGACATATTTCCCGTCTTTCCATTCTTGTTCTTTTCCAAACACAACGGGAACAGGCAAGAAACGACAATATTTTTTCAACAGGGTCTCGATACGTTGTTCTTCAAGAAATTCCTTATTGTCATCATCGACATATAAAATAATATCTGTTCCCCGCTCGCTCTTTTCGATATCGGTCATCTCGTAAGCCGGAGAACCATCGCAGCTCCACATGACTGCTTGGGCTCCTTCTTTATAGGATAATGTACGTATTTCTACTTTTTTGGAAACCATGAAAGAAGAATAAAATCCCAGCCCGAAATGCCCGATAATGGCATTCGCATCATTTTTATATTTTTCCAAGAACTCTTCGGCCCCCGAAAAAGCAATTTGATTGATATATTTGTCTATCTCTTCGGCAGTCATTCCTATACCGCGATCCGATATAGTCAACGTCCCTTTATTTTTATCAATCGACACTGTGACATTCATCATGCCTAACTCACCTTTGAAATCGCCAAAAGAAGATAATGTCTTCAATTTCTGAGTGGCATCCACAGCATTAGAAACGAGCTCCCTTAAAAATATTTCATGGTCGCTATACAAAAATTTTTTAATGACGGGGAAGATATTGTCGGTTGTAACCCCAATTGTACCTTTTTGCATAATTGTATATTTTTATCATTTAAATTTCTGACTATGATTTTTCAAAAAAAATGCCAGACTCAATGGAATCTGACATTTTGACTTATTCAAGATGGTTCTGTCACTTTTCAGTTTTCGAATCTTTTATTTGAGTAACGATTTTCTGGTTCTCTTTATCAAAGTCGACAATAATAGTGTCTCCTTCATTTACCGTTGCTCTAATTATCATTTCTGCCATTTC
>OIXH01001485.1_pt1 | contig 26134 bp, 19 predicted proteins | sample 1587741 | NCBI WGS metagenome assembly OIXH01 (sample SAMEA3888916, study PRJEB22519) | human gut metagenome | biome: human gut; feature: human-associated habitat; material: faeces | place: Denmark | collected 2011 | reverse complement strand
CCGGAACAGTCGGCAAATGCCTTTGCTCCGATGCCGATACCGCTGCAAGCCGACAAATCGACTGTTTCGAGCGACGTACATGCTCTGAATGCAGTTTTGCCGATATCTTTAAGACTGTCAGGAGCAATTATCTTTTTCAAACCGGTGCAGCTTGCAAAAGCATTCTCGCCTATACCGCCTACATATTTCGGCAGTTCGATCTCGGTAAGTGAGGTGCAATTATAAAAAGTCTCCTTTTGAATACTGTTTATAAAATTCGGCAGCGTCACTTTCTTCAGCGATGTGCAGCAGTAAAAAGCAGAATTGGGTAATGTACTGACCGTATCGGGTATAACACATTCCTCCAGAGAGGTGCAATGATTGAATACATATGAGCCGAGTATAGACAAATTCTTTGAAAGTGTTACGGATTTAAGACCCGTGCAGTAGGAAAAAGCAAAGTCGCCGATCGACACAACAGAGTCGGGCAGAGTGATTTTTTCCACAGATGACAGATCGGCAAATGCATCGCCGCTTACCTCGGAAACCGGTATTCCATCCACCTGTGAAGGTACGGTAATCTCTTTAGAGGTGCCGATATATTTAATGACTGACGCCTTGCCCGATTCTATGTAATAGACCAGTTCGCCGTCAGTGTACTTTCCGCTTTCAAGCTCGTATGACGCGCGAGATGAATCGGCAGTCGATGTATCTGCGCTCTTATCTCCGTCAGACGCCGACCGATCATTTTTTTCGCCGCATGAAACAATACACATCAGCGTCATTGCAGATAAAGTTGCCGCTGCTGTAAGTGCAACAAAACGGAGCAAGTCGTTTTTTCTCATTGATATATCCCCCAAAGCAAATTATTCATTTTCATTTTATCATATTTTTTGTATTTATTTCAATTATGAAGAACACAAATAATTATTTATTTATTGTGCAATATGCCTTTTCACCGTTTCATCATCAGCGGTAACATACAGTGTGCTGTACCCGTCATAAACGACCATGCCTGGGCGCGCTCCTGCCGGTTTCTTCACCTTTGCCACGCGAACATAATCGACCGGGACCGATGACGACTGTCTTCCCTTTGAGTGATATGCCGCAATCTGTGCTGCAAGCATGACGGTGCTGTCCGGCACTTCACCGGCACGCGTGTCAATTATTACATGAGCGCCGTGTATTCCCTTTGTGTGCAGCCAGATATCGGAACGTGCGGCGGTTTTCAGCGTCAACAGGTCATTTTGGCGATTATTTCTGCCGACGTAAATATCGAAGCCGTCGTCCGAAACATAATGATAAGGGGCAAGCGGGCGGCTCTTTTGCTTCTTTCCCTGCGGCTGACGGCGAATATATCCCCCGTCGGCAAGTTCGGCGCGTATTTCCGCGATGTCGCTCTCACATTCGGCTCGCGACAGAGCGTCAAACACGCTGTCAAGGTAGGCAATCTCCTGTTCGCCGTCGGAAATAAGAACGGTCAGCTTTTCCTCGGCTGTGTAAGCTTTTTTATAGTCCTTGAAGTACTTTTGCGCGTTTTGCGCGGGAGACAGCTTTTCATCCAGCCGTATCCTCATCGTGCCGCAGTCGGGATCGTAGTAGTTCATGACCTCGCACACCGACGCGCCGCGCGGTATAGCGGCAATGTTAGCCTTGATAAGCTCGCCGCAGATACGAAGGTGCTCTTTGTCTTTGCAGGCGGCAAGTTCGGCACGCTGTTTATTCATTTTTCGCGAAATACGCTCGACCGAAGTAGTCAGCACCTTCATCAGGTCGCGTGTACGGCGACGCATATTCTCCTCGCGGCGGCGATCGCCGTAAAACTCATCCAGCAGATGGCTGAATGAATCGAAGGTTTTGCACTGTGCAAGCGAGCCGTACTGAACGATATCGGTATACGAAAAATCGTACGGCTTGTCATCGCCGCGAAAAATAACTGTCGGTGTACCGTTTTCGACAGCGGTTCTTATTGAATCAACAGCTCCGCGCAAGCGCATATATGCCGTATCGTCCAATGAATCGGCATCGACACTGCCTGCGGCGCGTAAAGCAAGCTCACGAGCAATGAGCGGAGATACTCCGTCGACAGTGTTCATTATGCGGTCGGACAGTCTGCCGTCGGCGGCGCGCACCGCAGCGGCTATCTGAGCGCTGTCATGATCGAGTAAATTTAGCTTTTCCTGACGCTGCGGCGGTTCATACGCCGCACCGGGCAGTATCATGCGTTTGCTGTCCTCCGCCGACGAACGGCGCAGCGCGTCGATTATCCGTCCGTTTTCGAGCAGTATCAGGTTGGAATTACGGCCCATTATCTCGGCGACGATAGACACGGTTATGCTGTCGCCAAGCTCGTTGTAACTGTCAAAATCAAAGCGGACGACTCGTTCCAGCCCATCCTGATTTGTTCCGGCAAACTTAGCTCCGATAAAATACTTTCTCATGAGCATACAGAACATGGGAGGCTGAGCGGGATTTTCATAATTCAGTTCTGTGAAATGAAATCGCGGATCACTCAGCGTAAAAAGTATTTTCCCCGAAAAGCCTTTTTTGTGTAAAAAGAGAACTATTTCGTCCCGCGACGGTTGGCACACCTTATCCACTCGCGTTTCAGCGGCGACCGACTCAATTTCGCGGCGCAAATTGTATATAAATCCACCGTCAAGCGGCATCTTTGCTCATCTCCCACAAATAAAATCAAAGATTTGCTATTTCATAATCACAAATATTTCGCAGGATCACTCTCGTCAAGTACAATGACCTCAAGCGAACCGAAACTATCGGCAAGTCTCTTTGCAATGCGATTTTTAATGACCTGCTCGGTAGCGAAATGGCCGCAGACATAAAGTGCGATTCCGTTTTCACGGGCAAAGAGATTAAGATGATGTTTGCTTTCACCCGTAACCAATGCGTCGCATCCGTCTTTCAGAGCGTCGAAAACAAATTCGCCGCCGGCGCCGCCGCAAACGGCAACTCGGCGTATCGCTTTAGCTGTCGGCACATATTTTACGCCGCCGACGCCGAGTCTCTGCTTTATAAATGCCGCAAACTCGTCGGCGCTCATTTTCGGCACATCACCGATACGCACCATCGGCGGATAATCTGAGTCCCCGTCGGTCAGCGGCTGCACATTTTCCATGCCGAGAGCGTGCGCAAGCGCGTCGTTTACGCCGTCAACCGCCGCGTCCAGATTGGTATGAGCGCATACGGCGGAGATGTCGGCGGCAGCAAGACGGTAAACCGGATGAGCGGTGTCAATCGAACGCATCGGATCGAATATAACGGGGTGATGCGAAACGATAAGCTGAGCGCCCAACGCAGACGCTCTTGATACGGCGTCAGCAGTAATATCGAGGCAAACAGCAACCTTGCTCACCGCTCGGTCACCGCTGCCCACCAGCAGTCCCGCGTTATCAAATCCAAGTGCCGTGTTAAACGGCGCCCAGCAGTCGAGCATATCGTAGATTTCTTTAACTGTCGGCATTTTTTCAGTCCTCCAATCGCTTTTTCAGTGCTTGCAATATAGTCTCCAGTTCCGCCTTTTCGGGATGATCGTCCCGTGCATTTTCAAGCGAGCGAAGCCGCGAGTCTATCCTGCGTATCTGGCGTTGAAGGTAATCCCGACCTTCGGCGGTCGAGGTCGTAACCTCGCCTATGTATTCATACTCGGGCGGATATTCGCGCCGATTGCCGTCAAAACGGCACTGCATAACCGTATACAGGCGGTGCGCGTCATAAACCGCACGTTCGCAGTCGATAACAAATCCGTTAGCAATAAGATAACGCCGCAAATCATCGGCGGATGTCATCGGCTGAAATATAAAGCGGTATTTTCCGCTGCGCGTCCACTTGGCGGCGTCAATTATCCATGAAATCAGATCGCCGCCCATTCCGGCAACTATAACATGATCGACTTCGTCGGGAGACACGCCCGCAAGTCCGTCGGACAGCCGCGTTTCGATACGGTCGTCAAGTCCGGCACGTTCGATATTCTTCCGCGCAGAGGACAGCGGTCCCTCGCCGATATCGGAAGCAATGACGCGACTGGCTTTTCCCGATCGTATCAGCTCGATCGGCAGCAGCGCGTGGTCACATCCCACATCAACGACCAAAGCGCCGCCGCGGACAAAATCCGCGACGGCTCTCAGTCTGGCATTCAGCGCCATGATTATTCCTTTGACGCGAAATGGGCGTTTATCTTTTCGACCATTTCGTCGACGGAAACGCCGTGAACGGCGCAAGCTTCCTCAAGGCTCTCACCGCGCGATGCGGGACAACCGAGGCAATGCATACCCATCTCCAGGAAAAATGTTGCTGTCTCTCTGTCGGCGTCGAGAATGTCGCCGATAAGTGATTGTTTCGTAACCTGCATTACTGTTTATCCTCCTCTATAACCTTCAATTCGCCTGTCATTATCTGTTTAAATTTCTCGCCGTCCATCTTTTCATGATCAAAAAGATATTTTGCAACAGCGTTAAGCTTGTCTTTATGCTCAGTGAGTATCTGTGTACCTCTGTTGTACGCGGTTTCGATAATGCGGTGGACTTCCTCGTCAATCTTAGCCGCGACCTCCTGTGAGCAGTTGTTGACATGACCGTAATCTCTGCCGAGGAACACTTCGTCGTTGTTATTACTGTACTGAATGGGTCCGAGATCGGGGCTCATTCCGTACTTGACCACCATGTCGCGCGCTGTCTGAGTTGCGCGCTCTATATCGTTGGACGCGCCGGTCGATACGTCGCCGAAAATGATCGACTCCGCGATACGGCCGCCGAGAAGCATAACCAGCTCCTCCTCCATCTCGCTCTGATATTTGGAGAATTTGTCCTCGCTCGGCAGTGAAATGGTCATGCCGAGTGCTCTGCCGCGCGGAATGATCGTGATCTGATGAACGTCGTCCTGTGTCGGCAGGTAGTAACCGGTGATGGCGTGACCCGCTTCGTGATAAGCAGTGTTCATCTTTTCTTTATCCTTCATTACACGGCTCTTCTTTTCCGCACCGGCAATGACCTTGATAGTTGCTTCCTCGATGTTTTCCTCGACAATTGCTTTCAGCCCCTTGCGAACTGCAAGCAGCGCCGCCTCATTAAGCAGGTTTTCAAGGTCCGCACCGGTAAAACCGGCAGTGGAACGGGCAATAGTTTTCAGATCGACATCAGGGCCTAACGGCTTTCCTCTGGCGTGAACCTTGAGTATCTCTTCTCTGCCCTTGACGTCGGGGTAGTTAACGGTTATCTGACGGTCAAATCGACCCGGACGCAGAAGCGCCTTGTCCAGAATGTCGGGACGGTTGGTAGCGGCGATGATAATAACGCCCTCGTTAACACCGAAGCCGTCCATTTCAACAAGCAACTGGTTGAGGGTCTGCTCGCGCTCGTCGTGACCGCCGCCGAGGCCTGCGCCTCTCTGACGGCCGACTGCGTCGATCTCATCAATAAAGATGATGGCGGGAGCGTTTTTCTTAGCCTGCTCGAACAGGTCGCGTACACGCGACGCGCCGACACCGACAAACATCTCGACGAAGTCAGAACCGGAGATTGAGAAGAAAGGTACGCCGGCTTCACCGGCAACGGCGCGCGCAAGCAGCGTTTTACCGGTTCCCGGAGGGCCGACAAGCAGCACACCTTTCGGTATTCTCGCGCCCATATCATTGAACTTTTTCGGGTTTTTAAGAAATTCCACTATCTCGACAAGCTCCGCCTTTTCTTCATCGGCGCCTGCAACGTCGGTAAACATTGTTTTACGCTTGTCATCGGTGATTTTCTTTGTTTTTACCTTTCCGAAGCCCATTGTGCTGTCGTTGCCCATCATCTTGCCCATTCGTTTTGACATAAAGACAAAGAAGAAAATGAGCATCGCAACGGTCAGCAGCGTCGGCAAAAATGAGATCAACCACGACGTCTCGTTACCGGGAACGTAGTTATAGGTGATCTTGTCGGCATCCGCCGCTGTTTTATTATGCTCAACGATGTAATCGTTTATATCCCTGTAAAAAATTTCGGAATCGGGGACGGTATATTTATAAGTCTTGCCGTCCGAGCGCTGCTTATAGGTAAGCTGGCGCGTTGTTATATTCAGTTCAAATTCCGAAATATCATCTTTGTAAAACTTTTCGACAACAGCAGAATACTTAACGGTATCCACTGTCTGATTTACCCGAACCATCGCCCAAACGCTGACGATTATCAAAACGGGTATCAGGATAAAAAGCAATACGTTGCGGACATTTTTATTCAAGATATCATCTCCTTAATAAGGGGGTTGCGAGTTATTTTTCGTAAACTGACGGTTTCAGCACGCCGAGGTACGGAAGATTGCGGTATTTTTCATCATAGTCAAGTCCGTAGCCGACGACAAATTCATCAGGCACGATCGTGCCGACATAATCGGCGGAAATGTCAGCCTCGCGGCGCGACGGCTTATCCAAAAATGTGCATATCTTGATGCTGTTGGGATTGCGTGTCAGCAACAGTTCTTTTACGTTGCTGAGTGTCTTTCCCGAATCGAGAATATCCTCGACCAAAAGCAGGTCGTAGCCCTTGAGGTCGATGTCGAGATCCTTGATTATCTTAACACGGCCGGATGTGGATGTACCCGAACCGTAAGACGATACGCACATAAAATCGATGCGGCAATGAATATCGATTGCACGCATCAGATCAGCCATAAAAACGACCGATCCCTTCAAAATGCTGACCATAAGCAAATTCTTATCCTTATAGTCTTTGCTGATTTGCTGTCCTAAATTCGTAATGATCTGTGCAATTTCCTCCTCCGTCAGAAGGATTTTCTTAATATCTTCCTTCAAATCCCGTCAACCTCCGATATGATAAGGTAATTTTTTGTATTTTTATCAGGTGCGACCCGCCGGTCACATCCGATGCCGAGTACATATACAACGCCGCCGTCATCGGCAATAACCGGCAGTTCACCGCGCTGATCGCACGGAATTTTCAGCTCGCAAAAGAGCTTTTTAAGGCTTTTATTCGCACGTTTTTGTAACCGTATCGCATCGCCGGGAAGTCGCGTGCGAAGTACCGGAACACCGATTATTTTATCATAATCAAGCATTGCGTTTGTTAACAAATCATTAACATTTAAGCCGCTTAAAATCTCGGTTTTTATGCATTTTGCGCCAAAGTTCACCGTTTTATTAACAAAGTCATAACAGGGTGTCACATTCTTCTCGGCAGGCATTTTTTCGGTGAATGTCAGCATGCCGTTTTCACAGACGGCAAAGCCGCCCTTCGGCATCTGACGCCGCCCACCAAAGCGGATAATGTCGCACACCTGCGAGCAATGGAGACTGTCCGGCTCAGCGCCGATTCTCTCACGCACGATCATGCTCACTGCACGCGCAAGTACTGCGTCGTGACATTCACTCAGCTGCTCACAACGGTAGCCGTCGCCGTCGCGCGCGTCTTCTACTGCCTTTTCGGCAAGAGACGAGATAAGCCCGTCCGCCTCACGCATCGATGCACAAAACCTCGTAATACTGTCGCACAGCGATGGATTTATACCGCGCATTACCGGCACGACCGCGTGACGCAATTTATTTCGCGTGTAGTCATCGGTCAGGTAGGTGCTGTCGGTAACGTACGAAAGCGAATTATCGGTACAATATTGCTCGATATCTGCACGCGAGCAGTAGATCAGCGGGCGTATGATATTGCCGCGAACAGGCGGTATTCCGCATGCGCCCTTTACTCCGGCACCGCGAATAAGATTAAGCAGTACCGTCTCGACGTTATCGTCGGCGGTGTGGGCGGTCGCGATCTTGTCTGACGCGTTTTCAGACAAAAACGCGTAACGAATGCGTCGAGCGCACGCTTCCGTGCCCTCGCCCGACTCCGCTGCCAGCCGGTTTATATCAAATCTGCCGACCGTAAGCGGTACGCCGAGCGACGCGCACATCTCGCGCACGAATTTTTCGTCACTGTCTGATTCGTCGCCGCGCAGCATATGGTTGACATGCACGGCTGAAACGTGAAGATCATACTGTTCACGAACAGCAAGCAAGCCGTGAAGCAATGCCGTTGAATCGGCGCCACCCGACAGTGCGACCGTCACGCTGTCACCGGAACTCAGCATATTACAGCGCGTAACCGCCGCTTTCAGCTTATTCAACATTCGGAGCCACCGAGGTAAAGCGTGTATACTGACCGTCCCAATACAGCGGCACGTCACCTATTCGTCCGTGACGGTTTTTTGCAACTATGCAGACCGCCTGATGCTCGTCGGCTCGCTGCTCGGGATCGTTCTTTTCGCCGTCGTAATATCCCTCGCGGTAAAGGAAAAGAACGATATCGGCATCCTGCTCGATAGAACCTGAATCTCGCAGGCTGGACAGCGACGGACGATGAGATTTTTTATCGTTTCCTTCGCCGCCGCGGTTGAGCTGAGCCGCGACCAGCACGGGAACATTAAGTTCCTTTGCCATCATTTTCAGGTTTTTCGTTATATCGGAAATAATCTGCACCTGATTATCGGTACGCTTGGTCGAGCCCATGATTCCGAGGTAATCGACAACCACCAAATCGACCTGTTTCATACGGCGCAGTTTTGCTTTCATTTCGTTTACGGTAATACCCGGCGTTTGATCGAGGTATATCTCCGCCTTAGACAGTATTTCGGTCGCCTGAACGAGATTTGTCCATTCGCTGCCCTCAATCTTGCCTGTACGCAGCTTTTCACTTGCGATGCACGCCTCTGCCGACAGCAAACGCTGTGCAAGCTGGTCACGGGTCATTTCCAACGAAAAGAAGCAGACGGTGCGGCGTTCCTTTAACGCCACATGACGCGCAATATTAAGCGCAAAGCTGGTTTTACCCATACCGGGGCGCGCGCCGAGAATGATAAGGTCGCTTTTGTTAAGACCTGTTATCATATCGTCAAGTGCGTTTATTCCGCAGGGAATGCCGATATATTCGTCGCGCGTCGACTCGTCGTTAAGTCGGTCGATACGGTAAATAGTCTCGTCACGCAAGACGTCGCGTATATGCACAAGGCCGGATGTCTCCCTGCCCTTTCGTATGTCATAGATATTCTGCTCCGCCTGCTCAATAAGCGCCGACGAATCGTTGCTGCCCGCTTCAACCTCGGCAACAATGCGCTGAGCCGCCTGCATGAGCGAGCGCGAATAATACTTGTCCTTTACAATGTCAACATAGGCGTCGAGATTTGCAGACGACGGCACCATCTGGACAAGCTGAGTAATATATGCCTTTCCGCCCGCGTCGTCGTATACGCCGCGCGCCTTAAGTTCATTCAGTATAATGACCGGATCAATGGTCTTGTTGAGCAGGTACATATCGGTCATGACCGAGAATATTGCCTGATGCTGCTGTATGTAGAAATGCTCAGGCTTGAGCACACCGCCCAGCTTGTCCATTGAGGCAGGGTCGATCAGCACCGAGCCGAGCACCGACTGCTCCGCTTCGGCACTGAATGGGGTCATGTGACCGCTCAACAGATCAAAATTCTGATTATCAGCCATAATCAACCTCTGTCAAATAGAAAAATTTTATATAAACGGTAAAACCGGCCGAAAACTCAGCCGTTTATTAAAAAACGCTGATGTCCGACCTATTACTCGGCAAGAACGACCGCTACGGTCGTTTTGGCAACGATACCGGCATAGAGCTTTATCTCCGCTGTATATTCGCCCGCGGCCTTGATATCGGCTACACTTATCTTTCGGCGGTCAATGTCGGCGGAAAACTGCTTTTTTATCTCCTCGGCGATTTCCTTGGAGGTTATTGAACCGTACAGCTTGCCGGAAGCGCCCGCTTTGGCATTGATCGTGACCGTCTTGCCGTCAAGCTTATCACAAAGCGCCTGAGCCGCTTTTTTCTCCTCGGCGATATGAAAAGCCTTTGAGTCCTCACGGTTTTTAAGCTCGGTAAGCGCCTGAGCGTCGGCATTTATCGCCAGATTACGCGGAAAAAGGAAGTTGCGCGCATATCCGTCGGATACCGACACCATATCGCCTTTTTTGCCCTTTCCCTTTACATCGGCTGTCAAAATAACTTTCATGGTAATGCTCCTTCTGCCGCTTGACTTTGCGGCGTGTAATGCTTTTTGACGGCGGTGAAGCCGCCGAATCGGTTATCATTTACTGTGTGTAAATGCGTCATGGTTTTGTTAAAATAACATTTTCGGATTATGATCCGAATGTATTGTTTTTTATTTGTATTACTTTTGCTCATTGCGGTAAGCGTCAATAGCGCCGACCAACATTCTGACCGCTCGGTCGATATCACAGTCGGAAAGCTGCGCCGCCGCCATGGTCAGATGACCGCCGCCGCCGAGCGATTCCATAATGAGCTGGACGTTTACGGCACCGAGGAGCCGATATGTTGATAATATCGCCGGAGCGGAACAAAACAAAGGATGCGTTAACGCCGTCTATGCCCAGCATCTCGTCTGCCGCCTGCGACGCAGCAATTCGCACGTCGGCGCCGGCAGCATCGGTCTTTGAAATCGCGCAGTCGCCGTAAACATACGAGTCGGCGATAATCGCGGCGCGCTCCTTATACACGGCAAAGCCGCTCTTGAAAAAGCTCTTTACATTAACCGTCGAAGCGCCGCAGCCGCGCAAAAACGCCGATGCTTCAAATGTGCGAACGCCCGAATTAAGCACGAAATTACGCGTATCAAGCATTATTCCCGAAAGCAGCGCCTCCGCCTCGACCTTGCCTATTTTCGGCTGTATGTACTGAACAAGCTCGCTCGTCAGCTCGCAGGCTGAGGAAGCATACGGATCGTGGTAGAAAATAACCGCATCGTCAATATGATCAACCGTCTTTCGGTGGTGATCGATGATAACCGTCGCCTGACATGCGTCGTACAATTCCGGTGCATCGAGGAAGCTGCGGCGGTGGGTGTCGCATATTATCAGCAACGTCTTTTTTGTAACGAGCTGCATCGCCTGCTCGGGAGATATAACGCAATTCGGATAGCCGTTTTGCTCAACATAATCGATAAGCGGATTACACAGCGACTTATCCCTGTTGACGACAACATTTGCCTGCTTGCCGGTCATATGTATCGCACTGTACAGTCCGAAGCATGAGCCGAAGCTGTCCAAATCAGGAAATCTATGACCCATCAAAAGCACATTGTCGCTGCCTTCAACCAATTCCCGCAATGCAGACGCAACGATACGCGTGCGTACACGGGTACGCTTGGACGAAGTGGACGACGCGCCGCCGAAAAACTCATAATCGTCATCGGTCTTTACCGCCGCCTGATCGCCGCCGCGTCCGAGAGCCATGTCAAGCGCCTGACGCGCAATATCTTCACATTCAAGCACGCTCTCGCTGCCGTGACCGACGCCTATTGACAAGGTGGCGTGTCCGCGGTCACCGAAGTCGAGAGAACGAACCTGCTTCAATATGTCAAATCGGTCGCGAACAGCCGCCGACAGGTAATACTCATCGGTAACGAGAAGATAATTGTCATTGCCGAGCTTGTAATACATACACTCAAGCTTTCCGGCGTAATCCTCTATTTTTTTGCTTATGGCGGAGACTATCTCCGCCTTTTCACTGTCACGGGCACCGCGCTGAAGCTCCTCCAGATTGTCAATGGTAATCAAAATGACTGCCGGGCAATTGTCGTTATACCGTTTCAGCAGTTGATCATACTCGGTCATATCGGAAAAATAGCACATCGTTCCGCCCTCTGAAAGATCGGAAGCGTAAACGCGCCAAACACCGGTTGACAGTTCGATATCAGCGTAGCCACTGCGGGCACAGTCAAGCTGGTCGGGAGAGATGAGCGACGACGCATCACAGCCGTAAATGTCCCTGCCGTTTAATATCCAATCGCGAAATGCGGAATTGTACCAAGCGATCTCACCGTCGCGCACCGCAAGCGCAGGCATATGCAATCCGTTCATAAGCTCGGTACCGCCGTTCACCTGTTTTGAAAGGTCGGCAATAACACGCCGCACGCTTTGCTGACGGCCGACATAGACAAATGAAAATGTTGCGGCGCATCCAACCGTTATGACAGCGCCGACAATACCGGCAGCAGCGTTGTACTTTCCGGCAATGAGCGACATAGCCAGTACACACGCCGTGAGCGTACAGGCTATCACTGTATACAGTCGTTTGAACGATCTCATTTTGCAGCATACATCCTTTCATGCGGTTTAACAGCATTATGCGGCAGAAGTGTATCTCTTGCGTATTTTTACGCAGATCATATCTCCATAATAATAGGCAGTATCATGGGTGAACGGTGAGTTTTGCTGAAAAGGAAACGTGACAGATCGTCGCGCACCTTTTGCTTAATGGTCGCCCAGTCCTTGCCCTGACAGGAATCGAGCACGGCACAGACGGTGCGCTTCGCGTCGTCAATGAGTCCCTCCGACTCCCTGACATATATAAATCCGCGCGAAACGATATCCGGTCCTGCCAATATATCTCCGCTTGCTTTGTCAATGGTCATTACGACGGCGATAAGTCCGTCCTCGGCAAGATGCTTTCTGTCCTTCAGCACAATGTTGCCTACGTCTCCGACGCCGTAGCCGTCGACCAGTACACGTCCTGCCGGAACCGAACCGTTTATTTTTATACCGCTGTCGTTGACCTCAACGACGCTGCCTATCTGAGCTATAACGATATTTTCCTTTTCAATGCCGACCGACTGCGCGAGCTTTGCATTTTTTATGAGGTGCTTATACTCGCCGTGAACAGGCATGAAATACTTCGGCTTTGTAATGGTCTGGATCATTTTGATTTCCTCGGCGCAGGCGTGTCCCGAAACATGGACATCGTACATACGCTCGTAAATGACCTCCGCACCCAGTTTCATCAGCTCGTTTACAACGCGAGTGACCATTTTTTCGTTTCCCGGAATAGGCGTTGCCGAGATGATTATCATATCCTCGGGGCCTATATCAACCTTTCGGTGGTCGGAAAATGCCATTCTGTGCAGTGCCGACATCGGCTCGCCCTGCGAACCGGTGGTGATGATGACCAACTGCTCGGGTCTGAACTTTCGGATAAGATCGGCGTCGATAAGTACGCCGTCGGGCACGTTGAGGTAACCCAATTCCGCCGCGACCGAAACAACGGTGACCATGCTCCTGCCGAGTACGGCTACCTTTCGCGAGCAGCGTACAGCCTCGTCGATTATCTGCTGTATACGGTGAATATTTGACGAAAAGCTGGCTACGATTATGCGTTTATTCTGAGCCTGAGCGAACAGCTTTTCAAACGTACCTCCGACCACGCGCTCACTGGGGGTGAAGCCGGGTCGTTCGGCATTGGTCGAATCGGAAAGCAGCATTGTCACGCCCTCGTTTCCGAGTTCGGCAAATCGTCCGAGGTCGATAACGTCGCCGTCAATCGGTGTCGTATCTATCTTGAAATCGCCCGTGTGGACAAAAAGTCCTCCCGGGCAGCGTATGGCGAATGCCACCGCGTCGGGTATCGAATGGTTGACGTGAATAAACTCTACATCGAAACAACCGACCTTAACATGGTTGCCGGGGCTGCAAATATGCAGATCGGCATGCAGGTTATGCTCCTTCAGCTTACCCTCGACCAAACCGAGTGTGAGCCGTGTACCGTAAATCGGCACTCCGAACTCCTTAAGCAGGTACGGTATAGCTCCGATATGGTCCTCATGTCCGTGAGTGATGAACAAGCCGCGTATTTTGTCCTTGTTTTTAATCAAATATGAAAAATCCGGAATAACGATATCAATTCCGGGCAGATCGTCGTCAGGGAACGCCATGCCGCAGTCGACCAGTATCATATCGTCGCCGCACTCGTACAGAGTAATATTCTTACCGATCTCGTCCAGTCCGCCGAGCGGAATTATGCGCACAGTCGGTTTTTCTCCGCGGCGTGAGCGTGAGCCTTTACCCTTTCCCTTTGTAGCGGTCGAACGCGTGCGGCTGACTGTGTCATTGTTCTGCGCGACCGCTGACGCCTTTTCGGTGCGCGCTTTTGTCGTCCTCTTTGAGCTGTTTTGAGCCTTTGCTCCTGCTTTTGATGACTTTGCGCCGGTGCTTGAACTCGTTTTTTGAGTCTTTGACTGTGCGTTTGAGTCGGTTTTAGCCGATCTTTTCGGTGTTTTTTTAGGTTCATCCGGTATTATTCTGCCGTACTGAGCCTGCGTCTTTTCCTCGGTCACTGCCGACATTTGCCGAGCATTTGCATTTCTTTTTTTCGGAGGTCTGCCGACCCGTTTCTGATTAGTTTCATTTAATACAGTGTCGCCGTCCGGGCGACTGCGCTTTGTTTCTTCATTCTGTTGCGCCATAAAGTTCTCCTTTTCCGTCGCTGCGCCGATTGGTTCAAAATTTTCGCAGTATATGCCTTGGTATGTAATATGGTTCATTTTACGGTATAACGCTCCGCCGTAAAACTCCGATAAAAATATTCAAAAGCATTGGTTGTTTGGACAATACGATTAGGTGCGCCGCAAGCGGTCGCAATATACCGTTATTCCGGCAAAAGTTTGATAAAATATATGTTGCGTTGCGGTGTAGTACAACAAAACGCCCCCGATATAATCAGGCAAAAGCGTGTCACGATCCCGTTTCGTATTATCCGTTCTGACAAATTAAATCACAATATAAAGATATTGCCCCCAGTTTGATATATTGTAACCCACGGGACACATATTGTCAAGGAATTACCATCATAATGCACTCACGCCTTCACCATACGATTATTATTGTTCGTACATCTCAATTTTAATCGACTCCGCATTTTGCCGATGGAATTTAAAAGTGGTTTTAGTGCATAATTAAATACAAATCAGCTTTTAAGTTGCACTTAGGTCAAGTGAATTGCTGAAAATATCTGTTTCCTACTCTCTATACATATGCGATTTTATAAGTTTACAAGCATATCTTTGTTTTATTGCCGTCCGCGTCTACCGGTTTGTTTTTTCAGCACCTGGCTCAATCCCGTTGTTGCCAATTTTGTCTGCTTATTGTATAATAAATTATTATTCATAACTTGGGAGTGCGAAAATGGTTTCAAAGCTGTACAGCATAGGCGTTTTCGGAATAGAAACATTTACAGTTGAGGTAGAAGCCGACATTGCAATCGGTATACCTGCATTTGACATAGTCGGACTGCCCGACACCGCCGTAAAAGAATCGCGCGGCAGAGTGCGATCTGCCGCAAAGAACTGCGGACTTGATTTTCCCGTCGGACGCGTAACGGTCAATTTGGCTCCCGCTGACCTGAAAAAAGAAGGAGCGGTATACGATCTGCCGGTGCTGATGGCGGTACTGTCGGCAGCAGGACAGATAACTGCCGACCTCAGCGACACAGCATTTATCGGCGAGTTGTCACTCAGCGGCGAGATAAGACCGATCTGCGGTCTGCTCGCAATGGCGATACACGCAAAAAGCTGTGGATTCAAGCGCTTCTTTGTTCCGGCAGGCAACGCCGCCGAGGCATCGGTGGTAACCGGAATTGACATCATACCGATAAGAAATCTGCTCGAACTGATGGAGGTACTGTCGGGCACTCGTGAAATAAAGCCGGTCAGCGCCGACGATTATCCCGATATCAAAATGAACGACTGCCCCGATTTTGCCGATGTAAAGGGTCAGCACGCCGCAAAAGCGGCTATTGAGACGGCTGCCGCAGGCGGTCACAACATACTGCTCATCGGACCTCCGGGATCGGGAAAAAGCATGCTTGCGAAACGCATACCGTCGATTTTGCCCGAAATGACCTTTGACGAGCAGATCGAGACCACAAAAATACACTCCATAGCCGGCGTGCTTCCGAGCGGCGTGAAGCTCATACGCCACCGCCCTTTCCGCTCGCCGCACCACACAATTTCGCCCGCAGGTCTGTCGGGCGGCGGCACGGTTCCGCGTCCGGGCGAAATATCGCTTGCACATAACGGCGTGCTGTTTCTCGATGAGTTGCCCGAATTTAACCGCTCCTCTCTTGAGGTGCTTCGTCAGCCGCTTGAGGACGGACGAGTCAACATCACCCGCGTGGCAGGCTCGCTCAGCTATAACTGCTTGTTCATGCTGGTAGCGGCGATGAATCCCTGTCCATGCGGCTACTACGGTCATCCGACAAAGAAGTGTACCTGTTCGCCGCGCGCCGTTTCAAGCTATCTCGGACGTATTTCGGGTCCGCTGCTCGACCGCATGGATCTGCATATTGAGGTGCCGCCGGTCGATTTCGATTCACTTGCAGATACCTCACGCAGTGAATCGTCCGCTGAAATACGCAAACGCGTCAACGCCGCCCGAAAAGCGCAGCAGCGGCGCTTCGACGGCACGGGTATAACCTGCAACGCGCGCATTACGCCGAAAATGCTGGACGAATTCTGTCCGATGACCGACGACGCGCGCACTGCGCTCAAATCGGCGTTTGAACGGCTGGATATGTCGGCACGCACCTACGACCGCATACTGAAAGTCGCACGCACGGTAGCCGACATCGACAACAGCGAAACTATTACCGCCGCACATATCATGCAAGCGGTGCGTTTCCGCAGTTTAGACAGAAAATACTGGAATCACGGATAAAGGTGAACTGAAAAATGGATAAAAAAAAGGTACTTGTGGCTATGAGCGGAGGGGTCGATTCCTCCGCGGCGGCGGCGCTGCTGATGGAGCAGGGTTACACCGTCGCCGGAGCCACTATGCAGATATGGTCGCCGGAGGAGATCGCCGCCGGCGATGCGAAAGAGGACGCAGTGCGCGACGCAAAAGCCGTTGCCGCACAGCTCTGTATCGATCACTACACATTTGACTTCAGCGAACAATTCAAGAAAAATGTTATTACGCCGTTTATCAATGATTATCTCGCCGGACGCACTCCAAACCCCTGCGTTTTTTGTAATAAAACCATGAAATTCGGCCTTTTTCTTGACCGCGCGCTCGAAATGGGATTTGACTATATCGCGACCGGCCATTACGCACGCGTAACCCATGACGAAAACGGATACCATCTCATCCGCTCTGCATCGGGCAAAAAAGATCAGACATATGTGCTGTACAACATGAATCAAACGGTACTGTCGCATTTGCTCCTGCCTGTCGGCGGCATGGAAAAGCCCGTTATCCGCGAGTATGCGGAGCGCTGTGGAATAAAGGTGGCGAGCAAACCCGATTCTCAGGAAATATGCTTCATTCCCGATGATGATTATGCGCGATATATCAAGTTCCACAGTGACTACACAGACGTTGAAGGCAACTTTGTCGACACCGACGGAAAGGTCATCGGGCGGCACATGGGGATCATCCACTACACTGTCGGTCAGCGAAAGGGTCTCGGCGCCGCCTTTGGTGAGCCGAAATATGTTGTTCGTGTCGACGCCGAAAATAACCGCGTCGTTCTCGGCGGCAACAACGACACCTTTTCAGCGTCGCTCACTGCCGACCGTGTGAATTTTTTAAGCGGTCGTTTTCCCGATTTGCCTCTCGCTGTCACCTCAAAGGTGCGTTACAGCGGCGGTGATTCGCCGGCAACCGTAACTCCGCTCGGAAACGGGCGTGTACGCGTGGATTTCGGGCCGCCTGTCAGAGCCGTCACGCCGGGGCAATCGGTCGTATTTTACAGCGGTGACGAGCTTCTCGGCGGCGGAATCATCGAATAGCTATGTGCATTAGCAGGTATTGACAAAGAATACGCGCGGATATATAATGTAAGAACCATTTAAGCCCTTTAGGGAGATATAAATGTACAAAACACACAAACCAAGCCGTTCACTTTTAACGGTAATGGAAAAATTCAATGTTGCGGCCGACGATATCCTTACTGTTACCTGTATGGATTTTTCCGTCGACTGCGATTTTGTTTTCTCGTGGCTCGTTCTGACAAAGGACAGAGTCTATTTGTTGCGCTCCGACAAGGTGATAGACAGTATTGATCACGTCGGTCGCACCGACGGCAAAAACGAAGTCCCTTCCGATGTCACGGTCGAGCAGTATCCCCTTTCAGATATAGAACGGGTCGAAGCCATGCCGCTTGCCGCAGGCTGCGTTTTTTGTATTTTTTCAGGCTCAGAGTGCAAAAAACTTACCGCCGCCAGCGCTACATGTACCGTCGGTGCAAATCATTTCGCCCAGTGCGTCATGCTCGCCAAAAACGGGGAATACGACCGCATTGCGGAGCTTAACCAAAAAAGCGGTCAAGGGCGCGGAGTTTGCCCCAAATGCGGCACGCAGTACAAGGATTACGGCAACCGAATTTGCCCGAAATGCAACAGCCGCCGCTCGTCCATGCTGAGACTGCTGAAGTTCTTTTTGCCGCACAAGGGAATGATCGCAGTCATGATGATCTGCATTGTTTTGTCGACGCTTGTCAGTCTTGTTTCTCCCTACCTCAGCGGTACGGTTCTGTACGGAGATATACTGGAGTGCAAGCTGGAAACCATCAATTTCGCCGGCATAAATGTCAAGGTGACGACCGCATTGCTCATCATTGCTTTGACCATTTTCGTAACTAAGCTTATCAACCGATTACTGTCGACCATTCAAAGCATCTCCGTGGCAAAAATAGTTCCGTATGTCATCAGGGATATAAAATCAAAGATTTTTGAGGTAATGAGCCGGCTGTCGCTGGATTTCTTTCAAAGCCGCGAAACCGGAGGACTGCTCAGCCGCGTTCTCGACGACGCCGAACAGGTAACCGGCCTGTTTATTGACGATATGCCAAAGCTGATAGTCGACCTGATAACCATTGCCGGAGTTTCGATAGCAATGCTTGCGATAAGCTGGCCGATAGCCATAGCAGTTATCATATTTATACCGCTGTCGTCACTCATCACCATTCGTTTGATGCCGAAAATGTGGTCGTTGTTCGGTTTGCGTTTTCGTGCCTCGCGCGATTTAAACGCTCACATAAACGACAATCTGACCGGAGCACGCGTAGTGCGCGCGTTCGGTCAGCAGGAGTCGGAAATTGAGCGGTTTGAAAAATACAACGAGAATGTACGAAAGGCTGAGTACAAGATCGTCGGCGTGCAAAACGAACTGTACGCCACCTACAATTTGCTGCAAAATGTAGGTGTTTTCGCCGTGTGGGGTATCGGTGCTTTTATTGTCATGACCCGTTTGAACTTCAGCTACGCCAATATAATCACGCTTATAGGCTACATCGGTATGCTGAGCGGCCCCGTAAATGATATTTCAAACGCGCTCAGACAGCTCGCCAACTGCATGAACAGCACACAGCGAATTTTTGAGATACTTGACGCTCAGCCCGACGTTGAGGAAGCGGAAAATCCCGTCTTCCCCGATACACTAAAGGGCGATATAAAAGTCGAAAACCTCTCTTTTTCATACGACAAAAAGCATCGCGTGCTTCACGACGTCTCGTTTGAAGTCCGTGCCGGCGAAATGCTCGGCGTGGTCGGGCGCTCCGGCGCGGGAAAATCGACCCTGCTGTACCTTATTTCGCGGCTTTACGATCCCGACGAGGGCAACATTTATATTGACGGAATAAACATTCGCGATATGAAGCTGGTTGACCTGCACCGGTCAATAGCCGTCGTGTCGCAGGATACATACATTTTTATGGGAACGGTAGCCGAAAATATCGCCTACTCAAATCCGGACGCGCCGCTTGAAAAAATAGTCGCCGCGGCAAAAGCGGCAAGCGCGCACGATTTCATAACCAAACTGCCTGACGGATACGACACTATCATCGGATCATCCGGGCGCGAATTATCGGGCGGCGAACGCCAGCGCATTTCGATTGCCAGAGCAATACTGGCCGATCCGCGCATTCTTGTCCTTGACGAGGCGACCGCCTCAATGGACACCGAGACCGAGCAAAGCATACAGCAGTCGCTTGAGCAGCTTTCAAAGGGGCGCACGACCATTTCGGTCGCTCACCGCCTGTCGACTCTACGCAACGCCGACCGACTGATAGTGCTTGAAAACGGTCATTTGGCTGAAAAAGGCACCCATAACGAACTGATAGAGAAAAAGGGTATATATTACCGCCTTGCACAGTTGCAGGGCAAATCCATGACATTGGAAGGAGCTGAAAACGAATGTCCGAGCAACGCTTTCCCGTGGGATCGAAGCCCGATGGGCGCCCCACCGATGGGAGGCCCGATGGGCGGTCCGCCAATGGGAGGCCCGATGGGCGGAATGCCTCCGATGTGAGCGATACGCGATACATAAACCGCGATAATGCAGTCTTTTCGGCAACCGACGGCGGCTTTATCTCCCTCGATTTCGACGGTCGTCATTACGACCGCGTGCTGATATTCCGCTCTTTTCCGTTTTCGGACGCAGGCAAATTTCTATCGGTACGTGAAACGGTCGGTCGAAATGATGAGATTGGCATCATCAGGGATATTAACGATGTTGACGAGCCGACAAGAAAGCTCATTGAAAGCGAGCTGAAACTGCGGTATTTTGTACCCAAAATACGCAATATACGCGGCGTCCGTACCGAACACGGTTTTTCGACTTTTTATGTCATCACCGACTACGGTCAGATGAAGTTCATTATACGCAGTTCGGGAGATTCGGTTACACGCCTGAGCGACACACGTATCATCTTCACCGATATTGACGGAAACCGCTACGAGGTTGAAAACATTGAAAAGCTCAGTGCGTTGGAGCTTAAGCGTATTGACGTATTTCTGTAACCTGCCGCTGCGTATTACCGTTTCACGTATATTTTTCACCGAAAGGATATTTCATGAAGCTGCTGTTTGATCTGCCGGAAAAATATCGGCAGTTCGTCCCCGACGACGAGCAAATCGAATACTGCGCACCGTACGATCTCGGTGCTGACGGAACGGCTGTCTCCGACGGCTTTGTTGCCGTCACCGAAAAGCGTATTATCGTCGTGCGTGACAGCAAGCTGACAGGTCAATGGCTGCTTTCGGAAATCGACGGTGTGAAATATCAGTCGTTTATCGGCTGCGGCGCTCTGACCGTCATAAAGGACGGCAGATATATCCGTGCCGCAGGCTTTTCAATGCGTCACACGATCCGCTTTTCATACATAGTAAAAGGCATCAAGGTACTGCTTCGCGGCAAAAGGGATAAGGTCGAATGTCACGAAAAAGAAACCACCTGTACACGGTGCGGCCATCCGCTCGGCGGCGCCGTCACCTGTCCGAAATGTGACCGAAAAAATGTTTCGGCGCGGCGATTTAAGTCATTGTGCGGGCCGTACATTTTACAGCTCATACTGATTTCATTCGTAATGGTTGCCGTGACAATATGCACTCTCTACACACAGTCGGTGCAACAGAAATTTATCGACAACACCCTGCGTCAGCCGTCCGCGGACAAAATGAGCGCCGTAGTGGTGTTCGTAATAACCATGCTGCTGCTAACCGGATTTAACGTCGGCGCTACCATTTACAAAAATGTCCTATGCGTAAAACTGGGCGCAAAAATGAGTATGGATCTGCGCCGCCGCGTGTTTGAAAAGATACAGCAGCTTTCAATGTCGTTTGTTTCAGGCCGAAAGCCCGGCGAGCTTATGAACCGCGTCACCTCCGATACCTCCGCCGTGCGTGATTTTATGGAAAAAGCGTTCGGAAACATGATGTCCAACATAATCACGATGATCGGAGCCGCCGCGCTGATGTTTTTCATTAACTGGCGCCTGGCTCTGCTTTCAATAATCTTTATGCCGCTGTGTCTGTTTCTCACAAAAGCATTTAACAAGAAAATCCACAATCTTTTCCGTAATCAGGCCAATAAAAACGACGATATCAAAAACCGCTTGCAGGATGTTTTGTCCGGCATACGCGTGGTAAAAAACTACGGCAGAGAAAAAGAGGAGTCGGATCGCTTTGATGCGCTGTCGGGCAAATTCGCCGATGTAGAATACCGCAACGAGGTATTTTGGGCGATCTTTTTTCCGTTTTTGTCGTTGATAATGGGGCTGGGAATCGACTGTATCGCCTATTTCGGCGGACTGGATGTCCTCGGCGGCACGATGCCCGCCGGCCGCCTCATGCAGTTCACATCATATGCAACAATGCTCTATTCACCGCTCAACTGGATGGCAGGTCTGCCACGCATGATAATGCGTATGCTTACATCGCTTGACCGAATTTTCGACGTGCTGGACGATACCTCCGAGGTAGAAAGCAGCGGCACCGTTGAACATAAAATCAACGGCGATATTGAGTTCAGATCGGTTTCCTTTGGCTACAACGCGTGTGACACCGTGCTTGAGGACATAAACTTAAGCGTAAAAAAAGGTGAAATGATCGGGTTGGTCGGCGCATCCGGAGTCGGCAAATCGACCATGATAAACCTTCTTATGCGACTGTACGACGTCAATGAAGGGCAGATTCTCATTGACGGCATAGACATACGTGACTATAACAGCCGCTCGCTGCATTCACAAATGGGCGTTGTATTGCAGGAAACATTCCTTTTCGCAGGCAGTATTCTCAACAATATCCGCTACTCAAAGCCGAACGCTTCCTACGAAGAGGTAATACGGGCAGCAAAAATCGCAAATGCTCACGATTTTATCAGCCGTCTGCCCGACGGATACGACACATATATCGGTACAAAAGGCTTTAACCTATCCGGCGGCGAGCGTCAGCGCATTGCTATCGCCAGAGCCGTTCTTGCCGATCCGCGTATACTGATACTGGACGAAGCAACCAGTTCCCTCGACAGCGAGAGCGAACTGCTGGTGCAGCAGGCAATACAGCGACTGACAAGTGAACGCACCACATTTGCAATAGCTCACCGCTTGTCTACACTGCGAAATGCAACACGCCTGGTCGTATTTAACCGCAATCACAGAATCGAGGAGGTCGGAACGCACGAGGAGCTGATGGAGAAAAAGGGGATCTACTACGGACTGGTTACCGCTCAGAAATCGCTGTTCAAAGTCAAAACAGAGCTTGACGCTTTACCATCCGCGCCGCCGATGAATCCGACACCGTAAACGAAGCCGAAAACAGAATACTAAATTCGTAAACATCATATATCAAACACAAAACGGACGACTTTTTTCAGTCGTCCGTTTTTTTCTTTTAAAATTAAACTTGCAAATGATACTTTTTTTATTTGTCTCAAGCAGTCTGTGTAAAAAGCTTGAGTCAATTATTCCTTTAAACGCATTATCGGCGTATTTCGGTGAAAAGTCCCGATGATGATATCGGTTCGCCGCCTGCAAACAAGTGCGACGTATCGCCGAGCGAAACCACTCTGCCGATCGCCGTATTGTTGTCCGGCTCATGCATCTCCATCAGCGCGGTTGTGACCGACGAGGTCGGCAGAAAGAAAGTGTGCCACATATGCGGCAGAGGTACGCCTGTGATATGAGCAAGCAGCGCCGTTCCAAGTCCGTGATGGCAGAAAAATGCAACGGCGTCATCTCTATCGCGGTCAGCGTCGTCAAAGTTATATACCAATCCGTCGCGTGTAAAACCGTGTGCGGCAACCGTGCGGTCAAACTCCGCACACACGCTGTCGAAATACGGTATTATCTCGCTGTTCTTCCACAGATCGGCATCGCGCCAACGGCTTACATCAAGCGCACGCTCGTCCTCCGTCCACACTCTCGGCGGCAGATTCCACGGCGCGATCGGATAATCGGGAAGCCGCTTTGGAAACTCGCGCAGCCATTCGCAGGTGACTATCGGCAAGCCGAGCGCGTCGGCGGTCGGTTTTGCCGTCGCCTGAGCGCGTCCGAGCGGCGAACAATAAATTGCGTTTATTCCCTCGCCGACCAGCCGCTCGCGAAGCAATTCAGCCTCTCGTTTTCCCTTTTCGGTCAGTCCGTCTATCGAGTAATCCGGATCACCGTGACGAATTATAAATATTCTCATGTTATCGCTCCCGTTATTTTTACTTCAGCGCGTCGACCGCCTGGCGAATGTTATGAACGCCGATCAGTCGAATGTTGTATTTGTTATTTTCAAGCGATTTCAGGCAACGGTACGGAAGTATGCAAGTACCGAATCCCAGCCGTGCCGCCTCGGCAACGCGCATTTCTGCACACGGGACTGCCCTCACCTCTCCGGCAAGTCCTATTTCTCCGAACGCTATAACATCGTCGGGAACGACAAAATCCTTTAATCCCGAAACAAGCGACAGTGCGACCGCCAGATCTGAGGCAGGCTCGTCCAGTCGAAATCCTCCGACGACATTGAGATATGTATCCAAATTGGAGAAAAAGTAGCCGCAGCGCTTTTCTAAAACAGCAAGAATAAGGTTCATGCGGCTGTTGTCAAAGCCGGTCGCCACGCGCCTTGGATTGCCGAAGCCGCTGGCAGTTACCAATCCCTGCACTTCGGCAAGGATAGGTCGCGAGCCCTCCAGCACACAGGCAACGCAGGTACCGCTCACGTTTTCAGGGCGGCCCGAAAGCAACATTTGCGACGGATTCTCCACCTCAAACAGGCCGCGGTCGCGCATTTCAAACACGCCGATCTCGTTAGTGGAGCCAAATCGGTTTTTGACCGCGCGCAAAATTCGGTATGAAAGATTGCGGTCGCCCTCAAAGTAAAGCACGGCGTCGACAATGTGTTCCATGACCTTCGGTCCGGCGATAGAACCTTCCTTATTAACATGGCCGATGACGAATATCGGTATGTCGTTACCTTTTGCAGTGCGAAGCAGCATATTTGTACATTCGCGCACCTGAGTGACCGAGCCGGGTGATGAGCTGAGATCAGTCAGCGACATGGTCTGAATGGAGTCGATTATGACCAAATCGGGCTTTGATTCGCGGATATACTCACAGATGAGCTGCACATCGGTCTGTGCCATAACGCCTAGATTTTCGGTATCGACGCCGAGACGGTCGGCACGCAGTTTAATCTGGCGCTTTGACTCCTCGCCCGAAACGTATAGTATCTGCATTGTTTTGCCGAGATGCTGACATATCTGAAGCATCATGGTGGATTTTCCGATTCCGGGGTCGCCGCCGAGCAATACAAGCGAGCCTTTGACAATGCCGCCGCCGAGCACACGGTCAAGTTCACCGACACCGGTATGATAACGATGCTCGTCGTCTACGCCGATATCGCGCAGTTTTGCCGCGGCAAATTCACCTGTCGACGCGGCGCGGCGCACTGTCTCCTTGACCGGCGTGGGGGCAACTATTTCCTCGTTCAGCGTATTCCATTCGCCGCAGGCGGGGCAGCGCCCGTACCAGCGAGGGCTTTCGGCTCCGCACTCCGAGCATATAAAGACAGTTTTTGACTTAGCCACTTGATTTTTCAGCTCCCGTTATGTATTCGTTCAGTCCGGATGAAACGGCAAACGCCAGTTTCATCTGATACTCATCATTTTTCAGATTTTGCAGGTCGTCGTAATTGGACAAAAAGCCACATTCGACCAATACGGCGGTGGTCGTCGCATTATATATCAGATAGACATCGTCTGTACACGGTTTTATGACACGTTCGTTGTCGGTCTGCAACCTGTGCAAAGAGGTTTGTATCGACTGCGCCAGCTCCTTTGACCCGTCGGTCGAGCGGCAATAAAACATTTGCGCTCCGTGGCAGTAAGATGCCGAAAAATTGTTCTGATGTATGCACAGATAGATACTGTCCGGATTTTCCTGCATAACCGAGTAGCGATACATAATATCGGAGCGCTTTTTCTGCCGCGTGGTCGACCCGTCGGTATTAAGCGCGGTATCACAGTCTCGCAGCATTACGACATTATAGCCGTAAAATGTTAAAAGCTGCTGCAGCTTTAACGATACAGCGAGATTTATGTCCTTTTCCGCCGTGCCGTCTGCCGCGACCGCGCCGCCGTCAAATCCGCCGTGTCCCGCGTCGATTATTACCGTGCGTCTGGCGGTCGTATCCGCCTTTGAACCAAGGCCGACCGTTGCAGACAGGCAAAATGCGAGAAAAACGGCAGCAGCGATCAACAGCGCCGTTGATCTGATCTGTGCAATGTTCATTTATAACCACCTCATACTAATTTATGCGGCGGTGTTTTATTTAATTAGCGACGGTTTAATTATAAGTCACTGCGGCGGCGCTTGTCAACAGGCGCAACAGGCAGTTTTCGTTATAAAAATGCAAGGGCGAAAAGCTCAACGCTTTTCGTCCTTGTTTACAACGCCGCTATCGGCGGTTAATTACGCAGTCAATCTCTTTTCGAGATCAGTTAACGATAGTCTTTTCGGTATCGGCGTCAAAGAGGTGCATGCTCTCGCTCTTGAAAGCGATAGTGATATCGTCACCTGCA
>OIXH01001484.1_pt1 | contig 26148 bp, 20 predicted proteins | sample 1587741 | NCBI WGS metagenome assembly OIXH01 (sample SAMEA3888916, study PRJEB22519) | human gut metagenome | biome: human gut; feature: human-associated habitat; material: faeces | place: Denmark | collected 2011 | reverse complement strand
GCTTTCTCCCGGCGGGACAAATGTCCCGCCGCTTTCTCTTTTCCGGCAAGAAAATCCCGGATTCCTTCCTTGACATTCAAAAACATGCACGATATAATAATGTTAAATTGATGTATTCTGTGTAAAACGATGAATTTTGTCGAAATATCGGGAGGAATCGACATGGCAGAACCCTACGAAATGCTGATTGTAGACGATGAGCGGATCGAACGGGAGGGCGTCAAAAGCCTGATCCGCAAATACCAGCTGCCCTTTCGCGTCGCCGAAGCCTGCGACGGCAGCGCGGCCAAGGAGTTTTTGCAGGCGCATCCCGTAGACGTGGTTTTCACCGACATCGTCATGCCGCTGTGCAATGGCGTGGAGCTGGCCCGATGGATCCGCACCGCCATGCCGGAAAGCGTCACGGTGATTTACAGCGCCTACGGCGAGTTCGAGTATGCCCAAAAAGCGCTGGAAGCCCGGGTGCTCAAATATGTTCTCAAGCCCCTGTGTCCGGAACGCTTCCGGGCGGAAATGGAGGAAGTCGCCCTTCTCTGCGAACAGCGCCGCTCCCGCCGGAGGGAGCAGGAGCAGTGGCAGCGGCGAAAGCGCCGATCCGCCCTTCTCCGGGCCCTGTACGCCCCGGCGGAAGCCCCCCTTCCCTCCTGGCCGGACCCGCGGCCCCGGGGAATGGCGCTGCTGGAAACCGCCGACCGCTTCTTCGACCGCAGCGGCGACCAGCTGGACGCCTTCTGCCAGACGGCCTTTCCCGGCGGGGACCTCCTGATTCTCAACGAGCGCCAGGGGCTGCTCCTTTTCCCCTGGGAGGACGGGGCCTCTCCCCTTCCCGAAGTGTGGGACGCCCTGCGCGGCTTCTGGCGGGAGCGGCAGGTATCCCGGTTCTTCGCCGCCTTCGGCACGCCGGTTTCCCATCCCCGGGACATGGCGGTCCAGCTTTCCCAGCTGGAGGGACTCATGGAAAACGCCTTTTTTCTCCCGGAAAGCGCCCCCCTGTTCCTGGACGCCCCCACAGAGCGCCGCTCGGGGGAAAAGGACGAAGAACAGCGCTGCATCCGCGCCCTGGAGGAGCAGGCAAAGCTCCGCAGCGCCCCGGATTTCCGCCAGGCCCTGAGCCGGCTCACCGCCTACTACGCCTGCCGGGAGCAGCTTTCCAGCATCTATGTGAAGTGCGTCTTTTTCCGGCTCCTCCACCTTCTGATGGAGGGCCGGACCGCCGAGGAAGAAAGCCTCCGCATGGAGCAGCTGGCCCGCTGCCGGAGCCTGGATGAGCTCTCCGCCGCCCTGGAGGACGCCTTCGGAAAAAGCGCTCCCCCTGAACCGCCGGTCCCGTCTTACAGCCAGATGGTCCGGCAGATTCTGGACATCATCCGCCGGGACTACGCCAAAAACATCGGCGTGGAGTACCTGGCATCCTGCGTCCGCCGAACGCCCGGATACCTGAACACCGTCTTCCGCCGGGAAACCGGGTGCAACCTGCTGAAATACCTGAACCAGTACCGGCTGGAAAAAGCCCGGGAGCTTCTCTCCCAGCCCGAAGCCAAGGTCTCCGCCATCAGCGAGGCCCTGGGGTATTCCACGCCGTCTTACTTTATCATGCAGTTCAAGAACCACTTCGGCATGACGCCGGGGGAGTACAGCGGGCAGTTTCGCCGGACCCCCTGAGCGGTACGGCCCTGTCGAAAATTGTCGCACTGTGCGTTTTGCACAAAAATCGTTGAAAGTTAACGTTAAAAAGTGGAAATTCGGCATTTTCTTTCCTTTCCAATGTGGTATGATGAGAGTGAAGGGACGGCGGTTCTTTCGTTTCCGGAGACCCCCTGTCCCTTGTGGAAAGCCGGTCAACCCATCCTGCACCGCAGAAAAGAAAGGAAAGGAATGCTCACGATGTTCAAAAAATGTCTAACGTGGATTCTTGCATTGGCTCTGTGCACGACCGTTTTCTCCGGGAACCGGCCCGTGGCCGCCGCAGCTGCAGACAGTTCTGGCGAACAAACATTTTCGGAAAATGGCAACCAAGTGCAGATTCGCCTCCTGTCCCAGGAGGTGGTACGGCTACGGGTAGGCCCCGGCGGCCAATTTGCCGCGGATTTTTCCGGCGACGCCACCATCGTAAAGCCGGACGAAGACTGGGAAGGCGCTCCGGACCTGGATCCGGACCCCAATGTCGTAGACACCGGAAAGCTGAAGCTGGTTTTCAGCCGGGAGCCCCTGACCCTCACCGTCTATAACGCCGACGGACAGGCTCTGCTCTCCAATTACACCTTCGACTTTTCCCAGTCCAAGGCCGTTTGGGACCTGGCCCCCAACGAGCACCTTTACGGCTTCGGCGACCGCCGGGGCGGCCTGGATAAGCGGGGGAAGGTCATGGACGTCTGGAACAGTGACACCGACTACCACACCACCCCGGAAACCGGGTACAAAAGCGTCCCCATGTACTGGAGCAGCCTGGGATACGGCGTCTACCTCCACAACTGGCAGCCCTCCACCTTTAATTTAGGCGGCACCGACGCCGGGAAAATCCAAATCACCGCCAGCGGCGGGGAAATGGACTTCTACCTCTTTGGAGGCCCCACCTTCGCCGACATCGCCGATCAGTACACCGCTCTGACCGGCCGCCCGGCCATGCTGCCCAAGTGGGCCCTGGGCTATCACCAGGGCGGGGCGGGCAACGACCCCACCCTCAACTGGGCCTCCGGCGTGGCCTCCCGGATGCGGCAGAACCAGCTTCCCCTGGATGCCGTCTATTACGACGACTGGGACGCCTCCTACTTTACCCCCGCCGCCGTAGGAAGTCTCAAGGACCAGTACCACATCCAGATCACCGCTGGACTGGGAATGCCTTACAGCGCCGCAGGCTCCGACCTCTGGAACGCTCTGGCCCAGCTTTCGCCCAAGGGGATGCTCTGCGATGCGGAGGGAACCCCCTTGCAGTACTGCGCCAACGGCTTTGAAAATCCGGTGACGGACTTCGACTTTTTTAACAGCGCCGCCTGTGATGAAATTTTCAACCAGGTCTGGAAAGGCCCTCTGGATGCCGGTGTCTGGAACGGCATGAGCGATTTCGGCGAGCTGGACTACGTTCCAAATCCCACCCAGGCGTTTTTCCCCTCCTTCCAGAACCCCGCCCGCTCCGCCTATGAGCTCCACAATCTTTACGGCCTGCAATATTTCATGTCCATGACCCAGCGGGCCGCAGACTATAAAGACTCCCGGCTCATCGGCATGACCCGGCCCGGCACCGCCGGTTCCCAGCGGTACGGCTGGACCTGGACAGGGGACTCCGACACCAACTATGACGGCGTCAACGGATTTCAGGCCCACCTGCGGGGTGTGCTGAACCTCACCATGTCCGGATTTTCCAACGTGGGCTTCGATATCGGCGGCTGGGACGGTGTCTCCGATGACGCCCTGTTCGCCCGGTGGTTCCAGGCGGGAATGTTCAACCCCTACGCCGCCGCCCACGGCTGCGGGGACCACACCATTTACGGCGCTCACGCCGCCGTGATGGATGTCTGCCGTGACGCCCTGGAGCTGCGGTACTCCCTGCTGCCCTATACTTACAGCCTGATGTACCAGGCCCACCAGACCGGCGTCCCAATCCAGCGGACCCTGGCCTTTGAGACCAACTGCGAATCCGGCACGGAAGACCTCTGGGACGAATTCTTCTACGGTCCCAGCCTGCTGGCTGCCCCGGTAATCCGGGACAGCACCGTGAAAAACGTCTATCTCCCCTCCGGCACCTGGATCGACTACTGGGACGGAAAGACCGCCTACTCCGGACGGCGGCGTCTGGAATACAGCGCCCCGCTGGACTGCATCCCGCTCTTTGTCAAAGCCGGAGCCATCCTCCCCACCGGGCCGGCGATGCAGTATACCTCCCAGCTGGAAAATCCCCCGCTGACCCTGGATTACTACCCCGCCGAGACCCTCAGCACCTTCACCCTCTTTGAGGACGATGGCGTCCACGGCTATGAGGACGGGAACTACGCCACCACCCAGTACACTGCCCAGCGCACCGGCGACAGCGTCTCCTTCACCCTTCACTCCCGGGAGACCCACGGGACCTACTCCCAGCCGCCCCGGAGCTGTACCCTGAAAATCCACCTCCTTCTCCCGGCGGAGGACTACCAGGTCGCCGTCAACGGCCAACCCGCCGATCCCGCCGACTGGTCCTATGACAGCGAGGCCCAGCTGCTGACCCTGAACCTGACAGACGACGGCTCCCAGAAAGCCGTGGTGGTCTCCTCCGGTCAGGCCAAGATTTCCCGGCTCCCCAACGCAGCCGGTTACCTGAACACCCCCTCCGTCTACGATGCCGATGCGGCGGACGAGCCCGGACAGCAGGTCCACCCCGACGTGGTCCGTTTCGATGCGCCCTGGAACGGCTACCGCTACTGGATGTCCACTACCCCTTATCCCTTCACCTGCGAGCCCAAGGAGAACCCCTCCATTCTGGCCTCCAACGACGGGCTGACCTGGGTGATCCCCGATGGTGTCTCCGGCGTTCTGGCCGAAGCCCCCGCCAACGGTCACAACTGCGACACAGACCTTGTCTACAATCCCCTGACCGACGAGCTTTGGATGTACTACATCCGCACCGACGACTGCCAGCTCTCCGACCTAGGCGAGGACCAGCTCCGGGTGCTGAAATCCGCCGACGGCGTAACCTGGACCGACCAGCTGGTCTTCACCAGCCCCAAGGCCTACTCCATTCTGGGGCAGAGCGTCTGCTACCGGGCCGACCGGCAGCTTTTCGAAATGTGGTACATCAATTCCGGAGAAAACTCCCGGCTGGAGTACCGCTCCTCTGCCGACGGGATGCACTGGTCCGCCCCCTCCTTCCCCTATTTTGACGCCGAGGTCTCCCCCTGGCACGTCGACGTGCAGTATATTCCCTCCCGGCAGGAGTACTGGATGCTGTTCCCGGCAGCCTACAACGAAAGCGTCATGGACACCGCCGTGTACTTTGCCAAGTCCTCCGACGGCCTCTGCTGGCAGACCAGCCGCAACGCCGTTCTGGAGCGCGGCCCCGCAGGCAGCTGGGATTCCTCCCAGATTTACCGCTCCACCTTCCTTTACGACAACGCCAGTGAAACCCTCCGGGTGTGGTATTCCGCCAACCGAAAGGACCCCAAGGGCCGGGGCGAGCTCTGGCACATCGGGTACACCCAAGGGCGGCTGGATACGGAGATCCCCGCCCGACTCATCAACGTCGCCCGGGGCAAATACGCTGAAGGCGACTGCGAATTCGGCCATCCCGAGCAGCTGGCCACCGATGACAACCTGGACACCTATTGGGCCGCCCCCTTCTGCCCCACCTCCTGGCGGGTATACCTGCAAAACGTCTACGACATCCAGACCGTCCGGGTGATCCCCTACCATGACGGCACGCGGTATTACCAATACAACATCGAAACCAGCCTGGACGGCGTGAACTGGACCCGCGCCGCCGAAAAAACCGACCTGTCCCCCGCCACCGAAGCCGGGGACACCTACACCCTCAACGTCACGGCCCGGTATCTGCGGATCAATGTTCTCCACAACTCCGCCAACGCCGGAGCCCACCTCTGCGATGTGAAGGTCTACGGCACGCCCCACGCCGTTCCCTCTCCGCCGGTCAACGTCGCCCTGAATAAAACCGCCTCCGCCCTGAGCAGCGCTGACGGCCACGGAGCCTCCCTGGCTGTGGACGGCGACGACGCCACCTACTGGGACGGCGCCCCGGCTCCCCAGACCTGGCAGCTGGACCTGGAGGACAACTACGACGTCACCATGGTCAACCTCAAGACCTTCGCCGACGGCGCCCGGTATTACCATTACACCATCGAAGCCAGCCGGGACGGCGTTTCCTGGACCACCGTAGCCCAAAAGACCGACGACACCCCCGCCCGGACCGACGGCGAAAGCTACAACGTCCCCATGATCGCCCGGTATTTCCGGGTAACGCTGACAGAAAACTCCGCCAACGACAGCGTTCACATCCGGGAGTTCCAGGTCTACGGGCTGTACAGCGCCGACCAGTCCTCCCTGCTCTCCGCAGGCATCACGCCCACCTGCTCCTTTGCAGGCGCGGCGGGACTGGAACGGCTCACTGACGGCGTCACGGCCTCCGAGCCCTATCTGGACACCACCGCAGGCGGGCTCCAATGGGTCCAGCTGGACCTGGGCGCGGAGCATGAGATCAACACCGTCTTTCTCTGGCACTATTACGCCGATGCCCGGACCTACCACGACGTGATCCTCCAGCTTTCCAACGACCCGAACTTCTCCTCCGGCGTTTCGACCCTGTTCAGCAACGATGCCGACAACTCTGCCGGACAAGGCTATGGGTTCCATCCGGAATATGAGGAAACCGCCGCCGGACAGGAGATTTACTGCAAAAACATCCGGGCCCGGTATGTCCGGTTCTATTCAAACGGAAGCACCGTCAACGACTCCAACCACTATGTAGAAGCTCAGGTATACGGTCGATGATCATCCGGAAAGGAAGGCATCTTATGAAAAAGCTCTCCCTTCTTCTGGCGGAAATTCTCTGCGTCCTCCTTCTCTTTCCCGCAATTTTCCCTGTGCTGGCCGCCAACGGCGAATCGACGGTCAACGCCGCCCCCAACGTGATCCCCAACGTCCAGCAGTGGACCGGCGGCACCGGCGACTTTCTCTGGAACGCCTCCGGGCGCATCGTCTATGATGCGCCTGCCCTTCAGGATACCGCCGCCTTGCTGGCTGAGGAGCTGGCAGGCTCCACCGGCCTTTCCCACACCGTCCTGGAAGAGGCCGCTCCCCAGACCGGGGACCTGTTCCTGACCCTCCAGTGTACCGATACGGACCTGGGCGGGGAGGGCTACCGGATGGAGATCGCCGACGCCGTCACCATCCGGGGAACAGCTCCGGCAGGAGTCTTCTACGGCACCCGCACCCTTCTGCAAATGCTCCGGCAGGAGCCGCTGCGGGACCGGCTCCCCCGGGGAGTTATCCGGGACTACCCGGAGACGGCCTTCCGGGGATACCTGCTGGATGTGGCCCGGAAATATGTCTCCGAGGACTATCTGCTTCAATACGTCCGGCAGCTGGCGGATTACAAGTATAACGTCTTCCACCTCCACTTCAACGACGATGACAGCTTTCGTCTGGAATGTGAAAGCTATCCCCTGCTGACCTCGGAGCAGCACTACACCAAAGCCTTTATCCGCAGTCTCCAGGACCTTGCCGCCCGCTATCACATCACCATTCTCCCGGAGATTGACCTGCCCTCCCATGCCAGCGCCATCATCGCTGCCTATCCCCAGGCAGGCCACACTCCCGGCACCGTGCTGAACCCCGCAACCCCCGGCCTCCGCCCCCTGGACCTGAGCAAGGAGGAATCCTTCACCATGGCCCGGGCCATCCTCAACGAGTGGGTGCCGCTGTTCGATGGGCCGTATTTCCACATCGGCGGCGATGAATACCCCGGCTACGGCGACGGTCCCGGGCTCAACAGCCTGCTGAAGCAGTATCCGGAAATGCTCTCCAAGGCCCAGTCCCTGGGTCTGGAGACGGAAGCGGACCTGTTCTACTACTTCCTCAACTCCATGGGCGGCCTGGTGCGGAACACCCACCACAAGACCCCTGTTTTCTGGGAGTGGGCGGGACGCTTTGCCGATTACACCTCCATTTCCCTGAACAACACGATGGTTTTCGACGCCTGGCAGGGCCCGGAGGCCCCGGAACGCAGCGCCCAGGGCTTTTCCGTCATCAACTCCAATTATAATGCAACCTACATCGTCCCCGGCACCAGCCTGTACCCCGATTTGCAGACGCTTTATGAGCAGTGGCAGCCCCACTGGCTGAATCTGGCCGGGACCAGCGCCCTGGATGCCCAGGACCCCCACCTGCTGGGAGCCAAGCTCCACAGCTGGAACGACGACGGCTCCGCCTATAATGAAGGCGGCCTGGACCGCTTTACCCTCCCGCCCTTGGCAGTCTTTGCGGAGACCCTTTGGGGAGCTCCCCGCCGGGATTCCTACGCGGAATTCCGAGAGGACTCCCAGACCCTGGGGTACGCTCCGGGCCACGGCGCGGACCTTCTGGCCGCCTGGAGCTTTGAGGAATCGGCGGGGGACCAGGTCCTGGACACCTCCGGCTATCAAAAAACCGCCGTTCTCCTGGGCCCGGACCTTACGGAGTCCGGGAAATACGGCCGGGGCCTGACCTTCCATGGCGGCTCCGACCGGGTCCTCCTTCATCAGCCCGACCGTTCCGGGGACTGGACGGTCTCCCTGTGGGTCCGCCGCAGCTCTGCCGCCGCCGGGGATGAAATCCTCCTGGACTCCCCCAACGGCCGCCTGTACCTGGCCCACGGCGATTCCCGCCGGATCGCCCTGGGGGATAAAACCACCTCCGCCGTCCATGAATTTTCCGCTGGGATTCCCGTGGGGCCGTGGTGCTTCCTGACCCTTTCCGGCACCCCTGACAGGACCCTCCTGTACCTGAACGGCACCCTGGCGGACACGGTAAACGCCGGGATTCCCTGTCCCCTTTCCTCCATCGGAGGAGCCTCTCAAAGCCTCAATGCCGCTGTGGATGAGGTCCGGGTCTATGGCCGCGCCTTGTCCGGCACCGCCGTACAGTCGGCCATGGAAGGCTTGCAGCTTTCCCTTTCCTTTGAGGAGGAGGATGGTTCAGTAACGGCGGATTCCTCTGGCATGAACTACAACACCGCCCTGAAAGCGCCAGCCAGCCGGACGGACTCCGGCAAGCACGGCCGGGGACTGCGGCTGTCCGGCAGCGCCAGCGAAGCGGTGATCTGCCACGACGATATCCAAGGCCCCTGGACGGTCTCCCTGTGGGTGAACCGAAAGGAAGGCTCCGACGGCGGTCCGCTGCTATGGTCCTACCGCGGGGCCATCGGTGTGGTCCAGGGGAAACCCCGGCTGACCGTCCACGGCACAGCGGATTACTCCTTCCAGACCACCCTCCCCGCCGGATGCTTTCAAAACCTCACCCTGACCTGTGACGGCTCCTCCACCCGGCTTTACCTGGACGGGGTCTATCAGGAGACCCTGGAGCAGGCCATCCCCCTTCCCCTGATGACCGTGGGGTACTGGTGGGCGGCCTTTGACGGCGACGTTGACGAGCTCCGCGCCTACGACCGGGTCCTCAGCGACGAGGAGATCGCCGGCCTGGTGGGATGCTCCCCGGTGATCCAAAGGATCACCAACGCCTCCGTGACCCTTACCTGGAACGCCGTGGCCGGAGCCCAAGGCTACCGGGTTTTCCGCGCCCCCGCCGAAGGCCCCGGGGAATGGACCCAGCTCACCGCCGCGCCCCTGTCGGTCCGCACCTTCACCGACCGCAGCGTGGTCCCGGGAAGCGCCTACCTCTACCGCATCGGCGTCCAGAGGGAGGACGGGACCGTCGCCCTCTTTGATCCCAACACGGCGGCCGTCCCCAGCGAATCCCTGGTCAGCCAGGGAAAGACCGCCTCCGCCGGGTACTCCGAGGAGGGGTACGGCCCGGAAAACGCCGTGGACGGCGACCCTTCCACCTACTGGGACGGCGGCTCCGCCTCCCAGTGGTGGCAGCTGGACCTGGGGGAGGAAACGCCCCTGACCCGGCTGGTCCTCCGGAACTACGACGACGGCGCCCGCTACTATCACTACATCATCCAGGCCAGCTGCGACGGCGTAAACTGGGTCACCGCAGCGGAAAAGACCGACGACGCCCCCGCCGTTCCCGCCGGAGACCGCTATGAGGTGGACCTCGCCGCCCGGTATCTCCGGGTGACGATAACCTACGGCTCCGCCGGGAACTACGTCCACATCCGGGACTTCAAAGCCTACGGCCTGGAACCGGCGGAATGTGTCTCCCGGGGCAAGCCGGTAACGGTCTCCGCCGGAACGGATACCGCCTCCTGCGTCAACGACCTGGACGCCGGCAGCTTCTGGGACGGCGGAGCCACTCCCCAATGGGCCTGCATCGATCTGGAGGACGAATACGACCTCCAGCGGGTGGTGCTGAAAAACTACTACGGCATACTGGGCCAGCGCGCCTACACCTATTCCATTGAGGGCAGCCTGGACGGCCAGAGCTGGTTCCCTGTGGCCGAAAAGACCGACGGCGCCGTTTCCACCGCCCTGGGGGATTCTTACGCCGTCAACGTCCGGGCCCGGTTCCTCCGGGCCACCGTTACCGGGAACGATTCCTCCTGGGGAAGCTACGCCCACATCAGCGACTTCCGGGCCTACGGGCAGAAGCGGGAAAACATCGCCCTGGAAAAACCCGTGACTGTCACCGGCGGCGCGGACACCGCCTCTCTGGCCGTAGACGATGACCCCCAGACCTTCTGGGACGGCGGCGGAACACCCCAGAGCCTGATGGTGGACCTGCTGGCCCCCTACCGGCTGGACAGCGTCCTGGTCAAGAACTACTACGGCATCATCGGCCCCCGCTACTATCATTACACGGTAGAGGCCAGCCTGGACGGTACAACCTGGACCCCCATCGCCCAAAAGGACAGCGCCGCCCTGTCCACTGCTCTGGGAGATCGGTACGCCCTGGACGTGACCGCCCGGTACCTTCGCGTCACTGTGGAGGAAAACAGCTCCTCCTGGGGAAGCTACGCCCACATCAGCGACCTTCGGGTCACTGGCCAGCCTGTCGGATAATCTCGCAAAAGGGGGATGTCACTTATGGACCGTCTGCGCCGGACCGCCGGAAATCTCCGCTTCCGCTATAAGCTCATTGCCAGCTATCTGCTGCTCTCCCTGGTCCCGCTGACCATTCTGGGGGTCTATGCCTACCGCACCTCCCGCAGCCGCCGGGAGCAGCAGACCCGGGACATGGTCTCCGCCCATCTGGAGCAGACGGCGGTTTTCATTCAGGGCCAGGCTGAGCGTCACGCCCAGTTTGTCACCTATCTTTCCCTGGACCGGCAGGTCCGGGACCTTCTGGTCAGCGACACGGTCAACCAATACCCCCTTCATTACACCGTCAACCGCTACATCGATCCCATGATCACCAATTACAGCGTCCTGAGCCGCCAGGAGGTCCTTCGCACCGTGATCTATTCCCACATCTGGGACATCCCCCTGGGGCTGTACATCCAGCCTGACAGCGCCGTCCGGGAGGAGCCCTGGTACCGGCAGGCCCAGAGCCTGCGCAGCACCGGCTGGCGCTATGCGGAAGGCCGGGTCTTTGTCTACCGCCCCTTTTTCAGCAACTATTCCAACAAGTTCCTGGGAGTGGTGGAGCTGGAGCTGAATCCCGAAACCCTCTACGGCCGGGCCGGGCCGTTATCGGCCATTCCCAGCGGCATGGTCTGCGCGGCGGAGGACGGCAGCCTGATCTACGCCCGGAATTTTTCCGGGGAAGCGCCCCAGCCGGACCCCTCTGCCGCGGCCGGAGAAACCGGGGACCGGCTGAACGCGGAGGAGGGCGCTTTCGACCTGTTCCGCCGCCCCTGTCCGGAGCTAGGTATGGTGCTGCTTTACTGGGTTCCCAGAGGCTTTCTGGCCGCCGAAAGCGGGGAAATCCTGGCCATGACGGTGCTGCTCATGGCCATCTGCACCATGCTCCTGGCGGGGATGAGCTGGCTCCTTTCCCTGTCCATCGTGCGGCGGCTGGAGCGGCTGGACCAACGGGTCCGACAGGTCCGGGACGGCAGACTGGACGTGGACTTTTCCTCCCGGGAGACCGATGAGATCGGCAACCTGAGCAACAGCATCGGCCAGATGCTGGGGCGCATCCGCACCCTGCTCTTAGAAAACGACGCCGTCCGGGAGCACGAAAAGGAGGCCCGGCTCCACCTGCTCCAGGCCCAGCTGAACCCCCACTTTCTCTACAACACCCTTTCCGTCATCAACTGGAAGGCCATCGAGACCGACAACCCCGCCATCAGCGAGATCACCCAGCTTCTTTCCCAGTTCTACCGCACCACCCTGAACAAGGGCAGCGACTGCATCCGGCTGGGGGATGAGCTGGAAAACGTCCGGGCCTACATCGGCTTGCAGCAGATCATGCACGAGGATATGCTCCGGGTGGAGTACGACGTGGACCCGGCCCTTCTGGACTGCCGCGTCGTCAACTTCATCCTCCAGCCCTTTGTGGAAAACGCCATTCTCCACGGCATCGGCAACAAGCGGCCGCCCCAGGGAGTGCTCCGCATCGGCGGACATTTTCAGGGCGAATCCATTGTTTTAACGGTGTCCGACGATGGGGACGGCTTCCCCGGTCTGTCCGGAGCCGTCCGGGCCGGGGAGTGGGACGCGGCCTCGACCTCCGGATACGGCATGAAAAACGTGGAGGAGCGCATCCGGCTGCTCTGCGGCAAGGAATCCGGCGTTTGGCTGCAAAATCGCGGCGGCGCACTGGTCACGATCCGCCTACCCCGGGAATTTCCAACACCCTTTCACGGAGACAGCTAAGGCTGTCTCTTTCTTTTTGGAGACATCTCTAATTTTAAGCAAATATGTGCGGATATTTGATATAAAATCCACGATATTCGTGATTGTATCCTCGGGCTCCCGCCGGTATAATGAAATCAGAGGAACCGAAAGGAGACGGAACCATGGACGACCTGAAGCTCTGCTGCCAAAGTGCTCCGGAGGACCCGAAAGGCTGGTACGATTTCTGTGCCGACGCCTTTGGCGGAGACGCTGCCCTTGCCCGCTACTTCCAGATGGGCTGGGAGCTGGACCCTCACCGGAAGGAGAATCGCATCCTGACCCTCCGGCGACCCGACGGGACCCTTTTGAGCACCCTGACGGTAATCTCCCGGACGGTGCTGCTGGACGGCTGCCCCGTCAAGGCAGGCGGCATCGCCACAGTCTGCACCCGGAAGGACCAGCAGGGGAAAGGCCTGGCCGGGCGTCTCCTCCGGGAGGCCCTTGCCCGGATGACGGAGCAGGGTGACGCCATTGCCTTGCTGGGCACGGCCATCCCGGACTACTACCGGAAATTCGGCTGGGAACCCCTGGCCTCCCGCTTCTCCGCCTGGACGGCGGAGCCGGTCTCCCCGCCGCCGGGGGTCCGCCTTCGCCCCCTGGACCCGGAGGACTGGGACGCCGCAGCCGCCGGACTTTACCAGGCGGAATCGGCCCGGGGCCGCCGGAACGGCATGGTGCTTCGCCCCCGGGGAACGGTCTGGGGAGGGTGGCTGGCACAAAAGGGCTGCCGGTGGTTCCTCACCGAGGACGCCGCCGGTCCCCGGGCCTATGCCGCCGGGGCGGACTCCGACGGCGTGCTGGAGCTCCGGGAGCTGGGCTGCCGGGGAGACGCGGAGGGCGACCTTCCCGCTCTGGTCTCCGCTCTGTGCGGAGGGGTCCGCCGGGAAGTGACGGGGCCGCCCGGGCCCTATCCTCCGCCCCGGGCCGGGGAGACGCTGGTTCACGGGCTGATGCTCCGGCTCCTCCGCCCCCTGACCCTCAACGGCCGGACCTTTGCCGACACCGCCGCCCTGATCCGGCACCTGGAGACCAGTCCCACCCCCTTCGCTTATTCGGAAAACGACAGCTTCTGACCGGACCGCCGGTCAACGGAAGGAGAGACCCTCATGAGACCCGCCGCCATTCCGGCAAGGCCCCAGGACCGTCCGGCTCTGGGGCACCGCCTGAAAAAAGCCGCCCGCCGGGACCTGCCCCTATGGATTCTGGCCGTTCCGGGGCTTACCGCCCTCATCGTCTTCAGCTATTTTCCCATTTACGGCCTGATCATCGCCTTTCAGGATTACAGCCCCGGCCTGGGCTTTCTGGGAAGCCCCTGGGTAGGCTTCAAGCACTTTGCCCGGCTGTTCCGGGACCCCTACTTTTTCCGCACCTTCCGGAACACGGTGATTCTGGGCGTATACACCCTGGTGTTTACCTTCCCCGCCCCCCTGTTGTTTGCGCTGCTGCTCAACGAGCTGCGCTCCCGGTGGTTCAAGAAGGCGGTGCAGACTGTGTCCTACCTCCCCAACTTCATCTCCGTGGTCATCGTGGTGGGGTTTCTCATTGATTTCACCAGCCTCTCCGACGGGGTGGTCAACGACGTTATCGCCTTTTTCGGCGGGGAGCGCATCCACTTTATGGCCGAGCCGAAATGGTTCCGGTTCCTCTATGTGGTCTCCGACATCTGGCAGGGAGTGGGAGTGGGCTCCATCATCTACCTGGCCGCCATTGCCGGCATCGGAGTGGAGCTGTACGAATCCGCCTATCTGGACGGGGCCACGAAGCTCCAGCAGATGCGGTACATCACCCTCCCCTGTCTGATGCCCACCATCGCCATTTTGCTGATTCTCCAGGTGGGGGAGCTGTTCGGAGCGGATTTTCAGAAGATCATGTTGATGTACAGCCCCCTGACCTACGAAACCGCCGACGTCATCTCCACCTACGTCTATCGGTCTGGGGTGCGGGGCGGGGCGCTGAGCTATTCCACGGCAGTGGGATTTTTCCTGTCGGTGATCTCCTTCCTGTTCGTCTTTGCCGCCGACCGCATCAGCAACCGGATCAGCGACATTTCCGTCTTTTGACCCCAAGAGGAGGCGTTTTATGACACGCGCAGCTTTCCGGCGGCGGGTTTCGCCGGGTCAGTGTCTGCTGGTCCTTCTGATGCTGATCCTGACCCTTATTTTCCTGCTGCCCATTGTCCTCACCTTTTCCACCTCGGTCAGTACGCCGGAGGGTCTTCTGGAGCACAACGCCGGGCTGCTGCCCAGCGGCTTCACCTGGCAGGCGTACCAGACTCTTCTGGCCGACCCCCGGCTGGTGCGGTACTACGCCAACACCATCCTCTACGCCGTGACCGGCACCGGGATCATGCTGTTCTGCACCATGACGCTGGCCTACACCCTCATCCACCCCACCTTCGGGGGGCGGCGGTTCATCAATGTTCTGCTGGTAATCACCATGTTCTTCTCCGGCGGAATGGTCCCCACCTATCTGCTGATCAAAAACCTGGGGATGTACAACACCATCTGGGCTATGGTCCTCCCGGGGGCCGTCTCCGCCTGGAACGTCATTGTGGTCAAGACCTTTTTCAAGGAACTCCCCGGCTCCCTGCTGGAGGCCGCCTTTATCGACGGTGCGGGGCATTTCACCGTGCTGCTCCGCATCATCCTGCCCCTTTCCCGGCCCATTGTGGCCACCATGTCCCTGTTTTCCGTGGTGGGATACTGGAACGACTACTTCTCCGCCGTCATGTACCTGAAAAATGAAGAGATGTACCCCATCGCCATGCTGCTGCGGAAGATGCTGGTCCTCCTGGACGGCACCGGCGTCAAGGGCATGGTCATCCGCTCCGGCACCAGCGCGGTCAACTCCCGGACGGCCAAGTGCGCCGCCGTGATCATCACCATGATCCCCATTATGATGATTTACCCCTTCCTGCAAAAGCATTTTGCCAAGGGCCTGCTGGTCGGCTCCGTCAAGGGCTGACCTTCGTTTAATCCCAATGAACAAAGGAGAGATCGGTATGAAACGCATCCAAAAGCTGCTGGCGCTGAGTTGTGCACTGGCATTGACCGCCCCTCTGGCCGGATGTCAGGGCCCCCAGAAGACACCCGCCGGGACTTCCGGCGCCGACCCCGCATCCATCACCTTCCCTTACACCGGCGATCCGGTGGCGCTGAAGGGCCTGTGGTGCAACCACAACAACCGGAAAAACGACACCCTAGTCTACAACGAATACCTCCGGCGGATTGGAAACATCACCATCGACTGGGAGGAAGCCACCTGGGCGGATTACAGCGAGAAGCTGGACCTTTACTACTCCTCCAACGACGTTCCGGACTTTGCCGTCTGCGGCGGCCCGGTGGACACCACCAGCCAGTACGGCCCCTCCGGCATTTTCTTAGACTATGAGCAGTACAAGGACTACATGCCCAACTTCCAGGCGCTGACCAAAAAGTATGACTACCTGAACCTCCCCATGGACGAGGAGGGCCACCGCTATGTGCTGTCCACCTCCATTGATGGCATCCTCACCGAGGACTGGGCCATGCTGGGGTGGTACTACAACAAGCCCCTGCTGGAAAAATACGGCATCGCCGTTCCCCAGACCCTGGACGAATTCATCGAGGCCGGGAAAAAGCTGAAGGCGGCGGACGATTCCTCCATCCCCATTGTCCTGTCCAGCGAGCTGGGAGACCTTTTCGCCAGCATCATCGACCTCTACGGCAACGACTACGACGGCATCGGCTACGACATCGAGGCCCAAAAATGGTTCTATACCCCTCTGGACTGCACCGACGTTTATCGGAAAACCATCGAAAACTGCCGCACCCTCTGGGAGGAACGGCTGTTGAACCCGGAGATCGCCACGGATTCGGAGGAACGGCTGGTCCAGAAGATGAGCAAGGGCAACTGGGGCTTCTTCTACGGCTACCACGATTTCTTCCAGAGCAACTTCTGGTCCAACGGCGTAGGCGAGGACTGGGACATCCAGCCCATGCTGCCGCCGTCGGTGGACGGCAAGCGCTACCTGCCCTACACCCAGACCTTTGACGGCGACCCCTGGTGGGGCATCGTCACCGGAGCCAACACCAAGCATCCGGAGCTGGTCTGCTCCCTCATCGACTACACCATCAGCGATGAAATCTCCACCCTTCTCAACTGGGGCATCGAAGGGGACACCTATCAGGTCAATGCCGACGGGCAGAAGGAATTCCTCCCCGACGTCAAGGTCCCCTCTCATCCCAACGGGACCCGCACCCTGACCGATCTGGGCATCGGCCAGTACAACAGCATCCTGTTCCGCATGGCCGACATGGCTTCCGCCCAGGCCCAGATCTACGGCCAATGGGAAATGGATGCCCAGAAGTTCGTAGACGACTATCTGAAGGACGGCCGCGTCATCCCCATCTACCGGGCCCAGACGCCACACTTCTCCCCGGAGGAGCAGGACCTGATCAGCAGCATCATGACCCCGGTGGAGACCTACACCAGCGAGGAAGTGCTGAAATTCATCATGGGCGAGCGTAGCATGGACGAATTCGACAAGTACATCGATGCCATTCGGAAGATGGGCGACGTCCAGCAGGTCGTGGACCTTTACAATTCCAAGCCCGCCTTTCATCTGGCTCCTCGGGGCTAGAATATTCGCTGCCGGAAGGGCGGCGGGAACCTATTCCGCCTGCCTTTCCGGTCAAAGGAGACCGCTATGCGTGAATTTCTATGGAAGTGCAGCCCCTCTGCCCTTCGCCAGGGAGAATTCCTGACGGCCCCAGCGGGAGCCTCGCTTTACGACGTGGTCCGCCGGAAAACCATCTGGAAAGCACCGGAGGAAGGCGAAGCCATTCTGGACACCGCCGGGCTTTCCCCGGGGCTTTACTGCTGGCGCGCCCCGGAAGGGCACTCCGACCTGTTCCGGATCCTGGCCCGGGGCGACCTGGACTGCTACACCATTGCTCACTGCCGGAGCCAAGGGGTGGACGTCTTTGCCCTGGATGGCGGCATGAGCGCGGAATACGCCGTGGAAAAGTCCCTGGAGGCTCTGACCGGCGGCGTATCCCACTCCTGGTTCACCTTGCCGGAAAAGGATGGCCAGGGGCCCCGGCCGGTCTACGCCACGCCGGAATTTCTGGAGCGGTCCGTAGCCCGAACGGTGGAGTATTACGACGAATACCTGGGAAAGGACTGCGTCTACGACACCGTGCTCCTTTCCTCAGGAGTCATGCCGGCGGCCTATGTTTCCCGGGTCATGAAGGCTCCGGTCCTCCCCCTCCAATACCTGGTCAGCGCCAACAGCGTCCGGGAGCTGGAGCGCATTGGGGAGTATTCCGGTTCCCGGGGGCTCTCCTGCTACCTGACCTACAGCTATGATGCCAGCATGAAGTCTATCGGCGTGGCCTGGTGCGAGCTGCTCCGCCTTCCGGAGGCGTACCGGGAGTTTCTCCGCCGCCACCAGGTGAAAACCGTCCTGTTCCTGGGCAGCTCCGGCGTGAAGGACGGGGAAACCACCGCCCGGCGGGTAATCACCGATTCCCGGGCCGCCGCCCAGGGAATCCGCCACGGCGACATCTTCTTGATGTACCCGGGGGTCAGCGGCTGGGAAAACGGCCGTCCCCAGAAGGGGCTGGAGGAGACCCAGCGCCTTCTGAAGGAGCATGTCACCGATTTTGAGGAGCTGACCCTGGCTCCCGGGTTCATCCGCATGGGCGACTGGGAAAGCGGCCTGGAGCCGGAGCAGCTGGCCGGGATCGAAGCTGATCTCCAAAAGGCCCTACCGGACATTGCCGTAGCCCGGCTGCTAAAGGAGGATGCCCTGGAGCTCTACCGCTGCGCTCCCCGGCTGATGGGGCGGTTCCTGCAAAAGAACCGTCAGCGGCTGCCGGACCCCCGGCAGCTGGTCCGAGGGGTAGTCCTGAACCCCTATCTCCTGGCCCACCCGCTGTACGAATCCTACTGTCAGCAGCTGCCCTGTCTCTACTGGCAGTTCACCGACCCCCGCGTCCTGGCCCGGGAGCGGGCGGGCCGGGACATCACCCGGGCTCTGGAGGAATTCTGCCCGGAAACGGAACGGAACGGGCTGCCCTTTCACATCAACGCCACCCAGAACTTCGGGGGATTCCAGGCCGACGCCCTCCGCCAGACCCTGGAGGAGACCGGCGCGGAGGCCGTCACCCTGAATCCCCGGCAGGAGGGCCGCTTCGGAGAGGAGACCTTCCGGCAGCAGAGCCCTCCGCCCCCCTGCGCCCGGATTCTGGGGGAGATGGCCACCCTTTTCCGGGAGGGAATCTCTCTGAGCGAATGGGACCGCCAGCTGGTCCCGCTGACGGTGGAGGAGGTCTGCGGGCTGTAAATCCCGCCACGCAAAAACTCCCGGCAAGCATCTCTGCTGCCGGGAGTTTTCCGTTTCTTACAGAACGAACTGGCGCATATAGTTGCGGCTGAGAAGGATGGATTTCTTCACGTCGTCCAGGTTCTTCTCGAAGGCTTTGTCCTCCACCTCGATGCAGGTGTAGCCGTCGTAGCCGATGTCCGTCAGAGCGGACACGTATTTGCCCCAATCCACATCGCCCAGGCCGGGGAGCTTGGGGGACATGTACTGCAAAGGCGTGGCCATGATGCCCACTTCTCTCAGCTTGTCGGGGAAAATCTTGATGTCCTTGTAGTGGACGTGGAAGATCCGGTCCTTGAACTCGTAAAGGGGCTTGATGTAGTCCATCTGCTGCCACACAAAGTGGGAGGGGTCGTAGTTCAGGCCGAAGTTCTTGCTGGGGATGATCTCAAACAGCCGCCGCCAGATGGCCGGGGTGGTCATCAGGTTCTGGCCGCCGGGCCACTCGTCGTTGGAGAACAGCATGGGGCAGTTCTCGATGCCGATGCGGATGCCGTTTTCCTCGGCGAACCGGATGATGGGGGGCCAGACTTCCTTGAAAATCTCAATGTTCTCGTCCACGTTCTTGTGGGGATCCCGGCCGACGAAGGTGTTCACCGTGGCCACGCCCAGGAGCTTGGCCGCCTTGATGAGCTTCTTGATGTGGTTGATGTACACCGCCCGTTTTTCCAGGTCCGGGTCCATGGTGTTGGGGTAGTACGCCAGAGCAGAGATCTCTACGCCCTTCCTGGCGCAGTAATCCTTGATATACGCGGCCTTGGCCTCGTCCACCTCGTCCACGTTGATGTGGGTCACTCCGGCATACCGGCGCTCCGCCTTGCCCTTGGGCCAGCAGCAGACTTCCACGCACTCAAAGCCGTTTTCCGAGGCGAAGTCCATCATCTCCTCAAAGGAGAGCTCGCCCAAAATCGCGCTGACAAATCCTAATTTCATCCGTATCACCGATCCTTTCCAAAATCTGAGGCCCATAGCCTCCTTGCTTTCAGTATAGCAAAAACCCGGCGGCATTGCAAGAGGTTTCTGTAATCGTTTACAGATAATTTTTATCCGCCGGGCCAGAATCCGGCGGATAGGGGGTCAGAACTGCCGCAGTTCTTCGGGGAGGGACTTCATGGCGTCCAGGGTCCGGGTGAGGAGGGTGTCCAGGTCCCAGCCCAGCAGCTCCGCGCCCTTGCCGATGACCTCCCGGGAGCAGCCCGCCGCGAAGCCATTGGATTTGTACTTCTTTTTCAGGGATTTCAGCTCCATATCGTCCACGCTCCGGGAGGGCCGCATCTGGGCCGCCGCGCCGATCAGGCCGGTGAGCTCGTCGGTGGCATAGAGGATTTTCTCCATGATGTGCTCCGGCTTCAGGTCCACGGTGATGCCCCAGCCGTGGCTGGCGCAGGCGCGGATCAGCGCCGGGTCCAGGTCCAGCTCCTGCATCAGGGCCTGTTCCTTGATGCAGTGCTCCTCCGGCCACCGTTCGAAATCCAGGTCGTGGAGCAGTCCCACCGCCGCCCAGAAATCCTCCCGGTCCGGGTCGTATTCCTTTGCAAAATACCGCATCACGCCGGAGACGGTCTTGCCGTGGCGGATGTGGAAGGGGTCTTCATTATACCGGCGAAGGATGTCCTCCGCCTCTGTCAGAGTCAGTACATAGCTCATAGGGAGCGCTTCCTTTCGTTTTTTCTGCCCCTATCATAGCACAGCCCCCTTGCCGGGTCAAGACCGGCATTGAAAATTTTTTCCGTTTGCGGTATACTAAGGAAGTGAGCACTTGCATCCGAAGAAAGGGACCATTATGAAGCTATCCACCAAAAGCCGCTACGCCCTGGAAGCCATGGTCTGGCTGGCGGCCTGCGCCCCCGGGGAGACCGCCAATATCCGCCAGGTATCCGAAGCCACCGGCATTTCCGGCAGCTATCTGGAGCAGATTTTCTTCCGCCTGCGGAAAGCCGGGCTCCTGGCCGCCCTCCGGGGAGCAGGCGGGGGCTTTTACCCCGCCCGGGACCTTTCCGGCATCACGGCCGGGGACATCGTCCGGGCCATGGAGGACGACGCCACCCCTGTGACCTGCCTGGACGATCCCGCCCGGTGCCGGAGCCGGATGACTGCCTGCTGCAAGACCCGGAGCCTCTGGCTCCGCATTTCCGACGAAATTTACCGCCGGCTGGACGCCCAGAGCCTGTCCCTTCTCCGGGACCGGTACCGGGCCTTCCTGGAAGGAGGGGCGGAATGAAGATTTCCACCAAAGGCCGCTACGGCCTCCGGGCCATGCTGGACCTGGCCTGCCACCCGGGGCCCGGCCCCCTTTCCCTGGGGGAGATCGCCCGGATGGAGGACCTTTCGTACAGCTATCTGGAAAGCCTTTTCGCCGCCCTGAAGCGGGCGGGACTGGTCACAGGCTCGGCGGGGGCCTCCGGGGGATACCGGCTGACCCGCCCTCCGGAGGAGATCACCGCCCGGATGGTCTTAGAGCCCCTGGAAAAGGACCTTTCCATCACCGACCGGGACCCCGCCGCACCGGAAAGCTCTCTCCGGGCCTTTCTGGAAACGGAGGTCTGGGACCCGGTGGACGAAGGCGTCCTGGGGGTGCTGGAGACCACCACCCTCCGGGACCTGGCCGGGTCATAAAAAGGCCGCCGCCGTCAGCATGGGCAGCAGCCGGGCGTACACCGGCTCCAGGTCCTCAATAGGCAGGGGATTTTCCCCCTTGCCGATCTCCACGGTGAACCCCGGCCGCCGGAAGGTCTGGATGTACCAGTCCTTGAGGCCCCCGTGGGAGGCCAGCCCGGCGTTTTCCACCAGCCGGTAGCCCGACAGGGCGGACAGGGTCCTGGCGATGAGCTCCCCCTGGGGCGCCGGGACGCCGCCGTATTCCCAGAAAATCTCCTCCCCCTGGGAGTGGAAGGAATAGAGCCGCCGGAAGTCGAAGGCCGCCGTCAGGTGGACCATGGCCCGGGTCTCCGGCTCCGACGCCGGGGCGGGACCGCCGTACCGGGTGGGAGCCGGGCCGGTGATCCCGGCGGCCCGCTCCATAGCCTGGAGCTCCTGCCATCCGGCGTCGAAGTTGTGGTTCAGGTCCACGCCCCGGGCGTTGGCCTGCCACTTCTGGCCGGGATGCTCCCGCCGGACCGCCTCGATCAGCCCCCGGCAGTTCCCGGCGGAGACCGGCCCGTGGAGGGCGATCTCCACCCCGTCGGGATTCAGACACGGCACGACCACCAGCCCCTTCCCCTTCATGACCCCGGGGAGGGAGATTTCGGCCAGCTCCCCGCCCCGGGCGTAGGCCGCCCCGAAATCCTCCAGGAAGCGGAGGAGCAAAGAGCAGGTCAGCCACTCCTGGCCGTGGGTGGCCCCGACGAAAACCACGGCGTTTTTCAGATTCCCCACCCCCAGGGCGGGAATCTCCCGGCCCAGCACCGATCGTCCCGCCCGGAACAGCCGCAGTGCCCGATTCTCCCGGACCATGGCGTCCAGCTTCCGGGCCACGGCCTGGTGGTCCGGCGGATTCCGGAAAAAATCCTCCAAGTTCACCCCTCCTTACCCGACGATGTGCCGGACGCCTTCGATACGGATGCCCCGGATGTCGTTGTAGGCGTAGGTGGCCAGCTGGCGGCAGTTGGCGTTGTTGTCGTGGGAGGCGATGAGGATGTCCTCGGGCCCGGCTCCCGCCCGGACCACCACCACCGTGTGGCTGAAGGTCTCCTTGCCGCCCAGGGCCATCTGGACCACGTCGCCGGGCTCCAGCTCCGAAAGGGCCGCCTCCCGGCCGAAGGGCCCGGGACCCCGGTTCTCCGTAAGGAACTGATACAGATACGCCACCCCAGTCCAGGCCGGGGCCCGGTCGTTGATATCCCGGTAGTACCAGCCGTAGGTGGGGGTGAAGTTCATCACCCCGCTGCCCGCATACAGGCACTGGGAGACGAAGTTGGTGCAGTCGCCGCCGATCTCGTCGAAGGCGTAGTACCGGGGGTTCCGCCGGTAGGCCCAGTAGTTCGCGTATTCCACCGCCGCCTGCCGGTCGTAGGCGATTTCCAGCAATTCATACCGCATAAAGCAGCCATCCTTTCTCCGTGACGCCGTTTTTCCGCTCCCTGTTCAGGAGGTTTCCAATGTCCGCCGTTCTTCAGTATATGAAAGCCATGGCCCTGGGTATGCTTGCCGGGCTGCCTATGGCCGTAGGGGTCCGGCTCCTGTGCGCCCTCCGGCGGAGGCGCAGCGGGGCAAGGACCACCCCTCTCCACGAAGGTCTGGCCCTGCTCCTGCTGGTCTGGACCCTGGGGCTCCTGTCCCAAACGGTGCTGCCGGAGCTGATTACGGCCATCCGGGAGGGGACCCTCCGCCTGAACAGCCGGGTGAACCTGGTCCCCTTTCTGGTTTTCCGCCAGACGGCGGAGATGTTCCGCAGCGACCACCTTTCCTACTTCCTCATCAACCTTCTGGGGAACGTGCTGATCTTCGTCCCCCTGGGGCTGCTGCCGCCCTTGCTTTGGAAGGGGATGGAGCGGTTCTGGAAGGTCCTGGTTCTGGGCTGCGGCCTTTCCGTTTTTATAGAAACGGCCCAGCTGCTTCTCCCCCGGGGGACGGACATCGACGACGTCTGGCTCAACACCCTGGGCGCGGCCCTGGGATACGGCGTTTTCGCCCTGATCCGCAAGGGCTTCCCCAAAATTCTTCCCCGCTGCCGGGTCCTTCCGGCGGCAGAAAGGAGCCTTCATGGATAAGCTCAAAGCCCTCTGCCGGAAGTACCGGGAGTTTCTCTCCTACGTCTTTTTCGGCGTTCTGACCACGGTGGTGAACTACGTCAGCTACCTGCTGCTGGCCCCGCTGTTTTCCACCACCACCATTCCCACGGCCATTGCCTGGGCGCTGTCGGTGATTTTCGCCTATGTGACCAACCGGATCTTCGTTTTCCGCTCCCAGGCCCGGGGATTCAGGGCGCTGGCATGGGAAATCCTCACCTTCTTCGGCGCGCGGCTCCTGTCCGGCGTTCTGGACGTGGGGATCATGTGGATTTTCGCCGACAGGCTGAAGCTCAACGACAAGGTGGTCAAGCTGGCCTCCAACGTCTTTGTGGTGATTTTCAACTACGTTGCCAGCAAGCTGGTCATCTTCCGCAAGGGCAGAAAAGGAAAGGATGAATCCCATGGATAAAGAATCGCTGATGGAAACCACACTCTCGGAGGAGGACCTCTTTCACGGCCGCATCTTCGACATGCACCGGGACCGCATCCGGCTCCCCGACGGCCGGGAGTCCACCCGGGAGGTGGTCCACCACAAAACCGGCGGCGTCTGCGTGGTGCCCCTGACCGAGGACGGCAAGGTCTGGGTGGTCCGCCAGTGCCGCTACCCCTACCACGACGTTCTCACGGAAATCCCGGCGGGTAAGCTGGACCCCGGCGAAACCACCGAGGAGTGCGGCCGCCGGGAGCTCTTGGAGGAAGTGGGGGCCGTGGCCGGGACCATGACCGACCTGGGGACCTTCTTCCCCACCCCGGCCTACGTGGACGAGGTCATCCACATGTATCTGGCGGAGGGGCTTTGCTACTCCCACCAGAAGCTGGATGACGGGGAGTTCCTCACCGCCGAGGCCGTCCCCCTCTCCCAGCTGGTGGAGGACGTTCTGGCCGGAAAAATCCGGGACGGCAAGACCCAGGCGGCCCTTCTCAAGGTGTGGTGCCTTCTGGAGCGCCGGAAATGAACCGGCTCCGGCCCTTTCTGGAGGCGGCGGGCATCCCCCTTTCCGGGGCGGTGCCCTTTGAAAGCTGCCTGCCCCTGCTGGAGTGCCGGGCCCTCTCCCGGATCCCCCAGAACGCCCAAACGGTGGTGGCCTGCGGCTTTCCGTATTATGTAGGGGAGTTCCCGGGGCGGAACCTCTCCCGCTACGCCATCGTTCCCGACTACCACAGGGTGGCCGGGGAGCTGCTGGAGGGATCCTGCGCCCGGCTCCGGGAGGCGTTTCCCGGGGAGTTCCAGTGGTTCGTGGACAATTCCCCCATCCGGGAGGTGGACGCCGCCTGCCGGGCGGGGCTGGGGGTCCTGGGGGAAAACGGGCTGCTGCTGAACCCGGTCTACGGCTCCTGGCTCTTTCTGGGGACCATCGTCACCGACTTCCCGGCGGAGACCGCGGAAGTCCCTCCCGGCCGGTGCATCGGCTGCGGAGCCTGCCGCCGGGCCTGTCCTGCCGGGTGTCTGGGAAAAAACGGCCCGGACCCCGCCCGCTGTCTCTCGGCCATCACCCAGAAAAAGGGGGACCTCACCCCGGAGGAGATCGCTTTGGTGAAAAAAGGCGGGCTCCTTTGGGGCTGCGACGTCTGCCAGGAGGTCTGCCCTTACAACCGCGCCCCCAAAATCACCCCCATCGCCGCCTTCCGGGCGGAAATCCACCCCATCCTCCGCCGGGAGGAAATGACCAAAGACATCCGCGCCCGGGCCTGCGGTTTCCGGGGGCCAAAGCCCCTACTGCGAAACGACGAGCTGCTTCAAGACAACTAGGAGGGTTTTCTATGGAATTTCGCGTCATGACCTACAACATCCAGCACGGCCTGGACTACAACCGCCAGCTTGCGGGAAATACCGGCCTGAGCCACGAGATTGACCTGACCCAGATCGCCGGCGTCATCCGCTCCCTGAATCCCGACGTGGTGGGCCTCAACGAGGTCCGGGGCCTGGGTCCCCAGTGGGACTACACCGCCCAGGCCGAGACCCTGGCGGCCATGCTGGGCTGGCACTGCTACTTTGCCCCGGCCATCTGGTTTGAGGGGGAGTACCCCTACGGCAACGCCATCCTCTCCCGGCGGCCCCTGCTGTCCGCCCAGCGGATCCTCATCCCGGACCCGCCTGTCAGGGATGAGGATGCCTACTACGAGACCCGGTGCATCCTCCGTGCGGAGGTCGCAAACGGGCCGGTGATGCTGATTTCCCATTTCGGCCTGGCCAAATCGGAGCAGCGCAACGCCGTTTCCACGATGCTGGACCTGCTGGCCAAGGAGACCGGCCCGGCAGTGGTCATGGGCGACTTCAACATGGAGCCCAACGACCCCATTCTGGCTCCCCTTCTCTCCGCCATGGAGGACGCCGGAGCGCAGCTGACCCATCCCGGCCTTTCCTGGCCGTCGGACAAGCCGGAAATGAAAATCGACTACATCCTGACCAAAGGAGCCAAGGTTCTTTCCGCCGACGTCCCGGCCATCGTCGCCGCCGACCACCGTCCCCACATCGCCACAATTGAGCTGCCGGATTAACGCAATGCTGCTTCGCGACATTGCGCCAATGGCACCACGTCAGGCCGTGAGTGTGCCAATCGCACAGCGTCAGGACGCCGCCTGCCCCGCAATATCGCTACGCGATAAAGCTCTGGCCTTTTCCTTCGCG
>OIXH01001483.1_pt1 | contig 26162 bp, 30 predicted proteins | sample 1587741 | NCBI WGS metagenome assembly OIXH01 (sample SAMEA3888916, study PRJEB22519) | human gut metagenome | biome: human gut; feature: human-associated habitat; material: faeces | place: Denmark | collected 2011 | reverse complement strand
AGCAAATGGCTCATTTTTATTTAATTGTAATTTACACCATTATATGGACGTAGCCAAGACTTACGCGGATTTCCGCCTTCCACTTCCTTTTCCGCGTAAACTTTTTTCGAGGCTTACGCGGATTTCCGCCCCCTACTCTCATTTCCGCGTAAACTTTTTCCGAGACTTACGCGGATTTCCGCCTTCTACTCTCTTTTCCGCGTAAAGTCAACCTCTCCTCACCCCTACTCACAAAAAAAGTGCAACATATAAGTTTTCGCTTATACATTGCACTTATTTTTTATACATTGCACTTGTCGTTTTATACTTTACACTTCAAAGGTTAAATCGCCGTAAGTGGGCATGGGCCACATGGATTTGTCAACAACTAACTCCAGCTCATCAACAGGCTTGCGCAGGGCATCCATTTCTACCTTGACGGTATCCTTGTAGAAGAAAGCTTTGTCCTTGGCGCTCTTGATGGTGCCTGCCTGTGCGGTAGCTTCCTCCAGTCTGAGGAGTGCGTTCTTGGCAGTAATCAGCTTGCTGCTGACGGTGTTTAAGATGTCTCTCTGCACGGAAGCATCCGCTCCGGCATCCTTAACAGCAATGACCGTGTCGGCAAGGGACTTGCTGTAACGGATAACCGCAGGAATAATCTTCTTGTTTGCCATGTTAATCATGGTCAATGCTTCGATGTTCAGGGTCTTTGCGTAGGTTTCGTAAATAATCTCCTCACGGGAAATCAATTCTGCCTTGGTAAAGATACCGAACTTTTCAAACAGACGGACGGATTTCTCTGTGGTTAAAGTTCCTGCCGCATCAATCATGCAGCGGATGTTGGGAAGTCCGCGTCTTTCCGCCTCTTTTACCCATTCATCGGAGTAGCCGTCGCCGTTGAAAATAATTCTCTGGTGAGCGGTCATGTATTCCTTAATCAGGTCATGTACTGCCATGTCGAAGTCTTCTGCGTTTTCCAGTCTGTCGGCAGCTTCACAGAAAGTCTCTGCCACAATAGCATTTAAGGTTGTGTTCGGGTCTGCGATGGAGTCGGAAGAACCAACCATACGGAATTCAAACTTGTTGCCGGTGAAGGCGAAAGGTGAGGTACGGTTGCGGTCCGTTGCGTCCTTTTCAAAATCAGGCAGGGTGGAAACACCGGTCTTCATACGGCCGCCGTTTAAGCAGTGTGCTGCTTCTCCGGTTTCAACCAGCTGCTTTACCACATCCTCAAGCTGTTCGCCTAAGAATACGGAAATAATGGCAGGCGGTGCTTCGTTTGCCCCTAGTCTGTGGTCGTTTCCGACATCGGAAGCGCTCTGGCGGAGCAGGTCTGCGTGGGTATCTACTGCCTTTAAGATGCAGGCAAGAACCAGTAAAAACTGGATATTTTCGTTGGGTGTTTCGCCCGGGTCAAGTAAATTGACACCATTGTCGGTAGTAAGTGACCAGTTGTCATGCTTACCGGAACCGTTGACACCGGCGAAAGGCTTTTCGTGGAGCAGGCAGGTCATGCCGTGTCTGTCAGCCACTTTTTTCATGGTTTCCATCACAAGCTGGTTATGGTCAACCGCGATATTGGCGGTTTCGTAAATGGGCGCCAGTTCATGCTGTGCGGGAGCCACTTCGTTGTGCTGGGTCTTGGCGGTAACGCCAAGCTTCCAGAGTTCGATATTCAAATCCTTCATGTAAGCACCGATGCGCTCACGGATGGTGCCGTAGTAGTGGTCCTCCAGCTCCTGACCCTTGGGTGCGGGTGCGCCGAATAAGGTTCTGCCGGCAAAAATAAGGTCGTCTCTCTGTAAATATTTCTGCTTATCCACTAAGAAATATTCCTGCTCTGCGCCAACGGAAGGCACAACCTTGGTCGCTGCGGTATTGCCGAACAGATGCACAATTCGGAGTGCCTGCTCGCTGATGGCTTCCATGGAACGGAGAAGCGGGGTCTTTTTGTCCAGCGCTTCGCCCTTATAGGAGCAGAATGCGGTGGGAATACAGAGAATAACGCCGGTCGCGTCTTCTTTTAAGAAAGCGGGAGAAGTGATATCCCATGTGGTATAGCCTCTTGCTTCAAAGGTGGCACGAAGTCCGCCGGAAGGGAAGGAAGAACCGTCCGCTTCGCCTTTGATTAATTCTTTACCGGAAAATTCCAGAAGCATATGTCCGTCCTTGTCGGGATGGCTGACAAATGCGTCATGTTTTTCTGCGGTGATGCCGGTAAGGGGTTGGAACCAATGGGTGTAATGGGTGGCGCCGTTTTCAACAGCCCAGTCCTTCATGGCTTTGGCAACCACATCCGCTGTGGCAAGAGAAAGCTCTCCGCCGTTTTCCATAACGTTAATGACTTCCTTATATACATACTTGGGAAGTCTTTCCTTCATTTTGCCGAGTGTAAAAACCTTGCTGGCAAATAAATCCTCTAAGTTAATCATTTCACTCATAAAGTATTTATTCCTTTCGAGACTTACAACTTTGAAGCCATCCTGTGTAAAGGAACCCTCAGGGTGTACTTTTCTTATACTCTGTCTTTCACATTATCTTACTTTACTGAAAAAAGCAAGGTGAAATTCTTAATGTGCTCCGAATTCCTGTGCGGCACGCCAAACCATTTTGCTTTATTCCGGCATGGCATCCTTGCGGTTACCCACGCGGAGAATGTCCTGCACATCCGGCATCACGCTTAAGCGGAGCCAGATTTCCTGCTGGGGATGGGGCGCGCTTTCCACCGCATTGCCCTCTCCGTCAAACATTTCCTCGACTTTCACTTCTACATTTTCGCCGGAGGGCTTCATGATCTCTATGGTATCACCCACGCAGAACTTGTTCCGCTGGGTAATGCGCACCAGCCCCTTTTCGGGCTTTGCCTCCTCAATCATTCCTAAATAAATATACTCGTTCACATAGGTGTTGTTATCATATATCTGGGTATTTTCATCAGGTTTTCCAAAATAAAAACCGGTGGTGAACTGTCTGTAGGTGCACTTGGAAATTTCCTCCTTGTACCAGTCCATATGGCTGCGGTAAAGCTCCTCGGAGGTAAAATAATCGTCGATGGCTTTCCGGTAAGTCCGGGCTACCGTTGCCACATACAGCGCCGTTTTCATGCGGCCCTCGATTTTCAGGCTGTCAATGCCGGCATCCACCATTTCCGGAATGTGCTCAATCATGCACAAATCCTTGGAGTTAAAAATATAGGTGCCTCTTTCGTTTTCGTAAACGGGCATGTACTCGCCGGGTCTGGTTTCCTCCACCACCGCATATTTCCAGCGGCAGGGATGGGTGCAGGCACCCTTGTTGGCATCTCTTCCCGTGAAATAATTGCTGAGCAGGCAGCGTCCGGAGTAGGAAATACACATGGCGCCGTGCACAAAGCTCTCAATTTCCATTTCTTCCGGAATGTTATCCCGGATTTCCTTGATTTCCCGTAAGGAAAGTTCCCTGGCGGAAACCACACGCTTTGCCCCCTGCTCCCACCAGAAACGGTAAGTCAGATAATTGGTGTTGTTAGCCTGGGTGGAAATATGCCTTTCGATTTCGGGACAGACCTCCTTGGCAATGGTATACATGCCGGGGTCGGAAATAATCAGCGCATCCGGGGGGTCCGGCTTTAAGTTTTTCAACTCCTCAAAATAGGTTCTTGCGCCGTTTAAGTCACCGTTATGGGCTAAAATATTGGCGGTCACATAAACCCTTACACTATGGGCATGGGCAAATGCAATGCCCTCCGCCATCTCTTCCATGGAGAAATTTCTCGCCTTGGCACGCAGACCAAACGCCTCTCCGCCGATATAAACGGCATCCGCTCCAAAGCTGACCGCTGTTTTCAAAACCTCCAGGCTACTCGCCGGGATAAGTAGTTCCGGTTTTCTCATAAATCTGACCCTTTCTATATCACTTTGGTACTGATGGATACGCCGTCGCCCACCGGCAGAATCACGGTTTCGAGCTGCTCATGGTGAGTCAGGGCATACAGGTACTCCCTCATTCTGGCATGTATGGTGCGGTTGCGTCTGGTCACGGCAAACCGGGATTCCAGCACATCACCGTCCTGCAGTACATTGTCCGATACCAGAAGACCGCCTTTTTTGAGCAGACGTGTAACCTCCGGCAGGAAATGAATGTACTGCGCCTTGGCGGCATCCATGAAAATAAAATCGTATTCGCCCTGCAGTTCTTTCAGTATTTCCGTAGCATCGCCACACAGGAAGGTGATGGCATCTTCCTTTCCTGCCCGCTTAAAATTCTCTCGGGCGATGGGGATACGTTTTTCGTATTTTTCTATGGTGGTCACATGAGCGCCCGCCGGTGCGTATTCCTGCATCAGAAGGGCAGAAAATCCAACTGCCGTTCCCACCTCCAAAATCTCCATGGGGCGGTGCGCCGCCATGAGAAAGCGAAGAAGTGTCTGGGTTTCCGTGCGGATAATGGGCACGGCATCCGCTCTTGCTTCTTTTTCTATCTGGTTTAAAAACGACGTATTGCCTTTATCAAATGAATTAATAAAGGCAACCATTCTTTCATCATTTATCATTACTATTCTCCGGCGCCGGCATCTCCTGCACCGGCATTGTCATCTTCGGCTCCGCCAACAGTACCATCCTCTTCTGCGCCGCCGTCACCTTCGTCCTCGGCTCCGCCAACAGTACCATCCTCTTCCGCGCCGCCGTCACCTTCGGCCTCGGCTCCGCCAACGGTACCGGCATCTTCCGTACCTCCCGTGGTATCCTCGGAGGCATCGGTTTCATCCGTCGTCTCGGGTACGACGGACATGATTTCCATCATTTCTTCCATGGTCATGGACGTGTTCAAAACATAAGTACCCGGCTGCAGCTTATCCTTGTAATGGGACAACAGATTCTGGATATAAAACAATTTGGCATCGCGAATAAGGCCCTTATCCTCAAGAATTTGTCCTATGTCCATTGTGCTTTTTCCAATGGTGATATCTACCTGAATGTCCACACCGGGTGCTTCCGCCACCGGCTCTTCCTTAAACACACGGTAGCCGTAATCGTAGGCAATTACCGCCCCTTTGTAGATAATCACAACCGCCGCTACCGCGATTGCCACTTTTAATATGGCGCTTACTACCGCCATTACCATTTGTCTGGTACTCATGGGTCTTCCTCCCTGTTACATAAAATCGAGGCCGTCCGTAAGGTCCAGCTCCACTTCCTGAATCATACGGCAGAAGTTCAATTCCGCTGCCAGAAAATCCTCAGCCAGCGGGTCTTCAATCAAATCTTCCTTTTCCTGCTGGAATTCTTCGATTTTATCGAAAAGCTCCCGGCTGTCGGTACGGCTCTGCAGCTCAAAGCTCTTCTTTCTGAAGTCGTCAAGCTGTGCCTTAAGCTCCGGAAATTTGGCAACCTTCTCCTTTTGCATGCTGTATTCCCGGTATTCTTCTGTATCCTTTATGGCAGCAAGAAGATTTGCTACCGCTTCCTCCAGGTTTGTCACTGTTCTCCACCCTTCCTACTAAACTTCCATGATAATCGGTAAAATCATGGGGCTTCTCTTGGTCTTTTTCCAGACGTAATCGGACAATACATCCTTGGTTGCCGTCTTCAATTTACCCCAGTCGGTAACACCCTTGTCAAGCAGCTCTTCGAGTGTATCGTTTACAAGCTGTCTTGCCTCGTCCATCAGTTCGTCGGACTCTCTGACGTAAACAAAGCCTCTGGAAACAATGTCGGGACCGGATACTAAGTAGCCGTCCACTCTGTCCAGTGCCATAACCACAATCAGGATGCCGTCTTCCGCCAGATGCTGCCTGTCGCGGAGCACAATGTTGCCGACGTCTCCTACACCGAGTCCGTCTACCAGAATGGAACCGACCGGCACCTTTCCGGTAACCCTTGCCTTCTCCTCGGACACCTCCAGCACATCGCCGGAAGAAAGAATGAAAATATCATCCTTGGGAATGCCTAAGTTTTCTACGATTTTTGCCTGGGCACGCAGGTGCTTGTATTCTCCGTGCACCGGAATAGCGTACTTCGGTTTCACCAGTGTATAAATCAGCTTAATCTCTTCCTGACAGGCATGTCCGGATACATGGGTATCCTGAAAAATAACATCCGCACCCTTACGGAAAAGTTCGTTAATAACCTTGGTAACGGCTTTTTCATTGCCGGGAATGGGATTGGAAGAAAAGATAACCGTATCTCCCGCTCCGATGGTAATCTTCTTGTGCATGTTGGACGCCATACGGGAAAGCGCCGCCATGCTTTCGCCCTGGCTGCCGGTGGTGATGATAACCTGCTGCTCGTCGGGATAATTCTTCAACTGGTCTACATCGATAAGAGTCTTGTCCGGTATATTCAGGTAGCCTAATTTGGAAGCGGTGTCGATGATGCTCACCATACTTCTGCCTTCCACCACTACTTTTCTGCCGAACTTGTATGCCGTATTGATAATCTGCTGCACACGGTCCACATTGGATGCGAAGGTTGCCACAAAAATTCGGGTATTTTTATGGTCGGCAAACAGGGTATCAAAGGTTTTACCCACGGTCTTTTCGGAAGGAGTAAAGCCGGGACGCTCCGCATTGGTGGAGTCACACATCAGGGCAAGTACACCTTTTTTGCCGATTTCCGCAAAACGCTGCAAGTCGATGGCATCACCGAATACCGGTGTGTAGTCCACCTTAAAGTCGCCGGTGTGCACCACAACGCCCGCCGGGGAATAAATGGCAAGGGCTGCCGCATCCACAATACTGTGGTTGGTCTTGATAAATTCGATACGGAACTGCCCCAAATTGATGGACTGGCCGAATTTAACAACCTTTCTCTTGGTGCTCTTCTCTAAGTTGTGTTCTTTTAATTTGTTTTCGATAATACCCATGGTCAGCTTTGTGGCGTAAATAGGCACACTGACCTTACGTAGCACATAAGGCAGGGCGCCGATATGGTCCTCATGTCCGTGGGTAATGACAAAGCCCTTTACCTTGTCCAGATTGTTTTCCAGATATGTGGTGTCCGGGATAACAAGGTCAATACCCAGCATATCATCCTCCGGGAAGGACAGACCGCAGTCCACCACAACGATACTGTCTTCGTACTCAAAGGCAGTAATGTTCATACCGATTTGCTCCAGGCCGCCCAAAGGGATGATTTTCAGCTTGGAAGCTGCTGTATTCTCTTTTTTCTTCAATCAATTTACCTCCATGCAAAGGCAGACCGCAATACTCCCTTCCGGTGCTTTCGTCCTGTTTTTCATGAACATTTCCCGAGTCCCCATGAAAAATCCGTTACCGGCACCTGTGGCTACTGCCGTCTTGCCCGTTTTCTATTTAAAGTTTAGGGAGTGACCGCTCCGTCTGACTCCTTGAAACTTTTTACCTGTCCGTAAAATGTTACTCCAAGGTAACATCATCCATCATATCGGAGAAAACGTCCGCAATCGCCGCTAACTCTTTCTCGTCCTCTACAATGGCATAAATACTCTCAGCCTCTCCGTCTGCGGAAAGGTCTTTTAAAATCAGGGCTTCTCCGTCCCCTTCTTCTTCCTCTGTCACCAGAATATAATTAATACCGCCTATTCTGGTCTGTTCCAATACATAAAAATCTACTGCTTCTCCGTCTGCTCCGTCGGGAGTGAATGTAATCTTTTCCACTTAAGTTCTCCTTATTTACAGACCTGCTGCTCTCTTATCCAGATATCCCTGTAAAATAAAGCATGCCGCAATCCTGTCTACGTGTTCTTTCCGTTCTTCCCTGCGGATGCCCGCTTCCATCATGGCCTTGTCCGCAGCTACCGTGGTAAGTCTTTCATCCCACAGATAAACAGGAAGTCCGGTTCTTCTCTCTAATTTATCCTGAAACTCCTTTGTGAGCTCCACCCTGACTCCCTCTGTATTGTTCATGTTTTTGGGATAACCCAAAACAATTTCTTCCACGCCGTATTCTACAATCAGCTCTTCAATCCTTGCCAGCGTCTGGCGAAGCTTATTTTCCTCCTTGCGGCGGATAATTTCAATGCCCTGTGCAGTGATAAGCAGCGGGTCGCTGATAGCCACACCCACAGTCTTTGAGCCAAAATCAAGCCCCATTATACGCATGTGCTTCTCCTTTACTGCTGCCAGTGGTTGTTGTGGATGTAGTCAGCTAAAAGCTCTTCCACCAGTTCGTCACGCTCCACCTTCATAATCATGCTTCTGGCATTCTTGTGGCAGGTAATGTAAGTCGGGTCACCGCTCATGATATAACCCACAATCTGATTTACGGGGTTGTAGCCTTTTTCCACCAATGCTTCGTACACTGTATACAGAACAACCTTTACGCCGGTTTCCAATTCTGACTCTACATTAAAAAACTGTGTATTTCCCAAATCCTGTTCCTGCATATTTCTTACCTCACTTTCACCGGATTTTCTATCTTTATGTTTTTACTTATGTTTATCTATTGTTCATTTTTTGGTTTATTACGACTTATTACTTATATTAACCCAACTTGTCAAAAAATTCAACCTGCGATTACATCAAATAGCAATCCTCTTACTGCATGAGCAGAATATCTTCCTGCAGAAAATCCACGATTTTTCCCGACAAAATCCGGTTGGAAAGGTTTTCTTCCGTTTTCTTTGCTACCTTCACATATTCCCGGCTGTGTCCCATCTGGTAACGGATTCCGCCGATTTCTTTTTCTTCTTCAAAAAGCACCGGTATTTCCTTTCCTATGTAGTACTCCCGGTATCTTTTCGACAGCTCCTTTTCCATGGCAAGCAGCTCGGCGCTTCTTTTTGTCTGCACGGGTCCCGGTATCTGATCCGGCATGCCTGCCGCCACCGTTCCCTTTCTCTTGGAATACTTGAAAATATGCATTTCGTAAAGGTCCGCTTCCCTTAAAAAGCCGCAGGTCTTTGCAAATTCCTCTTCCGTTTCTCCCGGAAATCCCACAATGACATCCGTGGTAATGGCAGGATGGGCAAATGCTTCCCGAAGTCTTTTGGTTCCTTCCAAGTATTCACCGGTTGTATAGTGTCTATTCATTCTCTTTAAGGTTTCGTCACAGCCGCTCTGCAGGGAAAGGTGGAAATGGGGACAGAGTTTTTCTATCGAAGCCAGCCGCTTCACATTTTTCTCCGTCATGATACGGGGCTCTAAGGAACCGATGCGGATACGCTCAATCCCTTCGATGTCCTGCAGTTTTTCCAGCAGATCAATCAGCTTGGATTCTCCGGCATAATCCCTTCTGCCATCATCCTTTACCTTCACTTCCGTTTCGCCCTGTTCCCAGGCTTCTTTGGAAAAATCAATGCCATAGGAGCTGATGTGGATGCCGGTCAGCACCACTTCCTTGTAGCCGCTCTGCGCCAGCCCTTCCATTTCCCGGCGGATGTCCTCGTAACGTCTGCTGCGCACCCTTCCTCTGGCATAGGGAATGATGCAGTAGGAACAGAACTGGTTGCAGCCGTCCTGGATTTTAATGTAGGCACGGGTGTGCTCCGCCGTGTGCTTTAAAGTCATTTCCTCGTAATCGCAGGGCGCATTCACGTCAATGATGGCGTCCTCTTCCTGCTTGTGCTCCGCCAGGAACTTCTCTAAAATGGGGATTAAGTCCTTTTTGCGGTTGTTGCCGATGGCAAGGTCTATTCCCTGTTCCCGCAGGGCTTCCTCATCCGCCGTCTGCACATAACAGCCCACAGCCACCACGACAGCCTCAGGATTGCGCTTCTTTGCCTGATGCAGCATCTGTCTGCTCTTCCGGTCCGCAATATTCGTGACCGTGCAGGTATTTACGATATAAATGTCCGCCATTTCATCAAATGATACAATAGTATACCCTTTTTCTTGTAGGTTTTGTTGCATAATATCCAGTTCATACGCATTAACTTTGCATCCGAGGTTGTGTAATGCTGCTCTTTTCATACAGATTCCTCTCAAAATTTGTAATGTTTTATGATTGACTTTTCTCCTTGTTATTAGTAAGATGATAACGAAGGTATGAAACACGTAAGGAGGTAATAACAATGAAAACTGTTCAGATTTCTTTAAACTCAATTGACAAAGTAAAATCTTTTGTAAATGATGTTACCAAGTTTGATTACGACTTTGACCTGGTTTCCGGCAGATACGTAATCGACGCTAAATCTATCATGGGTATCTTCAGCTTAGACCTTTCTAAGCCCATCGACTTAAATATCCATGCAGAGGAAAACATCGATGATGTTATGGCAGTATTAAAGCCCTACATAATCTAATTGGCTTCATCGTTTCAACCGGTTGCCTTTGGCAGCATGAACAGAACGGAAAAGCAGAACACCTGTGTGAATAACCAGGTGTTCTTTTTTTGCTACATATTCTCACTTACAATGATAAGCTCGTCCGTCTTTAAGGCGGTATCTACTAATTCATCAATCTTTTCCGCCAGATTTTCCTCATGCCTCTTGATAATCTTTAAGTTCGGCTTGGTAACGGGATGCTTTGCCACAAATATGGTGCAACAGTCCTCATACGGCAGAATGGATGTTTCATAAGTACCGATTTTTTCGGAAATATCAATGATGTCCAGTTTGTCAAACGCAATTAAAGGTCTGTAAACCGGCAGTTCGCATACCTCGTTGGTCGCTGCTAAGCTCTGCATAGTCTGGGATGCCACCTGGCCGATGCTTTCGCCGGTAATAAGTCCCAGGCACTCTGTTTCCTGTGCAATCTTTTCCGCAATCTTCATCATATAGCGGCGCATGATAATGGTCAGCTCCTCATGCGGACACTTTTCATAGATGTACAGCTGGATATCCGTAAAGTTGATGATATGCAGGTAAATCGGGCCGGTGTAGCGGGACACGATTTTGGCAAGGTCGATGACCTTCTGCTTTGCTCTCTCGCTGGTGTAGGGCGGCGCATTGAAATAAACCGCATCTATCTTGACGCCTCTCTTGGCAATCATGTAACCGGCTACCGGAGAGTCGATACCGCCGGATAACAGCAGCATCGCCTTTCCGCCCGTACCCACGGGCATGCCTCCGGGTCCCGGAATTGTTTCGGAATAAATATAAATCTTCTCGCGGATTTCCACATTCAGCATAATTTCGGGCTTATGCACATCCACGTGCATTTCGGGAAACGCATTGAGGATGGCTTCTCCCAGATCCATATTAATGGTCATGGAATCCTTCGGATAATTTTTTCTGGCTCTTCTGGCATTGACCTTAAAGGTCTTGTTTTTGTCGGGATATACACTGTCCAAAAAGGCAATGACATCCTGGCAAAGCTTTTCAAAGCCTTCATCCTCCACGTAAACAACAGGACAGATGGCAGAAATACCGAATACACGCTGCAGATGCTCCACCGTGTCCTCAAAGTCAAAATCCGTCATGGCATCCACATAAATTCTGCCCTGGGTCTTTCTTACCTGAAATTCTCCGTCACATTTTTTCAGGGCATATTTAATCTGGTTTGCCAGCGCATCTTCAAATAAATATCTGTTCTTTCCTTTTACACCGATTTCGGCGTACTTTATCAAAAATGCTTTATACATATATCTCCTCTCGTTTTCAAAAAACGGTGTTTTTCCGGCACATATCAGTGTCTCGTGTATTTTCGCAACATAGGGATAATATCATACATTACCTGCAATGTATAGTCCAATTCTTCCCGGGTGGTGTAGACCGACATGCTGAAACGCAGTGTGGAGTCCAAGAACTCCTCCGGAAGCTTAATCGCTTTCATGGTTGCCGAACCTGCGGTATGGGGTTTATTGGAGGAGCAGGCGCTGCCCGCCGATACATAAATCCCCTTATCCTCCAGCGCATGCAGAAGCACCTCGCTGCGGACTCCCGCTACGGAAAGGCTGACAATATGGGGGGCGCCCTCCATGCCCTCCGGGTTGTTGATCCGGATGTCGGGAATTTTCCTGAGTCCCTCACAGAAATAATCTTTCAGGCTGTAAAGTCTTTCCGCATCCTCTTCCAGATGGTTGTAAAGCATTTCTGCTGCCTTTGCCATACCCGCAATGCCGGGCACGTTTTCGGTACCGGAACGCAGGTTTTTCTGCTGTCCGCCGCCGTAAATAATGTTGTGGATTTTTACTTTTTCTCCGATATACAGGAAACCGACGCCCTTAGGGCCGTGAATTTTGTGACCGCTTACGGACAAGAGGTCAATACCCATACGTTTGGGGTAAATGCGGTATTTGCCGAAGCCCTGCACCGCATCCACATGGAACAGGGTGGAAGGATTCGTGCTCTTAATGAGTCTGCCCGCTTCCGCAATCGGCTCCACAGCGCCGATTTCATTGTTGGTGTGCATTATAGATACTAAAATGGTATCTTTCCGCATGGCATTCTGCAGTTCCTGTAAGGAAATCTGTCCCTTGTCGTTAACTGACAGATATGTCACTTCAAATCCCTGGTCCTCTAAATAATGCATCGTCTGTAAAATGGCCGGATGTTCGATTTTCGTGGTAATCAGATGCTTTCCCGCTCTGTAATTTGCCATGGCACAGCCTATCAGTGCCAGATTATCTGACTCCGTTCCGCCGGAAGTGAAATAAATTTCTTTTTCATTTACCTTCAGAATTTTGGCAAGCGTCTCTCTTCCATACCGGACATATCTCTCTGCCTGCACACCCTTGTTATGCATGCTCGAGGGATTGCCGTAATCTTCACACATGATTTTTGACATCAGTTCCGCTACTTCCGGAAAAGTCCTTGTGGTAGCCGAGTTATCCAGGTATACTTCCATGGTTTTTCTCCTTTTTCCGTCCTATATAACAATATATGCTATTCTTCTTCCAGCTGATACATTATCCACGCCATGACGGTAAGTCCTGCGGTTTCGGTGCGCAAAATACGCTTTCCGAGGGTAACAGGTTCTATGCCTGCTGCCTTTGCCGCCTCCGCTTCCTCCGGTGCAAATCCACCCTCAGGTCCTATAAACACCGCAATATCGGCGCCCTTCGGCAGATTTTCCAGAATTTTTCTGGTGGCGCCCATGCCCTCCGCCAGCTCATAGGGCAGAAGCTTTACTTCCATATCGGATGCCTCTTTTACTGCTTCCGCAAAAGAAATGGGCTCTCTGACAACGGGAATGATGCCGCGCTTGCTCTGCTTGGCGGCCGCCTCCGCAATCGCCTGCCAGCGCTCCGTTTTCTGTCTGCCCTTTTTATCATCCAGCTTCACCACGCAGCGCTTCATGGCTATCGGAATGATTTCCGCTACGCCGAGCTCCACGGTTTTCTGGATGATAAGTTCCATCTTGTCCGCCTTGGGAAGCCCCTGATAAAGGTGGACTCTTGACGGAAGCTCCACGCCGTCTTCTTTTATGAAGCGAAGTTCGCAGAGGATGCTCTCCTCATTCAGTTCTTTAATGCCGCAGCGGTATTCCCTGCCGTCCCCGCCGTTGCTGACGGCAATTTCTTCACCAGGCTTCATGCGCAGTACGTTTTTAATATGATTCACATCGCTGCCCAAAATAACGACAGTATTGTCATTTGTATGTATCTGGGACGGTTCCACGAAAAAATGATACATGTCTGTTTCCTCATTCTGCCGGACTTAATTTAAACGGTATATCTCCCGCTCATCCTTCTGACCCTGATACTGGGCTACGCCGTAACCAATGGCACCGCCCATACTGAACAGCATCATCAGCACCAGATTACCGTAATAGCCACCGCTTGCTCCGGCTAAATCATAATAGAATTTCTGGTCCACCAGACATTCTCCGAAGGAAAGCAGGCCATCCCATGCAAAATACAGGGTGGTGGCGCAGTCAAACAGGAATGCCACATAGGTCATGGCAAGAGAAATAACCGCACAGATAACAAGACCCGCTACGGACATCTTGCCTGCCAGCTTTTTATAACCGAAAATAACCGCAAGTCCGAGCAGCACGCCTGCCCACATGGAAACATAACCCAGTCTGGCAATCAGGAAAATAACCAAAGCTCCTACCACGGAACCTGCCAACGCGCCTAAAATACCCAGCACATAGTTTTCCTTCTTCATGGCAAGTGCGGAAGCCTCCATGCTCATGCGATTGCGCAGGGAAACCGCTCCTTCGGGGCTTAAAATCATGTAGTTTCCTTTGGCACGCCATACCTCCGTCATATTGGGCATACCGTTTTCATCGCAGTTTACGCCGCCCTGTGCCATTACATAATCCAAAACGGTACGGAGTGCGGTGGTAATATTTCCCGTTATGGCATCATTATTCCCCTTTAAGGGTACGGAAATGCCGATACTGTACTGTGCCACAGACACTTCCACGCCCTTCGGCATGGGCAGATTCTGGATTTCAAAGCCGCTGAGCGGTGTTCCCTGTGCGGTTGCCGCCATCAGGCTTATCCAGACCTTCGGCACGTTGTTGGATTGCTGTAAAAGCTGGATGACGGTGGTAAATCCTCTGTGATTGCCGTAAACCACCAGTCTTTTGGCATCGTATTTGAGGCCCAATGCCGGAGCTGTTTTTTCCATTACTTTTTTAATGTTTCCCATTTGTGTCCTCCCTCATAACATGAATTTGAATTTCCTTAATTTTTTCTGGCGGTAATGCTGACCCATTCGCCCTGGTATGTAACGTCAAGAACCTCTAAGCCGGCTGCCTTCACCGCATCCACTACGGTCTGCTCCTTGTCGTCAATGATACCGGAGGTAATGTAAATGCCGCCCTTCTTTAACTGGTTCACAATCACCGGGGTCAGAGGCACCAGCACATCCGCCAAAATATTTGCCACTACGATGTCGTAGCAGTCATAGCCCACTCTGTCCTGAATTTCCTTATCCGTGATGATGTTGCCGATCATCATTTCAAAGTTGGCAGGGTCAATGCCGTTGCTTTCGCAGTTTTCCCGCACTGCATCCACGGCGCAGATGTCAAGGTCCGTACCTACGGCATGCTTTGCCCCGAACATCAGGGAAAGAATGGTTAAAATGCCGCTTCCGGTCCCCACATCCAGGAGATTTGTCTCCGGTGTCACATACTTTTTCAACTGGCGGATGCAGAGCTGCGTAGTTTCATGCATACCGGTGCCGAAAGCCGTACCGGGGTCAATGTGCAGCACTAACTTGTCCTTATCCTTTACTTCCACTTCTTCCCAGGAAGGGATAACCAGAATATCGTCTATGTAGAACTGGTGGAAATACTGCTTCCAGTTGTTTATCCAGTCAATGTCCTCGGTTTCATCCACGGTGATGCTGCCTTCACCGATGTCCATGAACTGCCTCAGGCTGTCCAGTTCTTCCTTTACCATAGAAAGAATGGCGTCCACGGTGGTATCTTCGCCGTTAAGCGTCAGTCCGCCGTCCTCTTTTTCTTCCACAAAAAAGCTTAAGTACGCAATGCCGTCATCCGCAGGTCCCTCCGGCAGGATGTCCACAAACATCTGCTCCTTTTCCAGAGCGGTAAGCGGCACCTTGTCCTCAATCTGCGCGCCCTCCAGCCCTAAATCATACAGAGAGGAAATGATGATGTCCTCGGCATCGGTTATGGTTTTCACTTTGAATTTTGTCCACTTCATGGGAGAATCCTTTCTATGTCTATATTATTGCCTGCCCTGCAGTTACTGTATGCAGACCCGCTTCCGCTTGGAAATTACCGCAACGGTACATAAGATGTCAAAGAACGCCATCTAAGTACCGGCGGTAACTTACAGTCTTTATACAGTAACTGCCTGGGCATACATGACATATCCTGTATACTATCTTTTTATTTTATTCCCTAACTAAATGTCTGTCAATGTATGCTGAGGATATCAAAGTACTTTAACATGCTGGCAGAAGATGGATTCCATGTAACGAATAGCACCGCAGCGGTAACTTCCGATTTCTCTTTCTATTCAACTACACGCCAACTTCTTTAAAATTTTAACATTATATTTAAACTCATTCAAAGAACTCAAATAAACACACATGTGGAATACCTCAAATTAAGTTTGTTTATTTGAAATTGCAATATAACTGCATATAGAAATCAGGAAACTTATACAGTACAAAACAATATCCGCCAAAGTTTTTTTGTTTTCTTGCGAATGGATATCACAAATAATATTATTTGAAATATTAAAGTCACTATATATGTAATCAGTAGGAACAGTGCCATTACTATTTTCCTCCGTAAATTCCGAGTTATACGATAATCCAAGTGAACATTAAATACAAATAAGGCAATAATACCATAATCTCATTGAATACGAACAGCTTGCTTCCAATTTGAATCTTATACTTTGTTCTCGCTTTCTTATAGAAAAACATGCAGCAAATCGTTGTTGCAATAATATGTATTATTCCAATTATCAAAATCAGCCAATGCAATCTTATATTTTGGAACTTATTATCATATCCAGTCAGATCAAACCATATTACGATGAACCATGCAAGTAAGTCATTTACTAAATACGCAATAATATCTATTATTGTAATCGTCGTTCTTTTCATATATCATTCCTCTAAACTTGAATTTGCGCGTTTCTACAAGCGGTGCACAGGCAGGACGAAATCAGCCATGGGAGCTTGCTCACAATCGGCTGATTTTCGGACTGGATGTATAGCGCGACAGCGCGACATGAGCATGAAGCGCAGCGTAATGCGAATGGCACCGCATTACGATAACATTTTCTCCTGCATTGGGTGTTTTTTTGTCATTCCAAATATTCACCCAATCCTTCCCTACACATTCATCCGCAATTGGGGAATTTTTTCATATTTCAACAATTTCCCCATCGTCCTCTGAACTTCTTCCCATTTTGATTGGGTGATTTTTTCATATTGGAATTTTTCACCCAATATGCATCTATATATCCCTTCAACATTGGGTAATTTATGTCTATTTCAAAAATTTAATCAATATTCGTTGCCACACTTTTTCTGGCGTCTTCACGAAACGAATTTCACTATAACCAACAAACTGGAATTGTATATTAATTTTTCTTATTTAGTCTAATATGGAAATCGTTGGCTTTAGAACATTCTTCATATGTAAAATTTGTTTCATTCCCTAAAAACTCAACGGCTTCCTCCTTTGTATTGTAATTAGATTTTTCTTTCATATATCTTAACAAATTGGTCATATATATTCTTCCGTACTTCTTCTGACAAACCGGCGTATTTTGTATCCAACACCTTTTTTACGGCTTCGTACTTCCTATTTTTATCTTCTATATCCGGACCACGGTCATAATTAAACCTCACATCATAAAAAATGTGTTTCATATCGTTACTTAAAGCTTGTAACACTCGAAACCCTTTCATAGAAAACTTTCCTTCTTTTATACCATTCTCCACACAGGGCTGTCTCGCCCAATCCATCATAAACCAATTCTCCATTGGCATATTTACACCATATCCGGAATCTGACAAAAAGTCATTTATCTCATTCCAATTTATCTGTAACGGCAAATCGTTTTCTTTCGCAAATAAATAGTCATCACGCTGTAATTCCTGTTTTTTTCGCTTTCTTGTATTTCTTTCATAAACAATCCAGTATATTACCATTGCTGCTATAATACACACGCTAAATATCTTCGTAATCATGGTATTTCCTTTATAAATAATCAAGTATACTACGGTTACTACCGCAATACTTATGCTGAGTACCTTTATAATCAAACCATTCATTGTGTATCTCCCTATCACTAAAAATTGGAAATTATCAAGTCGACAAACAACGATTTGCTTAATTCTGCAAACTTGAATTGAGATTTTATCTATTCTAAGGGATTTAATAACTGTTATATTTTGTTATCAAATATCTCTCAAGTCCTTGAAAACACTAAGTTTATCGCAGGTGATCTTTCCCTTATTGTTTGCACCGACCGTCGCGAAGCGAAGACCACAAGAGGTCCGGTGGACCTCTGCTCTGTGCCGACCGGTTCACAACGTCCAGTGGACGTTGGCTCTGAACCGACCGTAGCGGAACGAAGAGCGGCAGCGGAGACCAAGAAAATCCTATAAAACAGTATAACACAAAATAAAAACGACATGATGAACTGATTGAAATGCTTCTATATTTTTATTGATTTAAAGGAGACGCAACATGAATACCATTTACGCAGAATACAACATGTACCACAACAGCATTGACATTTATACATCTGCCGGATATATGCTACGTTAGCAGAAAAAATATTGGATATTACAGTAATCGACATTGCTGCAATCGTTCTTTTTTTTCACTTTCATCTGGCTTAAGGCGAGTTGTGCTGTTATTTTCATTGAATCGTCTGCTTATGTGAACTTCAAAATATCCAGGATCTCTCTGCTTGTCTTACTATCAAGATTTCCGGTCGGCTCATCTGCAAGAATAAATGCCGGCTCGTTTATAAGTGCCCTTCCTATGGATACTCTTTGCTGCTGACCTCCTGACATTTGTCCTGGCAGATGTTTTTCCCTTTTTTCAAGACTCAGCATATCCACAATCTCACATAGATTTTGGATTCACTGAGTCCAAAATCTTTAAGAACATTTTTACTATGTATTATCCTTCAACCCATAACACTGGTATAGCATTTCTGTCATTTTCTTCTTATCTGTTCCCCTTATACCCAAGGACCTTAAATCCACTGTTTCATCAGTTATTTCAGATAAGAACTTTTTCATATCCTCTGCTATTTCCGGACTGAGGACTTGCCTTGTATTGGCTGTGATTAACTGTGCTAATCGGAACACATCGTTTTTATGTTTCTTTATGTTTTTGCCATCGACCTGCTCTCCATTCAACTTGCGTTCCTTTAAATCCAGCCATGCTTTCGCCTTAAATGGAATCAGGCAAGTCGGACTTAATACCGAAATGCCATCAACCATCATTTGTCCGGTTTTTAACAATTCATAATATGCTTCATTTAAAAGGATTGCCGACAAACTGGATATTTCATCATCTATCGGAAGCGGAGTGAGAACTGCATCATCTTCCAATATAATAAAATCCGGATTTCTGGAAAATATTTCTATCATATATGGATATTCTTTACTTTTCGGAGATGTGAAACGATAAAACTGTGCATTTCCAGTGCTTTTATTCAAATGCTCATATCCTGCTTCTTTGACATACTCCCAAAACTGCCTGCCAAACTCCGCTGTTATGGATTCAACAATCAATACAATATCTACATCTTTTGTAGCACGAAATGGTAATTCTTCGTTTTCCATAATCAAATCACACGCTGTCCCACCGATGATGACATATTGATTTTCAAAACCTTGAAGTCTTTCCTTAAATTTTGCAAATCCACTGACCATTACTCATGCAACCTTCTTTCCTGCAATCCATCTACTGCTTCTTCAATTCTTTCATCATTTGTATCTGTAAAAGATAAAACAAGTGAAATATCATCAGCACTGTTATCCTCTGAAAATTGTTTTGGGTTGTATGCCCATAATTCAAGTCTGACCTGTTTGTCCGGGTCTATCAATTCATCAGTCAGCAAGGTTTTATCATAATCTTTCTCACTAATTGCATAGGTAACAACTCGACTTGGATTTAGCATTGTTTTTTCAGAGAGTGCCGTTTCCCCTGCAAAGACCATATTTTCTGTAACTTGCGTCTTATCTATATATCCTGTTTTTCGAATAGGAGACGTCAAATATACTTTTGCTTTTTCAAATAATTCATCTCGCTTATATTTTGACTCAATATACTTATTGACACCGTCTTTTGCTATAAGAAACAAATCTGTCGTTTCCAACTGCTTCACTGCTCTGGTCAAGGTCATTGCTGTAAACGGAAGCACTTTTCCGGCTTCTGAAGTATACAATCGTTTTTTCTTACTGTACAGATAAAATAAAAACAACTGCTGCGTGGAGTAAACAAACTTACCCGTCAGCTTTTGGGGTTCTTTTTCATCAGAAAGCATTGTCCCAATGAAAGGAAGAAAGACCTGCTTATCAGTAATAAACGGTATATTATTTTCTATAAGGCTTTTTCTTCGATAATTTGATACCGTTGTAAGTTCTAATACGACTGGCACATTATCAATCTGCTGTATTTTTACAATTTGTTTTTTCAATGCCGGAAGTGTGGCAAGTTCTTCTGTTGGAGCAAGCATTATACAGCGTCTGTTTCCAATATATGCTGTATGAAAATCATAACTCCCTGCAATATAAACAGGCAAAGAATCCTGATGATTCCATGCTTCATATTTTATAGAAATCCCGAATACGCTTGTAAGCATATTTCTCATTCTCCTTTTAACTGAATTTGTTATATTTTAACTTATCCAATGTTATAAGTCAAGTTTTTGAGTTATTTTGAATTTATATTTTCTTTTTCCGTGACCTGCTAAAGTAGCTATCATCAGAAATAAAGTCTTAGTGTACTTCTGCCAAACTGTTATTCATAGTCAAGCCGGGGGCTCCTTGTACTTAGAGTATATGAAGTTTTAGCTTTGTCTTGTAGTTTGCGAATATCCGAAAAATCAAAAAAGCCCTTTGAGAAAAGGATTTCTCCTCTCTCAAAGGGAAAGTTGGCAAACAGGAAGTTATTAGTTACTCTGATTGTATGAATTAAACCACGCTCTTTCTTCAAATGTTTTCTTTGGGGGATGTATCGGATTACTTTCTGCTATACCAATAGGCAAAAAACAGACCAACTCATAGTCCCCAGGCACATTTAGTATCTGTGCCATTTTATCACAGATCTTGTCATCATCGGTAATATGTCCTTCATACCAACAGCTTTGATAACCAAGCTCCACAATTGCAAGCAGCATATTCTGAACCGCTGCTGAATAATCCTGCACGGCGAAACATTTATCCCGATAAGCATTGACTCTCTGTGTCAAAACGCAAATAGCAGCTGGAGCTGTTTCTCCTACAGGTGGTTCTATCACACTATGGAGTTGTTTCAGTACATCAGGATTATCAACAGCAATCAATGATGTAGTCTGTTTGTTGCATCCGGACGGAGCATCAAGTCCAGCTTGCATGATTTTTATTAAATCTTCCTTTGGTACGGGAATATCCTTATATTTCCCCCTGTAACTATGTCTGTAATGAATAGCCTCCATAACATTCATAACGTTTCCTCCTAAATTCCAATTTTTCTTTCTAAGTCAACTATCTATCAAACTTGAATTGAGATTTCATGTATTCCAAGGGATTTGATAATTGTTATATTTTATTATCAAATATCTCTGAATCCCTTGAAAACACTAAGTTTGTCGCAGGTGATCTTTCCCTTAGACTTTCCCTTATGTTATATCTTCCCATATGGATTTATGAACCCTGATAAGGGAAAATACAAGGGAAAGAAAATCCTCTAAAACAGTATAACACAAAATAAAAACGACATGGTGAACTGATTGAAATGCTTCTGATTTTTGTAACAAATGATTGATTGAATGATAAGGAGATTTGATACGATGAGAACAATATTTGCAGAATACAATCTACACAGAAACAGCATAGATGTTTATACTTCTGCTGGCTATATGCTCCGCATTGACTGCTGGGAAGCAGAAAAGAATTTAAAAACAACACCCAGATCAGATTGTGCATTAAATGCACTTGCTATTGATGAACCACTTGAATATGCAAGACTATACCTTGATGGAACTATGCAGATGTGGGTTGATGCCGAAGATTCATTTTATTTATAATGATTATACTGTCACTCCTAGTGTCTCCAGAGAGTGACAGTTTCATTGTCATTTTGAGCTCGTCTTTTTTAAGACAAGCCTCGTATATTTATTTGTAAGCTGCGTTCGCTTCTTCTTGAGTGATTTTCCCAGTTTTAACAGCATCAGAAATTGCTTCGTCTAATTCTTCAACTGTTGGGTAATTTCCAATGTGTACCTTTTGACCATCATCCGTTGTAATATCAACGCTATAATCGGAAACCACATCTTCGGTAGGTGGAATCATTGAGTAGGTATCACCATCGCCGCTATCTTTGGAATACAGCACTCCATTTTTAATACTTTCCAAAGTTTCTCTATAGCTGCTCATCATGGCATCTACACTTTCCTGCGTCAATTCATGGAATACGCCTTGCCCATCATACCAACCATCTCCAGTTCCAATCAACGATTCCATTTCTTTTTGCTGTTCATTCATCCATGCCTCATACTCATCGGCTGTCCACCACTTCACATTAGGTGCTGCATTGTTCTTTTCGTAATCTGCTTCGGCAATCCAATTTTCACCATCAGTGCTGATTTGACCACCATCTGTATCCTGATAAAGAATATCTACGCCGGATGTATTTTCCGTTTCGAATGCCGAAACCTTTGGTGTGTCCGAAGCCAACGCACTTGCATAAGTAAATCCTGCAACACTTAAACAAATTGCTCCACACAATCCCACTACTAATATTTTTTTGTTCTTCATAGATAAGACCTCGCTTTATAAAAATTTTAGCTGTCCCTTGAGGACAGCTAAACTATAGCAAAGCAACTTGGATATAATTTGCATTGATTATGGATTTTAGATGGAGTTATCTATTGGCTGCTTGCATGGCAATTCAAACCAAAACAGCACACCATTGCTCGTATTTGAAATGCCGTACTTCGCATGGTGTATTTCCATGATTTTACGAACAATATAAAGTCCTAATCCAGTTCCGCCTGTATTACGGTTACGGGATACGTCCTCCCGGTAGAAAGCTTCAAATAAGTGCGGGATGGCATCACCGGACACATGAACACCTGTATTTTCAATTTCACCACGAATCGTACCGTATATTTCTTCCAAAGTTATACTGATCAGTTCATTACTTGGAGAATACCGAATTGCGTTTACCAATATATTTTGAATTGCCCGTTCCATCTGTCCTTGTTCCGCTTCACAGTAAAGTCGGTTGGGAATATTTGCTTCAAGGCTCTGTTTCTTTTCTTCCAATAAATCTGCTACTGTGGCAATCTGTACTCGAAATACTTCCGCAAAGTCAACGGTTTTATATTCGGATTTCCGAGTTCCCTCTGCTTTAGAAATATATAACAGTTCTTTCACCAGTTTTTCCATCCTGTCAACAACCGCAAGGGAACGCTCCATATACTCTTTGTGGTTCTCATAGCCGCTGACTCCGTTCAGCATTCCAGCCAAATGACCTTTCAAAATAGTCAGCGGTGTTTTCAATTCATGAGATGCTGCCGAGAAAAAGTCTACCCTCTGTTGCTCTAAGGCTTGTTCCTTTTCAATATCTGTTTTGAGCTGTCGGTTTGCAATTTGAAGATCGTTCAACGCAGTGGAAAGTGAATTAGACAGCGAATTTAAATTTTGTGCTAAACACCCCAATTCATCTTCTCGTTCTGTATCACATTGACCGGAAAAATCCAGTTCCGCCATTTGTTTTGAAATCTTATTCAGTAGCACAATAGGTCGAGTAATGTACTGCGTATAGATCCATGCACACAGGAGAGCGAGGACAAAAACCATTAGGATGACATACGGAAGTATGGACAGTAATACTTTTGTTGCCTGCTGTACAACATACAAATCCGTTTGAACTGCCAACGTATAAGTAGTACCGTTTTTTAGAGTAATCGGATAAAAGTTCGTCGTAGTTGTCCCAGACGGTTGCATATCTATGAACGATGCATCTTCATCAAATGTAACCGTTTGGTCTGCCGAAACGGTAGATGTTTCTGTTGACGCTTCGTTTGGATAGATAATACATCCATTGCTGTCCTCAATCCAAAAAGCAGCATTTATTTTTGCTGAAAAATCTGTCAATTCATTTTCACAATCGGCTATATTATCAAAATCCATCATTTGCTTGGCAAGGTGCATGGCAGCTTTCTCCGTAGCCGAGTTTATAAAATTTGAATATGTCGTAGGCAATAGCCTTGATATAAAGAAATATGTTCCGCAACAAGCTGCCCCCAGTAAGAAAAACGTAATTATAAAAATCTTGACAGACAGCCGCCTTTTAATGCACTTTATCAATTCTATATCCCACCCCTCTAATTGTTTTTATATAATCAGCACTTAGCTTTTTACGAATGTTCTTTATATGGCTATCAACAATCCGATCTTCAACTTCCAAATCATCCGACCACAATCGTTCAAGTAACATCTGTCGGGTGAAAACTTTTCCTTGATTTTCAATCATAATCCTAAGAAGTGCAAACTCCTTGCTCGTTAAAACAACTTCGTTTCCGCTTTGATATACATGAAACCCATCAATATCCATACTCAACTCCTTATATGTAAGTAGAGATTGATTTTGATTTTCAGTAGTTCTACGCCGAAGAATAGCCGCAATCTTACACAACAAGATTTTGGGCGAAAAAGGCTTTGGAATGTAATCATCAATCTGTTGTTCAAATCCCTTCAACTGGTTTTCTTCATCTGACAACGCAGTCAGCATAATGATTGGGACTTGCGATTTCTTGCGAATGACCTCACATACACCATAACCATCGATTTTAGGAAGCATAATATCTAACAATATAAGGTCAATTGTATCGTCAAACATTGCTATCCCGACCACTCCGTCAGAAGCGACAGCAACTTCATATCCTGCATCAATAAGATGGTTTTTCAGTATATCTTGAATATCAACATCATCTTCAACAATTAAGATTTTCTGCATTATTTCACCTCTATATTACAGATTATCATTTTTTCTTGAATTTTTTATGGAGAGAGTATGTTTATTTCAAAAATCAACAGAACATCCAATTTGATATAAATATCGCACGGACTCCATAACTATATGCCATGAAATATCAACAGCATACGAATAATTTTTTTGGTATGCTTTCCATAAATTTTCCATAACAGAACTTGTTTCGATTTCATCAAATATTTCTCTTATATCCCCAGATTCTATCTGCTCCAATGTTCCACGTTTTCTTGCGGTTGCTACAAGTGCATTCCATAATATTTCTTTATTGAGTTGTTCTCCATGCAATTTTTGCAAGATATAAATATCATAAAAATCTCTCATTCGTGTATTTGCGACATTTCGACTGATAACAGTTTCCAGTTTTTCAGCCAATACAGTCTCTAAATTGTATGCCCATACTTCAATTGTACGATCTTCAAGCATAAGATTGAAGCGATATCTTATTTCTTTTGGTGTAATTACATCCCCTGTGGAAATATCAATTTTTAATGGTGTGATAACACCATCAAACTTAGTTTCCATACTTACTCGTACTCCCGGATAATCTGCTTCTTCCATAATTTCCGATATTCTTTTAATGCAAAATGAAACGCCATCGTCTATAGGGATTGCTATAATATTTGATATAATTGTCTCCACATCTGTCAGACTAACATTAGCACCTTTTATGGTTGCATCCAAATCCATAGTAGCTCTGGCATCCAGACCAACCATTGCTGCCACCAGCATTCCACCTTTTAATATAAATTTGTCTTGCTGTTGTTATCATCTAAAGTAATACCTCCAAATATGGTCTTAATATCTTTTCAACATGAAACATGGATGCATATTTCATAAGTGTCCTCAAATTTTTATCTTTGCGTCTGGCATATTGCTTTAAGGCATCTTGAAAGACCTGCATTTCTATATTGTTCCTGCTGCGAAGCAGATCACAAATTGTCCTCTCCATATCATAAACCGGAACTGAATGCCCAAATGGTGTCTGCATAGTCGTAATCCCAGTTTCATGTAAATCCTTTTTAACTGTATATACTTGAAAACCGTCTTCCTGCAAACGGCTCGGATTATACCCGGTTCTTACAGTTATAGTATATTTCAAAGGCTCTCTGTCTGTTAAATCGTGAAAAAACAATGCAGTTTCATGAGAAAACACAGCCTGACTACAACGTAAATGCAAAATATACATCGCATCTGTCCAAGTATCTGGTGATACATACACACCGTGAGCAGCTTGTTCCAATCCTCGTTCTTTTACATAAGAATAAAATACAGGCTTACTAATTCCATTATCTATAACTTGAAAGGTCTGAATAATTCCTCCATATTCATTCATCAATAAGTCTAATTGTTCAAACTGAGTCATATACATTCTCCTTTCGTGCTAATATGATAATACATATTAGCACGAAAGTAAATACATATAGTACCAATAAAATATTTATCAACCGGTATCTCTACTTTTTTCTGATTGGAGAGTGCATGATCCCGTTCCTGTTCTGCCTGCCTTAGTTTATCTTGACATTCCTCTGTCATGATTCCGGCAGCGTGCGTTTTCTCTTTCTCGCTCTGCAACAATTCTTTTGTTTTCCTCAAGTCGTTCTTTAAGGCTTGAACGTTCCCTGCTCATTCCGATTTGCAGTATCACCAAAGCAATATATCACTTTCAATCCGATGCAGT
>OIXH01001477.1_pt1 | contig 26238 bp, 31 predicted proteins | sample 1587741 | NCBI WGS metagenome assembly OIXH01 (sample SAMEA3888916, study PRJEB22519) | human gut metagenome | biome: human gut; feature: human-associated habitat; material: faeces | place: Denmark | collected 2011 | reverse complement strand
CAAAAAATGAATTGGGGGGGATTTCATGAAGAATCGGCAAAATCATAATATAGAGCCTGTGTTTGATGAAAATTCAAAAATCCTGATTTTGGGCAGCTTTCCGTCTGTAAAATCACGGGAGAGCGAGTTTTTTTACGGTCATCCTCAAAATCGTTTCTGGCGCGTGGTTTCGCGTGTGTGCGGAGAAAATTGTCCGGTGACAATACCTGAAAAGAGGGATTTTTTAATTTCAAATCATATTGCTGTGTGGGACGTGATAAAGAGCTGCGATATTGAGGGCTCGTCTGACAGTTCGATATCAAGTGTTACTGCGAATGACATTAAATTTATTTTAAGAAATGCGGATATAAAGGCCATATTTGTAAACGGCGGCACGGCAAGCCGGCTATACAAAAAGCATTGCGAGATAGAAACAGGCGTCCCGGCTGTGACGCTTCCGTCAACAAGTCCTGCAAATGCGAGATTCAGTATCGATATGCTTGTTGATAAGTGGAGGGTAATACATGATTTTTTATAAAAATAATATATTTCTCAAAAATCAATATTGCAAAATCAAAAATAGTGTGTTAATATAATAATGCTTCGCAATCAATGTGCGAAAGCACATTGAAGAAGCAAACGCAGATATTGGAAAGTAAGAAGGGCTCCCGGAAAGCACGTAGTGCTTTGTGGGAAAAGGAGGAACAAACGAAGTTTGTTCAGACGTGTGTCCGTAGCTCAGCTGGATAGAGTGTCAGACTCCGACTCTGAAGGTCACGGGTTCGAATCCCGTCGGGCATACCACTAAAAGTGCTGTAAAACCGTTGTTTTTGGCAAAATGAAAACCGCCCCATACGGAGCGGTTTTGTGTTTTGGTGACTATTTGGTGACTGTTAAAAAAATAACAATATTTTATCGTGCCTGTAAAATATCCTCTAATGCGTTGCTTGCTGTTTCGTCAAGCGATTTCAAAGCGTGAGCGTAAATATTAAGCGTTGTACTTGTTTGGGCGTGTCCGAGCCTTGCCGATACAGTCTTATTGTTTTATTCTCATAATCGAAAACCCCGCTTAAATCCGATTTCTCTGACACACGGCTTAATTTAGCATAACCGTTCTCAAATGTAACCTTAACAATAGAATTTTTATAATAACTGCTGTTTGTTTTCATTTTATAGTCAACAGCCGTACCGTCAGCAGATACAATCTTATAGCCCTTCAAACACCTGCAATTCCCGCGTTGTCATTGACAACGCGGGAATTTTTATAGAATTTTGCAATACTTTATGCTATAATTTGTAATAGGAATTATGATTTATAATAAGTTAAATAAGTTAAATAAGTTAATTGGAAGGAGTTAAAGTATGGGCTTTTCCGATGTGCTAAAACTGTATCTGAACAAAACGAAGTCTACTGCGAAAGAGCTGTCCGCTGCTTCGGGTATATCGGCTTCTGCCCTAAGCAGATATCGTTCCGGGAAGAGAATTCCTGATCAGGAACAGATTGAAAAGCTGATTTGCGGATTTGTACAGCTGGCAAGTGAGAATAACACGGAACTTGATGAAGCAATCATTAGAAACGCTTTTTCAGAGTTTACGGAGAAGCCAAAGCTCGACTATAATGCCATCATTAAAAATCTCAATACTGCAATTGAAGCGTTAGAAATCAGCGTTTCAGGTCTTTCAAGAGCACTGAGTTTTGATTCGTCATATCTGTCAAGAATTCGGACGGGTCAGCGTAAACCTGCCGATTTAGATAAGTTTCTTATCGAAACAGCAGGGTATATCGCAAGAACAAACTCACCATTGGCAATTGCAGGGCTTATTGGACAACCCGCAGAAGAACTTGTTCCGGTAGGTCGGTGTGCATTAAAACTGTGTAGCTGGCTAAATTCCAAAACGATTAGTCAGCATGATTATTTTGGAGAGTTTCTGCATCAACTGGATGCGTTCAATATTGAAACGTATATGAGCGATGCGCATTTTACGGAGGCGGCTCATGCTCTGGAGTCGGAGATCTTATCTCTTCCGAAATACTATTACGGGTTTGACGAGATGAAAAAGGGCGAACTGGATTTTTTCAGGACAGTCGCATCTTCCGGAGCGAATGGTACTGTCTATATGTGCAACAGTATCCCTATGGAAGACTTGGCCGTGGATGCGGCATATATGAGAGAATGGATGCGATCCATTGCAATGATGATTAGCAAGGGCGCGGATATCCATATGATTCATGATGTTAACCGCCCGCCCGATGAGATGATGCTCGGGCTTATGAGCTGGATCCCGCTTCATATGACCGGAAAAGTCACTTCTTTCTATCTGCCCGACGCTTCAAACCGTATCTATTGCCATACGGACTATGTATCAGACACTGCTGTGCTCTATGGGGAATGTATCAGAGGGTATCATAATGAGGGGAAATACTGCTTGACGCAAAGTGAGATTGATCTTGCCTATTATAAAAAGCGGGTGCGGCGTCTGTTCTCGAAGGCAAAACCGCTGATAAAGACCTACCGAGCAGAGAATCAGGACGCGTTCTTTCATTTCGAGGCTTCCGAAGTATTGTCCGGTGGAACGAGATGCAACATTCTTTCTTCCCTGCCAATTTATACGATTTCAGGAGATGTTCTGGAAAGTATATTGCAAAACAATTCCTTCGGAGAAAAAGACAAGGCAGATGTCAGAAAATATGTGTCCAGGCAAAGGAAAATGACAGAAACAATTCTTGAAAACGGAACGATATGTGATGAGATTTACATACTGAGTGAAGAAGAGTTCGGAAAAGAAGCGGTTTATTTACCTCTTTCCGGTATGTTCTCAGAAAAAGGGTTGAGATATACATATCAGGAATATCTGCGGCATCTTGCGGCGACTAAGCAATTTGCTGAAGATCATGCCGGATATGATTTGCATACGGACGCTGTACATACTTTCAGAAATATTCAGATTCAGATCAATATGGGGAAATGGGTGATAGTATCAAAGAACAATGCACCATCCATTAATTTTGTCATCAAACATCCCAAAATGATCCGTGCTTTTGAAGACTTCTGCAGACCGGCAGCCGAACCATAAACGGTTTTTATGATAGCATATAACCCGGCAAAGTGTCGGAAAGAAAGGTAATGTATATAGAATTCAGATTTTTATTCATTATGATTATTGAGGAGGAAAAAACATGAAATTGAAAAAACCTATCATCCTGGCATGCTGTGTAATCATAGCATCTATGGGAATCACGCTGACAGGCTGCGGTAACAACAGCAGCGACAAATATGCTGACAGCCCATATGTGGGAGTATGGATGATTGATCATTTCGAATTAGAAGGCAAGGAATCTCCGTACCCAGGCCTCTTTGCGTTTACTTTTAATGCAGACGGTTCGGCTTCGTTGGAGGACGTCAGTGAAACTGTTGAAGGCACATGGGAACCTACCGAAGATGGTGTGAAATTTACGGATGTTGAAGAAGATACTTACATTACATATGAGGATGGAAATCTGAAAATGGAGATTGAACACGAAAAGGGAAAAGTAATGATGTACTTTTATAAGAAGGAGTAAGTCGCTAACCAGCAAGAGATTAGAAAATGACACCGAAGTTCTTTTTTTGCGGGAAAAGGAGAGATATAATGAGCACAGAAGTGAAATGCAAAAAATGTGGTAATGTATCACAGAACGGAAATACCCACTGTGTATTTTGCGGTGAAGAATTGCCGGCTGAAACGGAATCTTTGTTTGATAGAATAGAAACCAATTCCGATATTGACAGAAATGTTGACAATTATGGAAATGGAAATGTTGAGCAAGAAAAAACAGAGCAAGAATTACAAAAAAGAGCTATTGCTAAAGCGTACCTTGAGAAACAAAATTCATTATCCGATAATTATTTACTTGGATTGCTCGGTGCTTTGGTTGGCGCTTTAGTTGCAGCAATACCTTGGGCTGTTGTATCAAGTCAGGGGTGGTTCGTGGCATGGCTTGGATATTTAATAGCAATAGCGGCATCAAAGGGTTATGATTTGATGAAAGTAAAGACAAATATGAAAAAACTTTGGTGTGTTTTAGCTGCTGTTGTAATAGGTGTTTTTGCAGGGCAAATTATGAGCGATATGATTGTAATTGCTACAGACGAAGAACTTGGCCATATGTTTTCGGATTTATTCTCGTATTATGCAAATAATTTTGGAGAATACTTATCCATCAATATAAAGAATTTGGCTTTGGGATATGTATTTGCAGCATTAGGCAGTCTTAGTGTATTTGTAAATATAAAAAAGGAAACTGCTCTTATAGAAAATTTAAAATCAAATAATTTGGAGGAGGAGAAAAATCATGGATAAAGAAGAAAAAGATAAAGTTTTAGCTATGAAAAAAATATTATCTTTAATAGTTGTCGTATTTATGATTTTTCAAACGATAACATCTACAGCATTCGCCCAATCATCTACCACAGAAGAAAATACTGCAGCTACATTAAATGAGACTACTGTGGCACAAATGGGTGTATCTGTAAACAGAAGAAGTTCTTTGAAATCCGATTCGCCGGCACAATCCGTGGTGCATGATTCCCATTCGGACTTTACAACATTGCCATATGCAAGTTCAGAATGGGATGAACTACAGTCAACAATGTACTATTTGGATGAAGATATATCATTGAGCAACTATACTTGGTATTGGACAAAAGGTAATACAACTGTATGTTTAAACGGTCATACAGTGACGGGTCCATATATACCGGGACCAATATTCCATGCCAGTGATGGCGGCGAATTAACCTTGTGTGATTGCACCGGTAAAGGGGTTATTACAGCACCTGCTGAAAGAGGTTCTTCCGGGTACGGCACATCGGCGGTACTTATTCAAAATGGTATTGTCAATATGACAGGCGGAAACATTTTGAATGTATACACGAAAGGTGGGCACGGGGGCTACGGTGCAGGTGTGTGGATTGATGATGGTACTTTTAATATGAGCGGAGGAACTATAATCGGATGCGTATCGCACTATAGCAATGGCGGAGGAGTATATGTTTCTCAAAACGGTAATCTCAATGTTTGCGGAGCACCTGTAATAAAAGGCAATTATGCTTGCGGCGGAACTGCTTCACACGTTCATGATGATAGCTGCAAAAAATCAGATGTATACCTTTGCTCAAATAAGGTAATTAACTTGACAGGTGCACTTACAGACGGCGCACAAATAGGAGTTGCATGCGAAGCTGCTCCAACAGAAGGCAATCCTGTTGTCATTACAAGCGGATATTCAGATTTCTGTACAGAAAATCCGAGTGAATTCTTCTTCAGCAATAACGAAAACTATGAAATTCGTTGGAATATTTCACACACCGAGGCTGCGCTTTATTTGAAATCCGATCCGCCGGTAGAATTCAGTGTTACAATCAACGGCTTATCAGAAACGGTTACTTTAAATGATGTCTATGATGGTACCACAATTATTATCGCTTTTTATAAAGACAACGGTGCGCTGGTTGATGCAAAAACTTATCAACCCCAAGCTACCATAAATGCAGAACTTCCTAACGAAGCTGATTCTTATGCTTATACAAAAGTTTTTTGGTGGGAAAGTCTTGATACATTACGTCCATTGTGCGATGCTGTTACAATAAATAAATAATTGATATTAATATCGATCCCGAATAAGGCAACGCCTTATTCGGGATTGTTTTATTACGATAGGAGTAAAGAATAATTATTTAAAAAGAGAAGTGGTTTTTTTAATATCTCTCTTTCTTTAATGTCAATACCATCATTTACGCACAGTGGACATACACCGGCGGCGGTGACGGCGCAGTGATCACCTATGCCATCGCTGTGGACAGCGTCAAGAACGGCAAATATCAGTCAAAAATGTATAAAGCTTTGTAAAGCAAAATTGTTTAAACACAAGGTATCTAAATAGTTTGGTAATAATAATTAAAGGGTCGGAGTCTGAACCGCAGTGTTTTGGGCGCCGGCCTTTAAATATTTATATAATTGCGGAAATCGTTGTATATTCACTGATACGATTGATGCGCTAATTTTTTCACTGCTTTTCCTTCTTTTAAGTTCTATATTCGGACAAAGTGTAATAGAATATTACAAATCAAAAATACAGCAGGTGATTGATTTGAGAAATGCTAAGGCTTATGACGACTTGCTTCGTTTTTTTCCTCAGGACGGAGTCGGGCGTGTTGTCAGATGTGCGCTTCAAACGGCGAACGGACAGGTAGATGAAATCCGTTTGAGAACGGAAAGACCGCTGTCTTTTGTGAGCGGAAGCAATGTTTGTTATATTGACCGTGACGGTGAATACATAGGCGCTTCGGATTTGAAAAATGCGTATGTTATTTCCAAGCAGGAGCTTGCAGGTATTTATCGTGCAGTCTGTGAAAATTCTGTTTATGCTTATCTTGATGATATACGAAAGGGATTTGTTACAGTAAGGGGCGGACATCGTATCGGATTTGCGGGCAGAGCGATATGCGGTGACAGTGGCAGAATTGAAAATTTCAGGGATATCAATTCGATTAATATACGTATTGCCCGTGAAGTAAAGGACTGCGCCAAGAACATTATAAGCCGGATATATTGCGGCAACAGAGTAAAAAGTACGCTTATAATTTCTCCGCCGTCGGGCGGCAAGACGACCGTGCTTCGTGATATTACACGGAGCTTATCATGTTCCGGGATAAAGGTTGGCGTTGCAGATGACAGGGGAGAAATATCGGCAATGTATCATGGTGTTCCGCAAAACGACATCGGTATAAATACAGATGTCGTTGAAAATGCAGAAAAATCAGACGGAATAGAAATACTTCAGCGTACCATGTCTCCGTCTGTGATTGTCACTGATGAGATTGTTACCGCAAGGGAGGTTGAGGCGATATGCAAAGCCTCAGGAACCGGCATATCTATTATAGCAAGTATACACGGCTATGAATTCAATGAAGTATTAAGCAAGCCCGTATGTGAGCCGTTGTTTAAAAATAATGTTTTTGAACTGCTTGTAAGGATTACCGGGAGAAGCGAGACCGGACCGGAAATGGAGGTCAGAGCTTTGTGATGAATGTAATGTTTATAAAAGTTGTTTGTTCGTTTATATTGAGTTTAGGCGGAGGGTACTGCGGTATTGTGCTTGCCTCAAGATATGATACGGGAATAACACAAATACGCAACTTTATTACTGCGCTTCGAACAATGGATTTTGAAATATCTATGAATAATACGGTACTTGTTGACGCAATGCGTTATGCAGGCGAGGCAGCAGGGGGAACGGTCGGGAGGGTTTTTGTTAAATGTGCTGAAGAAATTGAAAGCTCACCCGGAGAAGAAGTGTATGGCTTATGGTGTAAGTATATGGATATATATAAAAACAATTTTTGTATTAATGACAGTGACATAAAAATTATTAAGGAATTTGGCCGTTCGCTTGGCTCCGGGGACAGGGCGGAGGAATCGGGAAATATCAAAACTGCTGTTCTGAGGCTTGAGCTTGCAGAGGATAATGCAATGAAGAAAAAGGCTCAGAATGCAAAGCTTTACCGAAGCCTTGGCTTCGCCGGAGGAATATTGATTTCGGTGCTCTTGTTATAAATAACGCTTTAGTATAAACACAGGAGGAAAACTTATGTCGGGAGTGGATTTAATTTTTAAAGTGGCGGCAATAGGCATAATTGTTGCAGTGCTTAACATGCTGCTCAGCCGCGCGGGACGCGACGATCAGGCGATGATGACAACCATATCCGGATTAATTGTTGTTCTTCTTATGGTAATAAACGAAATCAGTAATCTGTTTGTGACAATTAAAAATATTTTCGGGCTTTAGGGTGAACAGGCTGATGGATATTTTGAGAATAATCGGAATAGGCTTTATCGGTGCAGTATTGTCATTGATTTTGCGCCAATTCAGGCCGGAACTGTCAATGATGATACCTGTGGTAGTGACGTTTACAATAGTATTCTGCATTTTGCCGTATATGACGGCAATTATCAATGAACTCAGGGTTATATCAGAGGGAGCGGGAATAGAATATCGGTATGTAAGTATTGTTTTAAAAATAATAGGTATATCATATCTGGTAAGTATTTCAGCCGAGCTGTGCAAGGATGCGGGCGAAAATGCGATTGCCGCAAAGATTGAGCTTGCCGGAAAGCTAATAATAATATTCATCTCGCTGCCTATTGTTAACAGGCTTTTGGGAATAGTCAGAGAGATAATTATGAGATAGTGTACGGAGGCGGACTTACTTATGATAAAATTCGCTGAAAGCTTATACAGCAACACAAAGTGTAGAACAGCCGGATATATATTATTTATACTGATTTTGATACCTTCTTTATTTGGCTCAGTATTTGCTGAAGAGAACACTGATATAAAAGAGCAGCTGATTGATGAATATTCAGGTATATATTCGGATTATCTTACGGACGGAGCAGGCGATATAATAAACGATTCACTGTCACCGTATTCAAACGGGTTCAGTCTGAGTGAGCTTATATCCAGAATTGCCGCCGGTGAAATACCGGTTGACTCCAAAGGAATCATGAGTGAACTTGGAATGTGTTTGTTTGGCGAAGTGATAAATGTTTTAAAATCAATGATGCTTGTGGTGGCGCTGGCTGTATTAAGCTCATTTTTGTCAAATATGAGTTCAAGTTTCGGAAAAGAAAGCGTAAACTATATGGCGTATTATACCTGCTTTATAGCGGTTGTAGGCATAGCGTCAAGAGTTTTCTTCGATGTCCAGAATATTGCCGCAAGCGCAATAGAAAACCTTGCATTGTTTATGCGCTGTATTGTTCCGATAATGCTGACGTCCCTGGTGACCTGCGGAGCTGTTGTTTCCGCATCAGCACTTGAACCGTTTTTGCTTGGAATAATCCAAATCTCGCTCAGTCTGATACGTTCGGTATTTTTCCCGCTTGTTATGGTCGGTACTGCGCTGGGAATTGTAAATTCGCTGTCTGAGCAACTAAAAACAACGGGATTGATTTCTTTGATAAACAAGGCGGTGAAGTACGGATTAAGTGTGCTTTTGACGATATTCGTCGCATTTGCCGGGATAAAAAGTATTGCTTCGTCGGGAGCTGACGGACTTACAATAAAGCTTACAAAATTTGCGTCGTCAAATCTTATTCCGGTTGTCGGCGGCATACTGTCCGACTCGGTTGAGACGGTTATGAACTGTAGTGCAGTGATTAAGAATTCCGTGGGGATTATAGGTGTTATAATAGTATTCTTTATTGCTGCAATGCCTCTTATTAAGATAACAGCGTCGCTGATTGTATTCCGCATTACTGCGGCGGTTTGTGAACCGATTGGCGGAAAAGGGATTGTGGATTGTATTACATCTATGGCAAACGGAATTTCTATGGCGTTTTCAATGCTTGCGGCGGTAGAAGTAATGTTTGTGATGATAATAACTATAATGATTAATATTACTGTTTGAGTATTATAAGGGCGTGGACTTGAAATGGAATGGATAAAAACCTGGGCGATGTCGCTTTCGATGGTAATCGTTTTCGGAACACTTATTGAAACGATTCTTCCTAACGGGAATTACCGCAAGTATATACATCTCATTTTAGGAATTCTGCTGCTGATCAGTATAATAACTCCCATAGCCCAATTATTTGACGGAGAGCTTTCGTTTGAGCTGACTGATGATGAAAACGGTGTATATGAAATCAGCCGTGAAAAATTAGAATATAAGCAGCAAAAGGATGTGATTGATATTTTTAAGAGAACAATTGAATCAAATCTTATGACGAGGCTTGAAACAAAACTGCCGGAGCTTAAAGGAAAATTCAGCGTTAAGGTAACTGCCGAGGAATCAAGCGGAGACTTTGGAAGAATAACACATGCGGCTGTTATGTTAGACAGCTTGCCTCAGAGTGTGACAGAGGAAGAGATAAGAAATCTTACCGCAGAAATACTGGGATTGGCAGCTGAAGACGTAGCTGTTGTGACTTAGCGCAGCAGATTAACCTGACTTGCAATGGGATGTGGATAAATGAGCATGAAGGACAGCGAAAAACCGGAAAATGAAAAATCAGAAAACTTGTTTTCTGAAGTGCTTATAAAAATCAAAAACTTAGGTAATAATAGTTTATTCGGCAGCAATGATGAAAGCATTAACAGTAAACAGGACAAAAATTCCGATTCGGAAAAAGGTGAAAAAAAGGGTATAAGTCATACGGTAATCTGGCTGTGCATTATTGCGGTTGCAGCGCTTTTTGCAATACGTATGTTCGGCTTGGGCGGAGAGACCGGTGAAAAAACTGAGCCGGCAGAAAAAAGCCGGGAAACAATAACGGATGAAAATATGTATGTGAATGATATGGAAGCAGACCTGAAGGAAATTCTTGAAAAAATTGAAGGGGCAGGAAATGTAAGTGTAAGAATATATATAGATAGCACTGCTGAAAAAATTCTTGCGGAGGATAGTAAAAATGAAAGTGAGGTGAGCGAGGATAAAGACGGAAAAACCGAATCAAGCTCAGGCGAGAGAAGCACGGTTATTGCATCGGGCGGCGGAGGTATAAGCAGCTCAGGTTCGCCGTATGTCGTGCGTGAAAAGCTGCCGTATCCTATCGGAGTTGTTGTCGTTGCCGACGGTGCAAAAAACGAGCGCGTCCGAACAGAAATGTACGAGGCTGTCAAAGCGCTGTACGGACTTTCTGCAAATCGGATTAAGATAACTTATTGATATCTCTGTAAAACCAATAACAAAATGTATAAATAATCAATAACAAAATGTATAAATTAAGAAGACAAGGAGAGTAATTATGAGTTCAAAAAATTCTAAAAAAACAGTCAAATTCAGAGGAAAACAGGTGTTCGTTGTCGGATTGATTGCCCTTGTACTCGCCGCAGGCTATTATAGATGGACAGTCGGAGCAATACGCTCCGACGCAGTCAGCGTTTCAAGCACTGCTGCGCCGAGCAATACGGAATCCGATGATGATAAAGAAAAAGATACGGAAACCTTCTGGGGCGGAAACTCAGATGACGGTAATAAGAACGAGAGCGGAAGCGACGAAAACAATAGTAATGAGAATAACGGACAAGGAAGCACACAAAGCTCCGTTAATGTAATAAGCCGTTCAAGACAGGACAGAGACGCTTTAAGAGGCGATACAATGGACAAATGGAAGGAGATTGCGTCAAACAAGGATGCGAGTGAAAGCGCCAAAAAACAAGCAGAAGATAATATAGTAAAACTGACAAAGTATTCCGAAAACGAAAATGCAATAGAGACAAACGTAAAAGCAAAGGGATTTGAGGACTGCTTTGCACAAGTCAGTGAAAGCGGCGTATCTGTGATTGTTAAGGGAGGAAATCTTGACAGTGCGTCGGTTGCACAAATTAAAGACATAATTATAGCAGAGACAGGAGTGGCAGCGTCACAGATTAAAATCAGTTCCGAACAATAAATCTATACAGCCTGTTTTATTCGGCATAATAAAAACAAAAATATTAATAAAAATATTAAAATGGCTAAAAATAAACATTGTAATCTTAAAGTATTTGTGTTATAATAACATAAATATTTATGGTATTTAATAACAATAGGCATGTTTATGCCTTGTACAGGAGGTTTTTATTATGGCTGATGTTAATACATCTCAGGAACAGGAGAATATCAGTACGGGAAGTATTAATATTTCAAATGATGTGGTTTCAACTGTGGCTTCTCTGGCGGCAAGCAGTGTAAACGGCGTCTCCGGAATGGTCAGTTCAATTTCAGGCGGATTTGCCGAATTGCTCGGAAAAAAGAACATGTCAAAGGGTGTTAAGGTCAGCGTTGCTGATAAGAAAGCGACTCTTGATCTGGCAATCATTGTTGAATACGGTGCTAAAATACCTGATGTTGCATGGGAAATTCAGGAGAAGGTTAAGAGCGAGGTTGAAGCAATGACGGGTCTTGATGTTGCGGCAGTAAATGTAAGCGTTGAGGGTGTTAATGTGCCCAAAGATGACGGTGCAAAATCACAGACCACCGGTGAAAAGGTCGGAAGCAAAATCGACGACGTTGTGCAGACCGCAAATGATGTGAAAAATACAGCCGCAGATTATGCTGCCGATTTTGCAAGCGACGCTAAAGAAAAGGTCGAAGAGTTCGCTGAGGCGGCTAAGGAAAAAGCTGCCGACATAATCAGCGGTGCAAAAGAGAAAGCTGAGAGCCTGGCACAGGAAGCAAAAGAGAATTCCGAGAATTTCAAAAAAGAGATTGAGAGCATAGGTGATAATATTGCAGACGCTGTTGAGGATAATGTCGAAAACATAAGCGATAATATCAAAGATGCCGCTAAGACTGTCTGTGATAAGACTGAGGATATTATCGAAGATATTACAGATAATGACTAATCAGACTTTTTGAATAACAAATAATTTGATTTTGGAGGAACAAAGGTTATATAAAGACGCAATGTTACGCACAATGCTGTAAAGCGTCTTACTGACTTTTGCGGATTGATAAACTATGGACAGAAAAAAAGCAAGGGAGTATGCGTTTGTTGTACTCTTTCAATACAAATTTCAGCCTGATGAAGTAGGCGATATCCTGGCTGATTTTTTCCTGAAAAACGATGTCAAAAAGCAGGGCGAGTATATCGGTGACATTGTTTCAGGCGTTGTGAAAAAGATTGATGAAATTGACAGCAAGATTATGGAGTTTTCACGCGGTTGGAGCTTAGACAGAATCGGTGCCGTAAGTCTTGCGGCACTGAGACTGGGTACATATGAGATCCTTTACAGAGAAGATGTACCGGCTCCGGTTGCTGTTAATGAGGCTGTTAATTTGACCCGCGAATATGCCGGAGATGAAGCTGTTTCTTTTGTTAACGGTGTGCTTGGAAGTATACAAAAACAGATTGAAACGGCTTCTGATAAATAGCAAATAATAAATATAGTTTTGAATATTCTTTACAGATATTGCAGAGCGGAGCTTACCAATGAACATTTCATTGAATTGTAAGGTACGCTCTGTTTGGTGTGTATGTAATAGTTTTTATTTATAAAAATACGAGGTATTTGATGATAGAAAGACAAGCTTTAACGGTAACGCAGGTTAATTTGTATATTAAGCAGATACTTGCAAGAGATGAATTATTAAACAATGTTTTGGTTAAAGGTGAGCTTTCAAATTTCAAAGCTCATTCTTCCGGGCATATGTACATGTCCTTAAAAGACGAGAGCGGCGTTATGCGTGCGGTTATGTTCAGAAGTGCTGCGGCAAAGCTGAACTTTAAGCCGGCAAACGGTATGAAGGTGATTGCAAGAGGCCGTATAGGCGTATACGAGCGTGACGGTCAATACCAGCTTTATATTGATCATATGGAGCAGGAGGGTATAGGCGACTTGCATGTTGCGTTTGAAAAATTAAAGCAGAAGCTTGACGCCGAGGGATTGTTTTCACCAAAGCATAAAAAACCGCTGCCTAAATATCCGAAGTGTATCGGCGTTGTCACCGCACCCACAGGGGCGGCTATTCGTGATATACTTAATATCTTATCGAGGCGTTTTTCATATTCTGATGTTGTGTTATATCCCGTTTTGGTTCAGGGAGAAAATTCGGCGGCGAGTATTGTCGAGGCAATAAGATATTTTAATGACACGGATAGTGCAGATGTATTGATAGTCGGCAGAGGCGGAGGCTCGATTGAAGATTTATGGTCGTTTAACGAAGAATGTGTAGCCAGGGCAATATTTGAAAGTCACATTCCGATTGTTTCGGCAGTAGGTCATGAGATTGATTTTACTATATCTGATTTTGTTGCGGATCTGAGGGCTCCTACACCGAGCGCAGCGGCAGAGCTTGTCGTTCCGTCTCAGGAGGAGCTCAGAGACAAGTTTAATAATGTATACAGACGTTTGTATACATGTGCTTCAAGGTTTATCGAAAAAAGCCGTATGCAGGTCAGATATTATGCGGATAACGCATATCTGAAAAATCCCATGACAAAGGTTGATGACAGCCGAATGTATCTTGACAGTGTATGCCGCGCTTTCGAAAATGCGTATACAAAAATTCTGGGAGATAAAAAACAAAATCTTGCAGTGCTCAGCTCAAAACTCAATGCGCTCAGTCCTCTGAGTTCTTTAGAGCGTGGATTTTCGCTTACCAAGGGTAAGGACGGCTTGATTAAAAGCGTGAGTCAGGTAAATGAAGGAGATAATGTTGAAATAGTAGTCAGCGACGGCAGCATTAATGCTGTCGTGACCCGGCACGTATAGGAAAAGTGTGTATCCGTTTATGCGGTGAGCATATAGCATTGTTTGATATAAAATTTAATTATATTTAGGAGAATATAAATAATATGGAAAATACCGAAAACAAAGTTATGTTTGAAAACAATTTGAAGGAGCTGGAGAGAGTTGTAAAGCAGCTCGAAAGCGGAGATGTAACTCTTGATGAAATGCTCGGCTTGTTTGAAAGGGGTATAAAGCTGACCCGTGGATGTACAGCCGCTCTTGATGAGGCGGAGCAGAAAATTAGTATTTTGATGAGAAACAGAGAGACCGGAGAGATGGAAGAACAGCCCTTTGGCTCGTCGGGAATACAGGAGTAGTATATGTGTGGGGATAAAAGATTTAATGATAAACTGAGCGAGTATATTAATCAGATAAACTCAAAGCTTGATGAGATTTCATGTGTTCCGAACCTGCCGCAGAAATCAGTGTATGAAGCTATGCGGTACAGTCTGATGGCGGGCGGAAAAAGAGTTCGCCCCGTGATTGCGGCTGCGGTTACGGAAGTGCTTGGCGGTGACGTAGATACGGCGGTTTGTGCTTCCGCGGCTATAGAGTGTATCCATACATACTCGCTTATACATGACGATCTTCCGTGTATGGACGATGATGATTTAAGACGCGGCAGACCCACATGTCATAAGGCTTTCCCGGAAAGCACAGCTTTGCTTGCCGGTGACGGATTGCTGAATCTGGCTTTTGAACTGCTCAGCAGCGACGATTATCTTAAGGTTTCGGCAGACGTGAAAATCAGACTTATTGCTGCACTTTCAAAGGCTTCCGGTGTGCGCGGAATGATTGGCGGTCAAATTCTTGACCTTGAAGGCGAGAACAGAGACAGCCTTTCAATTGATGAGCTTGAGTTGATGCACAGGGGAAAGACGGGGGCTATGATTAGTGTGTCGGCTGAATTTGGCTGTATATTGTGCGGTTTGTACGATTCAACTTCTGTTGAATTCGATAAAATTCGTGAATTTTCAGAAAAATTAGGGTTGGCTTTTCAAATAAAAGATGATATACTTGATGTATTGGGTGATGAGTCAGTTCTCGGTAAGCCAATTGGAAGCGATGAGTCCTGCGGAAAAAACACTTTTGTTACGATACTTGGTATTGATGAGGCAGAAAAACGGCTTGCCGTTTTAACCGATGAGGCGGTTAGTGCGCTTGATATGTTCGGTGATCGCGCTTGGTTCCTGAAAGAATTGGCGAATGTTTTACTCATGCGGGATAAATAAATTATGGCAAATAAAAGGCAGATGAACTTATGAGATTTTTTGAGGATTTTTTAAATAACAGAATATTTTTTATTGTTTTAAGTGCATGGCTGCTGTCATGCGTGATTAAAGGAATAATTGAGTGCATTAAAAACAAAAAGATTGACTGGAGCCGCTTCTTTGGACCGGGCGGAATGCCGTCGTCCCATTCGACGATTGTTTGTTCGCTTGCGGTATGTGTTGGAATATATGAGGGATTTGACAGTGCTGTTTTTGTGGTATGCTGCGCTTTAGCTCTTATAGTTATGTATGATGCGTCAGGAGTAAGACGCGCTGCGGGTGAGCAGGCTAAGATAATAAATATGATAGTTGACGCATGGGAGGAGCGAGACCCGGTTCTCAAAGAGAAAAAGCTCAAGGAGCTTTTGGGGCATACTCCTTTAGAGGTTCTCGGCGGGGCAATACTCGGCGTTTTGTTTGCGGTGATTACAAGCTGTATCATAGGACTTTGATATTATTTATATTTGGGGTCGTCGATTTTGCGGCCTCATTTTTATTACAAAAAAACCGGGCGAAAACCGCCCGGTTAATATAAAGTATGTTCAAATTTTAAATAGATTAATCGTCAAGTTCGATTAAGGCATAGTTGCCGTCTTTTCTCTTGTAAACTATGTTCGGAGCCATTGTATCCGGATTCGTGAAGATAAAGAAGCTGTGTCCCAGCATGTTCATTTGGAGAATTGCTTCTTCAGCCATCATAGGCTTAGCAGAAAATCTCTTTCTCTTGATGATTTTGAATTCCTGTTCCTCTTCAACATCGGGAGTTTTGTCCATTGCCACATAGTTTTCAAAACCGCTGTCGCGCAGGCGCTTTGAAAGTTTTGTCTTGTTCTTTCTTATTTGCCGGTCAATGCCTGTCAGACAGTTATCAACTGCGGTAAGCATGTCGTGATTCTGGTCTTCGGCTCTGATGATAAATCCCTTATAGGGGAATGTAATTTCAACAACCATATCGTCTCTGATTTCTGAAACAACAATCTTACATTCTGTCGAATCATCGTCAAAAAACTTGTCCAACCTCTTTACTTTATCCAGAATTTTTTCCTTACTTGAATCTGCTAAATTAAATTTTTTTGTAAAAATGTTGTAAGTCATAGTCTTACCTCCGATTCTTGTGTAATATAAACTAAGAAACAAAACTACTTTATGTTTCTTATGTAGATATTATATAATAAAATCTTTAAAATAGCAATAGCAATTTGTTAAATTTTTAAAAATTTTTTTAAATAAATATTTTATATAAAGTCAAGCATTTTCTTGCAAGATGCGGAGGGATATGATATAATTAATATAATATACGGTTAATTCATGTTTGATGTATCGTTTATCGGAACGGTTGTTCCGTCCGGTTTTAATATTGAAATATCAGCGGCAATGATTTGGGATTTGTAAACGTATATATTTGCGCGCACATCACCCGAGGATTCTTTGTGATTATTAACTTTATATGAATATCTTGTCACATTTTTGCCGCAGTAGTTTTCAAGCGTATACCCCTGAGCCGCAGCTAAGCTGTTGTAGGTTCGGTAAAGTGAATTTAAGTCCTCCGGAAGGCGAACATGAGCAATTTCGATGGGTGAGCTGTCAACCTGCCAGCCGTACGTAGTTATATATTCTATATTTGCAGTGTTTGTTGAACTGTCAACGGAGAACAATGCGAATATAACGGTTATTACAAATACCGTAAACAGTATAAATATCAGCTTGAACTTGTAGTGCCTGATGAACTTTTTCATGGTTTACCTCCATAGTCGGGTTGATTAATAAATTATATGACGGATAATACGAGAATATGAGGTTATTTATGAGACTTGATAAGCTGCTTTCAAGCGGACTCGGTCTTGGTTCAAGAACCGATGTAAAAAAGATGATTAAAAAGGGTCGTGTCAAAGTTGAAGGACTTGATATTATACGTCCCGAAACAAATGTGGAGCCTGCTTCAGCGTCTGTATACGTTGACGGTGTCCTTATGCGATACCGTGAATTTGTGTATTTGATGCTTAATAAGCCGCAGGGAGTAATTTCCGCAACATATGATACAAGACATAAAACCGTTATTGACCTAGTGCCGGAGGAATATGCTCATTTCGAAGTCTTTCCGGTGGGCAGGCTTGATATTGACACTGAAGGTTTGTGTCTGCTCACAAATGACGGCGCATTGTCACATAAGCTGCTTAGCCCGAAAAGCCATGTGCCAAAAACGTATATTGCAGAGATAAATATGCCGGTCACAGATGATGATATTAATAAATTCAAGGCGGGAATAACTCTGGAGGACGGGTATAAGTGCAAGCCGGCCGAGCTTTCGGTTATTGAAAAGAATACAGTGCAGGTAGTAATATACGAGGGGAAATTCCATCAGATAAAGCGAATGTTCGAAGCTGTTGGGAAATCGGTTGTGTACCTAAAGCGTGTAAAAATGAAAAGGCTTGTGCTTGATGAGTCTTTAAGTCCCGGTGCAATCCGCGAACTGACCGACTTGGAGCTTGCCGGACTGCTTGAATAGACTAAAATACGATTGGAGCGTTAATTTTAAATGGATAAGTTTCAGGAAATCAAGAACATTATACCAAAGGTTTGTGCGGTGCATGATATTTCCGGCTACGGAAAAGTGTCGCTGACTGAAGTGATACCGATACTTTCCGCTATGGGTATAGAGGTTTGCGCTCTGCCGACGGCGGTTTTATCAACGCATACATATGAGTTCAAGGATTTCACCTTTTGCGATTTGACTGACGAGATGCCAAAGATAATCAGTCATTGGAATCAAATTGGCTTAAAATTCGATGCCATATACAGCGGATACATGGGCAGTCCGAGACAGATTGAAATATTAAGGAATTTTATGCAGGAGTCTAAGAAGAACGGTACGCTTTTGGTTGTTGACCCTGTTATGGGAGATAATACACTGATACCGGACAGCATATATTCGGATAAAGTGAAAGGACTGCTCGGTAACATGAAAGAGCTTTGCGGCATTGCGGACGTGATTACGCCGAATGTTACTGAGGCGTGTCTGCTTTTAGGCGAAGAATACAGTGCTATGCCGATTAACAACAGTAAAATCAAAGATTATCTCAAGCGCTTGTCTGAACTATGTTCCGGTAATGTGGTTATAACAAGCGTTATGGACTCTGAGAATTCAATGTGCGTTGCTGTGTATGACAGCGATAACAACCGATATTATAAGGTTGATTGCGGATTTGTAAACCGCCCGTTTCACGGTACGGGTGATGTCTATACATCGGTTCTGACAGGCGCATTACTGAAAGGGAATAATATTATTGAATCTGCGAATATTGCTGCGGGTTTTGTGTATAAGGCTATTCAGAACACAATAAGACATCCGGAAATAAGAATACGTGAAGGTGTGCTGTTTGAACCGGTATTGTCAGGATACTTTAACAAATCAGAATATGACAAGAGATATATAGAAATTTAACTTACTTATTTTTAAAATATAGGCGGTGAAATAATGATTACAAAAATTAACAGCGGCGGGCTTCGTGGAATAGACGGATATATGATAAGTGTTGAGACAAATGTCAGCGGCGGGTTTCCCGCATGGGAAATTGTCGGTCTTCCGGACGCTCCGGTTCGTGAATCCAAGGAGCGTATCAGGAGTTCGTTAAGCAGTTTTGGATACGTAATCCCTGGCAAACGTATAGTTATTAACCTCGCTCCGGCAGACATCAAAAAGGAGGGCGCGGCTCTTGACCTGCCGATTGCGGTCGGTCTGCTGACGGCATCAGAGCAGGTTTATTTAAACGATCCGGAAAAGTATGCGTTTATGGGAGAATTGTCGCTTGACGGTTCGGTCAGGAGAATAAACGGTGTTCTGCCTATGGTTATAAAGGCGTATCAATCAGGAATCCGTGAGGTGTTTGTACCGTATGAGAATGCTGAAGAAGCTGCGGTTGTTAAGGGAATTAAAGTATACGGTGTAAAAAACTTAGGAGATTTGATTGATCATATTACCGGAATATCTGAGATGACTCCCGTTCAAGTTGATATTGATGAATTGTTTGCAAGAGCGTCCGAATATTCTCTTGATTTCTCGGAAGTCAGAGGTCAGGAGAGCGCTAAGCGTGCCCTTGAGATTGCTGCGGCAGGAGGACATAATCTTTTGCTTATAGGTCCTCCCGGTTCGGGTAAGACCATGCTTGCGCAGAGACTTCCGTCGATACTGCCGGATATGACTTTTGATGAGGCTCTTGAAGCTACAAAAGTTCACAGTATAGCCGGCAGACTTCCTAAGGATGTTCCGATGATTTTAACCCGTCCATTCAGAAGTCCGCATCATACTGTTTCAGCTGTGGGTCTTTCGGGCGGCGGTCCAAATCCCAAGCCCGGTGAAATAAGCCTGTCGCACAACGGCGTACTGTTCCTGGACGAGCTTCCGGAATTCAGAAAGGACGCTCTTGAAGTACTGCGCCAGCCGCTTGAGGATGGCAATGTTACAATTACCCGAGTTAACGGAACGTACTCTTATCCATGCAATATTATGCTGGTTGCCTCGATGAATCCGTGTCCGTGCGGATTTTACGGTGACAGGAATCATGACTGCACCTGTACTTCAAAAAAGATAAGCTCTTATCTCAGTAAAGTCAGCGGTCCTTTGCTTGACAGAATAGATTTACATATTGAGGTGCCGGCTATTGAATATAAGGATCTGGAAAGACGTGGAAAAGCAGAAACCTCTGCCGAAATTAAGGCGAGGGTAAACAAAGCGAGAAACATACAGACAGAGCGCTATAAGGGAACGGGTATTTACTCAAACAGTCAGCTGACACCTGCCCTTATTGATGAATATTGCAGGCTTGGCAAAGAGGCAAACTCACTCATGAAAGATGCTTTTGAAAAGCTTGGCTTGAGCGCAAGGGCGCATAACAGGGTTTTGAAGGTTGCGAGAACTATCGCAGACCTTGCCGGTGAAAGTGAAATTAAACCGGAGAATATTGCCGAAGCTATTATGTATCGTTCGCTTGACAGAAAGTTTTGGGCGTAAGCTATAGAATACTGCTTAATGACAAGGAGATGTAGATGTTTTGAAATTAAATATTGTGTTGGTTGAACCTGAAATTCCATCAAATACCGGCAATATTTCACGAAGTTGCAGCGTGACAGGTGCTTCGCTTCATCTGGTTCATCCGCTTGGATTTGATATAAGCGAAAAGCAGGTTCGGCGCGCAGGTTTGGATTATTGGTCTGAGCTTGATTTGCACGAGTATAACAGCTTTGATGAGGTAAAAGAGAAAAATCCGTACGGAAAGTTTTTCTACTGCTCGACAAAGGCGGCTCATGTGTATTCTGATGTGGATTATAAAAAGTGTGTTGAGAGCGGAGAAAAAATTGAAATATTTCTTGTTTTCGGTAAAGAGACAAAGGGACTGCCTGAAGACTTGCTTCGCGAAAACTATGATGACTGTATCAGAATACCTATGCGCGAGAACATGAGATCGCTTAATCTGTCAAATGCAGTCGCAATAATTGCATATGAGGTTCTGCGCCAGTTTGAGTTTGAAGGAATGCAGAACGAGGGAAGGCTGACTACTTAAAAAATAATTGCTTAAATCAAGGAGGAAAATATGATAAAATTTGTTGCAGACAGAGCTGCTGATATTGAAAAATCCGTAGCCGAAGAATTAGGTATTGAGATTTTACCGTTTATGGTTAGCTTTGGCGATGAAAGCCTTGTTGCCGGAAAAGATTTAGATGTATATGAGTTTTATGATAAAGTCAGAAACAGTGACGTTATCCCCAAAACAAGTCAGATGTCGCCTGAGGATTTGGAATCGGTTTTCCGCAGACTCGGTAAAGAGAATCAGATTATATACATATCAATTTCAGCAAAGGGAAGCGGTATTAACAATACGGCAAATATGATAGCAAAGCAGCTTATAGAAGAAGAGGGATTTGATATTACCGTTATTGATTCAACCATGTTTGCTATGGCTATTGGTGATCCTGTTATCGAGGCGGCAAAGATGGCGAAAAACGGCGCTGATAAAGACGAAATTATTGACTATTTAAAAAGCAGATATGCAAGTGATACGGCATATTTTGTGGTTGATGATTTGACGTTTTTGAAGAAGGGCGGAAGAATCAAGGCGACCACTATGGCTATAAGCAGTTTGCTTGATATTAAGCCGATTTTGAATATTAACGATGGTCTGGTTGAGGCTTTCAGAAAGGTCAGAGGACTCAAAAAAGCGATGTCGGTTCTTGTGGATTATGCAGCGGAGCGTATGGAAAACCCTGAGGAAAATGAAATTCTGATTTTGGACTCCGACGCACCGGATAAGGTTGAAATACTTGAAGAAATGCTGCGTGAAAAAATTAATCCAAAGGGCATTAAGTACAGTAAAATAGGTCCGGTTATAACTGCACACGCAGGACTTGGTCTTGTGGGTATATATTTTAAGCACAAAAAGCCTTATACTGAATACTCAAAATAAGCTGCGGGGTGATGGAATGTTTCTTGAAAATGATGAGATGAAGTTTGCAATATTATATACTTTAAAAGTATATAATCATCCTGTTTCGCTTGAGAAGCTTGCCCGTATTCTGACCTGGGACGAGGATGTAATGAGCTATTTTGACTTAACTATTCTTTTAAGCGAGCTGATTGAGGATAGTTTTATTGAGCGTTTGTATTATTTAAATGAAGAATGTGTCAGGTTAAGCTCGCGCGGAGAGGATACGGCGGAGTTTTTTTCCGAGCGCGTGCCGGGAAGCATAAGGCAGAGAATTAAGGAGACAGCTGACAGAGATAGCTTTGATGAAAAAACAAATCCGAATGCTGTTATTTCAGAGATTATACCGGTCGCACTTAACCGGTATATGGCCGAGCTTAAGATATTAGACGCCGGGACTTCAATTTTTGAACTCAGAATGGACGTCGGACGGAGAGCAGAGGCTGAGCGTGCCAAGGAAATACTTAAGTCAAAGTCTGAAGAAATATATGCTTATCTTTGTAAAATACTTGACGAGAGTGAATAATATTGGTATAATATTTGTTTAGTGAATTAATTGATAAAGAGGTATAATTATGCAGAAGTTAGGATTGAATGAAATACGCGAAAAGTTTCTCAGCTTTTTCGAATCAAAGGATTGTTTAAGACTTGACAGCTTTCCGCTTGTACCGAAGAACGATGCAAGTCTGCTGTTAATAAATTCGGGTATGGCGCCGCTTAAGCCATGGTTTACCGGCGCAGAGGTTCCGCCGAGAAAGAGGGTTACCACATGTCAGAAATGTATCAGAACAGGCGATATTGAAAACGTGGGAAAAACCGCGCGTCACGGCACATTCTTTGAGATGCTGGGCAACTTTTCTTTCGGAGATTACTTCAAGCATGAAGCTACAGCGTGGGCATGGGAGTTTTTCACCAAGGTTATGGAAATACCTGCTGAACGCCTTTATGTTTCTGTGTATGAAGAAGATGACGAGGCAAGAGATATCTGGGTGAACGAAGTAGGAGTTGATCCCACTCATATCGTAAAGCTCGGCAAGGAGGACAACTTCTGGGAGCATGGAACAGGACCGTGCGGTCCGTGCAGTGAGATATATTATGATCGCGGCGAGGAATACGGCTGCGGCAAGGAAACCTGTGGTGTGGGCTGTGACTGTGACCGCTTTATGGAAGTATGGAATCTTGTATTTACGCAGTTTGACAAGGATGAGGACGGCAATTATAATCCGCTGCCGAACCCGAATATTGATACCGGTATGGGTCTTGAAAGACTTGCTGTAGTTATGCAGGGGGTAGACAACCTGTTTGAGGTTGATACCGTTCAGGACGTAATGAAGCATATATGTTCTATTGCAAATCTTGAATATAAGAAGGACGAAAAAAAGGACGTTTCACTTCGTGTTATAACAGACCATATCAGAAGTACGGTTATGATGGTATCTGATGGTGTTATTCCGTCAAACGAGGGCAGAGGATATGTTTTAAGACGTCTTTTAAGACGCGCCGCAAGACACGGCAAACTGCTTAATATAGACAGACAGTTCCTGTTTGAGGTTGCCGACACGGTTATTAATTGTTCAAAGGACGCATATCCCGAGCTTGAGGAGAAGAGAGAGTATATCAAGAAGATTATCAAGAAGGAAGAGGAGCGTTTTGACGCTACGATTGATAATGGTCTTGTTGTGCTTAACGGCTACATTAATGACGCAAAGAAAGACGGCAGAAACAGCCTTAGCGGAGACGAGGCGTTCAAGCTGCATGACACATACGGATTCCCTCTTGACCTGACAATCGAAATGGCGGAGGAACAGGGGTTGTCGGTTGATGTTGACGGGTTTAATGCAGCGATGCAGGAGCAGAAAGAGGCAGCGAGAAACGCAAGAACAGACGGCTCCAGCTGGGATGCAGACGATGTTTATGAGTTTGAAATGGTTGAAGAACCTACCGAGTTTGTAGGATATGATAACAGGAATGCAAATGCGGTAAGCGAAATTCTTGGTATTGTTGCCGTAGGAGAGGTATCTTCTACAATTACGGCCGGTGAAAAAGGAATAATTGTCACCAAAAAAACGCCGTTCTATGCGGAAATGGGAGGTCAGGCAGGTGATATAGGTATCATTTACACCGATAAAGGTGATGAGGCTAAGGTTACCTATACCAAAAAGACGGGTGACGGTATTTATCTGCACGAGGTTGAAGTCACAAAGGGCGAGTTCAATCTTTCTGATAATGTAAATCTTGCTGTGGATTATCGTAACAGAATGTCAATTGCAAGAAACCACAGCGCGACGCATCTGCTGCACAAGGCTCTTAAGCAGAATTTAGGCTCACATGTTGCACAGGCAGGTTCGCTCGTGACGAATGACAGACTTCGTTTTGACTTCTCGCACTTTGAGGCTATGACGATTGAGCAGATTGCATCTGTTGAAGAAATGGTTAATACGGCAATACTTGACGCAATGCCTATAACGGTTCAGGAACTTCCGATAGACGAGGCCAAAAAACTGGGTGCAACCGCACAGTTTGGCGAGAAGTACGGAGATGTTGTAAGAGTTGTCTCAATGGGTGACTTCAGTATTGAGTTCTGCGGCGGTACGCACCTTAGCAATACGTCGCAGTGCGGTTTGTTTAAAATCATTTCCGAGAGCGGCGTTGCTGCGGGAGTAAGACGTATTGAAGCTGTTACAGGCAGAGGCGTGCTTGAATATATGCAGAATAATGATGCGCTTATCGAAAGAACGGCCGCTGCACTCAAAACAAATCTTGTTCACGAGATTGATAAAAAGGCCGAAAGTATAATAGCACAGGGACGTGAATTCGAAAAGAAGCTTGAAAGCTTTGCGGAAAAAATGGCGGTAATCAGAACTAATAATATTATGACGTCCATTAAGCACCTCGGAAAGGTTAATCTGCTGACTGCACAGGTTGACGGAGCGAGCGTACAGGAAATGAAGTCAATGGCTGACACAGCAAAGAGCAAAATGAAAAACGGAATTATTGTACTTGCCGCAAATACAGACGGTAAGATTACGTTTATTGCTATGGCGATGAAAGAGGCTGTTGAACAAGGTGTACACTGCGGTAAGATTATTAAGGAAATTACTGCAATAGCTGGCGGCCGCGGCGGCGGTAAGCCTGATATGGCGCAGGGCGGCGGACAAGATGCAAACAAGATTGACGATGCTTTGGCAAGAGTTGATGATATAGTTGCCGAACAGGTAAAGTAAAGAGAATAATAAAAGTATCAGGAAACGGAGTGATAAAAAGTGGATTGTTTGTTCTGTAAGATAATTGACGGTGAAGTCCCGTCAACAAAGGTATATGAAGATGAATATGTGTATGCTTTTTTGGACATTGAACCTCAGGCGCCTGTGCATATGATATTTGTGCCCAAACAGCACATTTCGTCAACAAATGAGATAAGCGCCGAAAACTCGGCGTATATCGGCAAGATTTATGAGGCGATAGCTAAAGTTGCAAAGGAAAAGGGCTTTGACAAGCCCGGTTATAGAGTAGTTAATAACTGTGGTGAGGACGGCGGTCAGACAGTAGGTCATTTGCATTTTCATGTGCTTGCAGGCCGAAATCTTCAGTGGCCGCCGGGCTAGCGTCGCAGCACCCTTCGCTGACCGCAAATACCGCAAGCGGTATTTGCTTAACGCTTCGGGGCTGCTCCTTTCAACTCAAAGCGCACGGCTTTGAGTTGTATTTTTGCTATGTTAGGAGAGAATATGAAACCTATAGTATTATTTTATAAAGTAAATCCGAGTAAGGTCAGCGCTCTAAGACCTATTCTGTCAATGATGGGTATTGGTATAAAATGTGTTGAAGATTACCAACTAAGTTGTGCGGTCGGCGCACTGGCATATCCCGATCTGTTTGAAAGTGAATGTGGGGCAAATGATAACGAAATAAAGCTTGATGGCTTTAATGAAGAATTCATGCTGCTATGCGGTGTTGACAGTGTTTCACTTGATAAAGTTCTGAATTTCATGAAGAAAAAGAAGATAAGCGTATCACTTAAAGCAATGCTGACGGAAACAAATAAGGACTGGAGCATGTCAAAATTGATCAGTGAAATTAAATCCGAGCGTGATGAAATAGCCAAAGCTGTGAAGGCTAACGGCAAGAAAACTAAATAATTCAAACAATTAAGCAATGGACTGCTGCGTTAATAATCGCAGCAGTTTTTGTTTTATATAAATTATAGTTTGTAAGTATTATTCGCCCACCCAATTGCGCTCGCCGCCTCCGC
>OIXH01001469.1_pt1 | contig 26330 bp, 28 predicted proteins | sample 1587741 | NCBI WGS metagenome assembly OIXH01 (sample SAMEA3888916, study PRJEB22519) | human gut metagenome | biome: human gut; feature: human-associated habitat; material: faeces | place: Denmark | collected 2011 | reverse complement strand
TCCACACGTTTCGGAAACCCTGCGTGGCCGGGGTTTAAAACGGCAAACTTTGCCGCTTTTGGGGCTTGGTCGTGGGTGCTCCCAAAGAACGCAGAGAGCCTTCGGGACAGCGATGCGCTTATGCGCGTCGCTGTTCCGCGGCGCCGCGGCCCCGCTGGGCTGCGTGATCCCATTGCTGTTTCTCTGCACTGAGGAACTCCACGGTTTTGGTCGACCGTGATTACAGAGTGCAGAGAAAAGCACACTTCGTTTTTATGCACCGAGCTGCTCTGCCAGCTTTGCCTGCGCCTTCCGCCGCTCTGCTGCACGCTCTAATGCATTGAACTGCTGTTCGTGGTGCTGTTCCATGACTTTCTGTAAGGGGATTATCGTGTAGAGCAGGCTGCCGTTTTTCTTGATGCCGTTCTTTGTGATGATTTTAGTATGCTCCGTGACGATGAGCCCGCGTTCCTCCAGCAGTCGGACATAGCTTGCGACGGTGTTTCGGCAGTAGTGAAGATTTTTAGCCATAGTCGCAGTACTTGGATGACACTGGCCAGTCCTTCGGTCTGCATGACGCAGCAGGAAGATGTAGACAGCGATTGATCCACCGGGCAAATCGAAATCGAGAAGCTCGTTGGGGACGGGGAAGCAGTTTTTCACATGCTCCCATCCAACGGGAGGTTTCGTTCTTCTCATGTAATGGCACCGCCCTTCGTGTGCTCCTCCACCCACTGGATGAACTTTTCTTTCGGAACGACCATACGGTTGCCGATATACAGAGTGGGAAAATCTTTTTTGAGCATGAGTTCATATGCACTGGACGGAGCGATACCGAGTGTTTTTGCAACAAGATCTGAGTTGAGGAACAGCGGCAGTTCATCGTAGCTTTTGTAGACAGATGATTTCATTTTTGATTTTCCTTTCTTTTTTGTTTTGATTTTGATTGGCCGCACACCGTACACCTTCCTGCCCCAGACTTTCTGCGGCGTTGTCCCGTGTCGGCACGCTCCCCCTTGCGGATCTTGGCGCTGCTTCCCTCACGGTGTATGCACTCCGGCTGCGGGTATTCAGTTGTCGAGGTGTCATGAAACTTTTCACTTTCGCTGTGTTCAACTTTATGTTAGAATAATTTCAAGGCGGCTTACATCAGGAAGTGATCTTTGAGGAGGTATCGGCATGGCTTCGGAATTGTACTTGATGGAGGTGGGCGATGGACGTTATTCCATCCTGCTTTGTGATGATGGGTCAATCACGCAGATGCCTGAACTGACTCCCGCGGAGACCTTGATCGCCTTTTCTGAACTGGACTATGCCGGCTACCGCAAAGTGGTGCGGTGGCTGCGGAACGAGCATCCTCTGTTTGAGGAGCGGATCGATATTCCTGTGAGCGACTTAGAGGACTTTGCTGCGGAGGCGATTTTGCTGACACCAGATTTGTGTGAGATCGATCCTGTGAGCGGATTTGTTGTGACGGACATTCTGCACCGGACTTTGCAGGCAGAGGATGACGGCACGGCGATGTTTCTGCTGGCTGCTGGACAGGAGATCCTGCGGGTGATGGAGGAACCGTTGCGTGTACAGAATTATCTTCGGAATATCATGGAGGTCGCATTTGACAGCACAGCAGGAATGACACCGGCGGAGCAGTATGAAAACCTGCGGGCGGCTTATGCCGACATTGCGCGGATCTGCGATCCGGCAAAGCTGCCGCAGTTGGAAGAACCACGGTCGTTTCGGCTTCGCAGCCTGATGGAGCTGCGGATGCTGGTGCTGGCGCTCTACTTCGAGCAGGACAACCAGCGGGTCTGCCGATGTGACTACTGCTGGGGCTATTTCATCCCGAAAACGAAAAAGGCCACCCGGTACTGTGACCGGGTGACCGATGGGCAGAGCTGCAAACAGCGTGGCGCGAATCTGGCAAGGCTGGATAAGACTTCGGAGGATGAGGCGCTCCTGATCTGTAAAAAGCTGCGGGACAGAATGTATTCCCGCCTGCTGCGGTGGATCGACGCGGCACCTTCTGACCGTTCCAACCTGATGCACATGGACTACGAGCAGTACGACCAGTGGAGCGAGAATGCTCGGCTGGCACGGGAGGAATATGTTCAGGGGAAATTGACCGCAGAGGAATTCCTGCGAAAGATCGACACTACCCATGAGCTGACGAGCTACGAGGTGGACAAGATCGACCTGCCTGATGAGCCGAGCATGTGGCAGCGGCTTGTTGCAAAGGACTTTACTTTTGACCCGGAGCGGTATTATCCGGAATCTTACGCGCATCTGAACCTGAACGATGAGGGGCCCCAGTGGAAGATCTTTTCGGCAGAGGAGCTGCGCCGCCGCGACCAACAGGGACACCAGAGCCTAAAAGAGAAATACGGGAAATGAGAAACACTCGAGGCAGGTTAAGATAACCAGCCTCGGGTGTTTTTATTGTCTTCAGCAGCGCAGAATATTGCGTTGCTATTCAGTTGTCGAGGTGTCATGAAACTTTTCACTTTCGCTGTGTTCACCTTTATGGCTGAATAATTAGAATAAATGCGAGAGAACTCGAAAAGAGTTTTCCCGCATTTATTTTTTTATCTATTTGCATGGAAAAGGAGGAGGCGAGCGGCTTGGGCAAGAGACATAAGCACGGCGGACGAAACCGCGCCTATCGTGCCGTGGCCCGCGACGTATGAGGAGGGGGCACATGAAGAAACCGAATATCCTTGACCGGGCGATCATGACCATGGCTCCCGTCCACGCGGCGAAGCGGGCGGCGGCGAGGGTCGCACTGAGCGTGATCAAAAGCGGGTACGGCAGCTACGGAGCCAACCTGACGAAAAAGAGCATGAGAGGCTGGATGTACCACGGCGGCAGCGCCAAGGAGGACATCGAGGACAACATCGACATTCTGCAGCAGCGGAGCCGAGACGCTTACATGGGTATCCCAACGGCAACGGCGGCGCTGAAAACCATGCGGACGAACGTGGTGGCGGGTGGATTGATGCCTGCGCCGCAGCTTGACAGCGACTATCTGGGACTGGACGAGACGGCGGTGGAGAAGCTGCAAGCGCAGTTCGTGCTGGAGTTCGCCCTGTGGGCGGACACGCCGGTATGCGACGCGGAGAGGATGGACAACTTCTATCAGCTCCAGCAGCTCGCCTTTTTGAGTTACCTGATGAACGGCGACACCATTGCCCTGCTACCTATGAAGCATCAGGCGGGAGCGCCGTATGACCTGCGTGTGCGGCTGATCGAGGCAGACCGAGTATGCAGCCCGGACGGCTTTGACAGGCTGATGCCCTGCACGGTGCAGGGCTACGAGGTACAGAGCATCGTACAGGGCGTGGAGACCGACGCGGACGGCAGCGGACGGCATGGTGACGGCATACTGGATATGCAACCGGCATCCGCTGGGCAGCAACAGCGCCGTGGACGCGGCGGGGCTGACGTGGCAAAGAGTGGAAGCCTACGGCGATACAACCGGGCGGCGGAACGTGCTGCACATCATGAGCCGCGAGCGCATCGGCCAGCGGCGGGGCGTTCCCCTGCTGGCCCCTGTGCTGGAGAGCCTGAAACAGCTTGGACGCTACACGGACGCGGAGATCACGGCGGCGATGATCAGCGCCATGTTCACGGTGTTCGTGAAGTCACAAAACCCGTCGGACGGCAGACCGTTTGGAGAAATGATACCGGCGGAGGAGCTGATCGACAACGCCGACCAGAGCAGCATCGAGCTGGGGCCGGGGGCCATCATTGACCTGAACCCCGGCGAAGAGGTGCAGTTTGCAGACCCGAAGCACCCGAACACCGGGTACGACGACTTCACGAACGCCACCATCCGCCTGATCGGCGCGGGGCTGGAGATACCGCCGGAAGTGATGATGAAGCAGTTCACCACCAGCTATTCGGCGGCTCGCGGCGCACTCAACGAGTTCTGGCGCACCTGTAGTATGCAGCGGGATTGGTTCACGGACGATTTTTGCCAGCCGGTCTATGAGGAGTGGTTTGCAGAGGCGGTCGCCCGTGGGCGTATCCACGCGCTGGGCTTTTTCACCGACCCGGCGCGGCGCAAGGCGTACACGGCCTGCGCGTGGAACGGCCCGGCACGGACGAACCTGAACCCCGTGCAGGAGGTGGATGCCGCCATCAAGCGGGTGGATGCCGGTTTCAGCACGGCGCAGGAGGAGACGGCGCAAATGACCGGCGGGGACTACAACCGCAACATCAAACTGCACATGACAGAGGCCAAGCGCAAGCGCGAGGTGGACGAGATCGGAAAAGCGCAGACGGCGGGAGAATAGGAGGAAAACAGAAATGCCCGAAAACAAGAAATTCTGGAAATTCTGCAATCAGGCAGGAAACAAGGTGGAGCTGCTGCTTTACGGCGACATTTCGCAGACGAACTGGTGGGGCGACGAGGTGACCCCGAAGCAGTTTGCGGAGGAACTGGCCGGTCTGGGAGCGCTGGACGAGATCACGGTGCGCATCAACAGCGGCGGCGACGTGTTCGCAGCGCAGGCCATCGGCAACCAGCTTGAACAGCACCCGGCGGCGGTGACGGCGAAGATCGACGGCCTGTGCGCCAGCGCGGCAACCATACTACTGCCATCCGTATTCCTTGTGGGAGAGTGGCAGCAACGAGAACGCCAACAGCATGATCAGGCGGCGGCATCCGAAAGGCACAGATTTCTCCAAGGTCAGCGCGGCGGAGATCGCGGCCACGGAGGAATGGATTAACAACTATCCTCGAAAAATCTTAGGGTACAAGAGCTGTGAGGTCATGTTCCGGGAGTGCCTGCGAGAGATCGGACTGAGCGCGTAACAGGAAGAAACAGCACAGCAGACATTCGAGGGGAGAGGGCGTGAGCAGAGCGGAACACGGAGAACTGAATAGGAAAATACACAGGCTGCCGACCATGGGATATGACGGCAGCCATGTTGGATTGTCAAAATTAGACAAAACAAGAAGTGAAAAATTGTGCGCATTTAATGCTTGACTTTTTCCGAATTCCCAGCGCCGCCGTCCCGCCCGCGCCGCTTGAAAGGTTCCGTTTCCCGCCATCGGATTTATGTAAATTTTTCTCCCGCGCCAGCAGAATCCACAATTTTCCCGTCCGCACCGCCGTTTTTTTGGCAGCGCGGCTGTGCAGGTCGCTCACCCGGCGCGGCGGGCGCGGCGGGTTTGATGTGCAGTTTGTGCAAAAATATTGGGATTTCACAAATAACAGCAGATTTGTCCAGTGGATATTTTCAGTTCCAGCCTGTAAAATGAAACTGGAAGCTGACGCAAAGTAAGTTTCTGTTACGCAACACCAAAAAATATTTTGGAGGAGGACATCACCCTATGAAGAAGAGGTTTCTTGCACTGACGCTGGCCCTCGCCATGACGTCGGCCCTGCTGGCCGGCTGCGGCGGCTCCAGCGCTCCCGCCGCAAGCGCCGGTTCCGCTTCCGGCTCCGGCTCCGCCGCTCCGGCCGAGCCTGCCGCCGAGCTGACCGCCACCCAGAAGATCATCGCCGAGGCCGAGGGCATGACGCTGGAGGAGCTGGCCAAGAAGGCCATCGAGGAATCCAACGGCGCCACGTTCTACGGCGTGGGCAACTCCAGCCGCGGCAAGACCGCTCTGCCTCTGTTCATCGAGTATCTGCAGTCCATCGACCCCAGCTATAACATGGAGTACGACTGGCAGCAGCCCAAGAACAACAAGATCTTCGATCAGCTCACCGCCGACGCACTCAAGCCCACCGGCACCTATGCCATGACCCTGATCCAGGACGGCAACCAGATCGAGAGCAAGATGGTCCAGCCCGGCGTGCTGGATACCTTCATCCCCAAGGACTGGGCCGACGCCAACGGCACCACCGCCGACGCGTACACCGGCTTCCTGCCCCTGCAGACCCTGAACAAGGTCTTTATGTACAACAACACCGGCTCCAAGACCTATGACAACTGCTGGGACTTCGTGGCCGAGGGCGAGCACGGCCTGTACATGGACATCGACTCCGAGATCGTGGGCAAGAACTTCCTGTACATGCTCACGGAGGATACTTACGCCGGCTGGCTGAAGGAGGCGTTTGACGCGCTGTCCGCCGACGAGCAGGCCTACTTCCAGCCCACCATCGACGCCATGGCTTCCGAGGCCAGCGATCTGGGCCTTGGTGAGAACGGCAAGTACGCTCTGGCGTGGATCAAGCTGTGGGTCGAGAGCTACAACGCCCAGACCGATGACGGCCCCATCTGCAACACGCTGGTCGACAAGTCCGCCACGGATCAGTTCGGCCTGCTGGTGTACTCCAAGCTCCGCTCCGTTGAGGAGTCCGCCACCGTCTCCGTGAACAACGTGAACGTGGCCGCTTATCAGGACGGCTACACCGGCATCGGCGGCTTCGGCTACTGCCACTATCTGTTCGTCACCGACAACTCTCCCCTGCCCTGGACCGCCTGCGCCTTCATCGCTTACATGACCTGCACCGAGGACGGCTTCTCCGCCTGGGGCAAGGACATGGGCGGCTACTCCTCCAACCCCACCGTCGCTGAGGCCATCGAGGCGACCTACGGCCACCAGAAGGGCGGCTACGTGGATGGCGTGGACACCTTCCCCGCCAAGGACGACCACGGCTATGAGTGGTGGACCAATCAGGGCAAGCTGGTGCTCGAGGATCCCGAGTACTGCAGCTCCGTGGCCTTCACCGTGGGCAGCTGGATCGAGCTGCTGACCAAGTACAGCGCGGGCTGATCGTCCGGCGCGGTACGCTGACTCACGCGTAAAAACGCCCCTGACGGGTGCTTTCATGACCGTCAGGGGCGCTTTTTCTCCAAAAATCCAGAAAAATCCAGCGTTTTTTGGTTCGCACACCGCCGCTGGCGGTCCTGTGGGAGCGGTCCTGCCGCGGCCCGCACAAGTCTGGGAAAGGAATGGTCATCTATGAACCAGTCGTCTACTGTGAGCACCGGCAGGTCCACGATCCGGCTCAACAGGATCAAAACCTACTTCTCAAAGCCCCATAATGTCATCCTGCTCATTATGGGCATCGTGCTGACGGTGACCACCGTCGCCCCCATCGTCGCCATCGTGCAGGATACCTTCAAGATCCACGCGGGCACCATCGACGCCCACCTGACGGGTCAGGCCAGCGGCTATACCCTCGTCAACTACATCGACCTTTTCACCAGCCGCCTTGCCATGAGCAACCTGTGGATGCCGCTCATCAACACGGTGCTGCTGGCGGTGGGCACCTGCGTGGTGGCCATCGTGTTCGGCGGGCTGTTCGCCTTCCTCATTACGCGCACGAACCTGTCCTGCCGCAAATACCTCAGCTCCATCTTCATCTTCCCCTACATCATGCCCCAGTGGACGCTGGCCGTGGTGTGGCAGAACCTGTTCAACTCCAACGCCGTCACCGGCACGTCCAACGGCCTGCTGGCCGCCACGCTGGGCGTGCAGATGCCGCTGTGGTGGTGCAAGGGCCTGTTCCCCAGCCTTGTGGTGCTGGGCCTGCACTACGCTCCCTTTGCCTACATCCTTATCGGTGGAATCTTCCGCAACATGGACGCCAACCTTGAGGAGGCCGCCACGATCCTGGACACGCCCAAGTGGAAGACCATGTTCAAGATCACGCTGCCCATGGTCAAGCCCGCCATCCTCTCCACCATCCTGCTGGTGTTCGGCAGCTCCATGGGCTCCTATCCCGTGCCCCACTATCTGGGCCTGACCACCCTCGCCACCAAGTACGTCTCTTTGAACTCCAAGTACACCGGCGAGGCCAGTATCCTCGCTATCATCATGATGATCTTCGGCGTGGCCATCATGTTTCTGAATCAGATGAGCCTGCGCAGCCGGAAGAACTACACCACCGTCACCGGCAAGTCCGGCCAGACCTCCAAGATCAATCTGGGCCGGGCGGGCAAGCACATCATCGCCGCCGTGCTGATCGTCATCACCTTTTTCACCAGCATCTTCCCCATCGTCTCCTTTGCATTTGAAACGTTCCTGCCCAACCCGGGCGATTACAGCTTCCTATACACCGGAGACGCCGACAACCTGACCGTCAAATGGTGGACGACGGACGAGAACATCACGGAAAACGGAATGTACGGCCAGAAGGGCATCCTGCACAACGAGACCATCTGGCACGCCTTCCGCGGAACGATCCTGGTGTCCGTGTGCTGCTCCCTGCTGGCCGGCACCATCGGCACCATGATCGGCTACGCCGTATCCAAGACGAGGCGGAGCCGATGGGCGAACTACGTCAACGCGGTGGCCTTCCTGCCGTATCTGATGCCCTCCATCGCCGTGGGCGTGGCGTTCTTCGTTCTCTTTTCCAATCGGTACGTTAACCTCTTCAATACGTACACGCTGCTCATCATCGTCGGCACCATTAAATATATCCCCTTCGCCAGCCGGGCCAGCCTGAACTCCATGCTCCAGCTCTCCGGCGAGATCGAAGAGGCCGCCATCATTCAGGACATTCCGTGGAGCAAGCGGATGACCCGCATCATCATCCCCATTCAAAAGTCCTCCATCATCAGCGGCTATCTGCTGCCGTTCATGACCTGCCTGCGCGAGCTGAGCCTGTTCATGCTGCTGTGCGTTCAGGGCTTCATCCTCTCCACCACGCTGGACTATTTCGACGAAATGGGTCTGTACGCCTTCTCCAGCGGCATCAACCTGATCCTGATCGTCACCATTCTGATTTGCAACACCCTCGTCAACAAGGTCACCGGCGCAAGCCTTGATAAGGGAATAGGAGGTTAAATCATGCCTGAGATCGTATTGACCCACGTAACCAAACGCTGGGATAAATTCTACGCTGTGGACGACCTGAATCTGGTTATCGACGACAACGCCTTCGTCACGCTGCTGGGGCCCTCCGGCTGCGGCAAGACCACCACCCTGCGCATGATCGCGGGACTGGAGACTCCCACCAGCGGCCGCATCACCATCGGCGGCCGGGTCGTGTATGACAGCGAGGCCGGCATCAATATCCCGCCCAACAAGCGCAAGGTGGGCTTCCTGTTCCAGAACTACGCCCTCTGGCCCAACATGACCGTCTACCAGAACATCTCCTTCGGCCTTTCCAATATCAAGGAAGAGTTGCCCAAGTTCGACCCGGACGCCAGCCGCGCCGCAACGCTGCTGCGCGTCCTGCAGAAGCCGGACGATGTGGTAAAGACCATCGTGGAGTGCGTGGACAAAAAGGGCAAGCTGGACGTGAACAAGGCCCAGATCAAGCTGATCGACCGCTATGAGATTTCCATCTACGCCGCCAAGACCCTGATGAGCTACAAGCTCCACGAGTCCATGGAGCCGGGCACCGTGGCGCAGGCCCGCCGCCCGGAGCTGGAGGCCGCGCTCAAGTCCGCCCGGGACAAGGCCGCCGCCGCCGGCTGCACGCTCAACGACCGCTTTGAGTATGAAAAGGACGGCAAGCCCGTCACCGCCGTGCGCAAGCTGATGCCGGAGGAGATCGACCTGTCCGTGCGCCGCGTGGCCCGGATCGTGAAGATCGGCATGTTCATGGACCGCTATCCCTCCGAGCTGTCCGGCGGCCAGCAGCAGCGCGTGGCCATCGCCCGGACGCTGGCTCCGGAGCCGACGGTGCTGTTCATGGACGAGCCGCTGAGCAATCTGGACGCGAAGCTACGCCTTGAGATGCGCTCCGAGCTTCAGCGCCTGCACATCGACACCGGCTCCACCTTTATCTACGTCACCCACGATCAGATGGAGGCCATGACGCTGGCCACCAAGATCTGCCTGATCGAAAACGGCGTCCTCCAGCAGTACGACGCGCCGCTGGACGTGTACGCCAAGCCCAATAACGTGTTCGTGGCGGACTTCGTGGGCAACCCCGCCATCAACTTCATCGACGCCAGCGGCGCCCAGCAGTCCGACGGAACGCTGACCCTCTCCGCGCTGGACGGGATGCAGCTCTCCTTCCGTCCCAAGGAGCCGCTGGACGTGGCCGCGTGGTACGAGCGCGCGGACGCGGAGGACAAGGCCCGCAGAGACGCGGAAAACGCCCGGGCGCTGGACAAGAAGAGCGTGGAAAAGGGCAACAAGGACGTGCTGTTCCGCTATCACGTGGCCCGCGTCAACGAGACGGAGGACTTCGGCGACGAGGCGGCCCTGACCGACGGGGACTTTGTTCTCGGCGTGCGGCCGGAGTTCCTGCGTTTGAGCGATTCCGGCGCCATCGAAGGCGAGATCTACTCCGCCATGCCCACCGGCATGGAGACCACGGTGAAGGTCCGGGTGGGCAGCTTCCTGCTCACCGGCGTGGTGTTCGGCGGCGTGCTCTACCGCATCGGCCAGAAAATCCGTCTGGACTTTCAGGGCGACGGCGTGGTATTATTCAGTCGTAGGAACGGCCGGATGATCGCGCAAGGCTCTTTGAGCGTGAAGTAAATCCGCCCCGGTCCCTCGGCCGGGCGCTGTCGGGAAAGAGGCCCCCTGCCGGGGCCTCTTTTCTCCGTTTTCCATCCTGATCCCAAAAAGGAGCGTTTTATGATCCGTCTCATTGCATCCGATATCGACGGCACGCTGCTGCCCTATGACGAGACCGTCATGCCCCAGCGGCTGTTTCCCCTGATCCGCCGCCTGCGGGAGCGGAATATCCTGTTCTGTCCCGCCTCCGGCCGGCAGTACCACTCCATGCGCACGCTGTTCGCCCCCGTGGCGGACGAGATGTGCTTTCTGTGTGAAAACGGCGCCGTGCTGTACGGCCCCGGAACGGAGGAGGGCGCGCCCCTCCTGAGCAAGACGCTCCTGCCCCGTCAGGAGGCGCTGGCCCTGTCCCGCGCCATCATGGACATTCCCGGCTGCGACGTCATCATCGAGGGGCAGAACCTCAACTATCTGTGCGGCTGCGGCCCGGAGCTGGTCCACGAGATGGCCGTGAACCACGGGAATCTCGTGACCATGGTGGACCGGCCCGAGGACGTGCCGGAGGAGATCGTGAAGATCGCGGCCTACTGTCCCAACGGGATGGACGGCCCCGCCGCGCTCCTCGCCCCTCGCTGGGGCGAGCCGTTCCACATGGCGGTGGCGGGCCTTGTGTGGCTGGACTTCTCCATCGCCACCAAGGGCACCGGCCTTGCGGAGATGTGCGGCGCACTGGGCGTTTCGCCGGAGGAGACGGCGGCCTTCGGCGACAACTGGAACGATCAGGCCATGCTGGACATGGCGGGCCGGTGCTATCTCATGGAGCAGGCGGACGGTGCGCTGCGCCGGACGCTGGCGGACTCCCGCGCCGCCGCGGTCCGGGAAGCGCCCCGATCCTGCCGGGACGTGTGCGACGAATTGGAGGCGATCCTCTCATGCGCGCAGTGATCTTTGATCTGGACGGCGTGCTGGTCCGCACGGATCAGGCCCACGACAAGGCGTGGCGTGCGCTGGCGGGCCGTCTCGGCATCCCCCTTGACGGGCGCGCCGCGGCGCGGCTGCGTGGCGTCTCCCGGATGGAGGCGCTGGACATCGTGCTGGAGGGCTGCGGCCGCAGCTTCACCCCGGCGGAGAAGGAAGCCCTCGCCGCGGAGAAGAACGAGCGCTACCGCGCCCTCATCGCCGAAATGACCCCGGCGGACGTCGCCCCGGATACAACAGTCACGCTCAAGGCCCTGCGGGAGCGTGGGCTTTTGCTGGCGGTGGCCAGCTCCAGCAAAAATGCCCGCTTCATTCTGGGGCGCACCGGCCTGACGCCGTATTTCCACGCCGTGGTGGACGGGACGCAGATCGCCCGGTCCAAGCCGGACCCGGAGGTGTTTTTAAAGGCCGCGCAGGCGCTGGGCGTCTCCCCGGCGGAAGCGCTGGTGGTGGAGGACGCCGCCGCAGGCGTCCGCGCCGCCCTCGGCACCGCCGCTGCGGCGGAGGGCCTTGCGGACCACGAGATCCGGTCCCTGCCGGAGCTTTTGGAGCTGGTCTGACCGCTCAATCCAACCCGAAAGGAGGACGCGCCATGGGCAGACGATGCCTGATCCTCGCGCTGACTGCGCTGCTGCTCACCGGCTGTGCCGGCTCCCCGGGCCAGTCTGCGGCGGCGCTGGCCCCGGCGGAGAGCGACCGGGTCGTGATCTACACCTCTCATAAGGAGGAGGTTTACGGCCCCATCGTCAAGGAGTTTGAGGCCCGCACCGGCATCTGGGCCGAGGTGGTCACCGGCGGCACCAACGAGCTGCTCACCCGCATCGCGGGCGAGGCGGACGCGCCGGTGTGCGACGTGATCTTCGGCGGCGGCGTGGAGAGCCTGACGGCCTACGAGCGCTACTTTCAGCCCTACGCCTGCGCCGAGGCGGACCTGATCCGCCCGGGCCTGCGCCCGGCGGACGACCTGTGGACGCCCTTTTCCTCCCTCCCCGTGGTGCTGATCTACAACACCAAGCTGGTCTCCCCCGGCGAGCTGACCGGGTGGGAGAGCCTGCTAAGCGGCCGGTGGTCCGGCTCCATCGCGCTGGCGGACCCCACTGTGTCCGGCTCCAGCTACACGGCGGCGGCCACCATGCTCTGCGCCCTCCCCGGCGACGACTGGGACCAGCTGGACCGCCTTGCCGTCCAGCTGGAGGGCCGGGTCCTGCCGGACTCCGGCAACGTGGTGGCCGCGGTGGCCGGCGGAAGCTGCCGCGTGGGCGTGACGCTGGAGGAGACCGCCCTGAAGCGTCAGGCTCAGGGAGCGGATATCGCCATCGTCTACCCCGAGGAGGGGACCAGCGCCGTGCCGGACGGCAGCGCCCTGATCGCGGGCGCACCCCATCCGGACAATGCCCGGGCCTTCCTGGACTTTGCCCAGAGCCGGGACGTGCAGGAGCTGGTGGTCAGCCAGTTCTCCCGCCGCAGCGTCCGCACGGACGTGTCCGACGGCGACGCGCTGCCCCCTGCGGACGAGCTGGCGCTCATCGACTATCCCGTCCGCTGGGCGGCGGAGCTGAAGGACGCCTTCTCCGCCCGCTGGCCGGAGCTTCTGCGGGAGGACGCGCCGTCATGAAAAACGCCTCCTTCCGCCAGAAGCTGCTCACCAGCTTTCTGGCCATCGGCATCCTGCCCCTGCTGATCTGCACGCTGCTGATGCTCAACATCTTCCGCCTTTCGCTGACCCGCAGCGCGGCGGACGCCGCCGAGACGCAGCTTGACGCCATGTCTGGCGAGCTGAGCGGGCTGCTGTCCGACTGCGAGACCGTCATGGAAAAGCTCTGCGCCGAGCCGGCGGTGGCGGCGGCGCTGGACCGCTCCGAGCTGGACGAGCAGCGCGTCTACTCCGTTTTGTACCGCGCGGCCGCGCCGGTTCTCGGCGGGGCCAGTCTCTCCGTTTACGGCGCGGACGGCCGCCAGCTCTACTCCACCTCCAGCCAGCCCGCCTCCGGCTCCCTCTCCCCCCGCTGGGGGCTGCTGGCCGCGGCGGCGGACGGCGGCGTGGTCTACCGCGGCGCATCGTCCAAAAGCTCCGCCTGCATTCAGGCGGCCTGCGCCGTCCGGCGGGGTAGCGTTCCGCTGGGATACGTGGTGGCGGACGTCACCGCCGCCCAGCTCACCGCGCTTTTCGACGGGCAGTACACCGCCACCAGCCGCCTTCTGCTGCTGGACCCCTTCTGGGATCAGGTGTACGCCTCGTCCGACCTCCCCGCCAAGACGCTGGCCGCCCGCCTGCGCAGCCAGCTTCTGGCCGGACAGGCCCTCTCCGACAGCCACGGCGCTTATGATTACTTCGTCCGGCAGGAGCCGCGCTCCGGCTTCTGTCTGGTGCTCCAGCAGCCCAAGCCCATGACCGAGGGCACCGCCGAACTGATGTATCTGGTGGCGGGGCTTTCCCTGCTGCTGTGCCTGGGGCTGTGCGTGCTGGCGTCCATGCGCTTCAGCCGCCAGCTCTTTGAGCCGATCCGCGCCCTCAACAGCGCCATGCGCGAGGTGGAGGAGGGCAACCTGAACGTCCAGCTGGACAACCGCCGCATCGACGAGATGGGCCAGCTCTCCGGTCGGTTCAACCGGATGGCCCAGCGCCTGCGGCAGAATCTGAAGGACTCCCTGCGCCAGCAGCGGGAGCTGAACGAGGCTCAGATCCGCATGATGCAGGCCCAGCTCAACCCCCACTTCCTGTACAACACGCTGGACACCATCAAGTGGATGGGCAAGATCCATCAGGCCCCGGAGATCGCCACCATCTCCGCCGACCTTGCCGACATCCTGCGCAGCAGCATCTCCGCCGATGAGCTGGTCCCTCTGCGGCAGGAGCTGCGCCTTGTGGAGCGGTACGTGGAGATCCAGAACATCCGCTTTTCCGGCGCGTTCGCCCTGACGGTGGAGGTGGACGAGCCGCTGCGGGACGTGCCGGTGCCGAAGCTGATGCTCCAGCCGCTGGTGGAAAACGCCATTCTGCACGGCTTCCGGGACCGCTCCGGCGGCGAGATCCGCATCAGCGCCTACCGCACGGAGGAGGACCTGATCCTCACCGTCCGGGACAATGGCTGCGGCGTGCCGAAGGAGGTCCTGGCCCAGTATCGGGACGGCGCGCCCCGGCCCGGCGGGCACTTCGGCCTGCACAATGTGGACGCCATCCTGCGCATCCGGTACGGACCGGACCGGGGCGTCCGCTTCGTCCCCGTGCAGGGCGAGGGCGCGTGCATCCGCATCACACTTCCGGTTTTCAGGAAAGGAGAGGAACCGCCATGCTGAAGGTCGTCGTCGTGGAGGACGAGGAGCTGGTCCGCAAGGGTATCGTGCTGACGGTGGACTGGGCCGGGGCGGGCTGCGCCGTGGTGGGCGAGGCCGCCAACGGCGAGGAGGGGCTGGAGGTCATCCGCCGCTACCGCCCGGACCTGATCGTCACCGACATCCGCATGCCCAAGCTGGACGGCATCGAGATGCTCCGCCGCCTGCGGGAGGAGGGGAACCGGGCCCACGTGGTCTTTCTCACCGCGTACAGCGACTTTTCCTACGCCCAGTCGGCGCTGAAGCTGGGCGCTGCGGACTACCTGCTCAAGCCCTTTCACGACGGGGAGCTGGAGGAGACCATCGCCCGCATCCGCAGCCGCGCCCAGGCCGCAGCCCCGGCGGCTCCCGCCGCCCCGGTCCTGCCGGAGGGGCAGGGGCCGGAAAAGAGCAAATACGTCCGGGAGGCGCTGACCTATCTTTCCGAGCATTACAACGACCCGGATATCAGCGTCTCGTCCGTGGCCCGCAGTCTGGGCGTCAGCGACGGGCATCTGAGCCATGTTTTCAAGAAGGAGACGTCCTACACGCTCTCGGCCTATCTCACCAACTACCGGATGCACAAGGCCACGGAGCTTCTGCGGGACTGCCGCGTAAAGGTCTACGAGGTGGCGGAGTCCGTGGGCTACCGGGACATCACCTATTTCAGCAGCGCGTTCAAAAAAAGCGTGGGGATGTCCCCATCGGAGTATCAGAAGCGCTGCCAGTGACCGGCGGAGCGCCGCCGGGCCGACGCAAAGACGCAAAGGAGTGTTTTTTATGGAGATCACCATTCGGAAGGCCGATGCCGCAGATCTGGATGCCGTGGTCCGGGTCTATGAGCACGTCCACGACGCAGAGGAGGCCGGCCCCGCGCAGGTGGGCTGGGTGCGGGGCGTGTACCCCGTGCGCTCCACCGCTGAGGCGGCGCTGGAGCGGGGCGACCTGTTCGTGGAGGAGGCGGACGGCGCCGTGGTGGGCACCGGCATCTTCAACCGGCTTCAGGCGGACGTTTACGCGGGCGCTCCGTGGCAGTACGACGCGCCGGATGACCAGATCATGGTCCTGCACACGCTGGCCGTCGATCCGCAGGCCGGAAAACGGGGCCTTGGCCGCGCCTTCGCCGCATTTTACGAGCAGTACGCCCGGGAGCATGGCTGCCGGTATCTGCGCATCGACACCAACGAGAGAACTGAAGCATTACACGCTTCAAATGATCATCGCTGTTGGATTTAAGGTCAATAATCCCCGTGCGGTGTAGTTTCGCAAATGGGCGAGGCAGATCGTGAAAGACCATACCATCCAAGGCTGGACCATGGATAAGGAACGCCTGAAAAAAGGACATATGTTCACAGATGAATACTTTGAGCGTCAGCTCCAGTACATCCGTGAAATCCGGCTGGCTGAGCGGAAATTCGATCAAAAGGTCACGGACTTCTACGCTACAGATTTCGACTACGACAAGGATGCAAGGACCACTCGTCTGTTTTTCCAGACCGTGCAGAACAAGCTGCATTATGCCGTTCATCGCCACACAGCGGCAGAGTTGATCGTGGAGCGGGCTGATGCGGCGAAGGAACACATGGGGCTGGCAACCTGGGAAAATGCACCAGACGGAAAAATCGTAAAGGCTGATGTGACCGTAGCCAAGAACTATTTGAGCGAAAAGGAAATGTCATATCTGGAACGGATCGTGTCTCTCTATTTGGACTATGCCGAGCTTCAGGCTGAACGCAAAATTCCTATGAGTATGGAGGATTGGGCGAAGCGTCTGGACGGGTTCTTGGAGTTTAACGGAAACGAACTGCTGACGGGACCCGGTAAAATCAGCGCGGAGCAGGCAAAGCTTCATGCCGAAACAGAGTTTGAGAAATATCGAATTATTCAGGATCGACTCTACGAGAGCGACTTTGATCGTTTCCTCATGTTGGAGCAGTCGGCGGAGAATTCTGTGATGGAGAACTAACTCTTATTGATTACAGCGGCCCAAAATATGAATGGGCTATTACGCCTGTTTTGGCAAAGAGGTTGGTATCAAATTGTGATACCAACCTCCTGATGACTATATCGACTTTCGAAGAAGTTGCGGTGTTATCTGTGGCGCAGAGCCGATGCGATTTGCGCAGGCACTGTCTGCACAAATCGCTGGTTGACCACAGTTTCGCCACAGACAAGCGTGGAAACAACGGAGACTGCACTTCACAAAAGTTCTGGAAACGACGTTGTTCGGAATAAAAACGACTAAAAACAAACGGAAATTATTATAAAAAACACCAAAAATCTCTTGGTAAGGATGAGGTCGGCAGTTCGAATCTGCCCAGCAGCTCCAACAAAACCCTGTAACCGCAATGGTTACGGGGTTTTGTGCATTTCTGACAAAGCATCAAAAACGCGGAAATTTGCTAAAAAGTCAGCTAAACTTTTTCTTTCTGCATCAAAGTTTGCTAATTGCAGAGGATAGCAATAAGCGCAATAACTGCTGAGAGAGGTCCGGATCTTCCTGTACTTTTGCGAGAAGATCTTGGGCCTCAAATTCTTTTTTTGCATGCACCGCTGTTTGAGCAGTGGTTGTGGGCGAATAGAAGCTTTCCTCTACCTTTTCGGATAGAGCACGCTTTTCGCAGTCCTGCGCTTCATTGTAGTTGCTCATCAAAACTTCCGGGGACTGGCCGGCAGCCTCCGCGACCAGTTGGTAGTTATTATTCGACAAGCGTACCTTGTGCATCTGACCTGATTTGCGCAGCCCCTGAAACTCCAACATATCCTCTATCTTGAGCCGTCGCTGTGCATCCTTAAAGGCGTCACCGATTGATTTGGGTTCAATAGGTGATCCATCAGCAAAGCAGAGCAACAATCCCTGGTTCTGGTACTCACTACCGAAGACAGCCTTATTATCTGCAATCTCATCCAGGCGCCGTTGGATCTCCTCGACCAGCGGTGTTGTCAGGTAGAGCTTTCGGTAGCTTTCTTCTGTCTTCGGAGCCTTCAGGATGAGGCTGCTCTTTGAGGTTTTCTTCTTTTTAGGAAACACATGGATAATTTCTTCCCTCGGCAGCGTTGCCAGTGACTCATCGGAAACTCTTTGCAGTATGCGCTTGATCCAAAGGCTTTTGTCCTTTAGATCTATGAGGCTGGTGTCGATGCCGGCCACTTCACCGGCGCGCAAAGAGCATACGAAACCAATGTGCACGGCCAAGTGAAGCATGGGATCATCTTCGATCAATTTGAGGAAATCATGGATCTGCTCTGGCTGCCAGTAGTTGCGCTTCCGATATTTCTCTGAAGGTGGGGCGACATCTGGGATCTCGGTCACATAGCGCCATTGCTTAGCAGTAGGGAAGCCAACCATGAGGACATTGAAAACCTTTTTAATGGTTGGGGAAGAGAGCCGCGGTACTTCCGACGGCTTCTTTTTGTATCCTTTGCTTCCTGAGCAGGGCTTCTGGCTGAGGTAATCCAGAAACAGGTCAATGTCCTCAGCGGTGATAGTGCTCATTACCCAGTTGCCGAAATAGGGATAGATGTGATTGTTCAAGTTGCTGACGTAGCTGTCATATGTGTTTGGGGAGAAACGCTTTTTCCGTGCATAGAAGGGGAGGAAGCGTTCCATAAAGTGCTTGAAGGTCTGATGCGTGTTGTCTTCCTTCGTTGACGGCATTGGGACATTTGGAAGACCTGCGTTTGCCTGAGCAAGCTCACGCTGCGTCTTTTCAATAGCTCTTCTGCGCTTATAGTCCAGTACCGCCAGTCGGATATCGTCATACCGCTTCTCTTTTTGCAATAGTTCAATATAGGCCTTCCGCTGTATAGCTTCCAGCTCGGTTTCGTAGGTCTCCCAATGCTGTTTGCTCTTACCGTCATCGGTGCGATAGAGGTAAATAATGTTATGGGAGGATCCACGGACCTGATATGTTGCCATGTAATGATCGTCCTTTCGTTGGCGCGATTAGGAAACGCTCGTCTGCCCATCGAGCCATCTGTCAAACGACTCTTTATGGACGCGCAGGCAGCGTTTGCCCAGCCGAATTACCTTAAATTTAGTTGTGCGCTCGCAGAGATAATATGCAGTGCGAACGCTCACACCAAGGATCCGGGCCACTTGCTCAGCGGTATAAGTTCGCTGAGAATCATTGCTGCAAATCGTGTTTTCCATAGTGAACTCCTTTGCAGCTTGGCAACCTGTTTGATTGTGTCTACACCCTCCCTTCGCCAAAATAGCAAGTAAGTTCATTGTAGCACACCATATGCAGATAGCCAAGCGATTTTAGATAAGGTGGTAATTCTAAGTACAGCAGGCGGCAGTTGGCTAAACTGCTCCACGGGTGAACACCCCCAGGCTCCTCTGGCTCCTTCGCAGCTCGCTACATGGCTCCACTGAGACTGCATTGAAGAAGGTGTATCATCATCGGGCATATGGGTCATGGCCGCAAGTTGCCATAGCTTGCTTGTCCGCTATCTCGCTCGCCTATATAATATAAATGTATAGGGTCGTGGCGTAGTCATTACGCACGGCTGCCCCTTCCGGGCCATATGCTTAACGTGCCTGCCGGCGATATAAGGCAGTGGAAGCCTGTTTTTCAAGGTACAGATGATACCTTCCCGAAGACGCATTTTCGTCTTTCACTCCCTATCCCGATATGCAGAACATGAATTGCCCAGCAAAAGATGAAATTTTGAGAAAAAGTTGTGGATCAGTGGAACGCACTTTGAAAATCTGATTTCCATATTGACCCACACAACAGCAAAGCGGACGGTACAAACCGTCCGCTTTGCTGCGCGATTATTACTATTTTACGGTTACACCGTACTCTCTGAAAAGATAGCATCCCCTGATTTGTTCCCTTGCTTCATCGGTGATGCGAATGTCCAAGCGCCGTTGCTCGTCCCCAGACTTTAAGGTTAAGGGACGCGTCATTCCCCGGATTGTTGTCTTTAAATTCTCGAAATCCTGATACGAGTTCAGATCTTTGGTGGAAAACCACGGTCCGCAAACACCATTTTTCTCATACTGTACCTTTTTCGGATAGTGGAACTGAATGCCCATGAAATCCTCTGTTACCATGGTATAAGCGGTTGAGCAAAACAGTTTCCCGTCATCATACCTGCCGAGACCCAGACGGCCGGGAACAACTGCTACAACAGGTTCGTCAAATGTAGCCCTTTTATACTGTTTCCCATCTCGCAAACGTATTTCACCATATCGGCATCTTGCCAGATTCGATGTAATGCCGCGCCATAGGTCTAAACTGCATGTAGTTACTTTTTCACCACTACACAGTTGCTTATACGTTTCAGAATAAGCAGACAAGTACTCGCTCAATTCGGATTCAACGTAGTCGATTGGAACAGACGAGTTTATTATGATCAGATGGTAGGCTTCAAAAACTTCTTTTACCTGTTCTGGTGTCATCAAAAAACTAAACTTATTCCAGCCCTCTGTCCAGTATTTCGGGGGTAGTTTTTCACTTTGCCCGATTGCTCTTTTCAATAGATCTCCCATTGATTTCATGCTATCAATGCTCCTTTTTTGTTACAGATACATCACATATCGAAAAAGGCGTATTTTCCAACGCAGATGGGATTATCTTCGCCGCCAGATTGCCGTCGATCACAATACAGAACACCTGCAATTTCGGCTTTCGAAAAATGCTCCGTTTCACATCTACATCATATCCATCCACATAACCCAGACCAAGCCACCCTAATCTTTCATTCAGGAGAGGAATTACGCTTTTAGTAATTGACTCAGCTTCTTCTGATGACTTGAGGGCATATTTCAATACAACGGTTTCCGCATGGTCCGGCCTAAATTCGGAATATCCTTGCTTTTCGTATTTGCGCTTGAAACTGTTGTAGTATGCGGAGAAGTCCAAACACGGCTCGCTGTCTACCTTGCCCTCATTTCCAACAACGCCATGGTGGAAGATAACCCGATCTCCGTCCTGCCAGCATTCTTTATAGAACCATTGATCTTGAATTCTTTTGTAAAATCGAACCATGATACTTCCTCATTTATGTTTTGGAATCAATTTCTACGCTCTGTGCAATAATTTCCCAGAGGCCGCCAATGTCTTCAAGTTCAACAGCAAAATGCCGGACCAAACAATGATAATCCGAACTACATTATCCAAGTGGGTAGTGTGTTCGAATTTATCATTTCGCTTGATAATATTTTATAGATGAACAACGGCGGGGCAAAATGCTCCGCCGTTGTGCTATAAATGATCGCTTAATGCTGTTAGTTAAGTGCGTTGTCTACTACAAATCGAATGTCACTAATCTCGGACTCCATTTGCCGATATTCATCCATTGTTTCCTGCGTAAACTGTACATCGCTGGCATAGTAAAGCAAATATGTTCCGTCCTTGGTGGTCATGATATATCGACATCTGGCATAATCCCAGTCTCCACCAGCATCTACCTGTTCTTTTGTAAGTTGCTCATCCCATAACTTAAGATAGAACAACATTCCTCCACTTAAAAGGGTTTCACTGTCACCGCCTATTGCTTCTCGAATGGCAGGATTATATACATAATATTCCTTGAAGGTGTTGCCCTGCTCAAATGCATACTTGCCTTTCCAGCTATCTGGCAGAATCAATGTCAATCCAATTTCTTCGATTGTAATGGTTTCCTGCTCAACTGGCACCTCCACAATGGTTTCTTTGGCAAAGGCCAGTGCGCCCACTGTGAAGCTGCAAACCATCAGCGCAACAGTGGCAGCAATAGCTACAAGCTGCCGGACGCCTCTTTTCCGATGTTCTCGTCCATAATTCGGGGTCTGTTCCGCCTGCTGGACGAGTTTATCGTTTACATTTCCAATTCTGTCAGAAAATTGCTTTTCATTCATAGTTCAATACCCTCACTTTCTAAATAGTTTCGTAGCCTTTGCCGGGTGTAAAGCAGCATAGATTTGATTTTACTCTGGCTGTACCCTGTGCGTTTGCAGATCGCATCAATAGAATCAAAATACCAGTAGCGACGCAGGAAAATGTTTCGCTTTTCTTCTCCCAGTTGCCAGAGGAAAGTGTCGATGAGCTGTTCGATACGCCGATTCTCTACCTCGTTTTCAACATACTCCCTGCCGGAAACGCAGTCGCCAAGTTCTTCGAAGGAGCAAATCGCTTCTGGATTTCGTTTTTCTGCGGAGAGGTATTCATACTTCTTCAATGCAAGATTGCGGGTGATTCTGCTGGCAAACACAGAAAATGGTGACGGTCTTTCTTTGGGGATGGCATTCCACAGACCGAAGTATGTATCGTTCACGCACTCCTCGCTATCCTCGTGGTTTAGGAGAATATTGCTGGCAATGCGAAAGAACAGTTTGCCGTATTTTGATGAGGTCTCTGTAATAGCGTCTTCGTTCCTCTCCCAATATAGTCCAATGATTTTTTCATCTTCCATAGGCGGCCTCCGTTGTGGTATTGTGGTCTAAAAGCGCTTTCACTATATAACTACGGTTTTCTCCTCATTGGTTGCAAATATTTTACCATAAATATTAAAAAAATCTATTGCTCAACGACAGCATAGCGAGGCGGGAGCATCGTTTGAGATGTTCCCGCCTTTGTCATGCCTTTTTCTGTTGTTCGGCCTCCCGTTTTGCTTTCCACTCGGCGTATTCCCTCTGCCCCTCCTCGCTCTCGAAAAACGCCTGTATCTCCGGGAGCAGGACTCGGGCGAGGGCCTCTACCTCGTGATAGGGAATCCCCGTGCCGTAGTCATTGGGCTTCTTTCTGCGCGGCATGGTATCACCCCGTTAAAGCTGCCCCTCGTCGAACAGATAGCCTTGAAATACAGTGCCATCTCCGGTGATGAAGCGGCCCCGCGCATCCTTGGGTATCTGTTCAGCGGCGCCGGTGTTGTCGAGAATGATTTGAGAAAGCACGCTGTCCGCTCTGCCGCAAACACGGAAATCCATGTTGTTGCGTATCTGACCGGGGATGATGGTCGCATCCGGCCTCTGCGTGGCAAGAATAAGGTGGATGCCAAACGCCCGCCCCTGCCGCGCGATGGTGGAGAGCATACTTTCAATTTGGGAAAGCAGCTTCTTCCGCTCGTTATCAGCTCCGGTCTTGTCCAACATCTCCGCCACCTCGTCACAGGCAAATATGAGCCTTTGAAGAGGGTGCTCTGCAATCTCGTTGTAGGCGTCGATGTTCGGGGGCAACCAAGCGCCTTGAATGCGCTCTTGCGGCGTTCCAGCTCTTCTACAAGCCGGTCGAGGATATTGCACAAATCCTCCTCCGCGAAGCACATCCGGCATTTTTCGTGCCAGACCTTGGGGAAATCCACGCCACCTTTGAAGTCGGCAATGTAGACCTCCGCTCCCTTGCGGAGTGCCTGCATAAGCAGTAGTTTCAGCAGGACGCTCTTGCCGCTGCCCGTGGAGCCGCCTAAGAGGATATGCGGAATATGCGCGAGGTTGACTGTCACAGGGCCGGTGTAGCTTTTACCGAGGGGCAGAACGAAGCTGTCCGGTGAAAGATAGCTGTCTTTCCATTCCAACTTTTCCGGCAAATCATCTCCCGCAGGAACAGCATAGCGGCCAGCCCCTTTCCGGTTGGTTTTCTGCAAATTAATTTTACCAGAATGGGGCGCCGCTTTCTATATCATTTGAGTGATTTTCGGTTTCAGCCATGGCCGGGAACCATTGCAATTACTACTCTTTTGGAGTTTTGCTCATGGCTGCCGTACACAAATTTGGGAGGTGACGGTAGTTGCTTTATTTTTTCTACACACAGCCGTAAATCAGTTTTGGGTAGAGTAACTACAACAGTATTGTTCAAATGATCAATCTCATAACGAATAACAGCTCGAAACAGCCCTACATCCATTGCTTGATTATCAAGGCATACTCCCCACATAAAAACACCTGCCATTAGTTTGCTTTTTTAACATTTTAGCATGGAATGACTGTATAATCCAAATATAATTTTCGGCTTTCTGTTACGTGCCGGTTTTAATGTCGTGTAGTAGGGTGAAAGGCCTTAGCCCAAAGCAAAGGAGGAACGGTACCGAAGCTATGGTCTTAAACAACAATACGGAAGAAGTGGTCCCGGTCATGATGAAAAACATTGTGCTGACAAATACTGGGCTTCGCTTTTCTTACGACTATGACGAAGAATTGTTTGGTCTTGATCCAGAGCCAGTCGTGTATCTACGTAATGGGGCAGAGATAGGATAGAGCGATGGCAGTGTCTCACCCACCTCGGATAGAAAAACGCTTAATGGTTCCTACCATTGGTCAATTCCCGTGAGTCTTGACGACGTGGAATCCGTTAGCATTGGTGAGACTGTAATCCCTATATCCTAAATATGATAGAACACCCTGCATCGACGCAAATCATCGGTGCAGGGTGTTCTGAGGGACTAAAGCCCTTTGAAAATGTCCAGATTGTTGAGCATGTCATCCAGATTGACCGTGGGGGACGGGGCCTGCCCAGGATCAGAAGTCTCAGGCACCAACTTCATTCCGGCCATCAACTCCTCCACGGCAGCACGAGCCATGCTCTTGACCATGGTTTCCATCTGTTCTCTGCTTTGGGTCTGCTGTACGACAATGTTGATTTTTCCATCCGGTAGCATGACCTCCGGGTGTCGCTCCATGTACTCGATCAGAGCAGGCACAACCACTTTGCTTTTATGGTTGCCGAGTCGTTCCATCAGCTGCCCGGCGCGGATCTGCTCTTCGGAGAAGGCGTCCCACTGGAGAGAGTATCTGTACTTATTATCCGCGAACAATACCATCCCCTCCTCCGTTATAGGTCTGCATCCGGCTCAGCTGAGCATTGGCCAGCATACCGTAGCCGATGGCATTGGCACGCTGATCGGGAATGAAGTCCGCATGAGCCACCATGGGAGAGCTTTCGATAAAGTTGCGGAACAGAGCGGCGCCGCCACCAATGAAGATGGCCGGGGTAGCACGCAGATCTACCTTCAGCTCACGCAGCTTATCGAGGATCTGGCTGGAATAGCTACGGGTTTCAGAGAAGATGGTATCCTGCACCTCCTGCGGGAGAATGCTGGGGCGGCTCATAATGATGTCAGCGATACTGTAATCTTAATTATACAAAGGATGGGGAAGAAAAGCAAGAGGCAGGTTATCAGATCACCAAAAACTACTTCTTTAACCCCTTTGCGATTGCGATTAAATGATCCAGCTGCTCGCTGCTTAACCCCTTCGCCTCAGATAAAAGCTCATTCGCCTTTGATGGATAGACCCTGTATGTGTTGGCAGGCTTGAAACATCTGACCTCACAAAAACACTTGCAGGAAAGTTTGCCAGCGACGCTATTATGGTAACAGACAGTCATGCCGCCTACCCAGCTTTTGCAGAGAGCGAGAAAATTCAGTTGGAACAGATTGAACCGGGTAAACATAGCAAGGGCGCATATAATCTTGGGCGCATCAATGCGGAACACGCAAAGTTGGCGGCATTCTATCCAAGGCAAGAGGAGCGAAACCCAGCAACAAAGTACTTAGGTTTGCAGTTAAAGCTATTTTGGTGGCTTGAGGTTAATGGTGGACTCAGCACACAAGAGAAAGTAGATACCCTATATGACATGATAACAGCAAAAAGCGAATTGACAGGCACAGACTACGAAAGCATAGCCAACCGTGAATTGACACTCAACACGAAAGGCTGCTTTCCCAATAAGGTATAACAAAGAACAACTGTTTTTGCTTTTCGCTTTCGGTATAGGTCAATTGCTTTGTTTTCAGTTATAGTAACGATTAAATATCTCGTTTGGGGACTCTTTGGATCATCAATCTCATCAATTATTTCTATTATCTTTAAAAAAGCGTCATGAACTATATCCTCAGAATCCCGTGTATCTCCCAGCACGCTATTTGCCGTATAGAACATCAGGCCTTTGTACCGCTCATATATGACCTCAAATTTTAGTTTCCCCTCCGGAGAGTCGATTATAGCTAGATATATGAACATAGAACGATCTCCCTTTATTTTCACCATAAAACATAATCCTGCTATTTTGTTTACTATATCCAATTGTTCATTTTGGGGTACTGAGTTTCAAAATATCGCAAACAGCTGCGGAACACTTTGATATGCTCCCAATAAGACAGACAAGGAAATCACAGCGGAGAGAGCACAGATGAGAAAGCGGAAAGAGCTTGCATCGGAAGAAAAGGTCTCTCTGGTGGAGGAATACCTTGCAGGACGGCTACGGATGCGGGAGGCAGCGCGGGAGGCAAGGTTAGGCCATTCCACCATGGAAAACTGGATCAGCCGGTATCGTTCCGAGGGTGCTTCCGGGCTGCGGGAAAATGGAAACCAGGCCAAGTGTCAGTACAGTTGGGGAGTAAAGCGCAGGGTGGTGGGGGAATATCTGTCGGGCCAGGGCAGTTCTATGTCCATTGCGGAAAAGTATCAACTGTGCTCGGAAAATCGGGTATTGGACTGGGTGAAGGCGTATCATGACAGAACCTCCAGACAAGAGACGGGAGGTTCCGTCATGAGAAAAGATCACACCGTGGAAAAGCGGTTGCGGGCGGTGCCGGCCTGTTTGGATGGCGGTAAAGTCTTTGAGAAATTGCCCTGGCCCACCCTTAAGAATTATATCACATAATATTCAGTTACAGTAGATGACAAATGCTGATATTTTTAAAAATGCTTATCGACTTTAGACAGCAACCTACAAAATGTGGTTTGTATGGATCAGCT
>OIXH01001464.1_pt1 | contig 26385 bp, 21 predicted proteins | sample 1587741 | NCBI WGS metagenome assembly OIXH01 (sample SAMEA3888916, study PRJEB22519) | human gut metagenome | biome: human gut; feature: human-associated habitat; material: faeces | place: Denmark | collected 2011 | reverse complement strand
AAATTCATAATAATATGTAATGGTTTAGATGTAAATCCGGTAATATTAGACCATAATTTAATCAATGCCTTCAGCGTATAACCGGAACTTCCAACCTCTCTTTCATAATGCTTTACTTCAACACTCTTAATATTATTTGTTGTTCTCAAAATCAATCCCAACAGATATGTATATGCTCCGGTATAATGTATAATCTCATCTCGTACATACTTTCGCATAATCCAAAAACTTGAACTTATAATATCTTTGGGTTTTTTCAAAAAACAGTGAACGGTCATTTGATTAAACCATGCACCAAATTTACGAAACGTCGTCTGCTTTTTTTCCATATAATATCCATATACAACATCATAGCCTTCATCAAATGCAGCAAACATTTTCACCAATTCTTTAGGATTTGTCTGCATATCATCATCCATGCTGATAATCACATCACCAGCTGCATGACGTAGTCCTGCCATTACCGCATTATGCTGTCCCACATTCTTAGCCAAATCTATTATTTTTACAAATGGATATTTATCAGCAATCTCATTTAGCTTTCTCCATGTTTTCCTATTATCCGGCGAACAATCATTGACTAACACAAATTCCAATTCTGTTTTTCCAAGATTTTTCATTTCTTCTATTGTGCATTCAACAACTCTTTGAATGGTCTCTGATGATTTATAACATGGTATGATAATTGAGTACATTTTTCTTAACTCCTATTTTAATATCTTTTCTACTGTATCTACAACTTTCTGTGCATCTTCGCTGGTCATGTCTGCGTAAAGCGGCAGGCGAAGTACACGTTTTCCATAATCCTCTGTTACAGGACAATCCTCCGGATGATATCCCAGTTTCAGTCCCATCGGTGCTGAATGTAATGGAACATAACAGATATATGCCATGATTTCCTGTTTTTTCAATTCCATCACAAGATTTGTTCTTATTTCTTCTGTAGGAAGCACAATATTGTACATATGTGCATTATGTTCTACATCATCCGGGACAAACTGGCGAACCAGCTTCCCTGCATTTTCCAAGTCAATTAATTGTTCATGATATATGTTCCAGACATTCATTCGTTTTGCCATAATTTCATCATAGCGTTCCATCTGTGCAGATAAAATCGCCGCTAAAACGTCAGACGGCAGGAAAGAAGAGCCGATATCGTGCCATGTATACTTATCAACACATCCGCGCAATACCTGTCTCCGGTTAGTTCCTTTCTCACGAATAATTTCTGCCCTATCCATATATTTTTCCTGATTAATTACAATAGCTCCGCCTTCTCCCATTGCATAGTTCTTCGTCTCGTGGAAGCTATAGCATCCGAATTCCGTTAAAGTTCCGGCATATTTTCCTTTATAGGTAGAGCCTACTGCCTGTGCCGCATCTTCAATCACAAAAAGTCCATGTCGATTGGCAATGTCATTAATCTTGTCCATTTCACATGGGATTCCGGCATAATCTACGGCATAAATCGCTTTTGTATTCTTTGTAATCTTATCTTCTATCAAACTCTCATCGATATTCATTGTGTCCTTACGGATATCACAAAAAACAGGCCTTGCACCCCGTAACAGGAATGCATTGACTGTTGATGAAAAAGTAAATGATGGAACAATAATCTCATCTCCCGGCTCCAATTCAATTAAAATGGATGCCATTTCTAATGCTGTTGTTCCTGATGTGGTCAGCAACATGTTTTGAATTCCGAAACGGTCTTTGAACTGTTCATAAACTTTAGAGGTATATTTGCCATCTCCTGATAAGATACTGTTCTCCATTGCATCTATCACATTTCTCTTTTCTAATTCTGTTATACTTGCTTTATTAAAACGAATCATGACTTCTCCTTACATTTATACTTCATTTCATTATATAAAATCTTGTACTTTCCGTCAAGTTTCTGCTATTTAAACCTTATTTCTGTTAAACCCCCGAATATCTTCCACCATTCGTGCTTGGATCAGCAAGTCATCATACATATTCATCCGCAATGTGTCATTTCCAAATGCCTCTGCAAATTTCTCAATGGAATGTGCAAAATGTGCGTCTTCCGGCAACTCAATCTGCTGTTTTCCCTCGTTTGTCTCTAACTCTAAGATTGGTGTATATCCCGGAGGTGCCGTAAAAATACGGTTGGTAAAGGCCTTTCCCTTATTTCCCCATACTTCTAAACAACACTGGTAATAACTGTCCATACTAAAAGAACCTTGAAGTACATCACCCTCTTCATTTGAATATGTTGCACTTCCATACATGTCTACTTCATAGCCTTCTAATCCATTCAAAGTTGCCGTATCTACTTTCACCGTGCTTCCAAGCATCAGTCTCGCCAATTTGGTCACATAGCCTGCTGCATCTAAAAGTGCTCCGCCTCCTAATGCTTTATTATACCGGAAATCGTTCGCTGCACGAAGCGGGAATCCAAAAGAAGCTTTCATCAGACGGATATCCCCTACCAAGCCCTCTTTTAACAATTTCCGGATTTCTGCAATCTGTGCATGATACTGGAACATATAATTTTCCTGTAATACAAGGTTTCTCTGCTTTGCAATTTCTACCAGTTCACTCGTTTGTTCATAACTGATCGTAGACGGTTTTTCCACAAATACATGTTTTCCATGTTCTAATGCTGCTTTTGCATAAGGAAAATGCAACGCCGGTGGCAACGGAATATAAACGGCATCAATATTTTCATCCTCAATGATTGCCTGAAAATTCTCTGCACTCTTAATTCCAAACTCTTTTTCAAACTGCTCTAATTTCGATTTATCATACTCCTCTGCAATACAGACACATTCAAATTCCTTGTTCTCCATCAATGCCGGCAAAAATCTGCGGAATGCAATTTCTGCACAACCCAGTATTCCTATTCTTATCATATCTTATTGTTCCTTTCTCTATTTCCTATATTATGTATTTTTCATCCATATATATTTCTTTAAGACTATTTAACTTCGCCTGCCTGGTTCTAAAGGCTTCTGTAATAATTGGGTTTAATTGTTTAAAAGTAATTTCTGTTCCATTTTCTTTGCATTGTATCAATGCCTCATACAAAGACAAAGTTTTAATTTCGTGTTTAGAAGTTGATAACATATTTTTTGCAAATCTTCTTGCTGTTCCATCATCCGATAAAAAATATAAATACCCCTTTTTCTTTGCCAGATACAGTGAACGAATTTCTCCTAAACTCTCATCTTCTTCATGATATGTATAAATATTCTCTCCTTCTTTTAGTTCAAAACGGTTGAACCATTCGTATGCATCCAAAAAATATTCTCTATACTCTTTCTCATCTGTAACAAATTCTTCTGTTTGATAAACTTCTATTTGATTCTTCTCGACTAATTGCTTAACCGCAATAGATTTTCTCAATTCTACTTCGTATACATAATGGTGCATAACCGGCTGTATATTTAAGTCTTCCATCATTTTGAGAAAAATCTCTGCTTTCTCATCATTGTGCGTACTCTTTATAAAAAAATCTGCATCTATCACTGCTTTTCTTTTTGCATTTTCCATATAACCTCATCCCTTAAAATCAATTCCCTTCTCCTCACTCATCTCTTTATCTAAATGAAAAACTTTTCTAAGATACTCTATCTGCTTTTCACTTATGAGTTCCTCTTCTTCCAAACGCCGAATTTTATTCTGAATATTTGAAATTGACCAACTTTCCGCTTTCTTGTTCAAACGTGTATATTGTTTCTCTTTAATTGCTCGTTCCAGTTCTTCACTGCCTTCATATAAAAAAAACTCATCCCGTGATTTTTCTAAAATATATCCAAGTTCTATGAACCGATACACAATCGCTTTATATGGCACACAAAAGAAATTCATTAAATACGCTATTAGTTCCATCATCATATTGACTTCCATCTGTGTTCCTTTATAGTGATACTCGTCTAATTTATTACTAATTTCCTCTCTCGTAATATCTTCCGGCATTAATAATTCTGCTGCAAATCTGCCAACTAATACTTCTGTATCGTAATCATTTTGGGGATAATATTTTTTAATATGCTTATCCACTTCCCAGACATGTCCTAACTCATGTGCGGCTGTCCATACCTGTTCCTGAACTGTCTTTGATGTATTAATAAATACAAACTGCTGCATTTCATAACTTACCGGTTTTACAATATGGCATCCTTCTATGCTATCTTCTAAAGAATAGTATAATACAGTACACTCTTTTTCTAAAATATCAAAAACATCATCTCTGATAATTTGATTAAGAATTTCTTTTTCCTTTCTCTTATTGTCTACAAACTCCCTAATACAAGCTACTGTTGTCTCATCAATTTTCATTCTTTTCACCATGATAAAAGACCATCCTGTCTCAGATGGTCTTTTATTCCCCTATCTCTGCAAGTGCTTCCTGTACATCACAATATAAATCCAATATATCTAAAATCAACTTTTTATCCTCAGACTTATCAAAACTCCCCCTGCATTCTATACACCCTGCCTGTTCATATTCTGCCTCATCTCTTGCTACATACAATTCATCTATAGAATCTAATCCAAAAAAAACACGGATATCCTCTTTTTCCTGATTATCTAATATAAGGCGGGCATCCATAATTTTATAAGCCTCAAATTCCGTATATCCTAACTTTTTTCCAAATTGCTCTGCTGATATACCCCGTTGACTTAAAAGATATTTCACATTATTTCCAAAAACTCTATTTTTTTCCCTCATGTTGCTCCTCCTACTATCTTTTAGCCTGCTATCAGTATATGCAAACTTTATAATATCTACACTACTTACTAAGTATATCCTAATTATCATAGCTTTTCAACAGATTTTGCCACATTCTCATACCCTATGATGATACAACTATATATCCAGCAACGACAACAGGTTCCGCAACTGTATATTCAGACAGTTATTAATCTGCACCATCCGATTTAAGGTTGCGTAATCGACCCAGAAGTATCCCTCCGGCAATACACCGGTTTCTTCTTTTTCAACTTCAATGATGACATTCTGATTCTGCTCATGATAGAATCGTCCGCCCTCTTCTGATAATAAAACATTCTTTTTAACACCTTGCTGCTCTTCTAACTTTGTAAAAAAGAACTCTTCTAGTTCATTCTTTCGATTACTCTTGTTAGATGGCTCCATCTGCACGGTTGGTCCTAATTCTATAAAATCATGACAGCCCACTTCCGGTTTTGCATGTACTAAGAACTTTCTTACCCCATTCTCTACACAGGTAAACAATCCAAAGACAGCAATTCCAATAGCTTCAAACAATGGCTGTGTCCACTGTTTGACTTCCCGGCCTTCCATTTCAATATCACAGTAAACCACTTTAAAATCATAATCATGCTTACAGTGAATCTCATTCTCTGTAAATTCCCAGTCTTTTAACTCATGCAAGGGTACCAGTCTCGTTTCTCCCTCTGCAAACATTTTATAATTGTTGATATAGCGATATAAGATTGGAATCAAATTTTCTCTTGACGGCTCAAACATGGAAGAATATAGTGCCTCATCTTTAAAGCAGGAGCGGATCTCTGCTTTTTCTGAAGCTGTCAGCTGCTCTGTGGAATATGGAATACAGGAAAGCACGGTCCGCGTATCCATATTGACAAGATTATCAATCTTCATCAATTCCTTGATCTGCCCTAATGTCATCCACTTATGACTTGGCAGTACTTCAACCTCTACATCTTCTCCCAATTCTACTAAAATATTTCGATTCCGCTTTTTATAAAATCTGGATGACTGTTCCGATTGTATCTGATCTACTACAATATGATACTGTTCTGCATTCATAAAATAGTCTAAATATGGTGGCTTGGCTCCTCCGTGTTTTTGTGTAAAATTGCTCTTTGTCGCCTGAATAGTAGGGGATATCTGTATTTTATTGATATTTCCCGGTTCTATTTTTGCCTGCATAAGAAAATGAAGAACCCCGTCTATTTTTTTACACAAAATACCCAAATAACCAATCTCATTCTGGATAATGATCGGCTGTTCTATTATGACTTTTCCTTCTTCGATTCTTTGATATCCACAAACGGAAAAAAAGCTGTGATTCCTGTTACAGATACAGCCTTCCTCCTCATTGTAGTACCAAAAACCATCCTTTTCAAAATCAGTCTTATCAATACGAACCTTTACGGTTGCATTTCTCTGTTCTATCCACTCTAATATTTCTTTTGTGGGATTAACTGAACTGTCTGATGCCGCCCATGATCTTACGATATCTACAACTGTATTCATTTATTTTTCCTCCGGTACTCTTAACAGATACTGTCCGTACTCTGTCTTACGAAGCGGTTCTGCAAGGCGATATAACTGCTGCTTATTGATATAACCTCTGCGGTATGCAATCTCTTCAATACTGGATACATAGTACCCCTGACGTTTCTGCATAATTGCCACAAAATCCGTAGCTTCTTTCATTCCGTCATATGTACCGGTATCTAACCATGCCACGCCTCGACCAAGCTCCCTTACCTTGAGTTCGCCACGTCTTAAATACTCATTATTAACGGCTGTGATCTCAAGTTCCCCTCTTGCCGACGGCTTCACATTTTTAGCGATCTCTATTACCTTATTATCGTAGAAATACAACCCCGGAACTGCGAAATTGGACTTTGGATTTTCCGGCTTTTCCTCGATAGAAAGAACCTTTCCATCCTTGTCAAATTCAACGATCCCGAACTGTTTTGGGTTCTTTACCGGATAACCAAAGACAACTGCTCCACTCTCTAAATTTGCAGCTTCCTTCAGCACACTGGAAAAGTTTCTCGCATGGAAAATATTATCGCCTAAGATCAATGCCACATTATCTTTCCCTACAAAACGTTCCCCAATGATAAACGCCTCTGCCAATCCATTTGGTGCATCTTGTACAGCATAGGTCAGTTTGATACCGTAATCACTTCCATCTCCTAATAATTTTTGAAAATTCGGAAGGTCATGTACTGTTGATATGATCAGAATATCCCGGATACCTGCTAACATCAACGTAGATAATGGATAATAAATCATTGGTTTATCATAAATTGGCAACAATTGCTTTGATACTGCCTTTGTAATCGGATACAGTCTTGTACCGGAACCTCCTGCTAATATAATTCCCTTCATATAGATTTCCTCCTGTGTTTTTCGCTCTATTCTACTAAAATATTCTATCTGTTTCCATACATTTTTTCATAATATTGCTGATATTCTCCGCTGATGATATTTTCCCACCACTCACGGTTGTTTAAATACCAGTCAATCGTCTTTTTTATACCATCTTCAAACTTAGTTTGTGGAAGCCATCCTAAATCCTGATGAATCTTTGTCGGGTCAATCGCATATCTCATGTCATGTCCTGCCCGGTCTGTAACGAAAGTGATCAGATCCTCGGATTTTCCTAAATGCTTGACGATCAGTTTGACAATGTCAATGTTTCGCATTTCATTATGTCCGCCAACGTTATAGACTTCACCCTCTTTTCCATTGCGGATGATCAGATCGATCGCAGCACAGTGGTCTTCTACATAGAGCCAGTCTCTGACATTGATCCCTTCCCCATAGACCGGAAGCGGTTTGTCATTTAACGCGTTCGCGATCATCAGTGGTATGAGTTTTTCCGGAAAATGATATGGTCCATAGTTATTCGAACATCTCGAAATACTGATCGGCAGCTTATAGGTTCTGCCATATGCCTGTACCAGCAGATCCGCACTTGCCTTTGATGCCGAATACGGGCTGGAAGTATGTATCGGTGTCTCCTCGGTAAAGAACAGATCCGGTCTGTCTAATGGTAAATCTCCGTAGACTTCATCAGTAGATACCTGATGGTATCTCTTGATTCCATATTTACGACAGGCATCTAATAATACCTGTGTTCCTAAAATATTGGTCTTTAAAAAGACTTCCGGATTCTCAATAGAGCGATCCACATGACTCTCTGCCGCAAAATTCACAACAATGTCCGGATGCTCCCTTTCAAATAATCCGTAGATTCCTTCTCGGTCTGTAATATCCAACTTTTCAAACTGAAATTTCGGATTGTCCATAACGGAAGCTAAGGTCTCCATATTTCCTGCATAAGTCAGACAATCTACGCAGATAATCGCATCCTCCGGATGTCTGTCTAACATATAGTGGACAAAATTGCCTCCGATAAACCCTGCTCCTCCTGTAACTATAATTTTCATTGCAATATTCCCTTCTAGCCTACTCTTTTTATTATAATACTTTTCAGTCGTAATTTTACGCCTTCATTTCCAACAATTCTAAACTCATAAAGATTCTGCTTGTTTATAACATGGAATGGTATTACCATTTCTGCCTTTCCGTTTCTAAATGCAGCAGTATTTAAAACATTTTGGGTGTTTGGCATCTGTATTCCATTCCGCCCCATATCTACCACTGCAATATCTCCTTCTTCTATATCTCCTAACAACTCATATTTCATTACTGCCTCATATTCCCCTGATGCCAAGCACAAATACGGTCCATAGACATTAAAGCCCCCATGACCTGTAATATCTATTCCTTGCTCTGTCCAGTGGGCATCTGCCATATTCATCTCCTTCAAGTCCACATAAATATCATCACTCAGCTTTTGCACATAGACATTCATCTGCTTTAACTGAGTACCATACTCTAATTGAACTTCATAATTCATTTGGTTACTTTCTTCATAAACAGTCCATGGGATTACATATTGTACTCTTTCATTATTTATCTCTTCTTTGGTAAAAGTATAAATAATCTCTTTACCATTGTTTGCTTTGATTTTGATACAACCCAATTCACTTTTTTCTGATGAAATCCCTTCAAAATCTACACATATTTCATAAGCTCCCTGATAAAGTGTAAATTCTTCCTTTTGTGGTTGTTTTAATGCATAGGTACTGTCTGAATTAAAATAATTAACACTAACTCCTTGGTTACCTGATAATTTTTCAACTCCTTTACTTTCAAGTTTTTCATTCATTGTATGGGTATTCGCAACCAACAAACTGTAATTTGCAGTTTTTCCAACTACCATATGACTATGTGAAAGTTTAAAAATCCAATCATAATCTGTATCATTGATCAGCAAAATAGCCTGTTCCTTATTGTAATTATCTTTTTCGTAATCTGTAGTATTCAGGTAAATGATTTTTCTACCAAGCATCTTTTCTAATTTGTTCCAGTTTACAGTAAATGAACCTTTTTCATATGCTGACATTAAATACACCTCATCCGGTACATCTAACTCATCCAACATTTCCCGAATAGCAGTTACTTCTCTTTCTTCTCCCTGTCCCAGTTGGTTCATAATTGCAACTCTTCTATGGCTTAAATCTCTGACACTCCAATATGTATCCTCTTCTGCTTCTATGTGGATGGAAATACTGTCCAAATGATAACTGCTCACTCTCAACTTGAGTTCAGCATTTCCTTCCTTATCAAATAGGGATTTTAACACTTTTTGCTCCGCCATTATTCTGCCATCAACTTCAGAAACAACCTGAATCTGGCCCATTTCTTCTGTCTTAGAATTATCCAAATGCAAAGTGCAGTAAACCTCTTCCTCACCATTCAACAATGCTAATTCTCCGGTTGTCAACAGATTTCCCGCTTTTCCTGTGGTCGATATTTCCGTTAAATCACTATTGACCGGAAGATCATATGAAGTCGCCCCTATAAAATCTATCTTCGTTTTTGACTCAGTCGCTTTTTCTATATACGGCAACAATTTTTTCTGAAGTTTCTCCCCCTTGATCCAAATATATTCATTATCATCCAATTGTACTTCCAGATAATCCTTATATATATCATTTCGTGGCAAATCACCTTTATTTGTAAACAGAATTGCCTCTTCTACATCCTCGTCAGGATATGTAGGTAAAATCTTTCTATCATACATGATAAATTGGTAGATATAATAATTTTGATGATCCTCTATTGCTCTTTGATCTGTGACGTAGATTTCTTTAGGCAAAGACTTCCTTTCTTTTTCATCCAGACTATCATACAAAGTCTGTATCGCATTCACATCTTCCTTGTTTTGTGTCTGCACCGCCATATCATCATAATATGTACTATAACAATAACGATACATAATAAATAATGCCAAAATTGGAAGGATATATGCCCCTTTTTTGTATTTCAATAATACAGTAAATATGAAAATCAATATAATAAATATAAAGGTAAATGGTAAAAACACCTCATATCCACTCGTCAATGTACGATTAAAAGAAAATGGATAGAATTGCATTGCACACCCTTTGACCTCATAACAATATTTCAAAATAAACACCAGCCAATATGCATGGACTATAGCGATATATTTAAGTGAAGAATAAAAGTATTGTTTGAATTCTTTCTCTTGCTGAATCAATATTACAGACAACATTAATATGATTGGTCCCAATGCCGGACCTACATAACGTGTATAAGTAAATGCACGGGCACCATTTGCCGTTCCACCGCTTCCAGATGCAATAATGTCTGCCGCATTACCCAACCATGTAACAGACATACCCAAAACAGACATGCCGACCCAGACAAAACCGAAAATTCCCATTAAAAGTACCATTCGTTCAAAAGCAGCATCCCGAATTGCTGTTTTTTGTGTAAAAACCACTTTTATTCTCTTAAAGCACATACAAATGAGCACTACAAATGCAACCATAAGAAATCCCGCTGAAATCATAGTCATCATATTGATCTGCCCTAATATAATATCCAACCATGCCTCTAACCTCTGTACTGTTCCTACATTTGTATGACTTGTCATATCAATACTGACAGATGCATTTCGAATGTTACTTTCTGTCCATGTACTTTTTTGATAAAACTTTACTAACCATTTTGCCACAGCCCCCATTCCTACACTGCCAACACAAAATAATGGTAAATTTACCAGACATTTCTGATAGAATAACGCATAAACAATTACTGCACCAATAACTGCTGCATAAAATATCACTGCTCTTGTATGAAGTGTCATAGAGTAGCCTAGTACAGTAGTAAGTAATAAAGTCCATAACATACACTTTTTCTTACTATCCTCATGCTGGTACAATTTTAAAAGTGCTAAAAGGATCAACCATGCTGAAAGTCCTAATAAATGCTCATTATAATAGACTGTCGCCCTAGTAACAAAGATATATCCTACTGCTACAGATACGCAAATACTCTTCCAGTCTTCTTTAATTTGGAACATTTCCTTCATGATATAAAAACATATAACCGCTACTAAACTTTCAGTTATAGCAAGTGCAATTAATGACGCTCGATAAACATCAATAGCACTATGAAAGATTTTAAATGCCCAACTTAGCAATGCACCTGTTCCAATTCCATAATACCCAGCCTGGGCCGTTACTGCACTCCAATCATATCCCGCTAACTTTGCAGCAATACTCATGGTTGATGTCTCATCTGATATTGTTCTTATAGTATCTGCATGCATGCAAAAAAGAATTCTAGGTATCAGTACAATGCCATATACAATCAAATATGGAACAACTCTTTTCCACCACATTTTTTTACTTTCCATGTCCGCCTCACATCTTAAAACTTACTTTTCAGCATCTTTATTCCTTCTTTCAACATATTATGTGAAAAAATGAAATTAACTCCTAAACTAACTCCCAAACTGATTAATGCGACTTTAATTGCCATAACAAACCAGGCCATATAGGATGTTCCATACATCTCAATAGAATGACATGCTATAATAGTTAAAATACAAATCATAACATCCACTATTACCTGTTTTACAAAGATGATAGGACTTCTGTATAAAATATTTTTTGACAAATAATACACAAAATAAATTGTCCTATAAGCCATGGCAATCAATGTTCCTACCGCAACACCTACGATATCAAACTTGAAGACCAGCAATACTGAAATGATAATATTTAATATCATCTCAATAATCGCACTTGTCTGTGTCTGTCTATAATGTCCGGCTGCCATCACCATAATGTTATATGGAAGCCTATAGCAATATGCCGCTTGTGCCATCATCAATACTGATGAAAATAATGGCAAAATATAATTTGCATCATTGACCCCTTTTGTATAAACCGTAACAAATGGTAAAACCAGGATTCCTGCACATGTAAACACCATAGTCACAACGGTATGGATTGTCCACTCAAAAGTAGAAAAGGTTCTGTCAAGCAACTCACTCTCCTCTTTTGCATACATATTTCCCAGCAGAGCCTGTATACCTGTTGTAAAGGATGTAACAATATTGGTTACACCTGTTGTAATATTATGGTATACGGAATAAATTGACACATTCTTTAATGTAGTCAGAATAGTCAAAACCACAACATCTGTATTATTACGCACGACAGTGGCTACATGCTGTGCTAAACCATTCCATTTCTGTTCAATTGGCTCTTTGTCTATTACAACATTTCTATCAATTTGATAATGTCTTTTTACATACCAGGATAATAGTAAAGGACGCATTACAAAAATTGCTGTTGCACATATTTCTACAATTTGAATGCCTGCCCCCGCCTTAATCAATAATGTTGCCACGATCAGATTTAGTGTATACGCTCCTATTTTCAATAACAGGTGTACATATGACTTTTGCTCCGCATTAAGCAAAATTTGATACGGCATTCCAAAATAGTACTGTGCAAAAGAGTTGACTGACAAAATTAAAATGATGGAAAATGTAAACCAAAAATCATATTTGTTGATCGTCACAAATGGATAAGCTATCAATAATACTACAACATAAATAGAAAACAACATAGCTACCCGCTTAAAAAAACGTTCTGCAGATATTACTATCCTGCTAATCTGTGCCTGATCTTCTTCCGCTATTGGTTTATATAGTGCTGACTGCACAACTGCACCTACACCCAGTTCCATCAAAGCTATAAATCCCAAAAATTGTGTAATAGATGAAATTAATCCATTCATATCCGAACCAAAATTGCTTAAAAATAATTTAGGTAACACAAATCCATATATCATTGTTACTAATTGATTCAGCACGGATGTCACTGTATTATATATTAATTTCTTCTTCCTCATTTTTCAAAACCTGCTTTTCTATTTTAGGTAGAGTATACGGTTCACCAAATATCTTATCCCACTTTTGTGGTCTAAACGGCGAAAAGCCATTTCCAGGCGTAAATGTCAATTCACCAAAATACGGTTTTCCATCTACCTCATACAAATCTACTCTTACAAAATCAAAATCTTCTGATAGCTTTTGGGCGATTTGTATCATTTCATTCAAACTTTTTGGACATTCCAATATTTTTTCCTCACTCTGCACGCCTTTTTCTAATTTAAGTTTATTCCAATTAATATCATACATCTGCTCTTTATGAGCAAATTGGCGGTTATAATGCACATGTATATACTTGGGTTGCCCATTATAGCAGAAAAATTTGTAATCAGTGATATCCGCATCTAACAATTTCTCACACATAATTCTAGGGTGTATATCCTTATATTGCCACTCTCCACGCATATAGTAATAATTTTCTTTTAACCAGCGCCTCATTAATTTGCGTTTTTTTTTCCAATCAATACTCCCTTTATCTGTGCAAATAATCACTTTCCCGGCACTATGATTAGGTTTTAACACAAATTTATCTGGCAATTTTTCAATATCAATTTCCATCGGATCATCATAAACTCCATACAACTCTATCAAATATTGTTTGCCAATTTTTTCTTCCACATATTGACGCACTTCATATTTATCCGCACACCTTGTATAAATCGGATTATGGTCATAGAATTTACGCCATTGAATTTTTTCATTGAATGTTGTTGGATTCTCTAAATTCAATATATAACCCAGTTTTTTATAAAATTGTTTTTTAACACTTTTTTCATAAAAAAGACAAACACTCATTTTCTTTTTTATAAACGACATATAATATAGCAAAGGTTGCTTCTCTATCCAGATATTTGGTCCTTTTTCCATTTGTTTTTCCCGCCTTTCAATCCAAAATAAGAACACTTCAAAAATGTTTTCCATGTGGGATGCATCTTAAAACTCTGCAAATATAACTTGTATGCATGCTCATCTTTACCTTCGATTCTCTTTGCATTACCCATTCGTTCCAAAAATCTTGCATGTATTCTTTTATCTGCATCAATATCAGCCTTGTACTTTTTATATATGGTCACAAATGCATCGTACTCATTTTGTCTTGAAGTAATACTATTAGATCCAATATAGGAATTCAAGACAATTTCATTTAGAAATGTCATTTTAAATCCCGCTTTTAACATCATCAATACAAAATCCCAATCCTGATATTTTTTTATATCAGGATCAAATTTTACCTTTTCAAAACAGGTTCGTCTAACCATTAGATTTGGAGTCGTAACACAATTCTTATATAAAACTGCCTTATATGTACATTTCTCTGGTTTCATCTTCTTTGAGGGATAAATCTTATATCTGGTCTTACTGTCTAAATAATAACGTCTCATACGCCCTGCTGAAAAGTCAGCTTGTTCATATTCTAATTGCGCCACTTGCCTTTCTAATTTATCAGGCAGCCATTCGTCATCACTATCCTGAAAAGCTATGATATCCCCTCTCGCCTCTTCTACTCCGCGATTTCTTGCTGCGCATGCCCCCATATTTCGCTCCATTTGAATACAGCGAATCCTAGAGTCATCAAACTTTTTAATAACTTCTAAAGTTTTATCATCTGAACAATCATCCACAATAATAATTTCAAAATCCTGATATGTCTGCTCCAAGATACTATTCACTGCCATTCCTATTGTCTTTTCACGATTATATGTTGGCATTACAACGCTGATCATCTTTTTCCTCCACACTCTATACTACTTTTCATAAGAACTCTTCTCCGGAAGAATTCTTTCAAAACTATTAATAACTTTATTTTTGATTATCTCGAATTTTTCTTCTCCACAATCATCATTCAAGCATATCAATTTATATTTCTGACTTTCAATATCTCTGTATACCTGTTCGCTATCATCCTTTATAAAGTATGCCTTTCCAATTCTATAACGATTATTCGGTACAAAATTACCCTTTAAAAGATTCCACATCCGAAAAACATACTGATTAACATCTTCTTTATCACGAAATCTGTGACTACAAGTTTTTTCTAATATCTCTGGTTCTCTTTCCCATAACTCCTCAAATGAAGATTTTAAATGTGGTAGTGCAAAATGCGGTGTAAGTAAGCCAAAAAAATTTGGAAATGGTAGATGATACATCAACCAATTATAAAAATAGTATGTTCCATATTTAGGTGTCAATATTTTGTTTTTTAAATTCTTTTTCATCTGATCTCTGGTATAATATTTTCCCATGAGATTTGTATTATTTACCAAAATATGTGAAAACACTTCGTTATGTCCACTACAACCTATTGGATATTCCATGAAAATATCTAAAGGTTTTCCATTTTGAAAAAACTCTTCTTCTTTTATATAATCCGTTATAAAAACATCATCGTTAAAATAGACAAATTGTTCACTTAAACCTTCAATTCTGTGAATATTCAACTCAATCGGATGTGAACTAAATGTCGGAAGATATTGTTTTGGTATATAATCTGTATGATTTACCATGTTCAACTTGGGATGTTTTGCATTCAACCATTCCGGACACTGTCCACAAGTTATAAAATGAATTTTATTTACCCATGGAGCAAATTTTTCTACTCCTCTAAACCAATATTTAAGATTGTCCCAGTCGCGGTAACGGCTCATACCTGCGTCCTGCTTATCCTGGGGCATGTATTTTGCTTTTGTTTTTTGCCATTCTTTATCATTTCCATCCACCCAAATAATAACAAAATCTATCTTATCCTTTCCCATTGCTTATCCTTCCTATAATTTTTGTATCCGATAAATACAGTTTCCATTCTTGTCTATATAATATATTTTTACATTGGATTTTGTTTTAAGCTTTTTAATCTTCATTTTAAAGGCACCATATATATTTGTTTTCGTACTATATTCACTCGTCTGTGACCCATGTTTTATGGTTGCTTTGATTTTTGTATTTGGGTTTGTAGTACCCTGAATAGTCTTGCTATTCTTTTTTAGTGTGTAAACACATGGATATACCTCTGCTGCAATCTTTTTGCATTTTGCACCATTATCCACTTTAATCTCTTTTGCTGATGTCTGATTACATAAACTATTGTTCTTTAAACCTGTAACAACTGCTTTGTTGGTAATATAAATTCCTCGCGTTTTATGCCCTGTTACTTTGTTTTTCTGCATACTTTTTACAGTAGATGCATCTACCAAAATTCCACGATTCTTGTTATTCTTTATTACATTATTATCCACTTTCATCGCACTAGCTTTCTTTTGTATACTAATCCCCTCATTATTGGATGCAACTGTATTCTCTGTAAGTGTTAATTTTACTTTATTCTCGCCTCGAATTCCTGCTGAGCGATTATTACTGATCATGCATTTGCTTACTTTCAGTGTTCCCATTTCCCCCTTTATGCCAAACAACATATTCTTTTTTATATTACTATTACTAATGCTTACTGTTGACTTTACCTCATATATACCATTTTTTTTATTTGCCTGAACAGTTTCCTTATTTAATGTAGCTTTGGAGTCAGCTAAATTATATCCATAAAGTTTATTGTTATTAACCTTGTTTCCTTCCGATTTAATAATTGTAGACTGTGAAAGATATATGCCGTTTTGAGCATTGCCTGTAATCGTATTATTAACTACGGATTTAGCTGTAGTATTAACCATAAGCATAATACCGTGATATTTGTTACTACTGATATTGCATTTGCGAATAATCATATTCGTTATGACTTTTTTCCCCAATGCCTTTTTTGTACCATTCTCTTTTTTATACTGACACTCTGCTGCAATACCATGGCGAAAATTATTTTTAATTGTGCAACCTATAATTGATATATTTGCACAATCCGTCTGACTGTTTTTTGAAAGAAAAACACTAACTCCACAAGATTTATTATTGCTTATATTGGCATGATTTATTTCTGCCGTAGCTCCTTCAATAATATCAATCCCCGCACCCTTCGTGTCATGGGTAGACTCTGTAAGATTAGTTGGTCCATTATTACAATAATTTCCCCCTGCTATCACTGCTTTCCCATTTTTTCCTGTAACGATCACTCCATTTTCTCCATTATAAGAACAATTACAGTTGTTTAGTAGTCCTACCGTTTTACAATTTTCACTTGCAATTCGCACCCCATCTTTTTTGTTGCTTTGAATACTGCAATCATTTGCTGTTACCGCAATCTGTTCAGCAACATTTGAACCATATAAAACCATACCATAGTTTTTATTACTTTTTACCACTGTGTTTTCTAATGTAACTCCCCCTGTCATCTCAAGACAAATTCCATTGATACCATTTGAATTTACTATGGAATTCTTAATATATGCTGTATTATCTGTCCCATATGCATATCTTATAACTCTAATTCCATTTTTACCATTATTCGATGATTCTGAATTATTAACTAAAAATTTTCTTACACCCTCTAATCGAATTCCTTCTCCACTGCATTTTGTAGCTTTAAGCTTATTAACATTTACATCTTTTATATTTTCAAAATCAAATCCACGGTTTGCCCCAGTTACAGAAACATTATTCAAAATTACCTGCTTAGAATTAAACAATTCTATCGCACTGCCTACACTTCCTATTATTTTCGCATTTTTTATACTTGCCGTTCCTGAATGGCAGAATCGAATTGCTGCTCCCGTGGAAGCTGTGTTGTTCCATGTTCCTCCATCTACGGTAATTCCTGTCAAAGATCCTTCCGATGTAAAAAGCATTCTCGGAGCACTCGCTTCACGTACATTTAACGTCGCACCTTTTGCCTCAATGGTTACATTGGATCTTGTAATTTCGCATCTACCTAAAGTATAACTTCCGCTTGGGATAATAACTCTTTCATTAGAAGTATCATTTACAACTTTCTTTAGTTCTGCTGTAATATCCTCTCCACTTGACACCTCTAACGTAACTGTTGCTCCTCCTGCTTTTACTACCTTTGACGGGGCCAACATTACTCCTAAGGTACACACAAAAGTCAAGGTTACCATCAATAATTTCCTGCTTTTTCCCATATTCATACCTCCTATCATAAATTTTTGTTACTTTTTTCTAATACCTCATTTAAAATAGCCGCGTACTTTCTTCCGATTACGGAATAATCCAGTTCTTTTGCCGATAGTTCCGCTTTTTTGGATAATTCTTCCCTTAATTCATCATCTTCAAGCAGGCTGACCAATCTTTTTCGAATTTGTTTTACATCTTTTTCTTTTGTGAGGTAGCCGTTTACACCATCTGTAATAATTTCTGCAATTCCACCCGAGTCGCTGGCGATTACAGGTAACCCCGATGCCATTGCCTCCATAATTGCTGTTGGAATTCCTTCTTTATCTCCATCCTTAGCTGTAATGGATGGTGCCACAAAAATATCTGCCGATGCAAAAATTGTCTTTAATTCTTCGTGATTTTTAGCACCAAGAAACGTTACCTGATCCCCTAATTTGCACGCCTGCGCTTCTAATTCCTGACGCATAGGACCGTCTCCTACAATTACCAGTTTTGCATCAAGTCCTTCAATTGCCTTTAAAAGATATGATACTCCTTTTTTCTCGGCTAATCTCCCCACAAAAAGGATTACCTTACTACTATTCTGGTTAAAGTAATTCTCCACACGATATTCCCTGCTAAAATTCTTGGTTTTGCATCCCATGGAAATAATGTCCAACTTCTTGTTCGGATATAGTTGTTGTATCACTCTTTCTAACTGACCGGATACTGCCGTAATATGCCCAGCCCGTTCCAAGGTTCTCCGTTTTAGGGTTTTTAGAATGCCTTTATTTAGTGATGTCACATCCCCCCCGTGTCCTGTTACAATATATGGGGTATGGAAGAATGACTGTACAATCCCCTGTGGAATTAACCAGTGTGCATGTACAATATCATAATCTTTCACTCTCTTCGCTAATTGTATATATAATGATATGAACAGAAACGGAACCAGCAGAATCCTGATTTTCTTTTCTTTAATCCTTGGTACAATAGCCCCAGGATAACATAATGTCTCCCACTTATGAATCGGAAAATAGTGATAACGGATAATATGTACTCCATTCATCTCTTCCTTCTTTTGTGCTCCAGGTGCTGCCGGTACCAATGCTGTGACATCAAAATATTCCGTTAATGCCTCCGACAAATCCAACACAAATCTTGGCTCCGTATCCCCTTCCCATCTTGGGAAAGTAGATCCGGTTACTAATAGTTTTTTCTTTTTTGTATTCATCTAACAGTACTCCCTGTCAATTTACTCTAATGAATTTTTATGACTCGTTTTTCTCCGAATCGTAATCTAACTTACGTACATGATATTGTATATCTTCTAACAACTTACGGTTAGAAGCGATAATATCCCCCATCAATCCTAATACCCAGACCAAAACACCAATAATAATCAACATAGATGCCAGTATCAGCGATTGCACATGACCTGTGCCGCTTCCCATACAAGTATAAACAATAAACCGGACTCCCAGTATTACACCACCCAACACAGGAACGGTTCCTAACCCCATAAAAAAAGCTAATGGCTTATACATTAAAAATGCTCTAATAATAGTTAGCATAGAACGTTTTACATATCCCATCATACTACTAAATAACCTGGATGGACGCAATTCTGCATTTGTCCGAATTGGTACAGAATCCATTGCCATTCTGCTTCTTCCCGCCTGTACAATTGTTTCCAATGTATAAGTATACTCATTTGTTACATTTAATCTCATAGCCGCATCTCTGCTGTATGCGCGAAAACCACTTGGTGCATCCGGAATGTCAGACTTAGAAGCTTTCCTAACAACCCAACTTCCAAAATGCTGCAATTTTTTCTTCAATGGTGAAAAATGTTCCGTCTGATCAATTGGTCTCTCTCCAATTACAATATCTGACTTTCCCTCTAAAATAGGACGCACCAGCTTTTCTATATCTTCGCCACAATATTGGTTATCTGCATCGGTATTAACAATAATATCTGCTCCATTACGCAAGCAGGCATCCAACCCTGCCATAAACCCTTTTGCCAGTCCTCTATTTTTCTTAAAGTTGACAACATAATTAACTCCCCAGTTTTTAGCCACTTCTACCGTATTATCTTTACTTCCGTCATTTATGATCAAGTACTCAATCGTGTCAATTCCATCTATATGTTTGGGTAAATCATTTAAAGCGATTTCCAGTGTCTCTGCCTCATTATAGCAAGGTATTTGTATAATCAGTTTCATTTTTTCCCTTTCTCTTTAATGTATGAACCATAATCATTTTCTGCCATATCATTATACCATGTTCAATCTGTTTTGCCTTACATTTGCACAATCACATTGTATTTTAACCCCAAGGCCTTATTATTTCGATATTCTCTGGTAGCAACTCGCCTTTTTCCACTTCATAATTAATTACTACATTATCAATGACTGTTTCTTTCTTCTTATCTGTTACAAGAACGTGAATATCTCCATCCAAAGCTTCTTCAGTTCCAACATCTTCAGAATCAAAGCCAATATTATTTAGTAATTTCTTATATAGTGGCACATCCCAGATAGCAGAATTATTCATTGTAATTACAATATTCCAATCCTTATCCGCTAACAGCATAAGATATGTATCCAGAGACGATTGTGATTTTAATAACTCTGTTTTATATAAAGCATATTCATCATAATCATTATTCCATTGTTTATAGGCACTATTATTACGTTGATCTTTGATTCCGTAATTCTCTGTTAAATATTTTCCCAAATAGGATGTTACTTTTTTTGCACCGGATGGATTCAAATGAGAATATCCATCTGAGCAGTCTGTGTCATAATCCACAATATTCATATCCAAAAAATTGATATAATCAACACCATATTCTTCTGCAATTGCTGCAACACGATGTGACTCCATTTGTTTCTTTTCATCCGCTGGGAACGGAAGATAGGTTAATAGCAACTGAATATTCCTGCTCTGACACTCCATAATAATCTTTTCTAAATACTGCACTCCATAATTGTTCCCTTCAAACATTTTCTTTTCAGATATTTTCTCTGTTTCCTGTGGTTTTGCAACTACTACCTTCGACTCTGCCCCTTTTTCTTTTGTATATTCAAACTTCCAATCTTCCTGTGTCAAATCATTCCATCGATTGTGATAGGTCGAAAACTTCCAAAGAAAATCCAGTTGTTTGTCTTCCGGCACCTGATCTTTAATGGTATCTATTTTGGTAGAAGACAAAGGAAAGGCATCCAGCGACAAATGTACCTGTTCAATACTCGTAGATGTCATCTTAGGTGTGCTGATTTTTGAACAATCCAACACAACCACATCAGGAACGGTATAATCCAATGCATTCATCAGTACCCAATATGTAGTAGGAATGGTATTTCCATGTCCACCAAAATTGTAGGAAACAATTCCATACTCTTTCCATAATTCCATCGGAAATATTCCTAATGCCGTATGACTATTTCCAATAAACAGAACCTGGTAGTCTTCATCCTGTTCAAAAAAGGGCATATATTTAACATCAGACGCTTTTCGCTCCACCAAGTGTGATACCACTCCCAGTGTACCACCACACAAGCTTACCACTAGTATCACACCCACAATTTTTCTAATCTTCTCTTTCATACTATCTGTCTTATCCTGTTTCAATACTATTCTTCATCCCAGACTACCACATCCATTTTTCTTGCAGGAGATGTGTTTTCCTTTGCCGGATACCCCATGATTAAAGTGGACCACACAATATGTGTCTTAGGTAATCCCAGTTCATCCAAAAATTCACGTATTTCTTCGTCATCGCTTAATGAACTTAATGCATTAATCCATGTGGAGCCAATTCCATAGGAATGCGCAGCAAGCATCATATTTTCGGCAGCACATGCTGCATCCTGAATGGTATTTTTGTTTCTTCGATCATTTGAGACTAAAATTACAACGTCGGGATTCCGGAAACCATAAAAGTCCACTTTCTGTTCTTTCGCCACACGATCTATTGTATTCCGAAGTTTCGCTATTTTCTTCCGATTTCTAACTACAGTAAAACGCCAAGTCTGAAGATTATGTCCATTTGGCGCATAGATTCCTGCTTTCACAATCATTTCGAGATATGCTTTTGGAATCCGTTCCTCTGTAAAATCCCTTACACTGTGCCTGGAGTAAATCATCCGAATCACATCATTCATAAGATTTTCTTCGCCCACCTCTTCCCAGAGCCTGTGCAGCGCTTTACGATTCAGTTTCTGCATACGGTTACGCGGAAGCCGATCAACCGGGATATAGACCTGTGGTAATTTGTATTTTTCCATTCTACTAGCTAAAAATTTAGTAAGCTGTTCTTGATTCACAGAACCTTTTTCAGCAACCATGTATAGTATAGGTACTTGTCCTAGTATTCCATCCGGATCCGGCACGCCGATGCATGCACACTCTTTGATTTTCTCATATTCCTGTACGATATTTTCCACTTCAATTGGGGAAACCTTCTCACCTCCTACATTGATAATATCATCTGCGCGCCCCAGCATATAGACATAGCCTTCATCGTCTGTGTATACCATATCGTTTGTATAAAGCCAGCCATCCACTAAAGTCTTCTCATTTTCCTCTGGAAGATGATAATATCCTTTCATCTGCATCTTGCCCTGCAACACCATGCGTCCTGCGGTATTGATATCTTTTGCCTCGATGGTTTTTCCTTCCATATCAACGACTTTTAGTTGTATTCCATCTGCCGGTTTCCCCAGTGAAGCCAGTTTATCCTGCCGTTCTGTCACATTTAAAAAAATAGCTCCTCCTGTCTCTGTGGAACCCCATGTGTTATAAATCGTGGTATTTGGAAGGAGCTTGGTTAGTTTCTTCTTCATATCACAACTCAAAGAACCTGCTCCAAATTCAATGTAGCGTAATATACCCAAAATTTCTGCAAATTTATCCTGCATTTGACGATACACTAATTCAATCGAAGCAGGCACGCTGACCAATGCTGTACATTGAAAGGTATTAATATTGTTCTCTAAATCTTTTGCAAAAGTAAATCCATTCTGAATAATTACAGTTGCACCGATATACAGTGCACAACGCAATACACGCATACCTACAGAATGATTCATCGGCAATGGAATGAGAACCACATCATTCGATTCCATACCAACACCGTGCCAGGTATTCAGTGTACTTGCAAGCAGATTCTCATAAGCCAGCATTGCGCCCTTAGGAACTCCTGTAGTTCCTGTTGTAAACAGCATTTCTGCTATCTCTTCCATTTCACGTCTCTCATAAGAAATTTCTGTTCCCCTTTCAATTGCTTCTGTTGTAGCAGATTCTTCAAAAATTTCTCTCAGGGATTTTTTCTGAGTATTTTCTGGTTGGATACGCCCATCTGTAATCAGCAGTTGTGGCTGTATAAAATCAATCAAATCTTTGATATTATCCTCTTTTGCTGCCTTATCGATAGGTATGGATACAGCTCCAAGATACTGGATTCCTAAATATGCAATCACATAATCCACTTTTGACACAGCAGACAACATTACTTTATCACCTTTACCGATAGCATATTCATTTTTCAGAATTCCGGCCACTGCCTTCATACGTTCACAGACTTCCCCATAGGTTAAACGGTTTGCTTTAAATGCAACACATAATTTCTCTGGTGTCTGTATTCCATGTTCTAACACTGCTTCTACAATTGTCTGGTTCATTTTGTATCTTCCTCCGATTCTTATCACCGATAACCGATGTTAGATTAGCCCTGTAAACGCTCTACCATCTTTGCAAGACCTGCAATAGAATTAAAATTTTCTTCAACAATTTCTTCATAAGGAATGGTAATTCCAAATTCCATGGTCAATGTTGCAATAATTCCTGTTAAGGTTAAAGAATCCAGAATCCCATCATCCACTAATGAATCTGATGCCTCAAAGTCCACCTCTGGAAACTCTGTTGTTAATAATTCTAAAATTTTTTCTTCCATATCCTTGTTCTCCTTTATTCTTGTAAATTTTCATATTTAATAATTCATGTATACAAATGCACTTGCATCATATTCTGAACCATATACACCAAATAGCATTACTGATACAAATGCCACTACATAAAATCCCCATCTAAAAACCAAATTCCAGTGCGATATCCGTTTCCTGAGACTTCCATTTTTCTGAAGAATACTTACTCCCCACAGCACTCCAACACTTATGGTCATCAGATTAAAATTAGCTGTATCCAGACCAAGATTATAGAGTGTGCCATCTGCTAACTGCCATATATTCGCAGATGTTACCATGGTCTTCAAAATATTCCAGGACACTTTCAAATCCCCCGGAACGGTCAGAAGCCTTCCAAAACAGAACAATAAAAAGGTGCGAACCATCTGAAATCTTGCCCAGGATGTTGATTTTGTGTTGATATGTAAAAATTGATTCAGTTTCTTTATTTCCGGCGCAAATACTGTAGAGATAATAATCAACAGTCCCCAGTAAATCCCCCATACCAGATACGGTATTCCCGTACCATGCCATAATCCTGTCAGAATCCATACCACCGATAATGGAACAACTGCCATAACTGCCTTTGCCACACGGTTGCCACAGCGTTTCTTAAACCATGCACTAGCTTTAATCATGCATGGAGATATTACTAACGGCATATAAATATAATCCTTAAACCATGTTCCAAGTGTAATGTGCCATCTTCTCCAGAATTCTGCCGCACTTTTTGAAAAGAATGGATGATTAAAATTCTCATCAAGATTAATACCAAAAATCTGTGAGACTCCTCTGGCAATATCCATGTATCCAGAGAAATCGCAGTAGAGCTGTACACTTGCAAGCACAACTCCTGTTAACAGAACAGCTCCACCATAGGAAGTATAATCACCCAAAATGGTTCCTGTCACAATTGCCACTCTGTCCGCAATAACCATCTTTTTGAAGTATCCCCATAGCATCAACTGCACACCATAACACATATTTGTGTAATCAAAGGAATGTCCCTCTGTAAGCTGCGGTCCTAGCTGTTTATGTCTCGAAATTGGACCCTGTAATACTTTAGGAAAATACAACACAAACAATGCCAGTTTGAAGTAATTTTTCTCCGCTTGGTCTCGTTTCCAATATATGTCCGCCAGATAACTGATAATGGAAAAGGTATAATAAGAAATACCTACTGGTATTACAAAATAGCTGATATTCCATCCTGCCAAAGAATAGCACTTTGTAAAAACCAGAAATCCAGCAATAATAACTATTGCAATGGATAAAAACAATCTTCTTTTTTTTCTATCTGCAACTTCCGTTCTTTCAATTAGTATTCCCGCTATGTAGGCAATTAAGGTTGTGACTAATACCATCGCCAGTATTTCCATACCGCCTAATGCATAGAACACAGCACTCCCTAACAGAAGTACAATCCATCTCCAATTTTTAGGAATACAAAAGTATAAAATTGCTAATACTAGAATAAATATAAAAAAGTATATTGATACAAATGTCATTTTTCTCCCTCATGTTGTGCCGGAGCAATATTATGTATTATAATATCATAGTTGCAAATTGCAGTCAACTTTTCTCATTTCTCAACTTGTTTTGAATCTTATTGCACTCAATAATTGGATTTTTTCCCTCTGCAATAAAGTTTTCTTTTATTTTACCTTGTCACAAAAAAACTAGGAAAACGCTGATTAATTCATGCATTTCCTTGTGATTTTTGTTCTAATATAGGTGTCAACTGAAAGGTCGTATACCTATGAATCAACTAGCATTTTCCAATATGGAATACTCCAACTACAAGAAGGAAAACAAGCGTGATTCTGAAATAGTTCAGACAAAGAGGGGCAATGAATGATACTTCGGAATGAAGAGGTACATGCCGGTGTTGATGCTGAAAGTGGATATGTTCACACAATAATCGCTACATCTGCAAATATACATGATGTTTCAGAAACAGCAATCTCATCAAAGAAGATGATGAGTTAGTATATGGTAACTCCGAATATCTTGGAACGTTAATCACTCTGCAATTAAGAACGCTGAAAAGAAATCCAGTATTGAGTTCCGAACAAAAAATGGGATACTCAAAAGTTGTATATCATCATGGAATCGTAAAAAACATGCATTGATTCCATATATTATTTGCCAGTGCCAACCTATCAATGTTTAGCAGAGATGGCAGAATAAAGGATTTTACAGGGTGTATAGTGTAGTTGCGCCCATTTTGAGGAAATTACCTTGAAAATGATAAAAAGCCAGAGGATATAGCACTGAATTTTCCCTGGCTTTAAATTCAACAAATTTAGTACGAATTATTTTTACCGGGAGTATCCCAAAGTTTGTGTAAACCTCCAAACTGA
>OIXH01001456.1_pt1 | contig 26547 bp, 23 predicted proteins | sample 1587741 | NCBI WGS metagenome assembly OIXH01 (sample SAMEA3888916, study PRJEB22519) | human gut metagenome | biome: human gut; feature: human-associated habitat; material: faeces | place: Denmark | collected 2011 | reverse complement strand
TACAAACGAAAGATATGTATATATTTCTTCTATCATAGGAAAATGTGTAAATAAGAATAAAAAGAAACAGCTTACAACATCTGATAAAATCGATAAAATCGTAACAAACAGATGGGCTGCACTTCCTATTTTTGCAGTAGTAATGTTTGTAGTATATTATGTTTCAGTTACAACGGTAGGTTCAATACTTACGGATTGGACAAATGATACATTGTTTGGTGAATGGATTGTTCCGGCAGCACAGACATTTTTTGCTGATACGTTAGGCTGCGCTGACTGGCTGACAGGACTTATCGTAGACGGTGTAATTTCCGGTGTCGGTGCAGTACTTGGTTTCGTGCCACAGATGCTCGTATTGTTCATATTCTTAGCATTCCTTGAGTCATGCGGATATATGGCCAGAGTAGCATTTATCATGGATAGAATTTTCCGTAAGTTTGGTCTTTCAGGAAAATCATTCATTCCTATGTTAATCGGTAGTGGTTGTGGAGTTCCCGGTGTTATGGCATCAAGAACTATCGAGAGCGACAGAGATCGTAAGATGACAATCATGACTACAACATTTGTTCCTTGTGGAGCAAAATTACCTATCATTGCCATGATCGCAGGTGCATTCTTCGGAAATGCAGGATGGGTTTCATGGAGTGCTTACTTCGTAGGCGTAGCAGCAATTATCTGCTCAGGTATTATATTAAAGAAAACAAAAATGTTCGCAGGTGATCCGGCACCATTCGTTATGGAGCTTCCTGCATACCATATGCCAACAGTGGGAAATGTACTCAGAAGCATGTGGGAAAGAGGATGGTCTTTCATCAAAAAGGCCGGAACAATCATTCTTTTATCTACTATTATATTATGGTTCCTTATGAGCTTCGGATGGGCTGATGGCGGCTTCGGAATGGTTGAAGAATTAAATGATTCAATACTTGCAAAGATTGGTACTGCAATAGCATGGATATTTGCTCCGCTTGGATGGACACAGGGTGGAGATGGCTGGAAGATGGCAGTTGCAGCTATCACAGGTCTTATAGCAAAAGAAAACGTAGTAGCTACATTTGGTATGTTATATGGTTTCGCAGAAGTTGCAGAAGATGGTGCAGAAATCTGGGGTAACCTTGCAGCAGCAATGACACCGATTGCAGCATACGGATTCCTCGTATTCAACCTGTTATGCGCACCTTGCTTTGCAGCAATGGGAGCAATCAAGCGTGAGATGAACAATGCAAAATGGTTCTGGTTTGCAATTGGATACCAGTGCGGACTTGCATATATAGTTTCACTTTGCATCTACCAGATTGGTACTCTGTTCACAGCCGGAAAATTCGGTATCGGAACAGTTGTTGCATTTCTCTGTGTGATTGCATTTATCTATCTGTTGTTCCGTCCTTACAAAGAGAGCGAAACATTAAACGTTGGCGTAAAGGCAACAGCAAGATAGTTTTAGAAACTGTTTGGGTCTTTTAAAAAAGGAGTGACTGTCATGGGAACATTTGTTGTAGGAGCTGTTTTACTTGCAATTGTAGCACTTATTGTGAGAAGTATGATAAAGGCGAAAAAGGCGGGGAAATCTCTCCAGTGTGGTGGAGATTGCAGCCATTGTGGTGGTCATTGTCATTAAAAAGAAATCTGAAAAGGAAAGAACCATTGTTTTCGGGCAATGGTTCTTTTTTCGTGCATTTTTATTTATATGTAAGAAAACAGGTTCATCGGGGCATACTGTAAAAAACGGTTTTACAGGAGGAAAAAGATGGATAACCGGGAAAAACAAATGCGCCCGTTTGGAATGCGCGATAAGATTGGCTATATGTTCGGAGACTTTGGAAATGATTTTACATTTATTTTTGCGACGTCATTTCTGATGATTTTCTATACAAAGGTGCTTGGAATCAGCGGCGGTGCTGTCGGGACGCTGTTTTTAGTGGCGCGGTTTGTGGATGCTTTTACCGATGTGACGATGGGGCGGATTGTGGATACCGCACCTGCGGCTAAGGATGGCAAATTCCGCTGCTGGATTCGCAGAATGTGCGGTCCGGTGGCACTTGCGAGCTTTTTGATGTACCAGACGGCGATGGCAGGGGCACCGATGGTCTGGAAAATCATCTATATGTATGTGACGTATATTCTCTGGGGAAGTATTTTTTATACGGCAATCAATATCCCTTACGGTTCGATGGCATCCGTTATTACAACAGATGGAAGCGAGCGCACGGCATTGTCGACGTTCCGTTCTGTCGGAGCGGCGCTTGCAGGGCTTGTAATCGGAGTTGCCACGCCGTTTTTTATCTACGAGACGGATGCAAACGGGAATCAGGTGGTGCGTCAGGGAGCAACATTTACCATTGTGGCGGGTGTTTTTTCCCTGCTTGCGATTTTATGTTACCTTATCTGTTATGCGATGACGACAGAGCGTGTTGTGCCGAAGCGCAAAGGACGGGAGCGGCTTAACTTTTCAAAGACACTCGGGATGCTGTTGAAAAGCCAGTCTCTGCTTGGCATTATCGGAGCGGCAATTTTCCTGCTGTTAGCGCAGTTTTTGGTCAGCTCTTTGAATAATTATGTGTTCCCGGAATATTATAAAAATGCAGGTGGTATTTCTGCGTATACCATGATAACCACGTTTGTGGCATTGTTTCTCGTGGCGCCTTTTAGTGTGAAGCTGTCAAAGCGTTTCGGAAAAAAAGAAGTGGCTGCGGCAGGCATGCTGCTGTCCGGCATTGTCTATCTGCTGATGTATTTTTTCAGACTTTCCAATATGTGGGCGTATCTGGTACTGTCCGGTATCGGGTATCTTGGACTTGGGTTTTTTAACATGGTTATCTGGGCAAATATTACAGATGTCATTGATGAGCTGGAGCTAAAAACCGGGCAGCGCGAGGATGGCACTGTGTATGCCGTCTACTCTTTTGCCAGAAAGGTCGGGCAGGCTTTTGCCGGAGGTGCGGGTGGTTTTGCATTGGAAATCATTGGATATCAGTCGGCGGCAGCGGTACAGACACAGACAGTCATACAGAAGTTATATACGGCAGCGACGCTGATTCCTTCCATTGGCTTTTTTATCGTGGCGGCAATCCTGTGGTTTCTTTACCCGCTTGACCGTGAAACCGTGGCACAGAATGAAATGCGGCTGTTAGAACATCGTGCAGAAAAATAAGAGGTATTTATTTTCTTTCCAATGTGTGATACTCTATAACTGATGGCCCTGGCGGGATAGAAAGAATGGAGTAGAAGCATGGACGATTTAAACGTAGTAGATTTCAATAAAGAAGAGAATGAGACAAAGACCGAAGTGACGGAGGAACTCCGGGAAGAAAACGGGACAGAGAAGAAAGAAAAGAAAGAGGAGCCGCATTCTGTACTACGGGAACTGTTAAGCTGGGTACTTACGTTTGCAGTGGCGATTGTGGCAGCTCTTTTTATTAAATACTGTCTGATTATTAATGCGGATGTACCGACCGGTTCCATGGAGAATACCATTATGCCGGGAGACCGCCTGATTGGAAACCGTCTTGCGTACCTGAAAGAGGGACCGCAGAGGGGCGATATTGTGGTATTTCATTACCCGGACAATGAAAAGGAGCTTTTCGTGAAGCGTGTCATCGGGCTTCCGGGCGAAAGTGTGCATATCGAGGACGCAAAGGTCTATATTGACGGCGTGGAATTAGAGGAGCCGTATCTGAAGGAGGAGTGGACCATTGCGACGGGAACGTATGATTTTGAGGTGCCGGAGGACTGCTACCTGATGCTTGGCGATAACCGGAATAACTCAAAGGATGCACGTTACTGGGAGAATAAGTATGTAAATATTGACAAGATTCTGGGAAAGGCATTGTTTATTTACTGGCCGTTTTCGGATTTTGGCAGTCTGAATGATTAAAAACTGTGCTTGGGGGAAGGAATATGATAACATTTCTGGCAAAATTTTTTGTGCGGGAACAGGAGGAGAAATCTGCGGTGCGTCAGGCGTATGGAACGCTCTGCGGCATTGTGGGAATCTGTCTGAACATTCTGCTTTGTATTGGCAAATTTATCGCAGGAACAATCAGTAATTCCATTGCCATCACGGCGGATGCGGTCAATAATCTATCGGATGCAGGGTCTTCCGTGGTGACTTTATTGGGATTTAAGATTGCCGGCACAAAGCCGGACCCGGAGCATCCGTTTGGGCACGGAAGGATGGAGTATCTGTCGGGACTTGCGGTGGCAGCCGCCATTTTAATTATGGCATATGAGCTGATTCGGGATTCCATCGGAAAGATTCTGCACCCGGAGGAGACAGAGTTTTCGCCGTTGATTGCGGGTGTCTTGATTGCCTCCATTCTGGTAAAACTCTATATGTACTATTATAATAGTACGATTGGGAAGCGGATTGATTCTGCGGCAATGCGCGCAACGGCAATCGACAGCCTTAGTGACATGTGCGCCACAACGGTGGTTTTAATTGCCTCCATTGTCGGGTATGCGACAAAGCTTCACATCGACGGCTGGTGTGGCGTACTGGTGGGCTGCTTTATTTTTTATGCGGGAATTTCTGCGGCAAAAGAGACCCTAAATCCGCTTCTGGGGCAGCCACCCGAGGATGCCTTTGTCAATCGGATTTATCAGATTGTGATGGGACACGATTTGGTGTGTGGTGTGCATGATTTGATTGTGCACGATTATGGCCCCGGCAGAAAGATGATTTCGCTTCACGCAGAGGTTCCGGCGGACGGGAATCTGCTTGAGATTCATGACATTGTAGACCATATCGAAAATGACCTGCGGGAGGAGCTTGGATGCGATGCCACCATCCACATGGACCCGATTGTGACGTCTGATGTACATATTTTGGAGCTGAAACAGGAGCTTATGGAGATAGTAAAACAGATTGACGGGATTATTTCAGTTCATGATTTCAGAGTTGTAGAGGGACCGACCCACACGAATCTGATTTTTGATACGCTTGTGCCGTACAAATTCCGGCTGAGCGATGAAGAGCTTGTCTCGGCAATCCGTGAGGCGGTAAAAGAAAAGATGGGAAGCCAGTATTTTGTGGTGACCAAAGTGGATAAAGATTATACGGCAAAAAAATAAAACGGTGGAACTGTACCCTTTAAGGGCAGCTCCAGTGTATGAAAAAGCTGCGAACCCGTGCGGGAACGCAGCTTTTGTTTATTCATACCGCAGTGCGTCGATAACTTCCATCTTCGATGCCTTGTTCGCCGGGTAATATCCGAAGAACACACCGGTCAACATCGAGAAGAATAAGGACAGCAGGATTGCTTTTACGGAAGGATGCACGGACATAATGATATAGCTTGAGTATTCGGAATAAAGATTTTGAATCAGAAATTCCGCAGCTTTTCCGAGCAGGAAACCGTTTAGGATTCCAAGCGCAATTCCAATCAGACCACCGATGATACATAATACGATTGCTTCGATGACAAATTGCATCCGGATGGTGCTGCGCTTTGCACCAAGCGCCATGCGGATACCGATTTCTCTTGTGCGCTCCGTGATGGATACGAGCATGATGTTCATGACACCGACACCGCCAACAATTAAGGAAATGGCAGCAATGCCGGAGACGGCTACGGTAATGACGTTGATGACCGTGTTAATCATGCCAAGGTCGGAGGACATATTGTAGACGGAGACATTGTAATCCGGATTCTGTGCGTATTTGGCATCAAAAAATGCCGTGATATCTTCGGTTGCCTGGTTAATATCAGCTAATGGCTGTAGTAAAATATTGAAGTAGTCGTAGCCGGTCTGTTCACTGCCCTGTAATTTAAAACAGGTCTGAAGCGGAATGAAAACCTGTGTGCTGCGGTCTTTTTCCGGGATGGACGTATCAATTTTTCCAAATAAAGCAGCATTGTATTCATAGACTCCTACGACTGTAAAATCATAAGAAGTTCCATCGGAGGCGGTAAAGGAAACCTGTTCTCCGATGGGGTCTTCTCCCTCAAAATAGCGTTCTGCCATGGTGTCTGCGATAAGGCAGACATTTTTTTTGCCGGAATTATCTTTTGCGGTCAGATTTCTGCCTGCGTGCATCGTGAGTTTCACGTATTCGAGATTTTCCGGTGTCACACCCTGGACGGAGACATTTGCGTAGAGGTCGGCACTTTTTTTGAACTGGCCGTCTGCAAAATAGCTGCTCGCTGCGATGCCGGAAACTTCATCCGGGTAGGTTTCGATGAGTTCATCAATCATCTCCTGCGTGACATAATCACTGTCTTCCATTTCCGGCGCTTCCCAGTCATCCCAGTTGTCATCCTCCGGGTAGCGCGGCGATAAGTAAGCGGAAATTGTGTTTCCACCGAGAGAATTTAAGGTAGAGGTCAGCGTGGTCTGGATAGAACTTCCGATGGTTGTAATCGTAATGACCGCACTGATTCCGATAATAATTCCGAGCATTGTGAGTATGGAGCGCATTTTATTGCTGAAAATGCTGGTAATCGCTTCTTTGATATTTTCTAGGAACATTTCTGCGCACCTCCGTTATCTGCCACGATATTGCCATCTAAGAGCGTAACGATACGTTGTGTTTCATGTGCAAGCTCCTGCGAGTGGGTAATCAGGACAATAGTTTTGCCCTGTTCCTCGTGCAGCCTGTGAAACAAATCCATAACCATATGTCCGGTTTTGGAGTCTAAGGCACCGGTCGGCTCATCGGCAAGGATAATGGCAGGGTCGTTAATCATGGCGCGGGCGATTGCCACACGCTGTTTCTGACCGCCGGAGAGCTCGTTGGGACGATGGCCGGCACGTCCATCCATATCCACCATCCGCAACATCTCCATCGCGCGTTCCTTCTGATTTTTCTCACGGATGTCGCTGTACATTAACGGAACCATTACGTTTTTTAAGGCGTTGGCACGCGGAAGCAGATTGAAATTCTGGAAAACAAAGCCGATTCTGCGGTTTCGTATCGCACTGCGGACCTCATCGCTCATACTGCCCACATCCTGGCCTTCGAGGGAATACATCCCGTCTGTCTGGCGGTCAAGCACGCCGATAATATTCATTAAGGTACTTTTGCCGGAGCCGGACTCGCCGACAATCGAGACAAATTCGCCCTGATGTACGGTAAGATCGATGCCGTGCAGGATTTCAAGTTCATTTGGTTTTCCTTCATAATATTTTTTTACAATATGCTGCATGGAAATGACTGGTTCGCTCACGGTGTAACCTCCGTTTCTGTGCTGTCGTCAACATTTTCTGTGTTGTCGTCTGTACTTTCAGCGCTGCTTCCAGCACTTTCCGTGCTGTCATCGGCACCTGTGGTCAGGGACTGCTCGGAATAAAGCTGCTCCGGGGAGAAAATCTGTCCTTCGGTGACAGAGCCGCTGTAGTCGTAAATGAGCATATCACCCTCTTTTAAGTCACCGCCTGTAATTTCGGTGTAATAGTCGACTTCCTCGCCGCAGACAATGTTTTTGCGGACAGCCGTTGCGGTTCCGTCATCGTTTCCAACGGCTACAAGGACGTAATTGCTGCCGTCGTCGTCAAGCCGGATTAAATCGTAAGGCACGGCGAGAACAGAGCCTTTTTCCTGTAAAATAATGCGTGCTTTGGCGCTCATACCGACTAAGAGCTCGGTGTTGTCGATGGAAATTTCCGCAGAGTAGCTGCCGGTGGTGCCAGTCTCTCCGGCGGACTGGTTTTTGACACGGACAACACGGGTAACGGTACCGGAGATTTCTTCTTCTCCTGTGGCGTCTGTAGTGATGACTGCCTTCATGCCTTCCTGTAATTTTAAAATATTGGCTTCCTCAACGTCTACGGTAACTTTTAAGGCGCTGGTGTCCTCAATGGTAATCATCGTGGCTCCGGCGGTGTAATTGTCACCGACAGATACGTTGACGGCAGTTACCACGCCGCCGCATGGAGCGGTAAGCGTGCAGTCAGAAAGCTGTTTTTGGAGATTATCAAGCTTCTCTGACAGACTACCGTTGTCATCTGACTGATATTTTTCCATATTGACGGCATTCTGGGCGGAAGAGACGGTTCTTCCTGTGGAAGTTGCCGTGTCGGAGTAGCTTTCCTTTGCACTTTCAAGGGCGGTACTTGCGGATTTCATGGAAGCATCGTAAGCATCAAGTTCCGACTCAAGCGTTGTAATCTCAGCCTGAAGGCTTGTGAGGGAAGCCTGTGCCTTATCGTAGGCATCCTGCTTCCCTGCCTGCGTGCTTAATGCGGCATCGTAGGCTTTCTTCAGCTTCTTATCATCCGGGTTGGTGGTATAGGCGGTCTTGGCAGACTCTGCTGCGGTGGAAGCCTTTTGCAGTTCCTTTGCAGCGGTTTCAACGGCTTTTTTTGCATCCGGAAGGGCACTGTTTTTCTTGTCAAGGGATTCCTTGCGTTCGTTGTAATTATTCTGTGCAGAATTATAATCATTCTGTGCAGAATCGATGGCGCTCTGTGCACGGGCGAGGGCAGTGTTCTGGTCTTCTACAGCCTGATTTAAGCTTTCGCTTTTCTGCGCTGCCTCATTTTTTGCGATGGCATCGGCATTGGAAATGTCTGTGCCAAGGGAAGCAATTTCTTTTTCCAGATCGGTCGTATCAAGTGTCACTAATGGGTCTCCGGCGGAAACGATATCGCCCGGCTGTACGGACACGGAGGTAACTTCGGCGGAGGCAATCGACATGACATTTGTCTTGCTCGCCCCGGACACGGTTCCTTTCATCGAAATGGAATCGGACAAATCACGTTTTGCCACCGGTTCGATTTCTACGGTATTGGCTGCCATCTCAATCTGGCTGCCCATACGTTTTAAAGAGGTACTCACAATGCCGATGATAAGGGCAAGCACAATGAGAATTGGTATCCATAGTTTCTTTTTCTTCTTTTTGGGTGTATTGTCTTTACTCATGGGAATCTCCTTTGGTTGTAATTATTTTCCATCTGCGATTGTAGCACATATTTTTGGAAAAGGAATTACATTCATGAAACCTTAATAATTCTTTTAAGTTTCGTTCAGGTTTTGAAATGAGAGAAAGGTTCTGGAAAAAACGGGCTTGACATCACGGACAAAAGTGCTATACTTTGGACTGTAAAAAGAATAGTTCTTCAGGGCAGGGTGCAATTCCCTACCGGTGGTAAAGCCCACGAGCCGCAAGGCATGATTCGGTGTGATTCCGAAGCCGACAGTACAGTCTGGATGAAAGAAGAAAACATAAAAGAACCAATCTGGTTTACTTGCTCTGGAATTTTTTTATTCCAGAGTTTTTAATTTATAGGAAATACCTATCATAACATAAATACCCGGTGATTGGTTTTAAGCGGATAGAAAAAGCCCTGAAGGAAAAAATTGTTTCCTTTGGGGCTTTTTGTGTGCGACAGGTGCACACTTATTTCAAGAAAGGAGCAGGTCATGCAGGATGAAGAATATATGCGGATGGCGTTAGAGCTGGCCGCACGCGCAAAGGGATTTACCAATCCAAATCCGATGGTGGGAGCCGTCATTGTGAAGGATGGCAGGATTATCGGAACGGGCTATCACAGAAAATGCGGAGAGCTTCACGCGGAGCGTAATGCCCTTGCAGATTGCAGGGAGAGAGGCGAGGATGCCACGGGGGCGACCCTGTATGTCACGTTGGAGCCCTGCTGTCATTACGGGAAGACGCCGCCGTGTACGGAAGCAATTCTTGAAGCAGGAATCTCCCGCGTGGTGGTCGGATGCGGGGACGCAAATCCGCTTGTCGCAGGAAAAGGCATTGCAATTTTAAGGGAGCATGGCGTGACGGTGGACGAAGGTGTGCTCGAAGAGGAATGTCTGGCATTAAATAAAATATTTTTTCATTATATGAAGACGAAGCGTCCGTATGTGGTTTTTAAATACGCGATGACGATGGACGGAAAGATTGCAACCGTAACCGGTGCCTCGAAGTGGATTACCGGGAGTGCCGCACGGGAGCATGTGCACTGGATGCGCCATGAACTGATGGGAATTATGGTGGGAATCCGCACGGTAGAACTTGACGACCCGATGTTAGACTGCCGGATTCCGGGGCTAAAAAGCCCGGTGCGCATCGTCTGTGACAGTAGGCTTCGGATATCGGAGGAAAGCCGCATCGTAAAGACGGCGGAGACAAACCGCACCATCATTGCCACCTGCTCGAAAGATGCGGACAAACGGAACCGGCTGGAAGAAAGACATTGTGAAATTCTTGTCACAGAGGAAAAAAAAGGGCGCGTGGATTTAAATGAGCTGATGGAAAAACTTGGTGCGATGGGAATTGACAGTATTTTATTGGAAGGCGGAGCAACGCTTGGCTGGGAGGCATTAAAAAGCGGTGTGGTAAATGAGGTTCACACATTTCTTGCCCCCAAAATATTCGGCGGCGCCACGGCGCCCGGTCCGGTCGGCGGATGTGGAGTTAATCTGCCGGATGAAAGCATTAAATTGCGGCGGAAAAACTGTCAGTGGTTTGGAGACGATTTGTTAATCGAAAGCGAGGTGGTTTCTTGTTTACCGGAATCATAGAAGAAGTTGGAACGATAAAACAGGTGAGGCAAAACGGCGCTTCAGCGGTACTTACCATCGGGGCACAGAAAGTGCTTACGGATGTAAAGCTTGGAGATAGCATTGCGGTAAACGGAATCTGCCTGACGGTGACCTCGTTTGGAGCGGATTATTTTACGGTGGATGTCATGCACGAGACGCTGCGGCGTTCCTCCATCGGGGCGGCAGCCCGCGGCAGCCGCGTAAACCTGGAGCGTGCAATGCAGATGGGCGGGCGCTTCGGCGGTCATATCGTAGCCGGGCACATTGACGGTACGGGAACGGTGACGGCGATAAAACAGGATGCAAACGCCGTCTGGTATACGATTGCGGCATCCCCGCAGATTCTTCGGTATATCGTCGAAAAAGGCTCGATAGCCATTGACGGAATCAGTCTTACGGTGGCGGCGGTGACAGACAGCGATTTTTCGGTGTCGGTGATTCCGCATACAGCGGCAAATACCACACTGTCCGAGAGGAAATGCAAGGATACGGTCAACCTCGAAAACGACTGTATCGGAAAATATGTGGAGCGGCTGCTTTTGGGGAAACCCGAAGAAGCGGAAGAAATAAAGTCCGCCGGGACGGCTTCGCAGGGCATCTCAAAAGAATTTTTACAGAAATATGGTTTTTAGGGGAGGAAAAACAGATGGAAGAGCAGAAGGAATTTGGAACGGTGGAACAGGCGTTAGCGGATTTAAAGCAGGGAAAAATCATTGTCGTGACAGATAATGAGGACCGCGAAAACGAAGGCGATTTTATCTGCGCCGCCGAGTTTGCCACCACCGAGAATGTGAATTTTATGGCAAAATATGCCAAAGGGTTAATCTGTATGCCAATGTCGGAGGAACTGTGTGCAAAGCTGATGTTTCAGCAGATGGTGCAGGAAAACACGGACAATCATGAGACAGCATTTACCGTTTCGGTCGATTATGTGGGTACAACCACCGGAATTTCCGCAAAAGAGCGGAGCATGACAGCGATGCAGTGCGTAAAAGAAGACGCGCGTCCGGAGGATTTCCGAAGACCGGGACATATGTTTCCGCTTCGTGCGAAAAAAAACGGTGTGCTTGAGCGGGAAGGACATACGGAGGCAACGGTTGATTTGATGCGGCTTGCCGGGTTAAAGGAGTGCGGACTCTGCTGTGAGATTATGCGGGATGACGGAACGATGATGCGGACCCCGGAGCTTTTGGAACTGGCGAAGAAATGGAACCTTACGTTTATCACGATTGCGGCGTTAAAGGAATACCGGAAGCTTCATGAAACATTTGTGGAATGTGTCGCAGAGACGAAACTTCCTACAAAATACGGTGAGTTCCGTGCGTATGGTTACCGGAATCTGTTGAACGGTGAACATCATGTGGCACTGGTAAAAGGCGAAATCGGGGATGGAAAAGACCTCTTATGCCGTGTCCACTCGGAGTGTCTGACCGGAGATGCGTTTGGCTCCCTGCGCTGTGACTGCGGGGAACAGCTTGCGGCGGCGATGACGCAGATTGAGCGCGAGGGAAGGGGCGTCCTTCTTTATATGCGCCAGGAAGGCAGAGGAATCGGGCTTTTAAATAAGCTGCGCGCCTATGCCTTACAGGATGAGGGTATGGACACGTTAGAAGCAAATCTGGCACTCGGGTTTGCCGGGGATGAGAGAGAGTATTATATCGGGGCACAGATTTTAAGAGATTTAGGGGCAAAGACGCTTCGTCTTTTAACGAACAATCCGGATAAGGTTTACCAGCTTGCAGATTATGGCATGGAGATTACGGAGCGCGTGCCGATTCAGATTGCACCGTCAAAATATGACCTGTTTTATCTGAAGACAAAACAGAACCGTATGGGACATCTATTAAATTTTTAAGAATAAAGGAGAATGAAAATGAGCGTATTTGAAGGAAATGTAGTAGCAGAAAAAACAAGAGTGGGAATCGTGGTCGCAAGGTTTAATGAATTTATTACCGGAAAACTTTTAGCCGGGGCAATGGATGGCTTAAAACGTCACAACGTGCCGGAGGAGGATGTGGATGTCGCATGGGTGCCGGGAGCATTTGAGATTCCGCTTATCGCATCAAAGATGGCAAAGAGCGGCAAATACGATGCCGTTATCTGCCTTGGAGCGGTCATCCGCGGTGCAACAAGCCACTATGATTACGTGTGCAGCGAGGTGTCAAAGGGCATTGCGACAGTTTCTTTAAACAGTGATATTCCGGTGATGTTCGGGGTGCTGACGACCGATAACATCGAGCAGGCAATCGAGCGCGCGGGAAGCAAGGCAGGAAATAAGGGATTTGAGTGTGCGACCGGTGCGATTGAGATGGTAAATTTAATCCGTGAAATCGAAGCATAGAAACGGAATGGGAAAAGCAAGCCTGGCTCACATTTGTGAGCCGGTTTTTTTTTATGCCGGTTAGCGCACACTTTTTCTTGCAATTTTGGAGGCGATGGTGTATTATCTAACATAATATCCCAGTAAACCTATAGACTATGGGAGGAATCAACAGATGAAAAATCCATTGAATTATCAGACAACCGAATACGACTGCGGACCGACCACGATGATGAATGCTATCAGCTTCCTATTTAAGAGGGAAGAAATTCCACCGGAAGTGGCGAAATGTATCATGCAATACTGTCTGGATGGCTATAATAGAAAAGGAGAGGCGCACAAGAGCGGAACCACGGATATGGCGATGAATTTTCTTGCACACTGGCTCAACCAGTATGGCAAGGTGTGCAAATTCCCGATTCACTGCGAGAACTTAAACGGCAAGGATGTGTTTCTGGGAAAGTTTTCCAAGGTGACCGAGTGCCTACAGCAGAAAGGCGTTGTGGTGGCAAAGCTGATGCTAGGCTGCTGGCATTACGTGCTGTTTACCGGGCTTGACGGAGAGTATGTGGAGTTATTTGACCCGTATTACAGACAAAAGCCTTACGAGGCAGAGGGCGTTGTCATGGTGTGGGATGAGCCGAAGCGCTATAACCGAAAGGTTCACATTTCGGTGTTAAATGATACCGGAAAAGGAATCTATGCGCTCGGAAAGATGGATTTGAGGGAATGTGTCCTGTTATATAACACGAAGACAAGACAGACCATGGATCAGATTGAATATATTATCTGACAGGGAGAAAAACAGATGTTATTAGAATTAAAGAATCTTACGAAAAGTTTTGGCACAAATCAGGTGTTAAAAGGAATCGATATGAAGATTGAGGAGGGCGAGTTTATCACCTTGCTTGGCTCCTCGGGCTGCGGAAAGACAACCACCCTGCGGATTATTGCGGGATTGGAGGAGCCGGACGAGGGTCAGGTTCTGCTAAACGGAACAGACATCACCGCGCTGGAACCAAACCACCGGGATATCAACACCGTTTTCCAGAATTACGCCCTGTTTCCTTATATGAATGTGGAAAAAAATATCAGCTACGGTCTGCGGCTTAAGAAGGTTCCGAAAGAGGAAATAAAAAAGCGTGTTGAGGAAATGCTTTCCATGGTACAGCTTGAGGGCTATGGAAAACGAAAGCCCGAGGAGCTTTCCGGCGGACAGAAGCAGCGTGTGGCAATTGCCCGTGCGGTCATCAACCGCCCCGGGGTCCTGCTTCTCGATGAGCCGCTTGGAGCGCTGGATTTAAAGCTGCGGCGCCAGATGCAGAGTGAATTAAAAAATCTTCAGAAAAAACTGGGCATTACGTTTATTTATATTACGCATGACCAGGAAGAGGCAATCAATATGTCCGACCGCATTGCAGTGATGCGCGGCGGTGTGTTTGAACAGGTGGGAACGCCAAATGAGATTTATTATCATCCGCGCACCAGTTACGTGGCGGATTTTGTGGGAAATGCCAATATTTTCCGAAAGGCTGGAAAGGCGTATGCAATCCGCAGTGAAAAGGTTTTATTAGACGGAGAGGATGCCTGCCGTTATGAGGCGGTAGTGGAAGAGAAAAGTTTTGCCGGAGGACAGTTAAAGCTTCGCTTTTTACTGCCGGATGGACAGCACATTACCGCAAGCCGTTTTGGAATTGATTATGACATTGCCACAGGTGAGACAAGAAAAATCGGATGGAAAGAGGATGCGATGGTGGAGGTGATTGACAATGGCTGCTAATCACTCCGCAGGCAGAAAGCGGAAAAAACAGGCGGGAACGTTTGCACTGTTGATTCCCATTTATCTGTTTACGTTGATTTTCGTGTTTGCCCCGCTTGTATACATGGTATTTTTAAGTTTTACGACACGTGCTGAGGTGTGGGGCTTTGTGCCGGAATTTACGCTTGACAATTTTAAACGGATTTTAGAGCCGCTGTATCTGCGCACATTTGGGGATTCTTTAAAGCTGGCAGTTACGGCAACGATTTTTATCGTGCTGACCGGATACCCGTTTGGGTATTTCATGGCAAAGATGTCCCCAAAATGGAAAAAGCGCACGATGCTGCTTTTGATGATTCCGTTTTGGACCAGTTCTTTGATGCGCTTAAACGGATGGATTATCATGTTCCGCAGCAACGGTGTCTTAGATAAGATTTTAATGGGGCTTCACCTTACACAAAAGCCGCTAAAACTGTTGTATTCCTACCCGGCGGTTCTGATAGGAATGGTGTATCTTTTGATGCCGTTTATGATTCTTTCGGTGTATTCGAGCGCGGAAAAAATGGACTGGGGGCTTGTGGAAGCGGCGAGAGACCTCGGTGCCAGCAGATGGAGGGCATTTACCTCCATCACGTTGGTGCACACAATGCCGGGACTGCTTTCCGGTGTGATACTTACGTTTATTCCTTCGATGGGGCTGTTTTTTGTGGCGGATATTCTGGGCGGAAATAAAATCGTCCTTGTGGGAAGTGTGATTCAGGAACAGCTTACAAAAGGAAGAAATCTTCCGTTTGCGGCGGCACTCTCCGTTGTGCTTTTGGTTTTAACGTCCCTGATTATCGGGTTGTACCGTAAAATTGCCAATACCGGAGAACTGGAGGGATTGTACTGATGAAAACAAAGACGAAACTTCCATGGATTTATATGGCACTGATTCTTGTGATTACGTATATTCCGATTATATTAACCGTTGTTTACTCGTTTAATGAGTCGAAAATTACATCTGTCTGGGATGGATTTTCCTTAAAATGGTATGCGCAGCTCTTTCGTGACAGAGATATCGGAGAAGCGCTGAAAAACAGCCTGGTGCTTGCCGGATTAAGCTGTTTTGCGGCGGTCGTTATCGGAACGACGGGAGCGGTCGGGATGCACCGGAAAAAGAGCCGTGCAAATGAGGCAGTGGCGTATGTTTCGCTGATGCCTTTGATGATTCCCGAGATTATTCTTGGAATGGTGTTTATGGCGGCATTTTCTTTTATGAATCTGCCATTTGGCATGCTTACACTTGTGATTGCGCACACGACGTTCTGTGTGCCGTATGTCTTTATGACCGTGCGCGCAAGACTTTCCGGCATGGACCCTTCTATTGAAGAAGCGGCGAGAGACCTTGGGGCATCCGGAATCCGGGTATTCTGGGATATCACGCTGCCGGCGATTCTGCCCGCAATTGCATCCGGCGTGCTGTTATCCTTTGCCATGTCATTTGACGATGTGGTCATCAGCATTTTTGTGACCGGGGCAACGGTAAATACCCTGCCGATTAAAATTTATACCAAATTAAAAACCGGTGTGACACCGGAAATCAATGCGCTGACTACTGTCATGCTTATTGTAACCATAATCGTATTATTTCTGGGCGCCTGGCTTGGGCGGACGGGAAATGGCGATAGAGAAGCAATTGATTCTTAAGAATTGAAATGGAGGAGACTATGAAAAAGAGACTGATTGCGACATTACTTGTAACCGTATTAACCGCAGGGATGTTTGCCGGTTGCGGAAATTCAGACAGCAGCGCAGGCGATAACGGAGGAACCGAGAGCAGTCTTGCAGGGACTTCGTTAAATCTTTATACCTGGGATGGAATGTTCCCACAGGAAGTACTCGACGGATTTGAGAAGGAAACCGGAATCAAAATCAATTATTCCAACTTCGACTATGATGAGGATATGTTGGCGAAACTCGAGGAGACAGAAGGCGGCGATTATGATTTTGTTATCGCTGATGACTATATTCTTGAGCTGATTGCCAAGGAAGGATTAAAACAGGATTTAGACACCTCAAAACTGGAAAACTGGGGCAATATCAACCCGCTTTACCAGGGACAGTTTTATGACCCGGATGACACGTTTACGGTGCCGTATGGAGCCGGAATCCCGTTAATCGTTTACGACCCGGCGTTAGTGGATATTGATATCAAAGGTTATGCAGATCTGTGGGATGAATCCTTAAAAGATAATGTGGCGCTGATTGGAAATTACCGTGTTATTGATGGTATCACGTTAAAGACGATGGGAGAATCCTTTAACACAGAGGATTTGGATGTCATCCGTGCCGCAGGAGACAAGCTGTTAGAGCTTGCACCGAATGTACGCGTGATTAATGACAGCAACACGCAGGACTATCTGGTGAGTGGAGAAGTGGCAGCCGCATTCCTTTATTCCTCACAGGTTTATGAGGCGTTAAATGCAAGGGATGATTTAGTAGCGGTATACCCGGAGGAAGGGCTTGGATTTGGTATTATGGCAGGATTTATTCCGTCTAAGGCACCGAATCCGGATGCGGCATATGCGTTTATCGACTATCTCTTAAGACCGGAAATTTCCGCAAAGTGCTTTGAGGCAATCGGTTATTACTGCACAAACAAGGCGGCTGAGGAGTATATCTCCGAGGATATGAAGAAATATATCGTCGTTCCGGACAGCGTGACAGAGGGAGAAATCATCCAGAATGTTTCCCAGGAAGCAGAAGATTTGCATGCAGAAATCTGGAATAACTTTAAAAATGCCTGCGATTAAATAAAAGCGGTGCTGTCCACATAAGATATAAAAAATCCCAGGTCACGAGTTGTGGCCTGGGATTTTTTATATCCTTATGTGGACTTTTTGAAACTACTGCACAGGAACGATAGCGGATGAACTACTTTCGGTGTTCTCGGTATCTTCTGTATTCTCGGTATCTTCTGTATTCTCGGTACTTTCCGTACTTTCGGTGTTTTCCGGTTCCGTGGTTTCGGTTTCCGGTACGATATCCGGGTCTGTGTAGACCACCTCGTTTTTGCCGGCACGTAAGATAATTCCCTTAGAACCGATTACATTTACGGTAACGGTATCGCCGTCTGAGATATTTGTAAGGCTTGTACGGATTAAGCGTGGTCCCACGTAGGTGGTGGCAACCTTTTCGCCGTTGACAAAAATCTTGGTGTTTTTCGTAAAGTTTGCACCGTAAACGGAGATGGCATTGTTGTAACGGTCTTTCTTTACGCTTGTGACGCTGACATCTTCCACATCCATCATAAGGTCGGTTGCAGGATAGAGGTCCTCGCCGTTATAGGTATAACGCTTTCCGTAAAGAAGGTCATACTGAAGATTCTCAAGTCCGGAAAGGTAGGTGGAGGACTCAGACTGTGACTGGTGGTAGGTAAACATTGTTCCCTCATGGATACCAGCCTGTGCAGTGACATTTGCAAGAAGCTGATAAGCGGTCAGATCTGCATCTTCCTTGGAAAGTCCCATATTGTTCCAGGTGATGTATTTGGTCTTAAAAATATCACCGGATTTCATATCGGAATCGGCAAGCCCCATCGTTGGGAGGTGGTCTCCAAACATAACTACAATCGTATCTTCACCGCGGGAATCAAGGGCAGAAATCAAATCGCCGATAAAATCATCTACCTCATGAATCATATTTACATAATATTCCCACTGGTTGTTAGAGGCCTCAGTAGCGGCACCGCTGACGGTAATTGCCGGATTCTCAAGAATCTTCTCGGAAGGGTAATCGCCGTGTCCCTCTACGGTAATTGTGTATACAAAATCGGACTGATCCTTCGTGGAGTTTAATGCTTTTACCGTCTCGGATACCAGCACATCGTCGGTTGGCCAGTTGCCGTTTGGCGTGTATTCTGTAATGTTCATCAGCTCTTTGCTGGTAAAGGAATCAAAGCCCATCATGGAAAAAGCATTGTTTCTGCTGTAGAAGGTAGCGGTATTGTTGTGGACAACGTGTGTTCCGTAACCGATTTTGGAGAGGTCAGATGCGATACTCTCGCAGTCGGTCTGTTTTAAAATGGTTTTATACGGATACTCGCCGGTTCCAAAATACTGCATACTCATACCGGTTAAAACTTCAAACTCGGTGTTGGCGGTTCCGGCACCGACGACCGGGACGGTGAGATATCCGGTAGAATAATTTGCCTCAAGGTTGTGGAAGTTTGGAATCGGGTCTTCTGACATCGTGAGGAAACTTACCTCATAAGGATCAACAAAGGACTCCAACAGGACGCAGACGATGTTTGGTGCCTTTTCTGCTGTCACGGCGGTATCCGGTGTTTCTGCATTCGTTAAAGTGGTGATTGCTTCAATTGTTTCCTGTGAATAATCGTCCGGTTTGCTCATGCCTCTTCCAACCACACTTGTAGAAAAACCATAAACAAAACCGTAATCGGAATATCCCTGCGCAATATTGGAAAAATAAGAAGCAAGGATATTGGAATTCTGTGCAGCGTGGGTGGTAATCGGAAGTCCGATAAGAAGCAGACAGCAGATTGCAAGCGGCTCTAATACGACACGGCGTTTTCCCTGATAGCGTGGTCCTTTAATAAAGAAAAGAATCAGCAGGACAACAAAGGTCACAATACAGGAAACGACGATGGTGGCTTCCTCTGCGGTAAAATAGTTTGTATTCTGCATGGACAGCAAATCGGAAATACATTTTAAGTCTGTGTAGCTAAACGGTGTTACGCGGCTTGAAAGAATCAATCCGTTTACGGTTCCAAGAAAAATCCACAGACCACTGATTAACACACGAAGCTGTGCCCTGCATTTGAACAGATAGACAAGAGACAGGGATGCAAAAATAATGAATGCATTATAAAGGAAGGCTAACGTGTGTCCGCCGATAAAGGAAAGGGCGGAGCCAATGTCTCTGCGGGAAATCCATTCAATTGCAAAAGTCAGTACACAGGCGAGCAGAAAATGGAATACCAGAGAATATTTATTCAAAAAATCAATCCGTTTATAATACTTCTCGCTGTGAGGTTTTTTCTTTGGAAGTTTTGAACGTAATGTTTGAAAAGTCTTTTTCATTTAAAATCCTCCCATTTCATATATATGTGGAATTCGTCGGAATTTCCGAAAAATTTTCGAGGCTTCCGGTCTGTTGTAAGCTGCGGGTAAAATTACTGTAAAATCCTGCACCATGAGACTATAACCCGAAATCCGGCTAAAATCAATCGGGAAGATAAATAAAAAAGTAAGAACATTGTGTGATTTTCTGTAAAATATGAATAAAAAATGAACAGAATATGTCCAAATATTGGAGATGAATAGAGAGAATTTCCTATTTTACAAACTTATTTATGGCGTCATTTAAGTCTTCGAGCACCTTCTTATCCCCGGTTTCCACCGCATCCACCAGACAGTGATTAATGTGGTCTTCGAGAATAATTTTTCCGATGTTGTTGATGGCGGAGCGCACGGCAGCAATCTGGATTAAGACCTCGCTGCAATCCCTTCCGTCTTCGACCATATGCTTGATGGACTCCATGTGACCGATGGCGCGGTTCATCCGGTTAATGACAGCCTTGGTATTGGTATGATGATGTCCGTGTTCACCATGAGAATGAGTCACAGTTGAGCCGTCCGGCAGCGTATGGGTGTGGAGTGTTTCGTCTGGCATAACAGTACCTCTCTTTCATAGGAATATTCTTATTCTAACACAATCTTGCCGTCCAAACAAATTGCTTTTTAATAAAAAAGTGTATATAATGCGTACATGACCAATACGGAATCATCCGATTGATGATAGATATAGGAAACTGAGACGAAGAAAAGAGGAATCATATGAACTTATTGGATATTATCGGGCCTGTGATGGTAGGACCGTCGAGCTCGCATACGGCGGGGGCAGTCAAAATCGGGCGCGTCAGCAGAAAACTGTTAGGAGAGCCGGTGGCATCGGCAGACATCTTTTTTCATGGCTCTTTTCTTGCAACAGGGAAAGGACATGGAACGGATAAGGCGGTGATTGCAGGTCTTCTCGGCATGGAGGTGGACGAGGCTGCAATCCCGGAGAGCTTTGTGCTTGCGAAGAAGGCAGGGATGCGCTATACCATAAACGGCATTGATTTAGGAGACGCACATCCGAATACGGTACGGATGAACCTCACGGGAATATCCGGCAGAACGCTTGAGGTGCAGGCGGCGTCCGTAGGCGGCGGACAGATACGCATCTGTGAGATGGACGGGCTTCCGGTAAATTTCAGCGGCGATTATCCGACCCTTATCGTCCATAACCTTGACCAGCCGGGGCACGTCACGGAAGTGACTTCGATGTTAGCGCATAAGTCGGTAAATATTGCAACGATGCAGTTAAACCGTGCGGCAAGGGGCGGAAATGCAGTTATGGTAATCGAGTGTGACCAGGAGATACCGGAGGATTCGATTGCATGGCTTGAGCACTTAGAGGGCATTATAAAGGTAACGTATCTGGGTCTGGCGGATGATTAAGAAATAACCGGCAAAAAAAGCACAGGAATGGAGAAAAAGTATGTATCAATCTCTGGAAGAATTATGTCAACTTGAAGAGCAGGAAAATAAACCGTTCTGGAAAATTGTGCAGGAGGATGACTGTAGGGAACAGGGCATTTCGGAGCAGGAAAATTTTGAGCGGATGCGCGGAATGTACCTTGCCATGAAAAAAGCGGATGAGGAATACGATGAAAAGCTGCTGTCTGCGAGCGGTCTTGTGGGCACAGAGGGCGGCAAAATGAAGGCGGCAAGGCTTTCCGGCTCCCTGCTTTGCGGCGATTTTATCGGTAAGGTGATGGAGAAGGCGCTAAAGACCAGCGAGTCCAATGCCTGCATGAAACGTATCGTGGCAGCGCCGACCGCAGGCTCCTGCGGGGTGGTTCCGGCAGTTTTTCTAACCATTCAGGAGGAGAAAGGTTACTCTGAGGAACAGATGGTAGAGGCGCTTTATGTGGCAGCAGGAATCGGCGGGGTAATTGCAAACCGTGCGTTTTTGGCGGGCGCAGCAGGAGGCTGTCAGGCAGAGATTGGTTCTGCATCGGCGATGGCAGCAGGAGGCGTGGCACATCTTTTAGGAGGAAACGGCAGAGAAATCGCTAATGCGGCGGCACTGGCACTCAAAAATCTGTTGGGACTTGCCTGTGACCCGGTGGCGGGGTTAGTGGAAGTGCCCTGTGTGAAGCGCAATGTGATGGGGGCAGTCAATGCGATGACCTCTGCGGATATGACAATGGCGGGAATTTTCAGCAAGATTCCACCGGATGAAGTCATTGATGCGATGCGCGCAATCGGACGCAGCATGAACGAAGACATCCGTGAAACGGGAAAGGGTGGTCTTGCAGGAACGCCGACCGGAGTGGAAATCAGAGAGCGGATGTCGCAGGGACTTTAGGAGAATGATTGGGGGAGAAAATGTTACATTATAAGTTACAGATTGGTTGTCTGATTATCATATTATATATGGTAATTATGTATTACTATGCCGCAATAAAGAGTAAAGAATATAAAACGTCAATGTTTGATATTATGCTTGCAGGGGGCATCAGTTATCTGATTTTTGATATGATTACCGTGTATACGGTGAATCATCTTGACACCGTGCCGGATGTATTAAACCGCATATGTCATGCGATTTTTCTGATGCTTTTGGATTTGGAAATCTTTTTGCTTTTCTATTATATTGCAAAAGAGGCGGGAATCCTTCCGAAGAAAAGAAAATACAAGCTGTTTGTGATTGCACCGCTTCTGGTGAATGAGTTTGTGATTGCGGCAGCAATCGGAAAGCTGGAATTCCGGCATGGAGAAATCACAAACTATTCGATGGGAATTCCGGCTTACACCTGTTATGTGATGGTAATGGTTTACTTTATAGCTACAATTATAGTGTATGCAAGAAGCTGGAAATACATAGCAGCACAAAAACGAATCAGTGCCGTGGTGTATCTGATTGCAGCCGGCGGTATCTGTATTTATCAGATGCTCGTTCCGCAGGCGCTGGTGTCAAGCCTGGCAGTCACGGTTTCCATCCTGTGTATGTATTTTGGAACCAAAAATCCGGCATATCTGGAACTTGAGAAAATGTATGACAGGACAGTTCACAGTTTTGCGGATATTATCGAGAGCCGGGATGGCAGTACCGGAGAACATGTAAAGAGAACCACTGCTTATGTAGAACTTATGGTAAATGCCTTGTCGGAGAGGAATCTTTACACCAGTATTTTAACCGCGGATTATAAAGAGGCTTTGGTACAGGCTGCGCCGCTTCATGACATTGGAAAAATTGCGATTCCGGATGCCATTTTGCAGAAACCGGGGCGTCTGACAAAAGAAGAGTTTGAAATTATGAAAACGCACACTGTGCAGGGGGAGAAAATCATTCAGACATCGCTAAGCCACCTCGGAAACAGTGAGGCATCGCAGATGGCGGCGATGATTGCCAAATGTCATCATGAAAAATGGGATGGGACAGGGTATCCCTGTGGGCTGAAGGAAGAAGAAATCCCGCTGGGGGCAAGGATTATGGCAGTTGCAGATGTATTTGATGCTGTTTCCGAAAAACGTTGTTATCGTGAGGCAATGAGCATCGAGGAAAGCTTTGCTATTATCCGTGATGGAGCTGGGACGTCGTTTGAACCCCTGTTAGCAGAACTGTTTTGTGAGCTTCGCGGAGAGGTATTAAAAATACATAGTCATGCGGAGACGGTTTGAAAACGCATCCTGAAAGCAGAAGTTATAACAGCTATTCGGAGCAGGAAAATAAAAAGTAAAATAAAAGCCCCTGGACGTCTGGTTTTAATCCAGACGTCCAGGGGCTTTTTAGAAATTTATTTATTGCTTCTTCTCCAGATGTGCATTTTTTCTGCTTCTGCGATTAATTCGTCGCGGAAGTCAGGATGCGCTACAGAGATAATCGCTTCTGCCTTCTGCCAGGTGGAGAGACCTTTTAAGTTTACCATACCATACTCTGTTACCAGATAATGGATATTTGCACGTGTGTCGGTGACAATGGAGCCCGGATTTAAGGTCGGAAGGATTCTTGATTTTACCTGTCCGTCCTTGGTCGTGAAGGTAGAAGAGCAGCAGATAAAGCTCTTTCCACCCTTGGAGAGGTAAGCGCCGAGCACGAAGTCTAACTGTCCGCCTGCACCGCTGATGTGTTTCACACCTGCGGATTCTGCATTGACCTGTCCGAATAAGTCTAAGTCAACGGCATTGTTGATGGAAATAAAATTATCAATGGCAGAGATGGAACGGATGTCATTGGTGTAATCAACCGGTGCGCTCATCAGCTCCGGATTTTCATCCATGTAATCATACATTTTCCTGGTTCCGGCACCAAAAGCATATGCCTGACGGAAGCGGTCGATGTTCTTCTTGGAACCGTTAATCTTGCCGGCTCTTGCGATATCAACAAATGCGTCTACATACATCTCGGTGTGGACACCTAAGTCCTTTAAGTCGGATTCTGCAATCAGGGAGCCGACAGCGTTTGGCATACCGCCGATTCCAAGCTGTAAGCAGGCTCCGTTTGGAATCTGGTCAACGATAAGTTTTGCAACTGCCTTGTCCACATCAGTAGCAGGACCGCCGGCACCAAGTTCTCCGATTGCCGGATTATTGCCCTCTACGATAGCGGCAACCTTGGAAATATGTACGCCACATTCGGTTCCGCCGAGACAGCGCGGCATATTTTCATTTACTTCCACGATGATATGCTTTGCGGTTTCGCAGATAGCGCCGAGATGGGAAGCATTCGGACCAAAGTTAAAGTAGCCGTGTGAGTCCATCGGTGCAACCTGGAACATTGCAACATCATCGGTAAAATCAAGGTCGCGGTAGTAGCGCGGCAGTTCTGAATAACGAATCGGTGCGTAGAAAGAACAGCCTCTTGCAATCATCTTGCGCTCAATACCGGACATATGCCAGGAGTTCCAGGTGAAGTGTTCCCCTGCGTCCTCTCTTGCAAAAACAGCGAGCGGTTTTAATAAGATACCGCCGCGGAGATTGACATTCTTTAACTCATCGGTGCGCTTTGCAAGTGCTGCATCGAGCACATCCGGTGTTCCAGTACACCAGCCGTAGTCAACCCAGTCGCCTGATTTAATGACCTTCACTGCCTCATCGGCTGTGGTAAGTTTCTGTTTGTATTCCTGTGTGAAATCCATTCCAGTACCCTCCCATAATGTAACATTTTGAAAGATTGTTAAATTTTTACCATACTTTCATCCTATCACTTTATGGGGGATTTTACAAGAGATTTTACGTATAACCAATTCCTGATACTTGATATAACTAAAATACTATAGATGTTTGATTTGACATAATCAATACATTATGATAAGATGGAGAAAATCAGGAATGGAAAGGAGATTCTTTATGAAAAAATATGTAATTACCATTTCCAGACAATTTGGCAGTCTGGGGCGTCCTATTGCAAGACACTTATCGGAACTCCTTGGAATTGAATTTTATGACAGGGATATTGTAGAGGAGGCAGGCAGGAAACTTGGAATGCCGGTTTCTGAAATCAGCGACCAGGAGGAAATGGCGAAAAGCACTTTTTTCCGCATGAGTTATCCGCTTGGCACAAGCACTTCTGAGATTCAGGATAAAATTTTTGCTGCACAGCGTCAGTTTATTCTGGAGAAAGCAGATAAGGAAAGCTGTATCATGGTCGGCAGATGTTCGGATTATATTCTCGCAGAGCAGCCGAATCATCTGAGCGTATTTATCTATGCGCCTTATGAGGCAAGGTATGAAAACTGTATCAATTCCTTAAATATGAAACCGGAAGATGCCAAAAAGGCGATTGAACGGGTTGATAAGGCGAGGGATGCATACCATATGAAATTTGCAAAGTATCTGCCAAGTGATTTCAGGCATATGGATATTATGATTGACAGCAGTGTGCTTGGAGAGCGGGGAACAGCAGAGTACCTTGCGGAATTTGTAAAACGTAAATTTGCAGAATAGAAAAACAAGGATAACCTCTTGCTATTACGGTGGTAAGAGGTTATCTTTATATGTGTGCCTTAATGTGCAGAAAAAAGATAGAGGATGTGGAGGAAACAGCTATGAATACAAAACAGTGCAGGTATATAGTGACCCTGGTGGAGAAAAAAAGTTTCTCTGCGGCAGCCAAGGCACTGATGATTTCACAGCCGTCGTTAAGTCAGTATGTGCAGAGAATAGAAGAAGAATGTGGTACGAAACTGATTGACAGGTCCTCTTCGGAGATTCGGCTGACACCGGAAGGAGAATATTATTATCAGACAGCGGAACGGATTTTAGAGGAGGAAGACAGGCTGGTTTCCTATTTTAATGATGTCAGAAAATACAAGACCGGAAAAATAAAAGTTGCAATCAGCTCTTACGCAGGAACCTTTATGATGCCGGGGGTTCTTTCTGAATTTTACAAAGAATATCCGGATATTGATATCGAACTCATTGATTTTGCTTCGCTGCGTCAGATTGAGGGGGACATCCGCAGGGAGTTTGACATTGCGCTCACAACGATTCCGAGTGATAAAAATCTGTTTCACTATGAATTGATTGCAAGAGAAGAATATTATCTGATTGTGCCTAAAAGCTTTCCGGTCAACCGGACGGTCTGGCAGAATGGAAGTGCCGTGCAAGAACCTGGGGAAGAATATCCGACTGTTGACTTGAAGGAATTTGCGGAGGTTCCGTTTATCACATGGCAGAAAGGCGTAGTAACAAATGATGCGTTTGATGCAATCTGTGAGGCAAATGGAATTACACCCCGTCAGATTGTAAAATGTTACTCTTCAGCGCCGATGTTTTATCTTGCATGTGCGCAGATTGGTGCAGCAATTATGCCGATTGATTCCATTTTGAATATGTTGGGAACAGAAAATGCAGATAAGATATGCGTATACAGGATTTTAAACAACAATTTGGGATTTGAACGTGCCATTGTATACAC